>Ga0190273_10000056_pt1 | contig 70841 bp, 51 predicted proteins | sample Popmic504IS_FD_134513 | JGI IMG/M metagenome (GOLD analysis project Ga0190273, IMG submission 134513) | Populus adjacent soil microbial communities from riparian zone of Shoshone River, Wyoming, USA - 504 IS | ecosystem: Environmental > Terrestrial > Soil > Riparian zone > Trees stand | place...
ACACTTGGCATCACTCTTATTCGTTTTATCATGCGGTTTTTCTGTTGATTTTTGCTCAGTCTCTTTTTCAGCAGGCTTTGATTTTTTAGTACTGCCACAAGCACCGGCACCACACTTGGCATCGCCTTTTTCACTTATCAGCGAGGGAGACGACGTCGACACTTCACTCAACTGAAATAAGGATTTGTGATTGTTGGAAACAGCCTGAGGAGAAGCCATTGCAACAGCAGATGCATCCGCAATACTCAGTAACAACAATGCTAATAAAAGATTATTTTTCATAACAAACCTTTCTCTTTATAGTCTTAAGGAATGACGTTTTTGGGGAATTATTGCTCAGACTCTATTAGTGAAGAAGAACACAGAGAGCGTTTTAACAGCGCATCCAATGAAAAGGCTCCGGCACCAGAAAATATCAGCGATATCGCAGCACCTAAAACTGTTAATGGATATTCAAACCCATTATCACGGGCGAATAAGCCACCTTCCCAATGCACAGTCACAATCGCAACTACCATGGTACTGGCGATCAAAAAAGCACCCAACGGTGTCAACAGTCCTAGAAAAACCAAAATACCGCCTACTAACTCACCACTGCCGGAAAGAGCCGCAAAGAAAGAGGCAGGTTCCATGTGAAGGGTTTGCATCAGGGAAACGGTTCCCTTAAAGCCACCGCCGCCATACCAACCAAACAGTTTATCGGCTCCGTGCGCGAAAAAAATCACGCCCAACGTCAACCGTATAAAAAGCGGTGCCCACGGCAGCAGGCGAGAATGCAACACTGCACATTGTTTCAACATAACAACGAATCCCCCGAAGAAAAACTTCACTTAGGGACTTATGCAAAATAATGAAAATAGATATCAAAACAACCTAAAACGCATATTAATCACCTATTGAAATCTGCTTTCATTATTTTGCATAAGTCCTCTATCTTGTTATTATACGCGTGCCGAAGCCAAGCTTTTTAATAGCTGTTTCGCAAAGGCCGTATGACTGCCATGGCCAGCATTGATGGCAAAAATATGAGCTTTCAATGTTAACGGATTCAGCCCACTGAGTGAGAGATCTCCAATTAAATCCAACATTTTATGAAAAATCGGTTCATCCACTTGCCGCAAATCACGGGTATATTCACCATTCTCCAGTAAGCCCAAGGTGTTCTCTTCCCGAACGCCCATGGCAAGCCCTCGTGCTTGAAGAGCAGGCAATTCACTCAGGTGACCGAAAGTCCCCGCATTCGCCAATGTTTCTATGGAGTCATATGCGCTATCCCAACGTGCCCAGCGTTTACGCAAGGCATCGTGTTCGAAATCAACAGCATAAGTAATCGAAAAATGATCATCCGGGATCGCATACACCAAACTATTGCTATCCACAGAACGGTAATAAATCGCCTCGGATAACTCTATCGTTTCTGAAGGTGCTTTTGCATTCGGAGCAATGGTTTTGAGAGCCTCAAACCAGGGGAAGGCACTTCCATCCAAAATGGGTAACTCTGGCGCTCCTTCTACGAGGACATCCAGATCCCGAATTCCTGTCATGGAGGTCGCTGACAAAAAGTGTTCAACAATGGACAGCGTTTTACGCTCTTGATTCGCCAGCGTAACGCCTCTATCGGTATTCACAACCGCTTCTAATCGAGCAGGAATCGGTTCAGACGTCCAGGAGTCAGGATAAAAAACAACGCCTTGCCCAACCTGAGCCAAGCGGAGTGTCACCTTAACAGGCTTCCCCGTAATTAAACCAATGCCTTCTATGACGGCAGTATTTAAAGAATTACATGATGTAGCCATAAATTTGCCTTGCAGCGTCATTCTTGCATTATTGCCGTAGGGGAGAGTCTTGTACCCTCCCGTTTTTGTCAGGAGGGAGCCCACAAGGGACTCCCCTACAGGATTTTCTGTAATTGGAATACCCTGCGAGAAATTACTTACTGTTGAATACCAGCAACAGGGCGCGTACTACGCTCAGATTCCAATTCAGAAATGCGTTTTTTCAAGTTTTTCATATCTTGGAACAGTTCTTTTAAACGACCAATGTACATAACGTTTTGAAGCGTTTCACGACGGGGCAATGCAGGAATACCCACAACAACTTCCTTATCAGCGATATCCCGCATAACGCCGGATTTGGCCATAATGATGGCATCGTTACCCACTTTAAGGTGATCTGCCAAACCCGCTTGCCCGGCGATAACAACACGATCACCGATTTCACAGCTACCGGATAAACCGACTTGAGAAACGATAAGACAGTTTTCACCGATCACATTGTTGTGGCCGATCATAACCAGGTTATCGATCTTGGTTCCTTTTTTCACCCAGGTCGCTCCCAGATTCGAGCGATCGATCGTGGCACAGGCACCGACTTCAACGTCATCTTCCAGAATCACGGTTCCGTTGGAATTAATTTTATGGATGTGGGTGTTTTGTGCAGTCACTTGTCCGCCGCCGCTGCGAGCAGATTCAACGCTTCCCGCTTCGGGAGTGACATAGCTAAAACCATCTGCACCGATACTGGCGTTGTGCTGAATGGTAACCCGGTTGCCAATATGGACACGCTCACCAATACGAGCGCCGGGATGGAAAAGGCAGTTTTCACCGACTATAGCTTGCGCGCCGATGGTTACGTGAGACATTACCACGGTACCTGCACCCACCTTGGCATGGTGACCTACAAAGGAAAACGGACCAATGGAAGCATCGGGAGAAACACTTGCAGACGATTCAATAATTGCAGAAGGGTGAATACCCGCTTGATGATGCAAGGGTTTTTCAAAGGTATTCAGTAGGCTGACCAAAGCATAACGGGGTCTTTCAACTTCCAGGTAGCCTTCCAGCAAATTCGCAGGAACGGCAACACCAGCCGCAACAATCGCCGCTTTTACTGGAAAGTGAGAGTTTTCTAAAAATTTGAATGCACCGGCATCCAGAATCAGGACAGCTTGGTCTTTGCCAGTGACCATTTTGGGATGAGCAATATCGGAAACCAGAATGTCGCCGTTTCCAACAACTTTGGAGCCAGGAGTTTTCTCCGCAAGTTCTTTAAGCGTAATAGGAGAAGCTTTTGGGATTTCGAATTCAGACATAGCGAAGACACTCCTTAATTTAGACCGCTTTCATAAACCTGATTTTAATCAGAACAATCCAGCTATAGTTGAACCCTATGAATGAAAGAGGTCCACTGGATGTATAAATCGGTATAAACCATTTTAGTTAGTAAATCCCCCGCGTCACGGCTTTTCTTTTGAAATGCTTACTGCAAGCTCTGGTCGTCCGCGATAAACTTTTTGTTTTGTATGAGAGAACAATGACTATTCTGTATTCCCGTTAATTCAATACTCAATTTACCCTGAGAGCTTAAGCGACTGGAGATTTCAACTATCAAACGACAAAAAATTGCCGTCATCGGTGGCGGAGCAGCTGGCTTTTTTTCAGCCGTCAACATTGCAGAAAAGGCAAAAGCTCAAGGCCTCTCCATCCACGTCTCTCTTTTTGAAGCTGCCCCTACGCCATTACGTAAAGTCGCCATTTCGGGCGGCGGGCGTTGCAATGTGACCCATGCCTGTTATGAGCCTTCTCGCCTAGTTGAATATTACCCCCGTGGCAATCGAGAGCTTCGTTCCCTCTTTGCCAAATTTCAACCCCAGGACACCATCGCCTGGTTTAAGGCACGGGGCCTATGGCTGAAAACTGAAGCTGATGGACGCCTTTTTCCCATCAGTGATTCCTCCAGCGATGTGATTGCAGCACTAATGCTATCGGCGCGCAAAGGGGGTGTTCATCTTCATTCCAATGCCCGAGTTCAAAGCATCGAGCACAATTCGAACGATGAAGAGGAATACCACTTCACAGTCAACCTCGCCTCTGGAGAAACTGAACGTTTTAACGCCTGTGTTTTAGCCACGGGCTATAGCCCTCCCGGCTGGACTATGGCCAAGAATTTAGGCCATACCGTTTTGCCTCCGGTCCCCTCCCTCTTTCCATTTACAGTGAAAGCGCCTCTTTTAGAGGAGCTTCAAGGTATCTCTGTAGAAAAAGTCTCCGGTCGCTTGCTAAGCCCCACAGGCCAAAAAATCAGCTCGCTTGAAGAAGGCGCGATGTTGATTACACATACCGGCCTCTCTGGACCTTTGATTTATCGTCTTTCTGCCCGTGCCGCCCGAGAACTTGCCGAGCATCGCTACAAAGCCGAGCTGATACTTGATTTATTACCGGAGCTTTCAATAGAGGAAGTTCATAGAAGGCTTGAGCAATGCTTTAAAGAGGATTCCAATCTCAAAAAAGTAATCAACACACGCTTTGAACCTTTTTCTCATCGGCTTTGGCTTGCTTTATGCGAAGCTGCCGAAATCGATTTAGAGCAACGTGCCGATAGCGTGCCTTTAAAAAACCTGCGACGCTTAGCAGAACAAGGTATCAAAAGGCTGAGCTTGTCTGTAATGGGTAAAAGCCCTTCCAAGGAAGAGTTCGTTAGTTGTGGCGGCGTTTCCCGGAAAGAAGTGGATTTCAAAACCATGGAAAGCAAGCGGGTACCAAACCTGTATTTCGCCGGAGAAATTTTGGATATTGACGGCCTCACTGGCGGATTTAACTTCCAGGCCTGCTGGAGTGGCGGTTGGGTTGTTTCCGAAGCCGTTATTGCAAAGCTTCAACAATAAACTTGATCACCCACAATCCATCGAGATGTAAAAAATCGTTGCCAAGAATACTTAATAGTAGAGGTTACAAAGTTTTCCTACGAAAATGCAGCTCATTTTAATGGATATTTCTTGAATGTCTGATATTGAACCTTTAAAACCTCTAACCGAATATGAAGCTTTTAAAGCGCAGGCTAAAGCGGCAACTGAAGCCAAAGACTTTGAAGAAGCGCTCCTGCTCTATCAGCAAGCCCTCGACTTAAAGCCAGAATGCCCCGACGCTCTAGTCGATTTGGGCAACGCTTATAGCGACCTCAAGCATTACGACAAAGCAAATGACCTTTATCATAAGGCTTTAGCCATCCAACCGGACTCCTGGCGAGCACTCCATAATATTGGCAATGGGTTCAGGCGCAATAAAGACTATATCCAAGCAATTAAATGGTTTAAACAGGCACGGGAAGCATCACCCAAAGAATGTTTTCCACCCTTCAACCTGGGGAGGTGCTACAAAGGGCTTGGCATGGGAGAACAGGCAGAAAGCTACTTTAGGGAAGCCCTCTCAAACGATCGAACAGAGTTTGCGTGTTACCTTCTACTGAGTCAGTGCCTTTATGAACAAGACAAAGTTCAAGCGGCATTGGATCTTCTTCTTTATGGACAAGTCTTTTTATCCAAACGCCCCGAGCTTGAAGACGATAATCACAGCTCATTAGGCTATATTTATTTTAAACTCCATCAGCCAGAACTGGCAATCAAAAGCTACCAAAACTATCTTAACGTCTTCAAGGAAAAAGATGCTGTTTACAATCACTCTATTCTTTATCTTGGAAAGGCTTACCTGGAAAACAAGCAATACAATGAAGCTCTCAGTGCGCTAGAATCCCTCTTTTACAATATAGACAGCGAATACAAAGAAGGTTTTTATCTGGCTCTCGCTAAAACATATGAAGCCTTAGAAGACTATCCTTATGCTTGTGGTTACTACAGCGAACTCGCGAGACTGTATCCTGACGACGAATATTACAACTGGAAAGCGGGCCAACTCTGTAAATTGAATAAATCAATTGATTTAGCTCTCATGCATTTTGAAAAATGCATTGTATTGGCGCCAAGTTCAGTTTCCCATTGGCAGGATAAAGCTTATTGCCTATTAGTGCAGGCAAAACTGCCTGAGGCTATATCTTTTATAAATGAAGCTTTGATCACATGGCCCAATGAGCGATATTTAACAGAAAGACTTGCAGAAGCCTATTGTGAAGCCAAAGAACCTGACCTTACACTAGCCTGGATTGCCAAAGTGGAAAGCTTTGGCAATCCAAAAACATCACTAGAATGCATGAAAGCCTGCAGTTATTTTCTGAAAAATGAAATTGAAACAGCAATTGCCGTTTGCAAAAACCTAGTCTCCCAACCCAACTGGCAGGATGAGTGCCATGAATGGGACCTTAAATTTCTTTTAGAGCAATTGAAGCTCAATGGCATTCCAGATTTTGAAAGCTTGGCTCAGCTCTAAAATTATCACTAGAAACTTTCGGCGAAAAACAATAACTCCGCAATCTTTTTATTGATGAGTTTAGATGTGGAAGCAGTGGAAAATCTCTTTGTAAACATTTTGAATGAATTACCCGAAGGTATAATCAACAAAAAAAGTTGAGGGGTCTTATATAAGCATCAATAGAACTTACGCAAAATAATGAAAATAGACATCAAAAAAGCATATTATCTATCAGGTTTTATAAATAACGTCCTGACATCTGCTTTCATTATTTTGTGCAAGTTCTACAGATTTGCGGTATAAACATACTGCTCAATCTGTGTCACTTTTGCTTTGTAGGATGGTTAATGAGCAGCGTTTATAGACCCCAAAGAACCGACGAGAACCCTTTCCGCATCTATGCGGTCGGAGATAACGCGTTTTCCAATGGCTATCAACCTCAAGCTTTTCCCGGGGAACTTCCCCGTCGCAAGCCACAAGCGCCAAAAGCTGCCAATGCAGTCTCAACACCTCATTTTGCGCCAAGACTTCAAAGGCCATCCAAAGCACGTCAGAACAAAGCTTGGATTGTCGTCTCGGCACTGTTAGTTGCTCTATTGGGCTTAATTATTGCTCCTAGCCTGATGAGTTTGAATTCCAATACCACCACTGCTATTCAAGAACCGCCTTCAGTTCCGGACATGCCGGCAAGTGCGTATATGGTTCGTCAGCCTCAAGTCAGAACACGTACAGTTAAAGCAATCACTTACAACACACTTTCTATCGGGTTTCCTTGGTTTAATACGCATAGCAAATCTCAAGCGCCAGCTCAAAAAACCCAAAATACATCCCTGCCACAGCCTACCTTTTCTGTTGCACCCGTTATTAACGGAATTCTATCGTCTCCCTTTGGTGAGCGCTGGCACCATCGCCATCAGGGCATCGATATTGCAGCGCCCTGGGGCTCGCCCATCTACTCTACGGCAGCCGGAAAAGTTGTTTACAGTGGCTGGATGGGTGGTTACGGACAAAGCTTACTGGTCGATCACGGCAAAGGCTACAAAACCCGCTATGCTCATTGTTCAAAGCTGCTTGTCCGTAGAGGACAGCGTGTTAAAAGCGGACAAATGATTGCAAAAGTAGGTTCCAGTGGACATTCAACTGGTCCTCACCTCCACTTTGAAGTTTTGTTACACGGTATACATAAAAATCCAGGCCGTTGGTTCCGTTTAACACCTCCTTTCACTCCTCTCTCTAAAAAATAACACCAAGCTGTCTAAACTTCTGTCTCTGGGCTGCTTTTTCTTGAAACCTCAGTGTCCTGCTACTAATTGACGAGTTATTTTCTAAAAATCGACTAATCTTCACGTCTTCGCGAGGCATTATTGCTATAATAGGGAGCAGGTTTTGCCTAAAAGCAGTTACACTAGAGCAGAGCATTATTTCGATTCTGCTCGTCATCTCTATCAATTTTGGCTAGGCAAAGCCGATAAGGTAGCAAACCATTAATCCATGGGCTGAGGCAAATTACTATTCCACATGGGCACAAACGATCCACCAGGACATTCAACAGCCGCCGCTAACGCCTCTGTCTCAGGACAGGGACAACTAGCAACAAGCATTATCGGCTCTCGACCAGCTGAACAAGGAGAGATGAAGCAGTTCGAGCACGCCGAGTCGTCACTTTGGCTTGCCTTTATGGTCAATATCATGATCGGTGGCATCAAATTTCTTGCCTTTTCGGTTTCTGCAAGTCCGTCGGTCTTTAGTGAAAGCCTTCACTCTTTTGGTGATGCAGTTAATAGCATTGCCCTGATTTTAGGCAATAAGTTTAGCCGTCGCCCACCCGATCGCTCCCATCCTTTTGGTTACGGACTTGAAGCAAACGTTTGGGCCTTAGCTGCCTGTGTTTTCTTGAGCTTAACTTCTATTTGGGCGATTACCGAAGGAATTCAACACCTTACCCATCACTATGAACCGCCGCCACAAACTGCGCTGGCGTTCTGGTTTCCTATCGGTGCCTTGCTTCTAAGCGTTGTTCTGGAACTGGTTGCTGTTCACCGAGCTTCCTGCGCGGTGCTGGAAGAAATCAACATGGAAGGTCAAAGTCGCTTTCCAAACAGCTTGGTTGTGGCCCATCAACAAATTAGGCATGTTGTAAGCCCAACAACGCGTTTTGTCTTTTATGAAGACAATATTGCCCTACTGGGTGCCTTATTGGCCCTATTTGCGGTTACAATTTCCCACTTCTCCCTTCAGCTCGGCTGGCTCGATAAATCTACCGCTCAATGGCCTGACGCCATTGCCTCCATCGCCATTGGTGTTCTTCTCTGTGGCATGGCTTTTTATCTCTTCAGGCACAACCGGGGTGTTCTTACACAAACTTCCGCGTCTCCCAATGTTGAAAAACGCATTATAGAACTCGTTACCAACATGGAAGGCGTTGCCCACGTCGTTGATCTTAAAACTGTAGATCATGGCTTGGCCGGTTTGACCGTTCACTTGAAAGTCCAAGTCGATCCTTATACTCAAGTTAAGGATGTCGATGACATCACGGAAAACATTAAAGAGAAAATGCAGCGCCGCATTCGATCCATCAGCCAAATGTTTGTGGAAGTTTTAGCGGATGAATCTGAAATTGAATGGGGCGCAAAGTTTGAAGATCTCTTGAACCAGGGCCGAGCAGAAGGCGTTTTAGATGCCCGTGAAGAAATGCTTTTGCGCAATGTCTATGACCTGACTGAGCGCAAGGTTCAGGACATCATGATTCCCAGAACCGACTTAGATCTGGTAGAGCTTGATACACCCCTTGCTGCAGTTGCAGAACAATTCATTGAGTGCGGCCATTCCCGCATGCCTGTATTCCGCGACAACGTGGATGATTTAATGGGAATGGTGCATGCCCGTGATGTGTTTAATGCCATTCGCCAAGGCTTAGAGGATACCCCTCTGGTCGATTTGGTAAGAGAGATCGATATTTTCCCGGAAAACAAGCCCGTTATTGACTTACTGGAAGACTTCCGCCGAAATAAAATCCGTATGGCCGCTGTTGCCGATGAACATGGTGGCTTAGCAGGCTTAGTAACCGTGGAAGATGTAATGGAAGAAGTTTTGGGCGAACTTCTTGACGAAAACGAAATCGAAGAACCGATGATCACCTATCTCGATCCCAGCCGCCTTCTTCTCAATGGCAAATTGAGTATTGAAGATTTAAACGAAGAACTCGACTTAAGTCTTCCCTTTGATGACTTCAAGACTGTGGGTGGTTACGTGTTTGGTGAACTCGGTCGGGAACCCGAGGAAGATGATGTTGTCACCTTTGAAGATTTACGGCTTATCGTGAAAGAAGCAGACGGTGCTCGCATTGTTGCCGTTATCCTGGAATCCCCAGTACCATTTGAGAAGTTACCCGAATTTGTTTTAAAAGCGATTGCCGATAAAGGGGAAAACCCTCCACCTAAAGCGGACTAAGCTTTACACACGGATACGAACTAACTCTAAATCCATGCTCAGGGAATATAAGATTTAGGGTGATGGACTAACTTTTGTTTCCAAGCGTTCAACCGAGAGTGCAGTTAATGCTGCACCCATAAAAAAGATAAATGCAGAGTAGTAAAACCAAGTCACTAAAATAATCAGCACGCCTAAAGAACCATATATAGGGTTAAATTGGTGCAAGTTATTAATATACAAACTAAAAAGCCAAGAACCCACGACCCAGGCAAAAACAAAAAATGTAGAGCCAATGCCAGAAAAGCGCCAGGCTAAATAGCCCGTCCTGGGACGCAAAGCCAATGTATAAACCACTTTGGCTCCCCAGCGAATTCCAATCAGAATAATACTCCAACGCAATAAGGTAACCCAGAGATCCCAGGGGGGCACAAGCAGAAAGTAACTGCTCACAAGCCCTGAAATAAAATTTCCAAACATCAGCAAATAGGTCGCAATAATACTGACTAGGCCCAGAGATAAAATCACGCAAAGCGATAAAACAGGTCCATACCAGAAGGGGAAATGCTGTTCTGAAAGTTGATACGAACGATGAAGGCCTTTTACGACAATACCTGCCGCTCCGGATGAAGACCAAAGAGTACCCACAAACCCAAATAAAGTCAGCTCTGTAGAACTCCCGTTAATAATCGCGGAAACCCCATCTTTCAAGAGATCAATCGCCTGAACCGGGGCAAAGCGCATAATCAGATCTCGCGTTGCTTCCTCAACGTCCCGATGTCCGCCAAACAAACCTGATAAAGCGGTGAGAAAGAGTAGAAAGGGCGTTAGGGATAAAATCAGATGATAGGCCATTTCTGCCGCCAAGCCAGGGCAATCATCGGCCATTATTTTTTTGGTAAAAGCAAGCGCAAAGTTTTTGCTAGTCAGTAGCTTTGCACGCCAATCCAATCCCTCGGAACTTTTGGAGAGCCGCATGGCCGACGTATCGGCATTAACCTGACTTTGAAGGTTTCCCATCTCTGATTTCCAGAAGCTCCTGTTGGCTGTAGTCTCTATCTTCTCGGTTATTGGGCCATTTGTCGATTAGAAAACTGGTTACTCTGCTACACTCGTTTATCAAACGCTGAAATTGAGTCATCTTTTGTGTAGGCTGTCATATAGTTTTATTCACGTTGTAAGTCAATGATGTAATCACCTCTTCTCGATTGCACATATTGCGCGATTACGTATCAACCTAGACGGATTCTTTCATTATGCCTAAACGGAACGACATAAAAAGTATCTTGATTATCGGCGCAGGCCCTATTGTTATTGGACAAGCCTGCGAGTTCGATTATTCTGGCACTCAAGCCTGCCGAGCATTAAAGTCGGAAGGATACCGCATCATTCTGGTCAACTCTAACCCAGCGACCATTATGACCGATCCAGATATGGCGGATAGAACTTATATCGAGCCCATTACACCGGAAATTGTGCGCTGCATTATTGAACGTGAACGTCCGGATGCCTTATTGCCTACCATGGGTGGACAAACGGCGCTTAATACAGCGTATGCCCTGCACAGCGACGGTACACTTAAGGAATACAATGTTGAGCTGATTGGTGCTAACTTTAAAGCCATTCACGCAGCAGAAGACCGTGAAGCCTTTAAAAACCTCGTGGAGGGAATCGGTCTTGGAGTTCTTTCCTCCTACACTGTTCACTCTATGGAAGAAGCTCATGAAGCCGCTAAAAAGCTTGGCTTCCCAATGATTCTCCGTACCGGCTTTACCCTCGGTGGCTCCGGTGGTGCTGTTGTTTATGATGAAGACGAATTTGAAGAATTAGCGCAAGCCAGCCTGGATGCATCCCCCGTTCATCAGGTTTTAATCGAAGAAAGCGCACTCGGCTGGAAAGAATACGAATACGAATTGATGCGCGATAACCGCGACAATGTCGTCATTGTATCCAGCGTTGAGAACGTTGACCCAATGGGCGTGCATACCGGCGATAGTATTACGATCGCTCCCGCACAAACCTTGTCTGATAAAGAGTATCACTCCCTTCGTAACGCATCGATTGCCATCATCCGTGCAGTGGGCGTTGATGCCGGGGGTTGCAACATTCAATTCGCGGTCCATCCCGTTACGGGCCGCATTGTCGTTATTGAAATGAACCCGCGTGTTTCCCGGAGTTCCGCATTGGTCAGTAAGGCCACAGGTGTCCCTATCGCGAAAATTGCTGCGCGTTTAGCCGTCGGTATGACACTGGACGAAATAGCAAACGACATTACCCAAAGTACACCTGCCAGCTTTGAACCCGCATTGGATTACGTGGTTACCAAAATTCCACGTTTCTCCTTCGAGAAATTCCCGGGCACACCACCTGACCTGACCCCACAGATGAAATCTGTCGGAGAGGTTATGGCCATTGGTAGAACTTTCCAGGAATCTTTCCAAAAAGCCATTCGTGGCCTGGAAATCAACTTAGATGGATTCTACTTTCCTCCAGAAAAATCGATGGATGATGAGTTACTGCGTCGCCGCTTAAAAAAACCTGAAGAGCGTCGTATTCGTTGGATTTACCATGCGCTGCGCCGGAAGTTTTCCGTTGAAGAAATAGCAACAGCCACCGGTTGGGATCCGTGGTTTCTCAATAACTTCCGTGAACTCGTTGAGACAGAAGAAGCAATTCGTTCCGAAGTTGAAAAGAACGGCGATATTTCTGAACCCTTAATGAACTATGCCATTCGCCAAGGTTTTACACCCAAGCAAATGCAAACCTTCCTAGGTGACAAAGCCCCTGCCTCTCTTGCCTCTGCGCCTTTTCGACCGGCTTTTAATGCAGTGGATACTTGTGCCGGAGAATTTGCTGCATTAACCCCCTACTACTACTCGACGAGTCACAGCAAGGATGATGAAGTTCCGATTCACCAAGGTGAAGGAGCTGCCAAGCGGGTTGTCATTATCGGTGGTGGTCCAAACCGGATTGGCCAAGGGATTGAATTTGACTACTGTTGCGTCCATGCGGCAATGAGCCTGCAAGCGCTCGATTATGAAGCCACAATGGTAAACTCCAATCCTGAAACCGTTTCCACGGATTACGACATTAGTGACCGACTCTACTTTGAGCCTCTGACGACTGAAGCGGTGCTCAATATTCTGGATCGTGAAAAGCCGTATGGTGTCATTGTACAACTTGGCGGACAAACACCCCTAAAGCTGGCTAACGCGATTCAAAATGCAGGCTACCCGATTTTAGGAACCACGGTCGATAGCATTGACTTAGCTGAAGACCGCAAACGTTTCAGTGCAGTACTAGAGCGCTTAAACCTTCGCTCGCCTGAGTCGGGAACTGCCAGGAGCGTTGACGAAGCCCTGGCGATTTGCCGCAAAATCGGATTCCCCTTGATTGCCAGACCCAGCTACATCCTGGGTGGACGCGCAATGCAAATTTTCTACAGCGAGCAACGCCTGATTAAATACCTTCAGGAAGTCGTTTGTGTAGAACCCGATTACCCTGTTCTAATTGAGCGCTTTCTGGAAGCGGCGAAAGAAGTCGATGTTGATGCAGTCAGTGATGGCAAAACAACTCTTGTAGCCGCGATTTTGGAACATATTGAACATGCAGGTGTACACAGTGGCGACAGCGCTTGCGTATGGCCTGCTCAAAATCTCAGCTTGCAAATGCGTGAGGAAATTGAGCTAGTTACCAAGCAGTTGGCAGAAGCGCTCAATATCTGTGGCTTGCTGAATATCCAGTTTGCGATACAAGGCACGCCTGAGATCGGCGAGAAGCTTTACGTTCTGGAAGTAAATCCTCGGGCAAGCCGAACGGTTCCATTCGTCTGCAAGGCAACCGGTATTCCACTCATTCGTATGGCCATTCGAGTCATGCTGGGTGAAAGTGTCTCGGATCTTCTCCATTTGGTGCCTCCCAGCCCAAGCCATGTAGCTGTTAAAGCCCCTGTTTTCCCCTTTAATAAGTTCAAGGGTGCTGACCCCAAACTGGGGCCAGAAATGAAAAGCACCGGTGAAGTTATGGGAATTGATAGCAACTTTGCTCTCGCTTATGCAAAAGCACAGCTGGCAGTTCACCAACATATTCCTTCATCGGGATACGTCTTCATCAGTGTGAATGATGAAGACAAACCCGTTATTCTTCCTGTTGCCCAACAGCTCACCGAGTTGGGATTTGAGCTGGTAGCAACCTCAGGAACAGCCTCAGCCCTCCGAAAAGTCGGGCTAAAAGTCACTGAGATCTTGAAAAAGCACGAAGGCACACCTAACGTAGAAGAATGGATTCAAGAAGGCAAGATTGCACTGGTCATCAATACCCCTATTGGTGAAGAAGCGCTTGTTGATGACTCCTATATCCGTAAAGCAGCCATTGCTGGCTCTATCCCACTAGTAAACACAGCCAGTGGTGCGGTTGCCTTGACTGAAGGCTTATACTCCCTTCACAAAAACAAGCTTGGAGTCAAAAGTATTCAGGAGTTCCTGAATCATGAACCTCAGAAGCAACTTGTAGGCAGCAGACCCTCCCCATAATCAGGGAACGGTATAACACTCTAAAACTAATTAAGCTCGGCATTCGGATGTCGAGCTTAATTTTTTGTTACAAATCTCTCCTCAAGCATTGACTTCCATAGTGTCGAATGTACACTGTAGTAAGTGTCAATTAAACACTCACTAATTTTCCAAAACAATTCCAAACCTTGTTTTACCTCCTCGAATCCAAATACACAATTAAAGACCCTCTTAAAAACCTAACTCGTTCACCAAACTTTTTCTTTAAATCCTAAAATACTTACCCCTCACATCGCAGTTTCGGAACAGATTTAAAACTGAGCCGATTCGGCTTGGTTACAGACCCTTCATAACCAAGTTTTAAAATGCGAAATGGCCCAACGGGCCTTTTTTTTTGCCTCAATGGCGTGTTTATACACTTTTAGAGCGAATAATTGGCCTAGTGCTGCACTAAAAGCAAAAGATGTGGCCAAAACAATACAATACCCACAATGCTTAAAGCCATTGCCGTCATTAAACACGCTGCTGCGGTTATATCCTTAATTTGCCCGGCAAGCGGCACCATTTTTTCACCCACAAGCAGATCCACTAAGCACTCAACAGCCGTATTAAAAGCTTCAGTGCTTAACATCACGGCGGTGCCGATCAATAAAACAATCCATTCCCAAGCGGCAAATTGAAATAACATGGCCATTGAAAAAACGAACCCAGCCAAGAGCACATGAATTCTAAAATTCCGCTCTTCCTTAAGCAAGTAACGCATGCCCTTCAAGGCAAAGCCAACACTTTGAATAAAGCTGTTGGCTCTTAAAGGACTTTTGCGCTCTACACCATATTGCGCATTAAGAAGGGAGCTTAGCTCTTTGCCAGTCAATAGAGAATTCCGAATCGCACTCGATTTTCTGGCGTTCTTGGAATCAGAGGCCAAGGAAGAAGGAGAAGCCAAAAGTCCAGAATCAGACCGAACACTAGTTGGGTCCGTTTTCTCAGTTGCAGGAAAGGGATTCCGGCGCATTATTGGCGTTCCTTTTGGGTCTGTCAAATAACTGGTGTAAAAGCAGAAGATAGATTTAATGTAGCATCCAAAACTTTTTTTTGAATCCTCACTACACGGTCAAACTCGAGCATCGTATCGTGATGTTGTCCATGCAGGTGCAGGAAACCGTGAATAACACGCTCCATAATGTAACACCACAATGTTTCTTCTAGCACAGGCAACGGTTCATCTAAGCGTAAGGAAGCAGGACGACTTGCAGCTAACGCATTATCGGAAAAAGGCATCTCACGATAATGCTCCACAGCCCAGTCTAATGAAATAAAAATACTCCCCAACTGAAATTGCGGTAAAGAGAGCCACATTTCCAAAGTATCAGAATCTGCCAAGAGTGTAAAACTGAGGACATCCGTTGCGGCATCTTTCTGGCGATACTCTCGATTCAGCTCATGGATACTTTGATTTCCCGTCCATGTCAACTCAATATAGCCTTGGTGTTTACCGTAATCGATCCCCAAAACATCAAAAATGCCTTCTTCAGAAGCGATACGAAGGAAGTTTGGCCAGATCTCTTGCAAGCTTTTTCCTAAGCCAGATAACCAATCGGAATACCGCTCTTGAACCCGTCTATCCACAGATATGGACAATTCCATATGCTTAAGACGCAAGCTATTCAGTGGAAGAAACTCAAGATCGTCCAATTTTCCTGTCCCATGTTTTTTGAAATACCCTTACCCTCTGACTATTGTCTTCAGATTGTAGAAAATTTCCAGTCAAAGCAGCTAAAGTTCACCTTTTCTTAATCAACGTCTTTGAAGAAAGAAAAGTGTTCCAAAATCATAGTCTAAAATATTTTTTTAAGCCCCTAACAATATCACTGAAATCACTTAGCACGCCGCATCGTGCGGATACTCCTCTTCCGTAGGGTCAACAGGCATTTTATTTTCAGTGGCTTCACCGCTGCCATTCCCATTTTTCGCCAATAAAGATTCCTCTTGAGCTGCCGCCAAAATCTCTTCCGAAGCTAAGCTTTCTTTCAGTGGCATGGTTGCTGGCAGAATAGCAGTGGGCATTTTACGACCCAATTCCCGCATCATATTTTGTTGGTACTCTATCCGGTTATGTTGAATACCTCTTAAAATACGAACAAAGGTTTGCTTAATAATATGCAAGTCCTGCATCGTAATCGGACATTCATCAAATTGACTTTCATCAATCCGTTGGCGGGTGATTTTATCAATACGCTCTTCAACTTCAGCCACAGTAGGATTTTTTAAAGCACGAACGGCGGATTCGCACGCGTCAGCTAACATGACGACAGCGGTTTCCCGACTTCCAGGTTTGGGACCAGGATAACGGAATTGTGACTTATTAACGTTTTCAGTCCCTTCTTCCTGACATGCCTTCGTATAGAAGTAGCCAGCGGTCAGAGTCCCATGGTGTTCAGTCATAAAGCTCATTAAACATTCGGGTAGGTTTTGCTGGCGCGCCATTTCGATACTGTCGCGCGGGTGAGCCGTGATAACCATTTTGCTTAAGCGTGGCGTCAGCTTATCGTGAGGGTTTTCAACCCCGAAATAGGCTTGATTTTCTACGAAAAAGAGGGGGCGCTTCATCTTACCGATATCGTGGTACAGGCAACCCACACGTGTAAGCAAAGCATTAGCACCAATGGCTTGAGCCGCAGCCTCAGCCAGGGTTGCAACCATTAAGCTATGGTGAAAGGTCCCTGGCGCTTCAAACTGCATCCGCTTGAGTAAGGGTTGATCGTGATTTCCCAGCTCCATCAATGTGAAGGGAGTTACCAAGTGGAACACCAACTCTAACAAGGGTAAACTACCGAGCGTCAGAATACCGGAAAAAATACCGCCGAATATGCTCCATCCCATCATTTTAAGGCCCACGATACCGACATTGAACAAGTCGGGCTGTTGGACATCAAAGAGACTATCCCCGGCGAAGTTAGGCTTCATAAGACTCAGAGCGACCAATAAGACCGCATTAGCCGCTCCCACATAAAAACCAGCAACCATTAACTGAGCGCGGTCTCCGTGATGAATACGTTTACCTAAGGCATAAACACCAATACAACTTCCACCGAGTAGAATCGCTAAGCTTTGGAAGTCGGTTCTTAGCGTTAAAGCCGCTAACAGAACTAACAGAGTCGTACACAGAATACTAATACTGGGATGGGTAAATACCGCGATAGTAAAGGCGAAAGCACCAAGAGGGAAGGCAAAAGCCGGAATATTATCCCAAAATGCCCCTTGTTGATGAAGTTGCAAAGAAATAAACGTGAACAGAATGAGTGTTGCAGTCAACGCGGCATAGCCAGGCTTGAAAAATTCGCCTTTTCTAACATGGCGCAAACTACTCCACATGGCATAAACAAATAAGCTACAGAGTAGAAGACTGCCCAATAAGGGGAAAAAGCTGCGCTTCGTGGTGGCCTTACCCATTAATTCTAAGGCCGTGCGTTGAACAGGAGAAACATACTCGCCATGCCCAACGATTTTTTGTCCTTTTTCATAGGGGCGCATCTCAGGGGTGCGTGTAATACGATGGGAAACCTCGTCCTGTTTTCGGTGCATTGCCGCTTCATCCACAATACGATTGGGCTGTAAGCGGGAATTCACCAACAGTAAAACCACTTGTCGATTTAGCGTCGAAGAATCAACACTTTTTAAAAGAAGCTCCGAACGCTTTAACTGGTCATCAGCCTCCGTAAAACCTTCAGACAAAAGTTTGTGCATGGCAGCACGGGTATCATCAACAATCTCAAACCATTGGGATTCACTTAAGGGAGTTTTAAGAAATCGGTAGAAAACAACATCCGCATTTTTAACGTAGTCAGCACCATTAGGAGACTGTTCTACCAGTTTTTTAAAGCGACGATGCCGTTCATCAAGGGATAAAGGCTTTGTAGAATCTGACAGTGTCACAAGCGGCCTTGCATCCGCCAGCAATCGTTCCAAACTATCTAAAATATCGTGGTTATGCGGGGTTTCATCCTGATAAATGGGTGATAAAGATTGCTGTGCCCGGTCAATTTTTCGCTTGGTTGCCGCTGAATCCACAATCTCCATATGCGATTCCGCGTAGAAATCAGAATTACTGTAACCCCGCTCATTGATATGTCTGGAAATATCAAAATCGCTAAAGCGCAGCACCATGGTCAGGCTTAACGTCAACAAAGCACCAATCAGAACCGTGAGCCCTTTTGGTGTGTAAGCCACGATCAAGAAACGTTTTAAAAATTCCACAAAGCCCGAGCCATGCTTCATAACAGAAGCATGGGAAGCAGCTGTAGTGTCTTCGTAGGGGTGAAGAACAGGCCTCATGGTGTTGAATACCATTGGTTAATATAAGAAGGAATAATACATGATAGTAGATGGTTAAATTTCAATTTTAAAAAACCATGTTTAAACTCTCATCCTATTTTAGCGCTAATCATGAAAATCCAAGCAACAGGCCTTAGCTCCTAAACTGAAAACAATTGTTCCAAACGTCCTTGGATTTCATCATCACTAAGCTCCTCATTGAGCTTGTTGGACTCTAGTGCAGCCGTATAAGCCCTTGCAGCCATTGCCGTTTGGCCTTGAACGTGTAGTACACGGGCTAGGTTGAAGCGTGCAAGCGTATAATCCGGCTTTTGAACCACTGCTGTTTCGAACGCTTTTAAGGCGTGGTCTAACATGCATTTTTCATCTAAATAGATGACACCCAGGTTATTGTAAGCGATTGGATTATGACCATTCAAATGCAACGATTGTTGGTAAGCTGAAATAGCTTCATCATGACGATCCAACTGCCAAAGTAGGTAGCCTTGATAGTTACGGCAATCGATATTATCGGGTTCCACTGTCGCCAAGTGATTATAAATTCGCAATGCATCCTCAAAGCGGCCTTGCTCTGTATAAATATCTCCTAGCAGGGTTAAACTTTCGAGGTTTTCACCATCCAGGCTCCACGCCATCTGAAGCATTTTTTCCGCCTCCTCCAAATTATTCTGGGTTTGGTAGTAGAGCGTCCCTAAGGTTTGCGCTACTGTTCCTGTCCAAACGGGATCACGCCCTAACTCAACAGCTTGTTTATACGCATTAATTGCGGCCTCAAAATTTTTCATCCTGAACAACACGTAACCCAAGTTACTGTAGAGGTAAGGATTCTCAGGAGAACGACGAATCAAAAACTCATACTGCAACTTAGATTTTGGATAGTCCTCAACTTCTAAGTAGAGCTGAGCCAGGTTAAAACGACAAACATCAGGATCAACTGCAGATTCCAATGCATTTTCAAAATAAATGATGGCCTCATCAGGCTCTTGTTGGCGAACATACACCTGTCCCAGCTTCTGATTCAGCAAGGAAGAGTCGGTATCATGCCTGAGTGCCTGAAGATAAAACGTCTTAGCCTTCTGGTAATCAGCACGAGCATAGTGATAATCGCCAAGTAAGTGCATAAACAGTGGTTCTTCTGGCTGTTGACGACTCCCCCATCGGTAGATTAAGGAAGCTGTATCAGAAAGACCAACGGTTTTTAGGAAGCGAGCCGAGCCTGAGACACCTAAAACTGTAAGATCACTTTTGAGCTCGCTCAGCAGTACTTTATAGGTTTCGGGATCCTCTGGCAGATAGTAAGCCGATAAAGCCCAGTGCTTAAATCCAGCAGTTAAATGCCCTACACGCGCCGGAAAGGATTCTACGCCTTTGCTTGCACGGATGCACAGAAGAGCAGCCAGTGCCATATGACTCCGCCCTTTGTAGGGGCCTGGAGCTTTCTTAACGGCAAATTTAAAACTATCAGTCGCTTCTTTATAGAAGCCTGCCTGACGCTGGAGTTGCCCACGGGTAAGATACGCTTCTGCACAATTGGGATCCAGGCTTAAAGCGGTCTGGCAATAAGCCAAAGCGGTTTCAAGCGATAAGCCTCCTTGAGCCCAAAGCGCGGCACCCAACTTCACATGAACCTCAGGCAGCTCAGGGTCAAGGTTTAATGCTTGACGATAGTGAGCAATAGCCTGTTTTAAGGACTTAGGGTCCACATGGCTCAAATAGTTGGTATAGGCTTGATTCCCCAGGTGGAGGCAAGTTTGTGCAGACATATGCCCTTGAGCGATGCCTAAGTCTGAAGGGGTGTTCCAAGCTGATTCGTCAATCAAATCCACTAAAGGAAATGACTCATCAGGAGAAGACCACGATGATGGTTGCGGCTGACTCATTAGATTCTCCGGTCGCTAAAAATGGTTCAAAGAGATATATTTGAAAGCTGTTTTAAATCCCACAGGCCCGATCATGTCGGATGAATATTTAAGCTTCTTATTTAGTCTTCGGAACTTTGAGAGAAAACTTTATACTTTTGTAACGAGCTTTATTCTGTAATCTTTTGAAATAGATGAGGTTAACCGGACTATATTCGACTTTACTGCCCTACGATAGAAATGCAATTGAAGCTAATATAATAAATAGGAGTTCCCTTATAAAAATGGGTACTTAGTAAGTAGTTTTCAAGGTAACAGTGCCAACGCCTATGAACAAGCTGGGTCGTTTTTTAAGACTCTTTCCAAGCGTGTCTGGTCTTTTTTCTATGGGATTAGGACTCACGGTTCTATTCGGCTGGTTTAATAACAATTTGAGGTTAATTACAGTTTTCAACAACTATCCCCAAATGGGGATTAACACAGCAATAACATTCATATTAATGGGTGCTGCTCTCGTCCTCTCTCTCCGGAATAAAACACGTTATTCCATGGGCCTGATTGGTTTATCAAGTATTATTGTGGGATTAACAGCATATGAGTATTTAACGAGCCAAAGTTTATTTATTGATGAGTTTATTTACCAAAGCCTCAATTTAGTAACCTCTTTCCAATCTGGGCGAATGGCGCCTAATACAGTCGTCTGCTTCAGTGCCATGATTATCAGTCACCTCCTACTACTAAAGCCTAAACCGTATCGATTGACTAATTTTACCGTTTTGCTATTTAGTGAATCCGCGTTGGCGATCGCTTTAGTTTCCTTACTAGGATACTTCTTAAGAATTGAAGCCTCCTATCACTGGACTAATCTGGCCCCGATGGGCATCCACACGGCAGTCGGGTTAATTGTTTTATCGTTAGGGCTTATCGCTTCAACGATTAAGAAAGACAACTTTAAAAGCGCCTACTTCGTTTACCATACTGAAGTACTCACCTGCGCTTTGGGACTGTTTTTGACATTTTCCCTTTGGGCGTCTCTGTTGAAAGAGGAAGAATTTCAAGTAAGCAGGCTAAACCAGCAGAGAATGGTGACACTCAAGACTCAACTGGCTGAAACACTGACAAACCGATTTAACGCGCTAAGTCACATCACGAATCGATGGAGCTATAGCAACGGGACCCATTATGCGGATTGGCAAAACAATGCCAGGCAATATATGACCGATCAACCCGATTACCAAAGCATTGGATGGGTTGATAGTACAAACCATACACGCTGGATCTACCCACAAAAAGGGAATGAAGCGCTATTAAATGCTAACTTAGCAGCCAATCCAACGGTTGCTTCTGTCTTAACGGCTAGCCGAAATACAGGTAGAGGTAATATAACGCCGATCTTTACCTTGGCGGATGGAAGCCATGGTTTTACGTATTACAGCCCCATTACGAATCGTAATGGCAAGTTCGATGGATTTATTTTAGGAACTTGCAAACTCGATAAATTGCTTAGTGTCATTTTGAGGCACAATTCTCAAAATCACCAGATCAGTATTTTTGAAAATGACAAACTCATTTACGGAATACCAGTAAAAAATGAAAAATCGTCTTTTACTAGCGAGAGTGAACTCAATGTTCTGGGAAGAAAATGGCTTATCCGCGTTAATCCAAGCACTTTAATGCTAAAGGAAATCAATTCGCCTTTAAGCAATACAGTTCTCTTGATCGGCATTATGCTAAGCCTTTTAGCGTCAATGCTTATACAATCTTTCAATAAAATCAAAAACCAAGCAGAACAACTCTATAAAATCGAATCCAACTTGGACAGTACTATCCAATACTCTGCAATCGGTTTAGCTGTTGCTTCCATGGAAGGAAGATGGCTACGAGTGAACAAGGCCTTGGTTAAAATGCTCGGTTATTCCGAAGAGGAACTGCTTAACCTTAGTTTCCAGGCTATCACTCATCCGGATGATAACGCACTCGATATGCGGGCTATCGAACAACTACTTTCCCGGGAATGTGAAGACGTCGAAAGAATAAAGCGTTATCAGCATAAAGATGGACACTATATTTGGGTACAAGTGAATGCTTCGATAGTTAGGGATCAACATGAGAACCCTCAGCATTATATTGCACAAGTACAAGACATTACAGAGCGTTTAAAACTGGAAGCAGAAAAAAATGAGCAAGCCATGCGCTTCCAAGCTATCTTCAACCAAACCTTTGGATACATAGGGCTCTTAGATACAAAAGGCGTAATTTTAGAAATAAATCGTGCAGGCTTGGCTAATGGCGATTTGAAAGCCGAAGACGTTGCAGGAAAGTTCTTTTGGGATACACCGTGGTGGCCTAAACCAGAAGTTAAGGAACAATTAAAGGAATCCATCATTGAAGCAAATACAGGCAAGTTTACTCGGTTTGAGGCCTCAAGTATTGACCCCAACGGGAAGGAGCTTTTTGTCGACGTCTCAATAAAACCCATTTTTAACGACAGTAAGGAGGTTGTGCTTTTGCTCGCAGAAGGACGAGACCTTACTGAAAATAAAGCAGCCGAGTTCTTGTTACGAAAAAATGAGGAAAAGTTACGAGCTTTTTCAGAGAATGCCAAAGATCTCGCAATCATTCAGCTCGATCCCTTAGGATACATTGAAACTTGGAGCACAGGGGCGGAACAAATCAAGGGCTATAAAAGCCACGAAATTATAGGCCAGCATTTTGGTGTCTTCTATCCAGAGGCTCTCCAGGAACTCCATTTACCCCAGTTCATATTGGATAACGCTTTAAGGTCAGGCAGCTTTGAAGATGAAGGCTGGCGCGTTAAGAAAGATGGAACCCTCTTTTGGGCAAACATCATTATCACAGCGTTATTTGATAACGACAAAACCTTATTGGGCTTTTTAAAAATAACGCGTGATATGACTGAAAAAAGAGTGGATAGAGAAAAGCTGGAAAAAACTTACGCTGAACTTGAAAATGCTTACAACACTCTAGAGACTGAACTAAAAGAAAGAAAAGCCATCGAGAAACAACTGGTCCAAGTTCAAAAAATGGACGCCATTGGAACACTGACTGGGGGTATTGCCCATGACTTCAATAACATTCTTTGGATGATACTCGGGAACACTGAATTACTCATGACAAAAGTTGAAGGCGACGCACTTTCCCAAGAAATTACCACCGATATTCAGGAATCAGCATTACGAGCAAAAGCCCTTGTAAAACAGCTCTTGGATTTTAGCCGGAAAAGCGAGTCGGAAAAAATCGTTTTTGAAGCGTCCTCCATGATTAAAGAAACCTTAAACATGTTGCGTTCTTCAATCCCAACGACGATTAAACTCAACCTAAGTGGCCTCGAAGAGAGTGTCATGATTTACGGAGATACCAATAAGTTCAATCAAATTATTGTCAACTTATGCACCAATGCCTATCATGCCATCGGGAATACAGGTAGTATTGGCATATCAATTGAGCAAAAGCACATTACCTCGGAAGATATTAAAGATTCCATTTTCAAAAAACCGGGCCATTTCTTAATGATCGAAGTGAGCGATACCGGAGTAGGTATGTCATCTGAAACAATGGAACACATCTTTGAGCCCTTTTTCACAACCAAAGGTGTAGGCAAAGGAACAGGCCTAGGACTGTCAACAGTTCACGGAATCATTGAGGAAATGGAAGGATTTATTTCGGTTTATAGCGAGCTTGGGTTGGGAAGCTCTTTTAAAGTATTTCTCCCTATGGCAGAACAGGATCAAAATTGGCATACGAAGCCGGACATTGAAATTCCGGCAACTCCGAAAGCACTCCCTCTTACTCAATACCGTGTGATGGTCGTGGATGACGAAGAAATGATCCGTAAAATGCTGAAGCGTTCCTTAGAGATGCTGGGGTTATCCGTTAAAACTTATAGCAATGGCAGAGAAGGCTTAGATGCTTATTTTTCCAATCCGTCCGATTTTGATTTAATCATTACAGATCAAACAATGCCGGAAATGGTAGGAATTACTCTTGCACGGCGCATTCGAAAACAAAATCTCAAAATGCCGATTATCCTTGCCAGTGGAAACGCCTCCATTATTACTACAGAAGAAATAAATGAAGTATCTCCCCTTAAGCTTTTAAATAAGCCAATTCAAATCAGTGAGCTTAAAAGTATTATTGCTGAAACGTTGGATTTCGAAGCACGCGTATCTTAAAGTCGTCCGTTTCCGTATCAGACCGACCAAAAGTTCAAACCTTGTTTGATTAACTATTTCTGACAGGCAAGGTTGAGAACTTCCTACTCTCAAACCAGTTGGTTTATCCCAAAAAATGCTATTACTAGGAAAGCCATTCACAACTCTATAGGTCTACATGAGCAAATTGAGCCCGTTTTTTAAATGCATTCCTGGTATATCCGGAATTTTTTCTATTTTGTTGGGTTTAGCAGTCATTTGCGGCTGGTGGAGCAATAATTTAATACTTGCCAGCATCTTACCCGATTGTGTACCTGTAGCCTTTAACGCAGCACTCATTTTTATAGTTTTGGGGATATCTCTTTTTCTTTCTTGTCGAAATAAAAAGAGATATTGCTTTTTACCACTCCTAGTAGCGAGTGGCATCCTTGCTTTAACTGCAATCGAATACATCACAGGTAAAACCTTATTTATCGATGAACTCTTCTTCAAAACGCCACACTTAGCTAATGTTTTACATGCGGGTCGTTTGGCTCCTAATACCGCAATCGCTATAGCCCTGATAGTGCTGAGTCAAACTTTATTGTTAAAAAGCAGGCCGAACAAATGGATCAGCTTCCTAACACTCTTTTTAAGCCAGTTTGCATGCGCTATTGGATGGCTTTCCCTACTTGGTTATGCACTGAAACTTGAAAGCACCTATCATTGGCTTAACTTAACACCCATGGCCCTGGGGACGTCGATAGGTATCATTGTTTTATCGATGGGTGTCTTAGCGTTAGGGATTAAACAGGAGCGTGATGGGAATACTCGTTTCCCTTATCGATACGAGATATTAATCTGCTCACTCGGATTATTTTTAACCGTCTCCTTCTGGCTAACCCTAGAAAAACAGGAAGATATTCAACTTAAACAACTTACCCAGCAAAGAACGCTGACTTTGGAAGCTCAATTAATTGAAAAGATTTCTGCTCGTTTTAAAGCTTTAGATCGGATTGCGGCTCGCTGGGCATATGCCAACGGAAGCAGTTATGGAGCATGGGAAGATGATGTAAAGCACTATCTGCAAGATCAACCGGATTACATCAGTATTAGATGGATTGATAAGGCCTTTCATACACGCTGGATTCACTTAAGAGACAGCTCTAAATTGCGTATTCACCAGAGCCCAAGTATACAAACAACACTTTATAGGCTTTTGGAAGACAGCAGGGAGAGTGGAAAAAGTCTTCCAAGCCCAGTATACGCTTCGTCCAATGGGCAAAAAGAAATTCTGTATATTAGCCCTATCAAGAATCGTAACGGAGAATTTGATGGGTTCATTTCAGGAACTTACAAACTGGATGAGCTTCTAAAGAATGTTGTAACACCTGATGCCTCAAATTTTAAAATCACCATTTCCGAAAATGAGCATTTTATTTATGGCAAACAGGCAGATAAGTCAAGCCCTGCATACGTGGAAAAGCCTTTCACAAGATTTGGCCTAGATTGGGATTTACAAGTTAACCCATCGGAGTTCTTAGTTGAAAAGGTTGAATCTCCTTTAGCAAATCTCATACTTCTCACAGGGATTCTTCTAAGCATTCTAGCAACAGCATTAGTGAATATTATTAGCAGAACTAAAAAACAATCCAAATTACTACATCAAAGCGAATCTAACCTAGACAGTACGATAGAATATTCTGCAATCGGCTTGGCTGTAGTCTCTTTAGAAGGCAAATGGCTTCGGGTAAACCGTTCCATCGTTAGTATGCTGGGATATTCTGAGGAGCAACTGCTGCAAACAACCTTCCAATCGATTACTCACCCTGATGATATTGCTACTGACTTAAACAACATGGATCAATTACTTTTAGGCACTATTGACAATTATCAAATGGAAAAACGCTATCTCCACAAGAATGGAGATTATATTTGGGCACAGTTAAATGTCTCATTAGTTAAAGATACAAATGGGAAAGCAAAACACTTTATCGAGCAGATTCAAGACATTACCGATCGTTTGAGATTAGAAGAAGATAGAAACCAGCAGGCAATGCGGTTCCAGGCTATCTTTAATCAGACTTACGAGTTTATTGGGCTTTTATCTACCGATGGTATTGTCATAGAAGCGAATCATTCAGCCTTAGCTGCTTCAGGTATTGCAGAGCAAGATGTACTCGGAAAACCATTTTGGGAAACACCATGGTGGGCACATTCTTCCACGCTCCAAGATAGACTCAAGCAAGCGATTAAAGATGCGAATAATGGCGAGTTTGTCCGATTTGAAGCGACTCATCCAACACCCGGGGGCCGCCTAATTGTAGTAGATTTTTCTTTGAAACCAATTATGGATGAAAATAACCAGGTAATCCTTTTGGTGCCGGAAGGCCGTGACATCAGCGAAAATAGAGAGAAAGAACTTTTACTCCAAAAAAGTGAGGAAAAACTAGTTGAAGCTTACACTGAGCTTGAAAGCGCCTATCAATCGTTAGAAACCCAATTTAAAGAACGGAAAGCGATTGAAAAGCAATTACTACAAGCCCAAAAAATGGATGCTATTGGCACACTAACAGGTGGTATTGCCCACGATTTCAATAACATCCTTTGGATGATCTTGGGTAATACCGAAATGGTTTTGACTGAGGTTGAGGGTGAGCAGTTTTTAACTGAGATATTAACAGACGTATATGACGCAGCCCTCAGAGCCAAAGGGCTTGTAAAACAGCTGTTAGACTTCAGTCGTAAAAGCGAGTCAGAAAAAATACTCTTTGATACAGCTCCATTGATCAAAGAAAGCATCAAAATGTTACGTTCATCAATTCCCACCAGTATAGCGATTCACACCAATATCAACTCGGAATCTGGGCAGATTTTTGGAGATACAAATAAGTTCCACCAAGTGGTTGTCAATCTCTGCACAAACGCTTATCACGCCATTTCTGACAAAGGCAGCATCTCCATTTCGACCCAAAAAAAATATATTTCGCCCGAGGATGTGACAGAATTTATCTTCAAAAAACCCGGTCATTTTTTAATGTTTGAGGTGAGTGATACTGGCTGTGGGATGTCAGCAGATACCCTAGACCGTATATTTGAGCCTTTTTTCACAACCAAAGAAGTAGGCAAAGGAACTGGCTTAGGCCTATCTACGGTTCATGGCATTATTGAAGAAATGGAAGGGTTTATTTCTGTTTATAGCGAATTAGAACAAGGTAGCAGTTTTAAAATATTTATACCGTTAGCGGAGAAGGAGCAGCAAGCAACTGAGAGCTCTAAGAACAGTTTAGAAAATGAGACGGTTTCTCCGATCTCTGGATGCTGTGTAATGGTCGTCGATGACGAAGAAATGATTCGCAAAATGCTGAAAAGAACATTAGAGAAGATGGGCTTGTCAGTTACCACCTTTAGCAATGGAAAGGCTGCTTTAGATGCGTATATGGAAAACCCATCCCACTTCGACTTAATCATTACGGACCAAACTATGCCGGAAATGGCCGGCATAGCCCTCGCACGAGGCATTCGAAAACAAAATCCCAAAATGCCCATCATCCTTGCCAGTGGAAACGCCTCCATTATTACCGCGGAAGAAATCAATGAAGTATCCCCACTGAAGTTTTTAAATAAACCGATTCAAATCAGTGAGCTTAAAAGTCTTATTGCTGAAACGTTGGATTTCGAAGTACGCGTTTCCAAAAAATAGCCTTAGAGCAAATCAAACCAACAAAAAATCGTTACTTTGAATGTAACGATCTCCTTGTGTGATGGCGCAGTTTGGCACTTTCTATCCATTTAAGTTTTTTTGTTTATAGAACACTGTTAGACATGACAGGCAATCGATCTTGGTTTCAAATTATTCACTCGGTTCGGGTTGGCTTCCCAACAGCAACCTAGTTAATCCTACAGAGGGCTACTCCAGTACGGGAAATCCCACTGGAGCAAAAGGCTTACAACAGGATGGATTCACCAAATCAAAACCCACAGGCGTAGCAGCCCTGCCAACCCCTCTTTCTCTTTCCCAATGGCAGAAGTTCTGGAGTGGAAGCTATAACGCCATTACCGATGTTCCGGGCCTAAAAGTAGGGCAACTCTCTTATAAGCAGGACGGGTCCGAAAAAATCAGAACCGGTGTTACGGCTATTGTCCCGGATGCGGAAGCATTAACGAAAGGACAGGGTAATTTAGCAAATACTGGCTTCCGTGCAAGTTCCGTCTGCCTAAATGGCAATGGCGAGCTCACAGGCAGCAGCTTTATCAATGAATTCGGCGTTCTCAACGGTCCGATTCTTCTCAGCAACACCCGTGCGGTGGGAGCGCTGCATAGCGGCGTCAACGACTATTTTGAAAAGCATTACCCTGGCCAGTGGACCTGTCAGTTACCTGTCATTGGAGAGTGCTACGACAATTACTTTAGCACCACGGCTAAAAATGTTATCCCATCCTCTGCGGCAGAAGAGGTTATTCAACAGGCAAAAGGCGGTCCTGTACTGCAAGGACAGGTTGGAGCAGGAACTGGAATGCGGAGTTTCGAAATGCATGCCGGTATCGGTTCCTCCTCACGCAGGGTTATGGTGGACGGCAAAGTCTATACCATCGGTGTTCTCGTTAATATGAACCACAGCAAGCTGGATGACTTAAACCCAGAATTTAGAAAACAAATGGAAAGCCGCTTTGGGCCGCTAGATGCGCTCAAGGTAAAGGACGATCAGGATGGTGCCCATGCTAAACCGATAACCACCCCCCGGCAGGGTTCAATCCAGTTAGTCATAGCAACGGATTTACCGCTAAACAATAAGCAATTAGAAGCCTTAGCCAAACGGGCAGGCCTTGGTATAGGCAATACCGGTAGCACAATGGCAACCAGTAGCGGAGATTTTGCCACAGCCTTCTCCACAGCCAATCCCGTACCCATGGGCGCCAATGTCCCTTCAGTGGAAAAAATGATGGAATTGCATCCGGATGCCCTAAACCCCATTTTTAAAGCCGCTGTAGAGGCAACTACCGAAGCTCAAGGCAATGCCCTCATTGCCAGTCACAGCTAAGACCGAGACTCTGGCCTGCTAATCAAACCTCTCCGTCCCTAAACCCTGCTAATCCTGAAAGATAACGGGAAACACCTTATTTACGCTAATGAGTATCCACTGTAAAATTGACACTATCCTCAATAATTGCCCCACCAACGATAGTCAGGTGATCCCTGCTACGGATCGCTTGGCAGGTAAAACTTTTGAGATGGTTTTGCGGTGTAGTTTAGCCCTCAATAAGGAAAATGGCATGCTTTTCATGCCTAATCTGCTGTTCTACTCAGCAGAAATGCGAAATACGAAATGAGTTTTTTCAGCCGTCTAGGCTGGCTCGAAAATAACGGACTCTGGGATACTGCGATTAAGGAAATCGTCGGTAGTAACTTTGCGAAAATTTTACTGGCCCGAACTTGGGATGAACGCCTGGATGTGGGTTCTTGTGAACTCGGTTGCACCATCGGCGTTTTTGGAAGTGGCTTAATCCTCGATAAACTTTTGGGCGCTCTATTTAAAAAAGCCCAAGCTCGGGGCGGAACAGCTGAAAAGTGGGCTGTCTTAGGTCGTTCAGCAGCGCTATTCAGTCTCGTTTCTTCCGTCATGTGGGGTATGCCTTTCGTTCGTAATTACCTGACGGCAAAGCGCACAGGTAGTACCAATTTCACTGAAGTCATCGGTGCCAAGCAACAATCCGCAGCACAAAAGGACTCTTCTAAAAACAGCATCGCGGAATACCGGAATAAAAGCCTGGAAATTCTAGGACTGGGCCTTGGTGGTGCCGCTTTAGCCACAGGTACTTCCTGGATCGCTATTCATAAGGGCATTGGCTTAGGGCCTATCGCCAAATTGATTGAAAAGCGTGTTTTCAAGAACGCCTTCATTTTGAAAGATGGACAGTTTAAGCACTTAACTGGGCTACCAGCCCTCTTATTCTGGGGATTACCGTCGTATGGCGGGCTTTTACAAGCCTCTCGAGACAAATACGAGCGCAAAGAGCATTTGCTGAAGTTAGCCATGTTTATCGGTTTCTTCTTTGTGCCTCCCTTCATATTTAAAGCTCTTTTCAACAAGCAAGTCCAAAAAGCGGCTGCTAAAGGTCTACCGCATTTGCTGAAGGAGGGTGCAACTAGCTATAAGGCACTCATAGCTGAGATCGAGAAAAACGCGCCTGGCACGCAGAAGCGTCAGGTATTGGATAAGCTGATGACTGCCTGGAAGATCAAGAGCCTGGGCGGTTTAAGTATTTCCTTATTCCTGTTTGGAACGATACCTCAGCTCATGAATATTAAGCTCACCCGCATGCGTCTGGCTAAAAATGGCGAAAGCTTTGAAGACACAGCTTTAACCTCTGCCTCAGCCATGCCGGATATGAGCCCCCTTGGCCCATGGATTAATGCACCATTTCAAAGGCCACAAGCCTGGAATTTTCAGCAACCGCTCAACCCTCAGCCCGTTTCTCCTAACTTTGCAGGCTCAGCATCTCATACTATGGGCATGTCTTCCCCAGCATATAAAAATCGCCAACCCTCCTTATTTTGATAGGATTATTAGTGGGGAGACAGATTATGCGAAGAGGGAGGTTTATAAAACTTTTGATTTGCGGTTGATGAGGTAAATCCCAAGCAATAGCAATATCACAATAGGAAGCCAGGAAAGCAGCATCAGCCAGGTGGGACGATCGATACCAATGGAGAAATGTCCCAGGGCATTACAAACGGAATCCAGTTGATAGAAAAGGAATAACACGCCCAGTGAGAAAATAAAGCCACTACGATCGTTTTTTCTAGGGGGTACAATCGCCAGCGGAATAGCGCTCAAAATAATCACCAGACAGCTCAAAGGATAGGTTAATTTATCCCACATCCGTAAATAGGTGCTGGTTGCAACTCGCAGGCCCAAGGCCTCACGGCGTTGAATAATCGGATAGATTTGTGCAAAGGTCTGCTGATCGGAGCGCGCTTCCAAACCTTCAGCTTGTCTTTGGTGGCGTTCTTCCTCCTGCTTAGCAGCTTCAGAATCATCCAACAAACCACTCAAGGTTAACTGTGCAAAATGACCGGCTGTGGAACGATTCAAGTCCTCGGAAACCCGATACATATTCACATTCCGCAAGTCCCAACCTTCGATAGGGTCCCAATGGCCTGAGCGAGATTGCAGAATCTGCATTTCACCCGGTTTGGTCATATCCAGAATGGTGCTGTCACCCAAATCTCGTTGATGGTAGCGACTGATATAAATTAAGCGAACCAGGTTATGGTTGTCATCGAAACTACGGAACATAAAGCTATTGCCGCTGGGAGGTAGGGTCCCGCTACGCATCAGGTTTTCCTTGAGAACCTCAGTACGCACATTACACCAGGGAACCAGGTAATCGCTTAGGAAATACGTGGTTAAGCTCACCATAAACCCCAGGACAAGGGCCGGTATCGACAAACGCCATAAGCTGATACCATTCATTCGCAAAGCTATGATTTCAAACTGATTATTCAATTGATTGAAGGTCATAAGCACCGCAAGGAAAACACTGGCAGGCATGATCAAAGAAACGGAATGCGGAAGTTGCAAGCCAATCATGGTCAGCAATGTACCGGGTGAAACGCCATACTTTTGAACTTCTCGAATAAACTTTAATAAGGTATCCGAGAAGAACGCAATTAAAGTAAAAACGACTACACCCAACAGGAAATAGTCCAGCATTTGCTTGAACAGATAGCGATCTAACAATTTGGGAGAAAAGGATTTTATCATAGTTTAAAGGCCACTAGTGTGAGTCTCAGCCAGCCCATTGGCTAATTGGATTAAAGTGGGCATCCCCTTATGATAGAATCAAATCTCAGGAAAGCAAAATAAAAAGGAATCCCAATTATGGGCAATGTCTTAGCCATCACCGAATCCACATTCGAAAGTGAAGTTAAAAAATCCTCAGTTCCTGTTCTGATTGACTTCTGGGCACCATGGTGTGGACCGTGCAAAGCGTTAGCGCCTGTTATTGAAGAATTAGCTGGCGAATATGAAGGCAAAGTTAAAGTCGTGAAAGTGAACACGGATGACTGCCCTCAATTGGCACAAGAGTTTCATATTAGCGGTATTCCTACCTTGCTCTTAATGAAGAACGGTACCGTTGCTGAGCAACTCGTCGGGAACCACAAAAAATCCACTTTGACCGAAATGCTCAACAAAAACCTCAACTAGTTTTTAAGTTCCAAATCTTAAAGAGCCGCTGATGCGGCTCTTTTTGCTAAAGGAGATAAAAAAACCCAATGAGTGTTAATGCTTCCATCCTTAATTACCCTTCTTCGACCCAAACACAGCCCCCTCATCCAGAGTCAAAACTCTCCAACACTGAGCTATACCTTAACAAACTCCGACGGCAACCGGTCCCTTTTCAATCCCTGCTGCCTTCTGCGGTGCAAAGTACCAAAGACAGCTTTGTCCGGGATCTGACCCTACTAAACAAAACTGTCAATCCGCCATCCTCAAACACTACAAACTAAATAATTCCCATATCCTGCCGCTTTACTCTGTAAAAAACCAAATCCCCTTGCAAGAATACACTTACAAGAGGATTAAGGCTTTTATTCATCCCGAGGATTACGATTGTATATGAGCTTCGAGGAACCAAAGACGCATATCAAGGCCACGTGACACTTCAGTATATAGATCAGCAGTGCTGGCATCGCCCTGCTCATCAGCGAATTCGCTGGATTCACGAACATGTTTTGCTAATGCCGCATAACGATCAGCCAAAGCCTTAATGTGATCAGCACCTTGAAAAATATCATGAGGATATTCAGTCAAAACGGAAGCGGCTGCGGACAAGCGAGCCGTTCCTAAAGCAGTACCACCCAGAGTTGTAATCCGTTCAGCAACGAGGTCAACATACGCTTCTGCTTCAGTGGCTAAAGTATCGAACAATTCGTGCAACTGGTAAAAGTCTTTACCTTTTACGTTCCAGTGCGCTTGTTTTGTGTGAGTCTTCAAATCCAAAACACTCGCCAACGTTTGATTTAAACGTTGGATAAGTTGCTCGCGAACTTTTGCGGAAAGATCGATGCGTGTTTTATGAAGTGGAGGTGCTTTTGTAATTGTTTGAGGTGCCATCAGGAACCTTCCTTTCTATTTCTAAACTTCCTAGAATTTATACTTTGCGTAAACGTCACTAGATACTGTCACTTCGCCTGTTTCTACAGGAGTTTGAGCAACCTCTGCATCTGCAGCTGCACTTTTGAACATCGCACGCGCCATCATTGGGCGAACAGGATAATCATTAGTTTGAGCATTTACATCCAGGCTGGTTAAACCTTTCAACTCGATATTGGCAGCAGAAGCAACTGTATCCGCTTTGCTCTGGGCGTCTTTCACTGCCAAAGTTAATGCTTCCGAACGCGCTGGAGCTAAATCCGCCACAAAAAAGTTCAAACCATCAGCTTGAGTCGCACCAGCATTCATGGCCGTATCAACAAGCTTTCCACCCAGCTCGCCTAGACGCTCTGAAGAAGCCGTTTTATAAACAGATACTTTTAAACTATGAGTCACTTCGTAACCCACTACTTTTGCGACACGTCGGTTGTTTTCGACTTGCTCACGTTGAGGATAAATACTTAAATTATTGCTTTCGATTTTAAAGCCGGAAATATTTTCCGCTTTTAAAGCACTAATAATTTTTTGGACTTCACGGTTATTTTGATCGCGAGCCTCTGCCAATTTTGTTTTCGTGGTGGTTTGAGTCACTATAAATGTGAGTGAATCTGGTTTTACCTTCACTTCGCCATGGCCTTGAGCTGTGATGACCCCTTCTGATGTTTTTTCATGTCCCATGCAATGATGTTCGTGGGGAGGGCAAGCAGGTTTAGCGGGTGGAAGAGCAATGGTCCGCGCGGGGTGCGGTGCAACGGAGGCTGCGAAAGCAGGCATTGAAAATGCACTCACCATCGTTAAAAGAGATAAGGCAACTAGGTTTTTTCTTTGGGTAGAAAGATTAGCCATAATCGTGGAAATCCTAAATTTGTTTACCAAAAACTCAGTATACCGCCTTGAAAGGCCAAGTTGAAAAGACTTTCGCAAATACATTTTAATAAAATGTATTTCCAGCGATACAAACATTTTGACATGCAGAACCCTCACTCAACAATTAGCCAATGGTGTGCTGTGCTCACTCTCTCTTGAGTAGTTATTTCACCCTTTTTACACATGCAAAAACATCGTGATTTTTCGTACATATGACTTTTGGAGCCTGCTTCCAATGGGTCACAAACAGTTGTTTTTATACTCCAAGCTTTTAGATAGGGGACTATGGTTTAAAAACACTCGCTGGAATAATAAATCGATCGCCTCGATTCGCAAACCAGCCCTTTGCAATAAATGGTGCACCCTCTGTATTATCAATCACATGGATATCGCTTATTAAATCAAATTTTCGAATTTTAAATTGAGATTGTCCAGCAGGGCTTAATTGATTCCAAACACGAGACAAAAACACTTTTTCAAATGGACTGCGGTCCTGTGGATGTGGAACACGGTCATAATTTCGGATATCTTGCTCAAATAAAGCGGGATGTTGCTCTACATAGCCCTTTACCCCTTTTGCAACCTGCCCGCTGATAATAACCAAATTAGTTCCCATATAAACCCGTAACGCTGCAAGATAGGCTAGCATGTTGATATAGCTATTAATCGCGATCTTGGATGCGAGTTCATATTCTTTCCTAGTAATATTTGGAATCAAGAGGGAGGCCTCTTTAAAAGACGTTACAGCTTTCCCATTTCGACTGGCTAGAAATTTCTGCTTTGTATGGTCCAAGTGAGCGGGAAGTGAGTCTGTAAAATCTTCCAGAAGTTTAGTGACATTGGCGTTAATGCCGCCAATTAAAAAAGCCTTCTTCCATGGATAGGGGTAGGGTATATCTGCCATTTCTGACATTTCCAAGCGGATAGAAGGCTTCGTTTGTCCATCATTTGTATAGCTCGCATGTGCAACTCCAAGCCCGCCCCCCGACATCAAGTAAAGAGCCTCCATGCCTGGCTTGAAAAGTTTCGGATGATTTTGTGCCATTTGAGAGAGCGCTTTTGCCAAACCACCCGCAACATCATTCAATGTGATTACTCGAACATCCTGATGTAAGGCTATATTTGATTGTCCTTTGATTGATTTAGGTATTTTATTTAAGTCTAAATTCGCCAGCATTTCGCCAGTGGCTGTATTTAAGCCATTTGGGTATGGAATTTTATTGCCGATTGGTTGACCTGGCATAAAAAACACAAGGACTTTACCCAGTTGCTCTTTTTTATTCAAGCCCTGAGCCACAGGTAAATATAACGACTTAATTAACCGAGTTACTGAATTCAGAAAATTATCGTTACTTTCTATCTTTTGCAAGGTTTGGGCAGACGACGTACCGTTGATTTTTTTCCAGTGATCATCATAAATGACCGCTTTACCAGTGGTTCCATTTGAACTACCAATATCAACAGCTGCGTTCCATCCAAAATGAAGAGGCTGGCTAGAAATATTCATACGTACAGAGAATTATTTCTCGGCCTCCTTACCGTGTTTCATAACGTAATTACAAATCTCGGCCATGTCAAATCTAGACTTGCTGATGACTCGATCACCACCACCATAAAATACATCTAAGCCTTTACCGTCAGGTGTTGGCGTATACCCGCAAGAAAATACTACCGGTTCACCATAGCGTCCATTCATTTCTGTTTCGGTTTCAGGGCCAAGAAGATATTTTGGTGAGCGAGCAATGACCGATATCGGCAAGTCATTTTTAGGCTTGCCGTCCTTGGCAATAGACTTGCTGTCCTTATCAATCGACAATACACAATAACCTATTTTTCGCCCTGTCACTTTACCGTTTGCAGGGGCACCCGCAGCATTATAAAGGAACAACCAACCTTCTTTCTTGTCTTTAGACGGTGTCTTATCTACGGCTTCCGGCGGAATATATTCGTTGGTTTTGGGATTGAAATGGAATTTCACTGGTGCAGCAGCGCCCGCAAGTTGCCCAGGCCAAACTGCCTCATTAGCTCTAGACGGGCGGAAGCCTTCCCAGGGGAATTTAGCTCTTAGAAGTGTTTTATTTCCTCTGTTTGCAACTTCCTGCTTCCAAAAATTAGGATCTTTCAATTTTTCCAATGAATCAGCTAAAGCTACTTGGATGTCCGTCTTTAAACGATGGAAAAGTAAAAAATGAGGTTTTTCATCAATCTTTATTTGTTCACTATGTAAAAAACCATTTTTATCAAAAATTTCGGGACTCACCTGACCATGGTATTTAAAGTTTTTAAAATCTTTGGTTTCAATCAGGTAGATATAATGTCCTTTCATATCTTTGTTTAAATCCATACCTGCTATCTTTTTTGAAGCCATTACTTCATCAGTGTTAATAGCCGTTGCCGTAATATAATATTTATCACCCATTTTTGTCACACGTGGATCTTCGAAACCATTCGGATATCTGTACATCTCACCTTTAGGAGGTGATAAAATCGGGCTTTCCGAGCGTTTTATAACCTGTCTACCTTCTGGATCCAAAATAGCTAAACCAAGCCTTGAATAAGCCCTTGGTACTGGTTTTACTTCAGGTGTCAAATAAGTAAACCCATGCGCACTTTCCGGTGTATGAAAGCCGTTGGCCCGATACAACATTAGAATATTACCGTCATCTAACCTTGTAGTTGCTCCATTACTAATCGAGGCTCCTTCCCAAAATTTATCAATTCGTGGAAATAGAAGCGTCATATGCTCAATAGCTTTTGGTGGAAGAGGTATATATTTCGCACCAAAATGGGTGGTATCAACGTTGTTTACGGCTAAGAAAGGCTTTACATGATTGGACTCATTTAACTTTAGAGGTGTTGCTGTTAAACGGTGCGATTGGTTATAAGTAGTAGGGGAGACGGTCATTTTAAGGTTTGGAACTCCAAATAACAAAAACTAAATTAAAAACTACATTTTAAAACCACCCAAAAAAAATACAGCAACATTACTATCGCGGTAATCACAGGGCAGCTAAAATTGCTTTTTATAAGATAACAACATGAGCTGAGAATACTGTTTTTTCAGGGTGAAACTGCCTGGAAAAGCACCTATTAAATCCAAGGCAATCAACTATAAACATGTAAAAAATCCGAAACTGAGCGAATTTCAAACACATAAGAAAATTAGAATTTTATTTTATGGCGCAACAAACAGTATCCAATGGATTAAGACTGAATATTTATAAAATTTTACTGCAAAGAAGGTTATTTCCTTTCCTCTATATACTCAATCTTCAAGGCTGTCCTGTCTTGTCTCAGAACACATGCCATCTATTATTGGAGGGGCTTGGGTGACTGGAGGAGCGAGTATATCCTAGATTCTCAGGGAATATCGCTAAGCTAAATCGGCATTATTAAAGATGCGATTTGAAGCCCATCCACATTGATTAGAATAGTAGCACGAGCCATAATATTTTTGCGAGCCTTCATTTTCGGTATTCTTTTAATTGATAAGTTCTTAGAAACAGACATTCTAACCCCTATTTCCTTAATTAATATAAAAAACAAAACAAAATTCTTACTACGATTTTCAGTTTCAAAAGCCTATTAACAATAAAAGCCCCCTTATTTTCCCTACTGGCGATATCAATAGCTTCTTACAATAACTGTATTCTTGTATCAGCTGATTCTGTGGTGAAGGACAAGCTCTTGGTTTTTAATCAATTGACTTTTATGATTAAATAAAGTAGCCAAAGGCTAAATTGCCCCATTGCAAGATAACTGATTTCAAGACATTCCAGTCTGTGTCCACTGTGTGAGAAAGCTATACACTGATGACTACCGATTCCTCAACTGCTCTAACATCTGATCAAGATACTTTAACCGTTTTGCCCTCTGATAAACCTCATCCCAACCCAGAATTCTCACCCATGGGTTGCGTGCAAATCTACACAGGAGAAGGCAAAGGCAAAACTATGGCAGCACTGGGCCTTGCCTTTCGTGCTCTGACAAAGGGTTGGGATATCCTTCTAGTTCTTTTTACCAAGGATGCCAATGAATACGCGGAGCTCTACTCCACTCGCCAGCTGGGTCCGGAAGTTGCGAAGCACTTAACCGTAGTACAGGCCGGTAGCAACAAGGTCGGATTCACTCAACAAATGCCTGGAAAGGCACCCATCGAGATTTCAAACGGATGGCAAATCGCAAAACGTGCGACCTTAGCGGGTAAATACAAGCTTGTTATCCTCGATGAGGTGATTTGGGCGATTGAGAGCGGTTTAATTCCCCTGGAAGAAATGACCAAACTAATTGCCGATAAGCCTAGCGAGACTGAACTCGTACTAACCGGCAGAAAGGTGCAACCTGAGCTGATAGAGCTGGCTCAACTCGTCTCTGACATGCGAATGGTAAAGCACAACGTTTAAAAAAGACTGCTTAGCGTTTTTATAAAAGTGTTTTCAGCCGATTACCCGTCTTGAAAAATAAGCGTTAAACAGACATAAAATGCCTACTTTTTTGGCATTGCTCTCATTTCAAGGTGTACATGACGTCTACTATTTTAGAAAACTTAACATTTGTGTTGGTCAACACCATTCGCTAAAACAAGTGGACTCTCGCCTCTTTTCATGACTCTGCTTTCGGAGCAGTTATCTCAGTTAGGTTTGCAGCAGCACGGAGCAAGGTCAACATCGTGCTATTAACGGGAGCAGAAACACCGTGTTTCTCCCCCAAGGCGACTATCGCGCCAGTTAACGCTTCAATTTCCAAAGGACGACCGGCGAGGCGATCAAAATACATCGATGTACCCAATTCGGGTGAGTAGGTCAGCAAAGTCGACATAGTTTGCTCGGCATCTTCCTGAGTAAGGCGGACTCCAGCAGCTTGTGCAACAGCAATAGCTTCTTTTAATACGGAAAGACAAAGTGTTTTAATATCGTCACGTCGGAATACAAGCTGGCGTTGGAGTGTCAGCGCCGTAATCGGGTTTGCAATCGCATTCAGCAATAACTTTCGCCAAGCAACGGTGTCGAAGTCTTCTGCTACCAGAATTGAGAGAGGGATACCAGCAAGCAAATCAGCAAAGGCTTTACCATCTTCGTCATCTCGAACAGCAAGATCATACTGGCCTGCGTGCCGAACCCGAACACGATTGGCTGCCAGACGCTCTCCATTGTAATAAACGACAACAGGCAAAACAGTCGAACCCCCAACAAAAGGAGCCAGACGCTCTATATGCCCAATGCCATTCTGTAATACAGCCACCCGTGTCCCCTGAGAGCAAAGTTTTTCCAACCAGGGAGCCACAGACGGAATATCTTGTACCTTAGTACAGAGCAAAACCCAATCCACGGGCTTAGCATCACCCGGGCAGGTCAGTACAGTGATAGGCGTTTCGATCGTAGCATCAGCATGCTCTACAACCAGCTGAACAATGGAAGTACGAACACAGGCAACAACGTTATGCTGGCCAGCGTCACATAGTAAGCCCGCTACAACACCACCAATACTTCCCAGTCCAACAACCGCAATCGATTGAGGCTTAGAGGCTTTCAAAGCAGCTTCAGGCAGGCTTAATGACGCTGTATGAGTCAATGGTGAGATCTCCTTATCACTGGGTAGTCGCAGTGATACCCGGTTGCATTACTCCTTTTAAAGTTCCCTCAAACTAAAATGTGTTCCTTATTCAGGAATGACTCAACAAGCGTGGATGCCACTTTAGGCAGAAGCACTGGGCTTAAAGAGTGAATTTAGCTGTAGAAAGCTTTACCAGCTAAGATAAGGCGGATCTTGGTAACGATTCCATCCAAAACAGCTGCTAGTAGCCCCAGAGTCTATACTTCCCCACGTAGCAATCCGTCCCGAATAATAGATATAGCCACGGACGCTTTTGCCATCACTATTTGCAGCCCCACTACTGGTAACCGTACCATCAGGGTCAACATAGACCTCAATGACATTTGTATTCGGGGTTGTCCCCGAGAATGAACAAGCATTAAATTTGATAACACTACCATTAGTCAGGCGCGTACAGGGATTAGTACTATCGCAGCTTACAGTTCCTGCATATCCGTATACATCATCTATTAAGGAGCTCGTATCATACTTTGTGTAATTAATATAAGTAATAAGGTCTTTTGCAGTTGTATTTTGGGAAACTCTCCCATTCAACGACAAAACCTGATAAGCTTGGGCCAAGGTCGCTAAATCCTCTTTTGCGACAGCGTTAAAACGGGAATTCTGTTGAGAATAGATGATTTTGGGTATAGCAAAGGCTGCTATTTCGCCCAGAATAGTAACGCAGATTAATAATTCTGCTAATGTGAAACCTTTTTTTTGCATGCTCTCGTTTCTCATTTTACGAAGAGTGCACCGGGTATCGACTGTCTCATAACTCAACTTTAGACTATAGTGTTAGACATTCCAAGCAAGAGGCTCATCTATAAACACATTGCGTACTATTTTAATAAAGTTTCTCTGAAAGCTCAAATTGCTCGTTAATTGATCTTAGCAGTGCTATTTAAAGACGGGAAGCCGGGGACGGCAAGAGTCTGGCGCACAGAAAACTGGCCATCCCTGTAAAGGCTATAACGGCAGCCATAGGCCATGGGGTGCCATCAGCCAATAGACCTACAAGTGCAGAGCCGATAATCCCGCTACCGTATTGAACCGCCCCTACCAGGGCAGACACGGTACCTGCACGATTTGGGAAATTCGCCATGGCCCCAGCAAGAGAATTGGCAACAATAAACCCGGTCATACTGACAAATACGAGCATGGGCACAAGAAACCCGACCAAACCACCCTGCTTGCTTGCAACGAATACTCCCAGAACAATTCCAGCTAGAGCTGCAAGGCTTGTTCCTAATTTTAATATAGAAATACTACCTCGTTTGCCGACCCATTTGGCATTCAGCGTATTGGTAACCATAATGCCGATAATTCCCAACGCAAACAACAGACCATACGCCTGGGCAGGGACATGATAATAATCGATATAAGCAAAAGGTGTCCCGGCAATATAGGCGAACATACCACCATAGAAAAAACCGCTTGAAGCGGCAAAAGCGCCAATTTCAGGCTGGGCAACCAACTCCCCATATCCGCGAAAAGCCCGGAGTAAGGAGTCATGATTTCTATTTTCAGACGGCAGCGTTTCCGGAAGCCATCGCATCGCAATCAACGTGAACACGCCGACAACCACTAAGAACTCAAAAATAGTCCGCCATCCCGCAAAAAGCAGAATTTGCCCTCCAACCAGTGGCCCGAGAAGCGGCGCAATCGCCATAACCGTCATCAGGTTGGATAACATTTTGGCCGCTTTATCACCCTCAAACAAATCACGCACCATTGCACGAGAAAGGACAACATTGGCGCAGGCACCCACGGCCTGGACAATGCGCCATCCAATCATGGCCCAGATATCAGACGATAAAGCGCAGCCTGCAGAGCCGATGGTAAAAAGAATAATACCGATGATAATCGGACGGCGACGGCCGATTTTATCTCCCAGTGGACCCCAAAATAGCTGACCCAAGCTTAAGCCGATTAAATAACTGGAAATTGTCCATTCCAGCGTACCCGGAGGTGCATGTAATTGACGACCCATCACTGGCATGGCAGGTAAATAAAGGTCGGTTGAAATAGACGCAAAGCCCATTAGAAGGCAAAGAATCGCGAAGACAAACCAAGGATGTTTAGCAGCTTTTTTTTCAAGCGCAATATCGTCATCGACACTCATAGAGGCTTCCGCGGCATCGCCGGGAAAAACGAGAGCGATCGGAGTTTGATTTTCAGGTGATGACGATTTATCGGGGGTGTCTTCTATCATGGTGATTTCAATTTCAGCATTTAACCATTTTTTAGAGCGCTTTCAAGCATAACACTCATTTGTTATTTCAAATACTCCAATAATTCACATCCATTTTCAAATCAATTAATTATGGGTTGCTCAAAGTTCACAATTAAACCAACTCGCAAAAATACGTCATCCCCGTGCAGGCGGGGATCCATTACGATAGAAGCGAGAAAGTTCTGCTCGCAGTTTAATGCCCTGCTGAAAATATTTTTTAAAGAGACAAAAAGAAGAGAGCCCTCAAGATTAAAGGCTCCCTACTTTTAATGGATCCCCGCCTGCGCGGGGATGGCGTATGCCAATTATCGTTTCCTATAACATTAAACTAAGCGTGCCAAGCAGCATTAATGATTCCCATCAAATTACTGTTGCTTTCTACATCGCTCAAGCTCGTGAAGCTTACACCATTGGAGACAGCATAAGAACTCATCGCCTGAATAACGCTATTGACATCCGCATTGGTGAGGTAATTCCCGTTACTCAGCAAGAATTTTTCAACTTGATGCCCTGTTGTCCCAAAATCTTGCACAGTGAGAAGATCAGAAGTGCTATCGGCAAAACCAATTTGTAAATCACCGGCAGCGGTTTTAAAAATAGCAACCTGGTTTTGTATCACGGTATTACTAAAAATAGCCGTATCCGTACCGGATGAATCAACAACAAGATCCTGGCCACGGCCTTTGCCAAAACCATAAGTGTCGTTGCCGTCGCCGCCAACCATGGTATCGTTACCCGCCAATCCATTTAATTGATCATTCCCGGCACCAGCCACTAAGCTATCATTACCGGTTGATCCGTAAAGGATATCGTTGCCGGATCCTGTAATGGCATTTTCAACATAAGTAGTGCTGTCCCAATTAATGGTGCCTCCTGCAGCAGTGACTTCATTACTACTAAGGGAAGCCAGGTTGACGCTAACGCCAGTAGTAAGAGTGCTCAGGTTAATAGTATCCGTACCGCTACTATCAATAATGGTGTCATTGCCCCAGGTGGGAGCAAACACATAGGTATCGTTACCCGCGCCACCGGTTAAAGAGTTATTCCCCAAATTACTGCCAAGAATGTTGTCAAGCGTATTTCCGGTCGCATAAACATTCAACGAGCCTTGCAGATAAATGTTTTCTAAAATAGTCGATGTATTGAGCGAGAGGGCCGAGTAAACGGTATCGATGCCACCACCCGTCGTGTACTCGGTTATGACATCCCCGATATTATCAATATAGTAAGTATCGTTACCGAAGCCGCCAAACAGGGTATCCGCGCCCAAACCACCAATCAGCGTGTCATTTCCATCGCCTCCAGTCAGGGAGTCGTTGCCCGCACCGCCATCAAGCAAGTCGTTTCCGGCCAGCCCGTTAATCGTATCATTGCCTGCTGTGCCCACAAGGTTATCGTTACCAGTCGTTCCTGTAATATTCGCCATTGTATCCCCATTCTCTCTATTTATAGTGAATCAATCGGTATTGGATCGGTATCTCTCTGTGGTTATTTAAACTTTAATGCCTGAGGTTATCAAGCGTCAAATTAATTGAACAAGTTATTTCAAAGTGGATGTGCATCATCACATTACAAAACACATTCCTCGTTTTCGAAAAGCCTCCAAATCAAGCACACAGAATTGAATAAACCTCTATAATCAAGAAAGACTTAAGTGGTAGCTGATCTCAAACCTTTGATACTGTAGCCTCGTTGGTCTCAGACACTGGAAGAATTTGCTTATAAGGAAGAGCTATAACTACCGGACGCTGGCTTTTAACACCTTTCCCAAAAACCAATGCACTCAAAAATTGCAAATTTGGAATTCGGGACGTATAACTTCTTCCATAAAAGTTAGATAAAAAATCCAAGCCTGTTTGATCAAATGAAGAAAATGCTATAACCGTATTACATTGAGTAAGTATTGTTTTACTTACCGTAGCTGTCCGTTGAGCAATAACTAGTAGGCCAACACCATATTTTCTTCCCTGTAAAGCAATCTGTGAAATTTTTGAAATAATACCCCTGGAATCATTATCTGTTACTCCCATAGTTTGGCTTTCAGGAATCACTGTATGAGCTTCCTCTAAAACAATTAGAACTTTTTGTTTATCTCGATGCAGCTTTGCATAACTAAAAACTTCAGACAGGTACAATTCTGTAATATGTATAGTTGCCTTTGTATTATGAATAGCAGGCAAATGGAGTAACCCTAGATTTGTACCATTCTCCAAAAAACCTTTTAAGCTTGTAGTAATTTCTCCTTTTATTTTTTCCTTAAAAGCATGTAATTCCACTTTTTCCTTAGGTGCCCCATAGGTGCCAACTTCAACTCCAAATAACTTTTCTGATAATTCCCGACAAACACCCTCTGATAAACTAATATCTGTAAAATCCAAACCTATTTGCTTGAGACGTAAGCAGTAATCGCCAGTAATATCTACACATAAGACTTTTGCCCCTTGAGAAATTGCTTTTCTAACCAAATCAAAAGCAAACTCTGTCTTGCCTGTACCTGTAACTCCCAGAATAGCGGTATGGTAAAGAATTAAATTTTCTATATTTCCTACAACATCGACCTGGGTTCCTGGAATATGACCAAGTGAAAACTCATTATCCTTGATATTTTGTTCTAATTTCAAGCTAGGGTCAGCAATAAATACGGGGCTATTCATTTGAGGTAACCAAGGGAATTTGATACACCCTCTGTTAAAATCGAGGGTACCAATTTGTAAGGCTTCGACAATATGAAAACCTTGGTTATGCTTTTCGAAACCCTCTTCTGTAGTAATAGCATCAGTTACTTGATAATAAACGACTCTATCATCGACTTTGCAAAAAACCAAAAGTCCTTCAGAGAGATCCTGATGGCGCCAAGTTTCAAACCGTAATGAACTTATATTTGAATTTTCGCAAACAACACCAATAATATTTACGAGATCAGAATTTACATATCGAAGCTTTGTCTCTTCTACACTTTGTCCACAGGTGGATTTAAGATAGACTGAGCCTGCTTTAAAACCTATTATTGGTTGTGAAGACTCACTAATTACTAAGCCTGTTAGAATGACCCGTTCGTCCAGAACCTGCTTAAAAGTGGCTTGACTATGGAATGTGTATTATCACCTTGGCATGCAACGATATATTCATTTTGAACATTTTTTTCTATATCAAGTTCAATTTTCAATATATCAGGATTATCAGATCTCAGGATTTTGCCACACACGGTGGGCTCGATCTTGCCCTTATCTAAAAGGCTTGCAAGTATAAATTGCAAAACATTCGGTATTTTTAATGGCCAAATAACCACTGAAATTGCCCAAAAACAGATTAGTATTATTGTTTGATACGACTTATAGTTATATTGTGAAAACACTGCCATCAGAAAAGTAATGGAAAAGATGACTCTTGCAGCACCCAGTACAGTGAATATTTTTGAGAGATTCAGACTTAAAAACTTTTTTGCACCTTTTAATTCATGAGGAAAACCAAGGAAAATACAAATCATTCCCGATAGAAAAATAAAGCTTGAGTAAATCAACAAACTCCCCCAATAATAAGGTGCTGTAGAGTATAGCGGCACCAAGGAGATTATTACGGCAAGAGCATTAACCACTGCATCAGCAGGCTTAGTAAACTTATCCTCTAAAATAAGGGAGCCTAAAACTATTAAAAGAAGTCCACCTTGAACAATCAAGGCTTGTTTACTATCGGAAGGGAATATAGTACCAAATAGTATAAAGCTGAGGATTAATATACCCAGCAAAAGAAAAACAAAAATTGAAAATCTCAATTTTATGGATGGATATTCAAATTTAGCCATGTCGGTCTCACCACACCAATAAAAACAATCTCAAGTATATCAGCGACACATGAGTCATCAATCAAAAGAGCTGCTTGTGGATCTTCCATTCAAAATCGAATTGGCGCTTACTACAAATTTTGTATTGTTGACGGCTAAATTTCATAACCATACAAAACAAAATAAATGAAAAATAACCTTCGCTCTGCTAATACAAGCCTATTACTAGAAGCGAACAATTTCACCAACATATACAATTCCCACTTCACTTTATTGGATTCGAAAGGGAAAGATTCCTGCCTACGCAGGAATGACGTGTGCTTCAGACCTAAACTTTAGATCAATCATAAATAATAAGGTTTCAATTTCATCTACTACAACGAACCCTACCCACCCTGGCAATTGCTGAGCTAATGGATGTGTTAGATACTCCGTTTGCGTTTTCGCAATCCGCACATTGATAACTTAGCAGCAAAGGGGTTCCATGTCTGTAGTTCTTGAAATTGAAGATGGCAATCCAAATTGGTATTTAAGTCCTGATATCTGGACGGTCCCCGGGAGCGATCCAGAGGGCTCACCCGGTCAGCCCGTTGTCGGAACACCATGTTTTTTATGGGCACGCGTTCATAATACCGGCAGCACTGCCGTACAGGATGCAACGGTCCGCTTTTATTGGGGCAATCCGTCGGTCGGATTTGATCGGAGCTCCGCCACCGCAATTGGAACGTCCTTCGTTTCCCTGGAAGCGGGAGAAGCACAAGACGTTCTCTGCCTGACACCGTGGATACCCTCCTATGTGAATGGGGGACACGAATGCGTTTTAGCCGAAGCCTTCCATCCCTCGGACCCCTTATCTGCCGGCTTGGCCTTTAATGTACCGACCGATCGTCATGTGGCTCAACGGAACCTCTCCGTGCTGATGGCCAGTAGCGCTCAAAAAATGAGAGTTCACCTCGCCTTCGAAATCCATAACACCAGCCGCAAAGCCCGTGTTTTTGAGCTTAGTACCCAAGCCGGAAAACTGAGCGATCTAAAATCCTTACACCGAAGTTTCGGAAAAGACTTTCATTGGCCCAAGGAAGACGGAAGGCTGGAGGACGTTGGATTTATTCAATCCACCTGTCCAAGCGAAGAAGACTGGGGAAAAAAGAAGCATGTGCTGGAGCGCCTTGAAGTTCCCGGCAATGGTCGCGTCGGAATGACGCTTGTAGGCAAACTCCATGGCCCTGCCGCAGTGATTAATGTAGTGCAAAAAGTAGACGGTCACATTGTGGGCGGTCTTAGCTCCCTCGTTATATCCGAAACCGAAGTTCAAACTGCGCATTGCAGTCAGAAAGGAGCCTAAGTTATGGCTTTGCAAATGACCATTCCGAACCGTCCATTTTCCACAGAGCCTTTTACAGGCATGATGCTGCCAGACGGTTTTTTTGAAATCTCTCTCGGTAAACAGCGCGTAAACGCCCATTTCAGCAATAATGGCGCCAGTCCCGTTAACGATGTTCAATTTTATATTGAAAGCGTTTCCCATCCCGGCATCGTAATTACCCCGAACACCTATTATTTGGGTAGCGCTCAAAGCGGTGTTTCCTATCTCTATGGCTGGGATGCAGATTTCAGCGCCTGTGCCCCCGGTACTCACTACATCAGCTTTATCGCCGAAAGCGCCGCCGGGAAAAAGCGGGTCATTAAAAAAATATTTGTCACCGAAGTCACCTTCGATACCGCAACGAAGCATTTCTCTATCGCCTATCCTGAAGGGACCATGCGCGTTGGATTTGAAGACTTCCTGGGACCTCAGGATGGCGGCTGCTGCGATAAAAAACGAGATGACGGGCGCCATCCCGATGACCGCAATCCAACGACAGGCGGTAAGCGTAACCGGGATCAGAAAAAAACGTCCAACATCCTTCAGATTTTGCGAGCGGAAGCCAAGCGCGGCTCTTTCCCGGCAGACTTTAAACTCTGCACGCCGTATTATTTACCCCACAATGTGACCTGGGAAATTGCACCCAATCCACCTTACGACGGCCAATACAGCGATTTACCCTACCAGGATCCCTGGTGGAAAATTCTCTTCGCTATTATTGCTTTGCTGCTTGTAGTGGCAGCCGCGATTGCCGAAGCCGTTGATGGAACTGGCAGTGTCGGCGTAACCGTAGGCGGAACAACGCCTGATCCGAGCGGTTCAGGCAGTTGCTGCGGAGTTGCTGCAACAGGTGGCGGAACCAGTGGCGTTGCAGCAGGTCTTTTAGCTGCGGCTGCGGCCGTTGCAACAGTTGCAGGCTGCTCTGACGCGAGAGATCCCATTCGTCGCGGACAAGATCATACGATACCGCTAGCAGGTGAAACGACAATCGGTGAACGATTAAAAGCCCAGTTCTCTTACCCGGAACCCATTGCTCCCGGAAAACCCTTTTCTGTCGGATTGAAATGGGAATATACCCGGCTAACGACCGGCAATACCTACACCTATGGCGCTACCGACATGACTCAGAACATCCATGTCTTGTCTCACTACGATATTGATGCACCAGATGTTGTTCGGGCGTATAAGCGAGAACGCTTTGTAGTAGAAGCCTCATTCTTTGATCAGGATGAAAAACAAATGAAGGGCAATTCGCTTTTTGTTCAATGTTTCGTGGTGGGACCTCAGGGTCAGTGGCGTCGCTTCCTGCTGGAAGACAATGGCATTCGAGGCGACAAAAAAGCCAACGATGGCGTTTACACCGGTAGTCTCCTTTTCACGAATAAAGATGGCGGATTGTGGACATATTACGTGATTGCGCAAGACATTAACCATGCACAACCGAATATGAAGCCGGAAGAAGCCGCCCAGATTATTGGGGGAATGTTGCTTACTAATCAGTTAACGATTTCTTTTGACGGGGGGACTTGCCAGTTCGTTCCCGATGGGGATGTAAACGTGTTGGTAGCGAATTAATTAATCAAGAGCCTCGTGGTTTCAAAGAGCTGCGAGGCTCTTTTCCTCCAAATACTAATTCCACTTCTTCAAGTTTATTAGTTTAATCTTTAGGATGAAGAAAAGTAAGGCTAAAACCCATAATAGCAGCGCCAATTACAAGGGTAAAAGACATCACTGCACAAACGCCCAACATCATTTTGTAGCGACGCAAGAAAAGCAGAATGAATAGAATAAACGGACCATAAATAAACTGAAAAAAAGTCAATGAAATCAAATAATAAACTAACGCCCAGCCGTACTGAGAAAGAGGTGGAAAGTGCAGTTTATTAGCTTGCCCAATAACAAATATACTCAATGCAACAATTGTATGAGTTGCAAGCATCATAAAAATACCCAACGCTAAATCCCCAGCTTGGTTCTTAGCCGTCCAAAAACCCAATTTTGGTATGAGTAGTTCTTCAGTATTACCCATCATTACTCTCCTAATAGAGTTTGCTCTTTAAGTTAGCAATAGCATTAACGGTTAAAATAACTCGACCAAGTTACCCAAAAAGCGAAGCAAATCGGAATCAAAATAATGGTTAAGACAGCCATCATTACGATACCTAACGCCGTATAACCTCTTCGTAAAAATAGAGTAAGCACTAAGGCAGGAATGATATAGAGCACTTGTGCAAAAGAAAGTGACATACAAAAACTTATGAAATCAGAACCAAAGTAATACGGAATATCGATCACTCGAAACTTGCTTTGAATCCAAAGTATTCCATACAAAACACTGTGCAAGAGCAAAACAAGCAACACACCGCGCTTAAAATCACCCGGTTTATTACGAAAGAAAGCTTCTACCTTAATACAAGCACTTCTGAGGCTTTGAAATAGAGGTGCATTTTCAATTGTCGTCATTTAGTTCAAACTTTTTTCCACTACAGAATCATGATTAACACGTTTCTCGTTTCAATGAAACACTTTCCCCAAAGTCAATTGTTCAATTATAGCGGTGATTCGCTTATTCCGTGTTTCCACGCGTTTCGCCGTATGAAGACGATGATAAATGGCATACAAGTTCTGACGATTCAATCCAGCGAAAAATCCATTAGCAGCCGGATTTTTCTGTAATTCTGCCAGAAAGTCTTCCGGTATTACCATATCCGCAGAGCCCGCATACGCTTGCTCCCAGCGTCCGTCTAACCGAGCGGCTTCAACATGGGCCAAACCCACCGGCTGCATTTTACCTTCCGCAATCAAGCGCTCCGCATGCTCACTGTTCTTCTTAGACCAATTCGACTTTGGGCGGCGTGGCGTTAAGCGCTGCAAAAAGGAAACCTCATCAAGCGATTTACGCTGTCCATCAATCCATCCCCACGCAATGGCGGCAACCACACAGTTATTCCAGGTGACCGAGGCAATCCCTGAATCTTTCTTGAAAATACGAACCCAAAGCTCTTGCTAAGTGGCATGATTCGTTTTCAGCCAATCTTCAAGTTGATCCGGTTTTTCAAATGTTCGAGATTTTGTAGTCAATATGCCGAACCTTCTGAAATTTAAATGATACTTCCATTATAGGAGCACCTCAAGCTTACTCAACTCGGTAAATGATGATCCAGTCATCCGGTGAGCGATGCACAGGGAGTAAAGAACCCGGATGCAAGGATTGGAGGAAGGGCAAAAGTAAGTCGTGCCTCTGAATTAAAACACCGTTGTTATAACTGTTCTTTTTCAGGCTAAAACGATTCCCAACCACGTAGCGAATGCCCTGCTGCTTCAACTCCAGATAAAGTGCTTCGGCTCGCTGGGTCATCATATTTTGCAGACAGCCCACCATCACTTTTTCATCAATACTCGACGGGCACTGAGAATTGAGAGTCTTTTTCGGCAAAAAAAGCATGGTATCCAAAGTTTTACGATGCGCATTCAAGGCATAGAAATAGGTTTCATCTCCAGCCTCAGTGGCAATCAAAGTATTCGGAGCCGTATGTTGTTCCAAATACGCTGCCGCATCCAGATAATCTTGTGCCAGATCGCGCTGATTGTTTATCAATAGCTGATTAGGACGCTCCTTAGAAAGGGATGGCATCCAGTGGAAACTATTACAGATCAAGCCCATAAGCATCAAACCCAGTAAGGCACATTTTTTAAGTTTTTCCGTGTAGGAAGACTCTTGAATGCGATGAATGAGGGCTATCCATAAAAACGGTAAAATCATTAGAAGGAAGCGAGGATAAACGGAGTAATAACTCCAAAAGGGAAGAATCAGAAGGTAAAATCCGGTATAAAGTCCACTGACACTCCACTGCCGATGTTTAATAGCCATGTATGCGTGATATCCCAAACCCAAAGCCAGCATAAAGCTCACGGAGAGAATCATCGCGACTGAAAATGGGGTTTCCTTGGTGAGCAATAGACGCTCTAAAGGCAGAAAAAACTGAAGAGACAAATTCCCTAAAAGCTGGCTAAAACCATCCGAGTACAAATGCCACAGCGTTCCACTCTCTTTCAAATCAAACTGAAGCGACCGGAAATAACCTTCTTGAAAGGTCCGAACCAAGAAAGCGCCAATCTTGGGAGTGACATGCGTCTGCTGCATCGACCAAAGAAACCAAGGCAGTATACTCACTCCACACAATAAGGCATAAGCAAAGGCTTCACGAGTCTGCTTTTTAAGGAGCAGATAGCTAAAAACGGATGCAATCAGGAGAATCCCGACCGTTCGCGTATAGAAAGCCAAAACACTGAGAGCGATTATCCCAAGCAATCGTTTTAGCGTAAGACTTTCAGAAGTATTAAATGAGGCTTCCGTCAGGTATAAGACCAGCAAACTCAACAGAAAATAGAGCGGCTCGGACATTAACTCGGTCGCCAGCTCCGCAAAACGAGCATTCGTTCCCAGGAGAAGCACTAAAGCCCCAGCCAAGGGGAAAGAGATCCGTTGATGACGGCGAGCGAACAGATAAAGAACAGCCAAGCTGGACAAGGCCAGGACAACATTCACTGCCTTTAAACAGGGAACAGTCGAAGCCAGGGAAGACAGTCCCAGTAATTTTAACGGCTGCAAAACCAAGGCTAGCAGGACTGGATACAACGGTGGATACTTATACAAGTAAGGCTGCGCAATGATCCCATTGAGTCGATAGCCTTCTCCTTTAAGGAGCGCCAGGGCACTCATAAAGTACATACCATCGTCGTACAGCAGACCGACAATACCCGGCTTCATCAGGTAAAGATACAAAGCCCCAAAAAGCAAAAGGCACAGAGTAATCAGCACCCCATGGCGCTTTTGTGTCTTGCTCAACCTTTTAATGACTTGTATCATCCAAAGCTCTTTTTCCAAACAGACCTTAAACTGATTGTACAAGAGCTTGCTACTTTAAAGAGAGAAAGAATAAGGCCATGTCTCTATCGCATGGCCCATCTCTCTATTTTATTTTCCCCTGGCCACTTATAACCCATTTGAACGGCTCAGCTGAGAGCTTGTCTTTCCGAGTAGAATTCTATCCATTTTAAAACACTACAAGATAATAACAATCATTATTGTCGAGTTTTAGTGCATTAAAATTAAAAACAATCCCAAATTCACGAGCATTAAAAGAAACCAACCCTTAATCAGCGGACTTTGGTTCGCAAAGAGCGATTGGGTCATAGTCGTTTCCTTTTCCCCAAGGGATAAGGCATCATTTTGAAGAACGCAATCTTTATATGGCATTTGCAGGACCACACATTCTCTCTTAAGTACCTAGACACACATCAATCAGACAATCTCTCACCGCTGAGCTTTCCTGGGAAAGACTTAACGGTAATATCAGTTTACCGAATTTTGCGATTGGACTCATCCACCTTAGGGTTAATATTAGTTGTTTTTTTAGCTTCGCGCAATTGTTTTTTATCTTTTGGTTTTATTAAAGCGTGGCAAATAACATTAAGTGGGTTGTGGTTCCAAATGCGATTCCCAATACTTTTCCTAAGTTCTATTGTTGGCTTTACTGGGCTGTTAAGCCTTCTGGCCATTTTATCAGGACTTTTAGGCCCAGCGATTGGCTTTCACGCAGTTTATCTTCCAACTGTGATGGGTGCTTTGGGTTAAGCTCAAACTTTAGACTCATCACGCAGAAATGGCGTGATTCAAAGGGTGCGTTTGCTAGCGGTTTATTTGCACGATGTCTACTGGCTTGCCGAAGCGGGCTTACAATCTTATTTGGCTTGCTATTAAGTTGAGCAAGCTTTTACATAGAGTTTTAACGACTATTGTTGACTCTCAGGCTCTTTACTCATTATCGACAGTGGGTTGTGCAGGTTAAAAAAGTGCTTATAGTTTCTTATCAGAAGGACAAATCCTGCAAAAATGTCCCTTCTCATATATTAAGAAACTTTACAGAGCTGTCGATAAGCCTAATATGCTTAGATTTTTACCTAATACGCTCCATAGCTTATCCCGAACGATTGCTATCGTCGGTATCCTCACCTGCATTTGCCAGAGCGACACCTGGGCTCAAGGACTTGCCTTAAGCCCGGCACCTGCAAGCCCGGCAAAATCGGCACAGAAAAGCCCACAAGCACCCGAAGTAACGCCCCCTACAGAGACAGAGCAAACCGCCACGACTCCAGTAGATACTGCCAGCAATAGCGCCCCCGAGGATCCCAAAGAGCCTGCATCCACCCCGCCAGCATTGGAGCCATCAACCAGCACTGTTACCCCCAATCAAATTATGCCTGTTGAGCTGGGCACGGAAGCTCTGCATCAGGAAATGAATCTTTTAAAAAACCTTTTGAAATCGGAAGGGGATGGGGCCGCAGAAAACGAAACCCTGATTATCGGAGAAGCACTCAAAGCCCCCTCCCGATACCACCAATATTTATTAAAAGCGGCAGATATCAGCGAAGAACTACTGAGCGTTCGAGAAGAACTTTTAACAGATGGCGGCACCATGAGCTTGCAACAGCTCGGCGCCTTAGCACAAGATTTTTCTCGTCAGTACGACAGTTTTAGAAATCAATTGACCCCATCTGAACAGAAATTTCAAAGCGCAATACTGATAGAAACGGCCGTTAAAAGCTTAAACGAAGCAATCGACTACTGGCGAACCAGCAACCATTTTCGGCGTTGGGGACATGGCAACTATACCGATAAAATTGATGACACGCAGATTTTGCAGCTCAAACTTCAAACAGCCAATACTGCGATCGGAAACTTAAGCGGAATTGTTAAAACACGACAAATCTTCAGCAGAAGTGTTGATACCGACAGCAATTAATTATTAGATATCTAGCATTAGGCCGCGTTGAGAATTAGTAGATACGAAACCCTAGCTCTTGCCTGTCAGGGCTTAGAGATAGCGTTCGCCTTGGCATCGCTAGGAGAGGAGCACCCACCTCTGCAGCGTATAAGAAATACGTGAGGACTGCGACCGACGCAGCAACGAAGTAGATACAATTTCAGCGTGAACTAAGGTGCTTTTGCAGCTTTCTCAACTAATGCTGAAATTCCAACCTTAATATCCTCAGCTAACGTATCAAGATCCTTACCTTCTGAAGGTATTAGCTCTCCGATACACACCCGTAAGCGCTTGCCCTCTTGAAGATAAATTCCTAAAGGTAAAACGGGAACTTTACCAGTCTTCGCAAAGTAGGCAACCCCTTTTTTATTTTCCGATGTTTCAGCTTCGCCTTGCTTGCGTCGTCCGCCCTCAGGGAAAATACCGACAGCCCACTTACCATGTTTTAAAACCTTGAGAGCCGTCTTAACCGTAGAGATTTCTAATTTTTCGCGATTAACAGCAAAGGACGACATGCCCCAGTTATAAAGGCGCATCCAAAATGACTGGAAAAGTTCAATTTTGGCCATATAAGATATCGGCCGGTAATCCAAAGCAACGGATACCAAAGGTGGATCCATCGAGCTAATGTGGTTGGCGGCAACAATGCATGGTATCCACTCTTTAGGAATATTTTCTCGTCCATACACACGAAGGTTAAATTTGGTCAAGAAATAAGCATGCATCAAACGCACACAAATCCATTGTAAGAGCATGTGGGGCCAGCCAAACTGGGAATCGCTTAGCTCAGAGTATTTTCTAACTTTAACAGTCTTGGGCAAAGCAATATCGGACATAAAATTCCAAACATCCAAATAAATTTAGATAAAACTGTCATCAATTGACGTTATGGCAGAGTAGTTTTGAGGCACGAGGAGCGCAACGACAGAAGTTTAGAAAAAACCTAAATGCCTGAGTGAGCACCGCAGTAACGAAAAAAATACCTGTCAGAACGATAAGTGATGGCAAGTTTTTAGATGATAGCACGTCCACAGACTGACTATATAGCCTTATCATAGTAGTAGTGATGCCACATTTTTTTAACAACTCTAATAGACCGCAAACGCCTGAAAAGCAGCTTTTAACAGCGCTCAAGGGTGGTCAATCGGTGTTGGCAAATTTTCCGCTTAACTATCCGCTCCCCTCTTTTTACGCACCTGCTTTACTGATGCTGAGTGGCATGGCCATTTCGATTGTGCCGGATAGTGCCAGTATTCAGTACAATTTGACCCGCTTTAAATCCGCAGGATGGAACTTCCCTGAAATTGCCTTTTTAGATGGTTCTCAAATGCCGCATGAAGAACGTGCTATTCGAGACGCCATTAACCGGAATCGAATCCGAATTCTGTACATCACGCCAGAACGATTTTCGAGTTTGACGTTTTTAGAGCTTTTTGTTCGAGCATCTATCAGCTTTTTGATGATAGAAGAAGCCGATCGTTTTTTACCCGACAATCCAGATTTTGCGCGCTATGACCGACTTCGCTCTCAAGGCATAGCCGCCATTCGGCAATTACCTCCCACTGTTTTATTAACGGCGCCCATGCGTATGGATCGCCAAAAAATTCTGATTCAGCGTTTAGGATTTACGCTAGATTTCCAAGTGAGCTCAAACGATGCAAAGCCTATTGTTCTCATTGAAACCGGATTGCCTACTGCTCATGTCGCGATTAACGTGCTTCCCTTGTGGAGTGAGCACCAAAAATTTGAACAGTTGATTGGCTATCTGTCCGGGCATCCAGTACAAGGTCGGATTGGGCACCTCCATAAACATAATCCGGTTCTGATCCAGGCCGGTGATGCTGCACAGAGTGAAAAGCTCGGTGCGTCGCTGATTGATTATGGTTTTGAATCGGTTCATATCGTGAATCGTCGTCAAAGTTTACATCGTCAGCAACACGCCTGGCAGCTTGCACAGGAAAAACCGGATGCGATTATCATCAACGGTAATCACAGTAGCCAAGATTGGAAACCCAGTCATGGGCTAAGTCGCCAAGTCATTTATTGGCGCCCGCCGATCAGCCTGGAGTCACTCACCGCCAGTTTGTTTCGTTACATCATACCGGACCATGGTGTCGATCGTAAAAATACGAACCCTAGTTCATCCGACGATTTAAGTTTTCTGGATGAAGAATTGCCGGAAGCCATTCACAGTCCAACGGACATGAGTCCTAGTCTCGACGTCCTCATCCCACAATCGCGGCAATCAAAAGAAGCTCGTATTGAGGCTTTAATCCTGTATACACGAGAAGATTACAGCATGGTCATTCAAAATATCCGGCAAAATCAGCAACTTTCCTCTGAAAGCAAGCAAGAGCGGATTATGGCCTTCAAACGCTTTCGTCACTGGGTTCTGTCTGGAGAATGCCGAGTCACGAATCTTTTAAGACAAAGTATCGGCGATACCGATCACCTAGAACCCTGCGGTCATTGCGATCGTTGTAATGCAAAACACAGCGGCAAGCTCATACAGCTGATCCAAAAAGTTCTATTCTAGAGGCTGAAAAGATGACGACTCTAGAAAACTAGATGTCTTCCCCACGCGTGATTTTATTCAAAAGTTCGGTGATTTTAGCGCCACGCTCCAAGGACGTATCGAGATGGATTTCGATTTCAGGTGTGTAACGTAAGCTGATACGTTTTCCTAATTCCGAGCGGATTTTAGGCGTGTAGTCCCGGAGAATATCCATGATTTCATTTTGAAGCGCTAAATCACCGCGAATACTGACAAAAAGACGAACGTGACGCAAGTCACCACTGACTTCAGCGTCAGTAACCGAAATCATGACGTCCACCAGCTTGGGTTCTTTCAGGTCGCGCATCAAAATATCGCTAAATTCGCGAACCATCGCCTTGCGAATTCTATCCGCACGGTTAAAATCCTGGCGCTGAGGCATGATTATTTCTTTCTAGAAAGATGTTCTTTCCGTTGATTTAACGGTATAAAGCTCAACCAAGTCTCCGACTTGAAGATCTTGGAATTTGTCGAACGAGATACCGCACTCGTAACCGCTGGCCACTTCTTTGGCATCGTCTTTAAAGCGCTTCAGGTTGTTTAACGGACCAGAGTAAACTTCTTTTCCGTTCCGCATAACATTGGCTTTCGCATTTCTGACCATTTTGCCGAAGGTAACCATACAACCTGCGATAACCGCTGTTTTTCCAACCGTAAAGATTTGACGAATTTCTGCAGTACCGGTATGCGTTTCTTCCGTATCTGGAGAAAGCTGACCCAGAACCCATTTCTCAATATCTTCAGTGATGTGGTAGATGACGTCGTACAACTTAATATTCACGGCACCTTGCTCGGCTAAACGCTGCGGTGCAGCATCCGCCTTGGCATTGAAACCAATAATCAGGGCGCTTGCCGTTGAAGCGAGCATAACATCTGCTTCAGAAATATCACCGGTCGCACTGTGAACAATGTTGATTTTAACTTCTTCGTTCGTCATCCGTTGCAGGACTTCCAACACAGCTTCCAAAGAACCTTGCGTATCAGCTTTAACGAGTAAGTTGAACTGATTTTCTTTGTTTTCTGATGCTTCCAAACGACCACTGAAACCAGCAACGGAGCGAGTAATACCAATCCGTTCTTCACGAACACGCTGTTTTTCGGCAGCCAACTCTTGTTTAAAGACTTTGTCATTGGTCTCAATTTTGAAGGAATCACCGGCTTTAGGAACACCATCTAAGCCCAAAATGCTAACAGGCGTGGAAGGCGTTGCTTCGTCAATACGTTGACCCATATCGTTGATTAACGCACGAACACGTCCACCAACAGAGCCAATCAAGATGTTATCGCCCACTCGCAAGGTTCCGTTTTTCACGAGAGCCGTAGCGACAGGTCCCATTCTTTTATCCAACTGGGCTTCAATAATGACACCTTCAGCAGGAACAGTTGCATCGGCTTTCAACTCTAACAACTCAGAAACAAGTACGACAGCGTCAAGAACATCATCTAAGCCAAGTTTTTGAAGCGCACTGACTTCAACCGTCAATGTATCACCGCCCCATTTCTCAGCAGATAGGCCATACTCAGCCAGTTGCACGAGTACTTTGTCAGGATCGGCTTCAGGTTTATCAATTTTGTTAACCGCAATGATAATCGGAATTTTAGCGACCTTCGCATGGTTAATCGCTTCAATGGTTTGTGGCATAACACCGTCATCAGCAGCAACAACCAGAATGGCAATATCAGTCGCCTGAGCACCACGCATCCGCATGGAGGTAAACGCTTCGTGACCTGGGGTATCCAGGAAAACGATACGGTTATCACCACGTTGAACGGTATAAGCACCGATACTTTGGGTAATACCGCCTGCTTCACCGTCTACAACTTTATGACGGGTTTCACGGATTGAATCCAGAAGTGTTGTTTTACCGTGGTCAACGTGACCCATGATGGAAACAACAGGAGGACGACCTGTTAAGTTCTGGAATTTATTTTCATCAAGCTTCTTATCTTCTGTGGCCGCGAGATGAGTGTATTCACCTTCGTGCTTAACCACAACAATGTCATCAACAATAAAACCAAGCTCTTTGGCCAATTCTCTTGCAAAATCGACATCAAGCGTTTGGTTTACCGTAACCATCATCCCTTTCATAAAGAGATGTTTGATAATTTCTGTATCTCGCAAGTCCAACATGATTGCTAAGTCGCGAACAATAACAGCTTCTGAGATTTGAACTGTTTTAGGTTCTGTAGATTCAACAATTTCTTCAACACGTTCTCGTGAGGCTTGAGCAACATGACCCTTGCGACGTCCTTTACCACCACCAGTGGCGAGACGTGCAGAAGCTCCAGCATCATCTTTCGATGGTTCCCGTGTGGTTTTACCACGACCTGGATGCGTTCTGCGAGCACCTGTTTTATGAGGGCCATTCGCATTTCGGTTTGCATCATTAGGAGGAGCTCCACCCTCACCCATAGGGCGTGGCGGGAAGCCATCAGCTTGAGCGACAGGTGCTCCAGGGCGTTGCTGCGGTCTGAAACCAGAGTCTGGACGATTAAAACCTGGACGAGGGCCTTGTTGGCCACCCGGACCCCCTGGACCCATTTGACCCGGCATTGGACGTCTCGGTGGATCACCCGGCATAGGCCGACGTGGCGGCAGGCCACCGGGGCCTTGACCGGAGCCTTGATGAGCACCTTGCATTGGTCGATTCTGCATGCCTGGCTGACCACCAGGAGCTGATGCAGGATAAGAGGTTCCGCCACCCATACGCTGTTGGGGCATTGCTGGACGAGGTGAATTAGGATCTCTTTCCGGAACGATACGAATTGGAGCAGCAGCGTTCCCTAACAAGGGGCGACGTTGTTGCGGAGCTTGAGGCGAACCATTGCCACCTGGACGGTTAGCCGAAGGAGAACCTTGCTGACGCTGCCCTTGATGTTGCTGCTGACGAGGGGAGACATAAGGCTGACCGCCCGCCTGAGACATAGGGCCCGTTGGCCCAGAAATAGGCCGTCTTGGCTGTTGTTGAGAAGAATGTTGCGAAGTGGAAGCGTTAGGTCTTGGGCCTGGTGCGCTTCCTGAAGAAGTGGACGTCGAGGAAGAATCAGAATCCTGATTCTCAGAAGACTCTGCAGAACGAGGTGGCTGAGGCACAGCCTGCGGGCGCGGAGCTCGCTTAATCAAAACAGGTTCTGCCAAGGCAGTACGCGTTGGATTTTGATTAACGGGAGGTGTATGCGTTGCACCTCTCTCTTTAAAACGCTCAATAACCTTATCTGCAACAGGCTGATCCACCGTACTGGAGTGACTTTTGGTTTGGATACCAAACTCTCTGGAGAGCACCTCCATTACTGCGGCACTTGAAACGCCCAGTTGCTTAGATATTTCGTGGATTCGGACTTTAGAGGCACTCACAGTAAGCAGAATTCCTATTTTCTCGCACCGTGTCCAGTTACAACACAATGCCTTTTAAGAAGGTGGAGAGAGATCACTCGAAGCCATTTCGGCTAAATAAATTCTTAGATTTTCAACTATAACATCCGGGATCGCTCTTTTCAACGCCCGTTGAAAGCGCCGAGCTTTCAGTGCGTCTTCTAAGCATCGAGGCTTGCGACAAACGTAAACGGAGCGACCTTCCAAACTGGGACATTGATCTATCGAAAACTCATTCTTTCGATTCGCGGTGACACGAGTCAACTCTTGTCTAGGAAAGAGTTTTCGACAAGAAACACAAAGCCGGAGTCGATCCTCAAGCGTCTTCGCCATCGGGATCATTAACGCTAACGGCATCTTCTTCAGCGACTTCAGCAATAGGAGCTAAATCGGATTCATCCCGATCCAACTCAAACTCGTCAGCCAACTCGTTGTCAACCGTTTCTGCTGTTTCAACGGCTTCAGCAATCGTGTCTTCTTCCGTTACTAAGGTATCGTCTGCCGCTTCATACTCAGCAGTACCTTCTTCCGCAGCAGTTCCATCTTCGGACGATTCTTCATCGTACTCAGCATTTTCAGCATCAATTTCAGCATTTTCGGCATCAATCAAAGCTTGCTCTTCAAGACGAGCCTGTTCTGCCAAAGCCAATTGCTCTTCAAGGTAAGCGATACCGCCTTCTTCTTCAATTTGAGAGAAGCTTTTGATATCCAATTTGAAGCTGGTTAACTTAGCTGCCAAGCGGACGTTTTGACCTTCACGTCCAATGGCAAGAGAAAGTTGATCGTCAGGCACAACAACCCAGGCGCGTCCGGGGCCAGAGACCAGAACACGAATAATTTTTGCTGGCGCTAATGCATTGGTAATAAACTCAGCCGGGACTTCAGACCAACGAATGATGTCGATTTTTTCATTTTTCAACTCATTCACAATCGCCTGAATACGAGCACCGCGGGTTCCGATACATGCACCCTGAGCATCTACATCCGGGTCATGGGAAACAACGGCAACCTTGGTTCTAAAGCCTGCCTCACGAGCAATGCTTTTGATTTCAACAAGGCCATCCTCAATTTCAGGAACTTCTAACTCGAATACTTCACGAACCATCGCAGGGTGAGCCTGGGAAACGATAATTTGAGGTACACGACCCGAATCACGTAAATCGAGTACATAAACACGGAGCTTGTTACCAACACGGTAGTACTCGGAAGGGAGCTGCTCACGAGGAGGCAATACCGATTCCGTTTTACCGATGTTAACAATAACGTTACGACCTTCGATCCGCTGAACAATAGCCGTTGTTACCGAACCGCGTTTTTCTTCAAATTCTTTTTGAACGAGTTTTTTCTCAGCTTCACGAATCCGCTGCATAATGACTTGCTTTGCCGATTGAGCAGCAATACGACCAAACTCATCCGGCGTAACTTCCATTTCCAGGACGTCATCAATTTCAGCATCCGGCTTAATTTTACGAGCATCGCTCAATAAAATTTCAGGCTCACGAGGGATTTCATTGCCCTCTTCATCATATTGAGTTTCAGCATCGAGAGGGGTCAGCGTGTTAACAACCGCTCGCATTTCAAAAATGCCAATTTCTCCAGATTTTTCAAACAGGCGGCACTCGTATCCATAAAGGCTATCCAGTTTAGCGTAGCGTTTGTAGGCCGCTAACATCGCTTCTTTCAAGGAGGAGATAACAACATCCCGAGGAATACCGCGTTCACGCTCCAGCTGTTCGGCGTGTTCCATTAAAGCCGCACCAACCTTAATCATGATTTAAATCCTCCGATTGGGTTTTAGAATTCAACTGAGCGTCGTCCGCATTGGCACTAGGCAAGCTAGGATTGAGGAAAACACGGACATCGGCTTCTAATGTAAATTGTTTTTCTTCTGATTCTTTTTCAAGCAAAAGAGAGATTCTGTTAAGGGCTGAATCATACGATTTCAGAATACCCTTTGCCAGCTCGTGCTCAATGATAACAGGCTTTAAGCGACGGTTTTTGCTCACAGGAGCTGCCATTTCTTCACGAACCAGGCGCACAGGCCGATTGAGATAGAAGTCAAATTCCCGTTTAGAACTGAGTGAACGGAACAGACCGGGCGAACTGACTTCCAAACTATAGGGGAAGTCCTGTAAAACCTTGAGGGTATCAATTTCAGGATCGAGTGCTCGACTGACCACTTCGCAGTCACTCAAGCTCACCGCAAAATCTGGTCTTTCAATATAAATCCTCAAATACCAGAGCCCGGATTCTTTTACAAACTCAACATCGACGACAAAGAAGGGCTGAGGAAGCTTTTCTTCCACCAATGCCAAAGCAGACTGGCGAATGTTTGCCACTTGTTCGTCTGTGAGTTTTACAACTTTAATGGGAGCCTGTTTCATCGGTGAGGTGTGCCTTTACGGAACATATAACGCCGGAACAAAGGTTTATCCTTTTTTATTCCAGCTATGGGTATTTACTAAAAAAGTGGGCCTGAGACAGGAACCCACTTCGTGAAGCTATAAAAGCATCTTAAGAAGTATTCAAAGATAGAACCCTAACTATAGTAAGTAGTAGAGTTCTATGACGATGATAGCCAAAAGCATCATTAAGAGCAAGCTTTCACAAAGTAAATAAAAATGACTAATTTAGAGAGTAGCAGCTGTTAGTGACTACGAGGCGCTAGCCGCACAGCAACCGGAGCGTATTCAAACAATACGTGAGGATTGCGAGCAGCGCGGCAACAAAGTAGGCACAACAGATGCTTCTCTCTAATGAGCTTTCAAAGGAGCAATATGAATCGCCAGATTATTCACCGCTTCAGCGGCTTCCATAATGCTTTCCGGCAAGGTTGGGTGTGCATGAACCGTTAAGGCAATATCTTCAGCCACAGCACCCATTTCAATGGCCAAAGCTAGCTCTGCCAGGAGTTCTGAAACATCGGGTCCAATCATGTGGCCCCCTAAAATAACGCCCGTTTCTGCATCTGAAACAATCTTAACAAAGCCCTCGGGTGAATCCATACTTTGCGCCCGTCCAGAAGCCGCAAATGGGAATTTACCCACTTTTATCTGATACCCTTTTTCTTTGGCCTGGGCTTCCGTTAAGCCCACGGTTGCGATTTCAGGATCGCAGAAAATCGCAGACGGCATAGCGCGATAATCGACAACATCAGGGTGGCCCGCTATCACAGCAGCAGCAATCTGACCTTCTTTAGACGCTTTGTGCGCCAATAAAGGCGGAGCAACCACATCGCCAATTGCAAAAATATGGGGAACATTAGTTCTTAACTGATTATCGACGGGAATAAACCCTTTATCATTCAGCTGAACACCCGCTTTTTCTAAGTTCAAGCTTTCGGTGTTCGGATGACGCCCAACAGCCACAATCAATTTATCGACTTCTAAATCGATAGACTCAGGTGCCTTCTCTGGCGTTTTTCCTTTAACTTGAGCGGTTTTAGAAGCGTCTTCCTCTTTTGGTGGAGCAGGTTTAAAGGTAACCCGCACACTCTCACCATCATTGAGTAACTCCGCCTGTTTCAAGCTGATTCCCAGATGAATTGCAATGCCTCGTTTTTTAAGGGAGCGCTTCAAAGCCTGGACAATTTCGGGCTCTATTGTGGGCAACAAGGCAGGAGCAGCCTCTAGCATGGTCACTTCACTTCCCATACGGGCGTAAAGCGTGCCGAGTTCCAGACCAATAACACCTGTACCAATAATCCCTAAGCGTTTTGGGGCAGATTGCCAGCTGAGTGCTTCACGAGATTCCACAATCGTGCGGCCGTTCATCGCAAAACCGGGTAAACTGTCCGGCAAGGCATTTGGAACTGAGCCCGTCGCAATAATGAAGTGAGTGCCACTCACAATCTGATGACTACCATCCGTAAGCCTCACTGCAACACTGTGATCATTAATAAAGTTGGCCGTTCCACTCACCAGATCAATCTTATGACTTTTAAAAAGTTGACGAATCCCGCCCGTTAATCGGCCAACAACACCTTCTTTCCAGTGCTGAAGCTTTTCGCCGTCCAGGCGGATATTGTCCGCCATAATACCCATTTCTGAAGCACCTTGGAGTTTGTCAAATAAACCAGCTGCATAAATGAGCGCTTTAGAAGGAATGCATCCCCAGTTTAGGCAGACGCCACCGACGGCTTCCTTTTCAATCACCGTAACCCGGCATCCATACTGAGCTGCACGGATTGCAGCAACATAACCACCAGGGCCAGAGCCAATTACCACTACTTCAGGAGAGAGCGGCTTTATTTCTTCATCGGGAAGATTTGTCATAGCAGGGGTTACTCATAAAAGGTTGAACGGGATTGTGACAACAAGCTCCTGAGACAGACAGTAAGCTTATTCCCACATCATACACCAAGACCCTGCTAACATCCTTTCAGAAGAGTTTAAATAATCTCTAACACTGCCTGTAAGCTACCTGCAGCTTTAAGCGCTTGTAAGACAGAAATGAGATCGCTAGGACTGACGCCCAGTGCATTCAAAGCTGTCACGAGATCTTTCAATGTTGCATTTCCACCTAAGCGAACCAGGCTACCCTTGCCTTTATCGATCGATATTTTGCTGTTACTGACACCCATCGTTTGTCCACCACTGAAAGCACCCGGCTGGGAAACATCATTGCTGGTTGAAACACTGACTGTAATACCGCCATGAGCCACTGCCGCAGGCAACAACTTCACGTGGTCTCCAATCACAACGGTTCCTGTGCGTTCATTAATAACGACTTTTGCAATTTCCTGAGTTGCGAACACTTCTAAATTTTCAACTTTCGACAAAAATGCAACCCGATTATCCAAGTACTGTTCGGGAATCAGAACTTTGATCATACTCCCATCAACCGCACGAGCCTGCCCGACATTCGCAGTCAGCACTTCCGCAACCCGATTCGCCAGTGTAAAGTCGGTTCTATCCAATATCAGATCCATACTGTTTTGATCACCGATATCGGTACGAATTTCGCGCTCCATAATGGCTCCGCCAGGGATACGAGCCGTTGTGGTAATCGCTGTTCTTTTAGACGTCCCGTTTGCTTCGACAGAGGTTCCACCTGTAGAAAGCGGACCTTGAGCCAAGGCGACAATTTCGCCATTCGGCGCACGAAGCTCGGTGCTCACTAAAACACCACCTTCTAAGCTGGAGGCATCCGCCAAAGAAGAAGCCGTAACATCTAACGGGTCCCCTTCTTTTGCGAAGGGAGGAACCAAGGCTGTCACAATAACGGCGGCCGTATTCGTACTCCGCAAGTCGTTATCATTGTTCAAGCGGCCGTTAAAGTTACTGATTAAACTTGCCGCGGTTGTTTGAGTCGAACGGCTTTTATCTCCGGTCTTATTTAAGCCAACAACCAGCCCGTAACCTACAAGCTGGTTATTACGAACGCCTTTAATATGGGCAATATCTTTAATTCGTAGCGTTGCCGACATCGCCATTACTTTAGGAGCAAAATGAGTAGAAGCCAAAGGGAGAGCAATGAGGCTAACCGCAAGGGTTAATGCCGAAATGAAACGATGACTGAACATGTGAGGAGCTCTCCCTGACCTTGGTTTAATAAGAGGATGAGATTCCCGCCTATCCGCAAGCTTACGCTTTTATCGCGGGAATGACGGTTTTAAATGGAGTTAGAAAGGTTAATTAACAAACTGATAAATTTTATTCATAAAACCATCGTTCTGTTGACGACTAATGGCTCCTTTACCGGATTGTAGCATCTGGAAATTACCCACCATTTTGGAAGAAATCTGATTAAATCGATCCAAATAGTAGGGCTTTACGATACCGCTCACAATCAGGTTTTGACGTTCTTTGTTGTACATAACAACTTTTTCACCCTGGATCATCAAATCGCCATTGGGTAAAACCTGTACAACTTGGCAGCCTACGTTATCTCTATAGGTTTTTTGTTGGGTGGATTCAGCCTTATTATTCATTGTATTGGCATTATTTAAGCCCGTATAGTCTGGAACGGACAAGGTATTGCTGATACCCGACGTATTAACCGGTAATTTACCCAAAACACTGCGCACCATCCGGTTAAAAATACTGGTTCCATTTTGCTGCAAGGTATGGGTGCTGGTAACTTTCAGCTCACTTTTAACATCCGTTTGGGTGGTTTCATCAATCTGAATAATAACCATGTCGCCCACCTGACGGGAAATTGGTGGGGTAAACAGGGAGCGAGACGCAAGCGGCTGCTGAAAACTGCTGGTCTGAGCACTGGCCCGGTATAAAGATTCTGCTTGAGCTGGAACTGAAGCGCTCAGAAAAAAACCCAAACTCAGCACAGCGATACCCGAGGCTAATGCCTTATGAGTCGGCTTTTTTCCCATGATTAAGCACTCCTGCTTTTGAAATGTATTCCACATCACCTGAAATCAATCCATTTGGAAACCCGATATTTATTAGTCTGTCTAATCGAATTTGCGGAATAGAAGCGACGAGGCGTGAGGAACACAAAACCTAAATGAGGGATTTGAAACCTTAGCTCTAACCTTTTAAGGTGTAGAGATACGGTTCCCCCTTGCGGGGTTACCACAACAACGAAGTCGAGACATTTCGCAGATTTGAGTAGACAGACTAATAGCAGTTTAAAGCCATATGGGGGGGATTTCATCCACCTAAAGCTATAGATCTCATGGAAGTTAACGTTCCATATACGCTTGTCGGTTGAATTTCCACTTTTTAAAGCTCAACTTGAACCTGGTTTTTAGCGATGATTTTGCCAACATAATCTTTACGTTGAAATTGAGCTTGCCTGACGCGGATTGTTTGCCCAATTTGCCCATCAGCCAAGGCAACTCCTGGAACATTAAGCTCCATTCCATTGGGGCCTAACATCACAATATGAATATTATCGTTGTAGCGAACAGCAGGTGGGATTTCGAGTTTCCGGATATCGAGCCACTCACCGGGTAATAAATTGACTCGCGCTACATACTGAGACAAATCAAGGCTTTCCCCGGCAACATAACCGTAATTTGCACTCACATCACGACTCTCAAGCGATAAATCTCTCATCGTGAGCGGAGCATGAGATCCCACAATATTTCGAACCACCCAAACCGGTTTTTGAATCACGACCTGAACTGGTATGCCCACATCTCGGCTTCTTCCGGTTGCATCAGACATCTTCACCCGAACCACCCCCCGATCGGACCAGGTCGATACCCAAGAATACGTATCACATGTCATTTTAATACTTGAAGAATCTGCAAAATGATAAGGTGCACCTGCGATACCCAGAATCTTGATAGAAATAGTTTCTTCTTTTGAAGAAGACTTTGTTCCTTGATAAACCTTCACTTTATCTTTCACATACTGAGTAACCAACGATTCCAATTGAGCAACAGTCACTTCAGCAGAAAAAGCCAAGGTCGTTTGTAACAAAAAAAATGCTGTGAACAATAAGCTAAGAAGCAATGACCGCTTTTTATTCACAAAATACTCCACATCTTAATTTAATTTGTAATATCTTGAACCTAGAGTGCTTTGACAGTGAGGGGATATGAAACCGCAGCTCTTGCTTGTTAAGGCTTAGAGATGAGGTTCGCCTTGGTGTCTTCAGGCGCACAGTAACCGGAGCGTATTCAAACAATACGTGAGGATTACGAGCACCGTAGCAACGAAATAGACACAATTGTCAAAGTGCTCTAAACGGTATTGTTGGTGGTTTGGAGTATCTCATCGGACGCTTTAATGACTTTGGAATTCGCCTCAAATGCGCGCTGAGCTGTAATTAAGTTAATCAACTCTTCTACGATTTGAACGTTTGATCCCTCAGTAAAACCTTGGCTCAAAGTTGTTTTGGAGAAATCACCTTGGCCCGGTGTTCCTTGTGTCGCGGTTCCTGAAGCAGGCGTTTGTGAGTATAAGTTATGTCCGATACTTTCCAAACCTGCAGGGTTTGCAAAGCGCGCCAACTGAATTTGTCCGATTTGGTTTAAGTTGGTAGAACCGGATTGACGAACCGAAACCGCTCCGTTCAAACCGATAACAACGTCTGTCGCATCGTTAGGAATGGTGATGTTGGGTTGAACCGGGTAGCCATCGCTTGTAACCAGGGTTCCGTTCGCGTCACGCTTAAAGTTACCGTCACGAGTATAGCCAATGTCCCCGCTATCACGTTGAACCTGGAAGAAACCGTCGCCTTGAATCGCTAAATCCAAAGGGTTTCCGGTTTGCTGAATAGAACCCGGCAAGAAGACGCGTTGTGTCGCGGCAACCTGAACACCCAAACCTACCTGAACACCGACAGGGTGAGTGGTTCCTTGAGAAGTCAAAGCACCCGCTGCCTGGTAAGTCTGGCTCAAAAGATCTTGAAACTCAGCTCGCGCTTTCTTGTAACCGGTGGTATTCACGTTGGCCACGTTGTTAGAGATAACATCGATGTTGAACTGTTGGCTTTGTGAACCGGTAGCAGCTGTATAAAGCGCTCTTAACATAGGGAGTAGCCTCCGAACATATTAATTGATGAATTACAAAAATCTTGGGTGACGAATCTCTGAATGGTGATGACGAGTGAAATAAACTTACAAACTCTCTCTTTAAAAGACATTCCCGGTATAACCCTGTTTTAATCAGTTGAATTCAAAATCTACTTATAACGACCGACTTCGTTAACCGCTTTTGTAAGTGTGTCGTTATGCATTTTGATGTTTTTATCTAAAGCTTCGTATAAACGTTGTCCTTGAATCGTATTCACCATCTCGATGACGGGGTTCACGTTGGAATCTTCTAATGCGCCGCCGACGATACCGTAACTTGCATTCCCAAACCCTGAATTTGCGGGAGTCACTTTAGTCGATTCTCCCGTGGCGTATAAATTATCACCTATTTTGGAAAGTGTCTGCTCGTCATCAAACTGAGAGACTTCAAGCTGGTTAATGGTTCCGTTTTTTCCGCGAATATCGCCATTCGGCATAATCTGGAAGGGGCCATCGTTCACGTTGATTTGAATATCGCCGCCATTACCCTGGACCTTCATACCCGAAGGCGTGCATAACATACCGTTGCTATCCAAGGTGAAATTTCCCGCTCGGGTATAGTAGGTATTCCCATTATCTGCCTTCAGCGTGAACATCCCTTGACCCTGAATCGCAGCGTCAAAAGGATTCCCAGTGGCTTTAATGGAGCCAGCCTGGTGATTCACGAAGGATTGATAAACTTGTGTTCCGGTGGATAAACTGCCGATTTCCTGGTCTCCAGCAACGCTCATTTTACGCATGAGCATTTCAGGAAACGTTTGCATATTAATTTTGCTGCCCTTAAAACCGGTGGTTGAAATGTTAGCCAAGTTATTGGCAACAGTATCCATCGCTAAGTTGGTACTGAGCATTCCGGCTGCGGCTGTGTAGATACCTTTAAGCATTTAGCTACTCCTATTCCGCTTGGGCTTGGTAATTGCGGTAGGACTTCATTACATTTTTTACGTAGTTTTGAGTCTCTTTATAGGGAGGCACACCGTGATATTTATCGACTGCACCGGGACCCGCGTTATAAGCGGCTAAGGCCATGGGGACAGATTGGTCATATTTATTGAGTAGATTTTTCAGGTATTTGGCACCACCAGCCACATTTTGTTCAGGATTAAAGCTATCAGTGACGCCCAAACCGGACGCTGTACCGGGCATCAGCTGCATTAAGCCCTGAGCACCCACGTGAGAAACCGCTTTGGGGTTAAATCCGGATTCCTGACGAATAACCGCTTTTACGAGGCTGGGATCAATTTCCGCTGTCTGGCTTTGCTGCTGAATGAGTTCATCAAATTGGGAATTACGTTGGAGTCTGAGTGCCGGGATTTCTTCGGGTGAGTCGTTTTCACCCTCGCCTTTAATTTGTAGGGCGTTATTGAGCACTTGGCCAAAAACACTGGCAGTCGATTGAGTCTCGGCTGAATTGGGATTCAGCTCTTCTATACGACTTTTAATGTCGTTTATTCTGGCTAAAGCGCCTTGTAACCCTTCAATCGTCATTATCTTTGACCATATCTCTCTTTATTGGGGCTCTTTTATAGTTGAGCTGCCACTTGAACTTGGATCAATTTCCCACGATTACTTTATAGCGTACCTTCTGAGGCAATGGGTTTCATCACTTGTTTACAGGAGGCGGTGGCTATATTCACATGATTCCTCTAAACGGAGGAAAAAACCTTGGCCATGAGATCGATCTTGTCCTCATCCAAAAGATATAGCTAAACAAAAGGTAGAGTCTACTTGCTTAGTCAGCATCAAAATAATCCAAATCTAATTTTTTAATCACAAAGCGCTCATAGTCTAAGCTGCCCACATTGTGATCCAGCATCAACTCGGCCAAGTGTTGACCGTCGATGAGGATAATACGGGATGAAATCCGTTCCACGTACTCGCGGGCTTCTTTGGTGAATCGAGAGGTCGTCATAAAAACACCCTTTCTCGCCCTAAAGCCCTCCAGGCTGCCTGCAAACCCTTGAACTTCCGGTCGGCCCACGGGATTTTCCCAGCGCTTGGCCTGGATATAAATGACATCCAGCCCCAATTGATCTTCCTTGATAATCCCATCCACGCCACCATCGCCGCTTCGACCCAGGATTTGTGCCGCATCTTGTCGAGAGCCGCCATAGCCCATCGCAACCAGCACATCTACGACCAATTGTTCAAAAAAGGAAGGAGACACTCGTTTG
>Ga0190273_10000057_pt1 | contig 70838 bp, 59 predicted proteins | sample Popmic504IS_FD_134513 | JGI IMG/M metagenome (GOLD analysis project Ga0190273, IMG submission 134513) | Populus adjacent soil microbial communities from riparian zone of Shoshone River, Wyoming, USA - 504 IS | ecosystem: Environmental > Terrestrial > Soil > Riparian zone > Trees stand | place...
ATGCCATCACCCAGCATGATGCCGTCGCCCAGCATGATTCCATCCTTGTAGAGGTGACCGTCGCCGAGCATGATGCCATCACCGAGCATAATCCCGTCGCCCAACATGATGCCATCGCCTAACATAATTCCATCACCGAGCATGATGCCGTCTCCCAACATGATGCCGTCCGTGAGGACGATCCCGTCGGCCAACACTATGCCGCTGCTGACGACCACGCCGTCGCTCATCATGATCCCATCGCCAAGCATGATGCCGTCGCCGAGCATGATTCCATCACCGAGCATAATTCCGCTGCCGACGACGATGCCGTCGCTCATCATGATGCCGTCGCCGAGCATAATCCCGTCGCCGAGCATGATGCCGTTGGTGAGCACAGGGCGATTGGCGAAGACGACGCCCGTGGAGTAGAGCACGCGAGCAGTCTGCGCGACTGTTTCGCCGCCGATACGGAACGAACTGTGAAGCGTCTGAAGGCTCACGCCCGGACGAAATATCTGTTCTCCGGCCTTGAGCTTGTCCGCGTTGGGAACGATGGCGCGCGCCATCTCGACGGCGGCGGCGGCATTGACCTGACCTGCGCCCTGGCTAAGCAGGCTCTCAGTCTTGCTGTGGAAGAGCGAGACGGGCAGGGCGTTCGCTGTGCGAAGCAGCGCAGCCTTGGCGAGCACTGGCGTCAAAGACTTGTTCGCTTCCAGCATCAGGGCGATCACGCCGGAGACCACGGGGGCTGAGAAGGACGTGCCCGAATACTTAAAGTAAGCGTTCTGTAGAGCGTCCGCGCCCGTCGGCTGAACGATGCGGTCTGCGTGCTCTGCGGCCAGCGTCGGATTGTTCTGCGACATCGGCGCGACCAGACGACGGCCTGGCGCGACGAGGTCAGGCTTCGTTAAGTGATCGAACTGCGTAGGGCCTTTCGATGAGAACTGCGCCACAGTATCGTCCGAGCGGCGCGCTGTCGTATGCGTATCGGTCGCGCCGACGGTGATCGCGTAGGGGCTGTTGCCTGGGCTGTTGATTGCGCCGAATAACTGGCGATAGATAGGATCGCCGTTCTCGTCATGGCCGACGAGCTCTTCCGTGCGACCGTTGTTGCCCGCGCTGCACACGACGACCAGACCTGCGCCAACGGCGCGCGCCACTGCCTGCGAGAGCGGGTCTGTGCGGAAGGATTCGCGCACGGGCGTTCCCAGACTCATGTTGAGGACGCGTATGTTGTAGCGCTGCCGGTTCTGTATCGCCCAGTTGATGGCATTCAGGGTTGCGCTCGTCGTGCCCACACCGTTTTCGTCCAGCACTTTGAGATCGACCAGGCTTGCTCCGGGGGCGATGCCCGCGTAGTTGCCGGTGTAACCGCTAGAGGATGCCGCGCCGCTGCCTGCTGCGACACCAGCCACGCCCGTGCCGTGACCGTTGCGGTCGCCATCGCCGAGCATAATCCCGTCGCCGAGCATGATGCCGTTGCCGTTCGTGCCCGCGCCAGCAGTTGTGAAGTTGACGGCGGCCACGACACGCGACTTGTTGTTCTTCAAAAAGTCCGCATGCCCTGCGCTGATGCCGCTATCAATGACGGCGATGGTGATGCCCTTGCCGTTGACGCCGGTCGTCTGTGTCTGGCCGTCTAGTCCCGCCTGTGCGAGGGCCGCGCCCGTCGCTTCGCGCGTGACCTCCATCTGCGCTTTGACTGTGCGGTCGGGCGAGACATAAACGACATCTTCGCGCGCGGCGAGCGATTGGATTTCGCTGGCAGGGAGGTCTACGACCAGGGCGTCCAGCGCGTCGAGCGTCTGCCGCTTCGTTCCACGCTTGGCGGAAATCGCCTGATCCTGTGCTGCCGTGGGGCGTCCCTTGGTCTGGACGATGACGCGCACCGTTCCACTCTGATTGGCTGCGGCGTTGCCGTCGAACTCCGGCGCGACTTTACGCTGTGACTTCGGCTGGCCGTGATTCGTGGTCGAAGCGGCGGGCGAGGCGAAGGCCGTCGCTGCGAGCGGGGCAACAGAGACGAAGAGGAGGCTAAGGACGGTCAGGCAAGCTGTGAGACGACGCAACATGGTGGATTCTCCTTTGATTGAGAGTGCCCTTCGCCCACAGGCGTAAAAACTATCCAGGCACGAGGTTGATTTTCAAATGTTATTGAGATTAGAAAATGATCGCAGGCGCAGACCGAAGAGACCCTATAACCTTCGGCCTGTCTTCTAGAGAGGCGGTTCACTCTTTTCTACTCGCCGTCCCTCCGAAGTACCTGTCAATCATCTGCCTCTCTCCATTACAACCCCTGTGCCACCCGGCGTGGAAACCCGCTTTCGCCTCAAAACCCCAGTAAAAGCACCCCTTTTGCCCTCCGAAGCCCGCCCCGTACGCTCGCCCGCCACAGCCCCGAACGTGATACTTGCTTCGCACCTCTTCCACTTAAAAGGCGCTGGCCCACGTTTTTCTGCGCGCAAACACGGTTTTTATTGGGTTCCAACCAAACTCAACGCAGGTGCGAACGAAGTATCACGTGTATACCTGGTATACGAGAAGAAGGGCTTTGCCCCTAAAGTCCATTCTGACCATAAAGTAGAGGGGTTGACCATAAAGTCCCTATTGAAAGGCCCGCCATTTAGTTATATGCTCTCCGCCTCATAGAGTGAGAGGCGTATCCCATTCCTTTCTTAGTTGCCATCCTCACGCTCTAGCACAAGCGGGCAAGCCTCCATAAATATTCTGTCCAAAGCACTTGACAAAAGTTAACCTATAGGTTAACTTCCCATGCTTGACAAGTGTAAACTTATAGGTTAACTTTATGCCGTGGAAAACCTACCGTAAGGGGGCGCGATTTGAGATTTGTCTGTGGCTCGATGAAGATGATTCGAGTCATGTGGAAGATTTCATTTTAGAGTTAATATCTAATAATGATCCAGACGCGGCCTCGATGGATAGACTGTTATTGAGAACGGCAGATCACGGGCCGCCTATTGGAGACACTACAAAATTCAAGCATCTAAAAGGTACAGGTAAGGGGTTAGTAGAGTTTAAAGCTCGCGGCGGGGCGCGCATAATCGGTTTTGAGGATAAGGAAAACCGTCGCTATATCTGTAGTCATGGTGTTCCTAAACTAAAAGCAAAAAGGTTTGAAAGATACGTAAGCAGAGCACAGGACGTTAAGGAATTATATTTACTGGAAAGTACACCTGAGGAGGGCACTAATTATGTCCATTAAGAATAAATCAAAAGAGACTGGCGATAGACTTCAAGCGGCCTTAGCGCAATTAAGAAAGACGGAAACTTACGATAAAGAAACTATAAGGGATGAGATTTCTGAACTAATTCATCAGATTATGACTAGGGAGGGCGTAAAGCCAGTTGAGCTTGCAAGAAGTTTGGGGAAAAGTCGGGCTTACGTGACTAAAATTCTCCAAGGCAATGCGAATTTCACCATTGAGTCCTTAGTGAAGATTGCTAGAGCTTTAGGGTACAACTTTGTGCCTACATTTGTGCCCAAGGAAACGGAATGGCAGTCGGCTGATATGGTGCATCTCACGGCAAAGGCGGCAAAGGCGTCCCCAGGAACGACACTAGATAATGAGAACTATGTCACTGTTCACTTGAGCACTGAAGAGGACGGCGATGAAGGAAACGCAAACGAACTTGCTAGTTGACCCCCTATTGATTGCGCCTGCAATGCTACAAATTGATGGTTACTACGTAAAGGAACTTAGCTGTTCTGTGCGTAATGACCTTGATGTGAAATTGCCGCTCGCATTAGGGACGGGGCTGCACATTCAATCACCAAAGGTAATGTTGGCAGACTCTAGTGTTAAGATTGGAATTGACGTTGGCACAAACCCAAAAAACAGGTCGAAGTTCCGCATTATGCTTCAAGTTGAATCTGACGAGGCAGAGGACGCCCCATATAATTTCAGTTTACAGCTTATAGGTTACTTTTCTCTGAAAAGTAAAAAGGTAAGCCTAGAGACAAGTATCTTTTTCCATCGAAATTCAGTAATGCTCTTGTATTCAGCAGCCCGAGAGATAATTGCATCCGTAACCGCAAGAGGGCCATTTCCTGCATTTATATTGCCTACTCTTACCTTTAACCTTTCAGATAAAACTTGGAAGGCTATTGAGTCCAAGCTTGTGGCGGATGAACAAAAACTCTCTACAAAGAAAAGCCCGCGTCAACTCCCAGCTTCTACTAAAAAGGCATCGAAAAAAAGTGCGACTAAAAAGAAGTAAGGGCTGAACCTTACTTATAGGAAACGTGTAAGCCCTGTCCTTTGGCGGGGCTTATTCGTGTCTAAAGTCCACCGAATAATACCCCATAAAGTGCAGCTAAATAGTTGCGTTTTCAGCAACTTAACGCCGATTTTTAGCGTATAATGTGGTGTATTACAGACGATTGACAACCAAAAAACGGGCCTTGCCAAGTGCTAGTAACACTCAGCAAGACCTCTTCGACCACAGCGTGATTGCGCACACTGTAGAAGCAAACCTATTGTGTAGCCATCGCGCACCACTTGTAAAGAGGTGCATGATGCGACAGACCTACTCCCAGGAATGGACAGCCTACAATCAAGCCCAAAGGAACGAGAAAAGCCAGTTCCTAGCCCTTCTCTTTGAACTCTGTCAGAACATCGTAGAGCCGCCGCAAACGATGGGACGCCCGCGCGCTCTTATCTCTGACATTATCTTTGCATCCTGTCTCAAGATGTACAGCGGCCTCTCCGGTCGCCGCAATCAATCCGACTTGAGAGAAGCCCTGCAACGCGGCTACCTGTCAAAGCCTCTCCACTATAATACGATCAGCAAATATCTTGAACGCGAAGAACTAACACCTATCCTGAAACAGTTAATCATCGAATGTAGCAGACCGCTCAATATAGTTGAGACGGCCTTTGCAGTTGACTCGTCAGGCTTCTCTACTGGTGTCAATCAAAAGTGGTCAGAAGCCAAGTGGGGCAACGTCCGAACTATCTATGGAGAGAAGCAACCTAACCAAGTCAACCGAAGAGACTGGATAAAAGTTCATTTGATGTGCGGCGTCCAGACCAACATCGTAACGAGTGTTGAAATCACTCATGCCCATGCTGGCGACTCTCCGCAGTTTGAATCATTAGTTGAGACTACATCGCAAAGCTTTTCGATGTTTGAAGTCTCTGCTGATAAAGCGTATTCGTCTGCTAAGAACTTACAGCTTGTAGTAATGAAAGGCGCGAAACCTTATATCCCTTTTCGATCTAATGCCAAGCCGAATAACGATAGCCCTTCAGTGTGGAAAAGAATGTTCCATTACTTCTCATACAATCAAGAGGCGTTTATGTCTCACTATCATTGCCGCTCTAATGTCGAGACCACCTTTTCGATGATAAAAAGAAAGTTTGGCGAACGGTTGCGAAGCAAGACAGAGACGGCACAAAGGAATGAAGTGCTGTGTAAAATCTTGGCGCACAATCTGTGCTGTGTAATACAATCAATGTACGAACTTGGTATCGAACCTACTTTCTATGCGGAGGAATAGGTGAAAAACTCACTCTACTATGGCGATAACTTGGAAGTCTTGCGAAAACATATACGCGATGAAACGGTTGACCTCTGTTACATTGACCCACCGTTTAACTCGAAGCGAAGTTACTTTCAAATCTATAACAACATAGGGCAGGAGGACAGGGCGCAGGCCCACGCGTTTACAGATACGTGGACTTGGGACACTTACTCCATTGAAGGCTTCGAGCAGATCATTGTCAATCATGAAGGACGCTTTCAAGAACAAACCATTGAACTCATCAAAGGATTGCGCCATGTGTTGAAGGAAGGCAGCTTGCTGGCTTACCTAGTAAACATGACGCTACGAATAGTAGAGATTCATCGTGTCCTGAAACGGACTGGCAGCTTTTATCTACACTGCGACCCGACGGCCAGTCATTATTTGAAACTGGTGCTTGATAGCGTGTTCTGTACGCAAGGCGGGGACTTTCAGAATGAAATCATCTGGCGTAGAACAACTAACTCCGGCAGTAGTAAGTCTATCGCTAAAAGCTTTCCGTCTAATAGCGATGTGATATTGTTCTATACAAAATCAAATGAATATAAGTTCGAGCACCTGAGGGGCGACTACTCCGAGAAGTATAAGTCTCGTTTTAATAAACAGGATGAGCGGGGCTTCTATTATCTGGATAACCTTAAAACATACTCGCAAGAGCGTCTTGAGAAACTTAAAGAAGAAAATCGAATTGAATATACCAGCAAGGGGACGCCACGCATCAAGAACTATCTTGATGAAGGTAAAGGGATGATTACTGATAACATTTGGACAGATATACAATCCCTGAACTCTCAAGCAAAGGAGCGTCTTGGCTATCCCACACAAAAGCCGGAAGCCCTATTGCATAGGATAATCTCAACATCATCCAACATAGGGGACACTGTACTCGATGCCTATTGCGGCTGCGGTACAACTATCATTGTAGCTGAGCGATTAAAAAGAAGGTGGATTGGTATAGACATCACCTATCAATCTATATCCGTTGTACTGAGAAGGCTGCAAACTGCTTTTGGTAAAGACACAGTGGATAGAGTGTCACTCAACGGTATTCCGCAGGATATGGAGTCGGCTGTGGCTTTAGCCCATAAGAAAGATGATCGCTTGCGGAAAGAGTTTGAGAAGTGGGCTGTCCTTACCTACACAAATAATCAAGGCATTATCAGCAACAAGAGAGGCGCAGATCGTGGCATTGATGGGGTCGCTTATTTTCTGACCGGGAAAGACGAGAGCGCTAAAGTAATCTTTCAGGTTAAGTCAGGCCACGTCAAACGAAATGACATAGCCACGCTACGGGGTGACATGGGGCGCGAGGAAGCGACCTTGGCGGTCTTTATCACATTAGAAGAACCGACCCGCCCGATGATCGAAGAAGCAAAGACCGTGGGAAGATATAAAAATGAGTTCATGGCTAAGCCCCACGACATAATCTCTATTGTCACCGTCAAACAAATCGTGGAGCAAGGCGAGAGGTTCAACCTTCCATTGAGTCAAGAAGTCCTCAAGAAAGCACAGCAAGCCGCTGGCAATCAAATGACCCTCAACATCGAATAGGACTTTATGGTCAAAACTCTCACTTGACCACAAAGTCGCTTCATTCTCTGACTTTAGGGGCAAAGCCGAGAAGAAGGCTTTGCCTAAAAATCCCTTTCCGTGACCGGATTCTTGGGCAGACGGTTTTATTTTTGGGCAAGATCATTTTGAGCCTTGCTTTGATTTTCGCCGGGAAAGGGTTCGCCGTTATCGCGCATCCGTTTAAAGATTGTGATAGTCCTTTTGAGCCTAGACACCCTCTCTTTTGCGTCAGCCAACATTTTTTCAGCGTCAGAAATCGCTGTATCCCAAAAGGTTACAGAATCTTTCTTCTGTGATAGCGATTTTGCTTGTATTTCTTTCACGTTTTGTGATAGTATCCTTTCTGTGAGCAGCAACCTAGATTACAAAGACATTCTCAATAGATCGGCCCGCGAGCTTTCTGAGTTGATAGAACAGCGCGAAGAGCTTGACGACATACGCGAGAAACTCGCACAACGAATTAACGGTCTGAGAGATTTGGTTTTTGCTTTGAGCAACGTACTCAACCAAGACCCCTACAAAACCCACCCTGAAGTGTTCCCTGAGTTGATTGAGCCAGAGACTGGATTTACTGATGCCGTTCGTGAAGTATTGACGGATGAATATCAGTCGCCAGTAGATATTCGAGATGAGTTGAAGCGCAGACGCTATAACCTTGAGAAGTATCGAAACCCTTTGGCCGCTATCCATCAAATTCTGAGCCGCTTGGAGAGCAGCGGAGAGGTTAAAAAACACGAAGAGAAAAAGCTTTATAAACGGCAGCGCGTATCGGACGGCACGCTCCTGCCCGCTCATGGTGCGGGCGGCGGTAGCCCTCCACCTAAATGGGTAGAGACGGCTCTTAATAGATTGAGGGATGATGAGAAGGAAAAGATTCCCGCGCCGTTGCCGGGACTTGGCTCGCTTCGCCGTCCTAGAGTCAGAATCCCAGAAGATGAAAAGGATAAGAAGTGAAGGTATTTGAAAGTTAGTTAACGGAGGGATGCCACAGCGGTTTACTGGGGCCGACTTAAAATCGGCTGACCCGCAAGGGCGCGTGGGTTCGAATCCCACTCCCTCCGCCAACAATGCAGCCAAAGGGGAAGCGCTAACTTCCCCCTTGGCTTTCAACCACACAGCCGAAGCTGGATGGCCTAAGCAACCGAGATTATAGGCTTCGCGCTGTGTGAACACAATCCTAGAAGGAGAGTTCACACCATGAATCTGAGAGAGCAAAAAGGCCGTGAAATAGCCTACAAAACCAACATCGTTCGATCTGGAAACCTCTGGCTTGTCCCATCCCAAAGCGGCAGAGGTAAATACAAAGTCCGTCTCGATCTTTCCTATTGCTCCTGTCCTGACTACGAGTTTCGACGCGACAAGTGCAAGCATATCTTCGCCGTTGAAACTACTATCAAGCGCGAGAAAATCACTGTCACGGAAAACGGTAAGACGACAACGACGGAGACCGTCACGGTCAAGCGTAAGACATACGCGCAAGTCTGGCCTGCTTACAACAAAGCGCAGACGAACGAAAAGAGAATCTTTCAATATCTCTTGCACCAACTCTGTCAAGGCGTTGGTAGCCCCGCGCAGTATGGCGCTGGTCGCAAGCGATTGCCGCTTGAGGACATGACCTTTGCGATGGCCTTTAAGGTCTATTCGACTGTGAGCGGTCGCCGCTTCATCTCTGATCTGAGAGACGCGCACGGCAAGGGCTACATCTCTAATCTGCCCTGCTACAACTCGATCTTCAATTACTTTGAATCCGACATGCTCACGCCTTACTTGCAGATGCTTATTGAAGAGTCTAGCTTGCCCCTGAGAGCCATCGAAGAGGACTTTGCCGTTGACTCTTCCGGCCTCTCCACTTGCCGCTTCGTCCAGTGGGTGAGAGCGAAATACTTTGAATCCGAGATCAGAGAAAAGAAGGACTGGATAAAAGTCCACCTTATGTGCGGCGTTAAAACGAATGTCGTGACTGCGGTTGAGATCACCGATCAATACGCTGGCGATAGTCCTTACTTCCGACCGCTCGTAGAGGCCACACGTCGAAACTTTGTGATGAATGAAGTAAGCGCAGACAAGGCTTATCTCTCGAACGATAACTTGAAAGCAGTTATTGAGAATCAGGCGATGCCGTTTATTCCTTTCAAAGTGAACAGCAGCGCGTATGGTAAGAGCCACAGCAAATTGTGGGACAAAATGTTTCACTATTTCTCTTACAATCAAGAGGCGTTTATGAAGCGCTATCACAAGCGCTCGAACGTCGAAAGCACATTCCACATGATTAAATCGAAGTTCGGTGACGCGCTCCGTAGCAGGACGAAAACGGCGCAGATCAACGAAGCCTTGTGCAAGGTGCTGTGTCATAATATTTGTTGTCTGATACAGGCTATGCATGAACTCAATCTCAAACCGAAGTTCTACCAAGCCGCTTAGTTAATTGTTGGGCAGGGGTTTGCAAATTTGGGCAAGCCCCTGCTTTGACCGGATTTTTAGGCAAAGCCCGAAGAGAAGGGCTTTGCCTCAAAAGTGCAAAGGTTACACGACTATTGGGGCAAGAGAGGTTTTTGCCTCAAAAGTCAGGAGGTGCGAATAGATGAAAAGCACTTCCGCGAAAAAAACATTTGTCGGTGGGGTATTATGGTCGGCTCACAATTCGAGGCCGACCGGAATCCCACTTCTTGGAGGACGTATGATACCGATTAACCAAGCTTATTTTTACAACCTAAGCACAAAACTACACCCGTTGGTGAACTTGCAAGCCAGCGACAAGTTAACCGAAATCGCGCCTATCTTGTACGACGCACAAGGCCGACTAGATAGCTTCTTGAGGAATCAAGATATACCCGTCCACACTTGCTTAAATAGCGGTGGCGAATTAGCGCGGAATCTACAAGGAATCGTAGGCCGGATTGCTGACAACGAGGAACTAGGTATCTATGGAGCTTATGTCCTGAAAGATAGTCTCAGTCGCTTTGAGACGATCCTAACGGCAGAACTGGACGAGAAGGCTGTCTATTATGTGTCTCAGAAAGGCGGTTATGACACCGCTACGCTCATTGAGAACGGTGAGGCTTTTTTACCAATAGAGATCAGACTCGACATGACCGACGAGTCTTTGCTGGACTTTAAGCAGGGCTGTCGTTGCCTAGCCTTTGAACTGCCGACTGCTGCTGGGTTTCATTTTCTAAGAACAACAGAGTCGGTTGTGCGTGATTATTACGACGCTATGACGGACTACAGAGAACGGCCAACTTTTCGTGATAACCAGCCAGCAGCAATGGGCACATTTATCGCAGAGGCCGAGCGACACGGAAACTGCGACCCTAAAGTAATCGGCACTCTCCGACAATTAAACACCTTACACAGACACTCTTTGATTCATCCCGAAGATGTTTTGAGTATGACTCAGGCGATTATTCTGTTTGGAATGGTTATTAGCGCAATTGCCGCAATGATTAGCGAAATGCAGGCCAAAGAAGAAGAAGATATTGCCGCCTCTTCTGAGGTGTCCGCCATTGCTTCACCAGTACCCGCGCCTCCTGTTTCAGTTGAACCACAAGATAACGAAACAGGCGATGAACCGGAGATCATACGATGAATCGGAGCTCTTGTCTTAAAAAATTACTCAGTCCAGAACTCAGGCTCAATGCCTAACTCATAAATGGATTGAATGAGGCAACAAAGGTTATGACACAGCACCTTGCAAAGCACTTCATTGACCTGCGCCGACGGCATCGTTTAAGACGCTTGCTTCGCATTGGGCGCTTGCCTGTTGCTGAGAAAGCAATGTTGAACTTAGCAGCCGTCGGTATCGTAATGGCCTTGAAGGAGGTCAAAGAGGATGTATTGCTCAGCTTGCGGCGTGGCCGTTGCACAGGGCTTAAGCTACTGTAATTATTGTGGCGTAAAGTTGAATGGCGTGAAAGGCGATAACGTCACCAACACACCGGAAGTGAAACCGGAACTACTGGTATCCGCGATGGTAGGGCTCTTCGTCCTCGGCCTTGTGGCTATCATTATGTTGATGGGAGTAATGAAAGTCATACTCAACTTAAACGTCGGGTTGATTCTAGCTTTCACGCTGCTTAGTTTTCTGATAATGCTTTTGCTCGAAGGCGTCATCATTCGACTGTTATTGCAACGCAAGCGTGGCGCTAAGGAAACAGTCGATACTGTGCTATTGAAGGGGCAGGCGACGAAAGAGTTGGACGCGCCACAGGCAAGGGTGCTGCCGGAACCCTTGTCTAGCGTGACAGAGCACACGACACGCGCGTTTGAGCCGATCTACAACGAGCGAACTACAAAATGAAGAATCGTCCTTAAAGCCACGCCGCGCATAACAACTCATTCAATCGAAGCGATAAAGTCCAGGTCAATACCAGGCTCATACATGGACTGAACAACGCCGCGCTTCGGTGTGAAAAGCTGATGAGCAAGACAAGATCAATCCTCGCGCTGGCTGCTCTACTGCTTTTTGTCGGCTCTTATGTTGCCTGCCGGAATGGGGGAGCTAATAACCCTCCGGCATGTTGCCCTCACGCAGACGCATGGACATTCCTGGATTACTTCGGCACGGGGCTGCTGCTCGCCGCTTTGGGTTTGACGCTTTCTGCTATATGCCTCTCCCGTGAAAACAATAAAGATTGAATTTGTGGTCGGAACTCTCACTCGATCATCAAGACACTTTCATGTTAAGCCGTGGCGGCGATCTGGTAGCGCCCGAGCTTGAGTTGCAGGCCGCGACGCGTCAGACCCAGCTCGCGCGCGGCGCGCGTGACGTTGCCGTCGTGCCTGTTGAGCGCCTCGGCGATCATACGGCGCTCAAGGCTTTCAACGGCCACAGTGAGCGAAAGATTTTCCGGGAGTTCACCCGCAGTCGAAAGGGATGAGATGGATGAGGATGATTCGGGCGTTGATACAGAGACACGGCGAAGATCAGGCGAGAGATGATCGTGTGTGATAACTGTACCGTCCTCTGCACGCGCGACGATACGCTGAATCTCGTTGGTCAGTTGGCGGACGTTGCCCGGCCAGTCGCACACCATCAACAGGTCTACGGCCTGCGGCGTGATCTCTATGTCGCGCCGCCCGAACTTCGCAGCATAATGCTCTACGTAGTATTTAACGAGCGCGGGAATCTCAGACCTGCGCTCGCGAAGCGGCGGGACTTGCAGGCGTATGACGTTCAGCCGATAGTACAAGTCTTCGCGAAACTGTTTGCGCTCGACCATCTCTTCGAGATCGGTATTGGTCGCTGCGATGATACGCACATCGACCTTTATGGGACGTTGCTCGCCCAGTGGTTGTATCTCGCCCTCCTGAAGAAACCTCAACAGCTTCGGTTGCACATCCAAAGGCAGATCGCCCACTTCGTCTATAAAGAGCGTTCCTCCCGCCGCCGCGCGGATCACGCCGGGAGAGTCCGAGACCGCGCCAGTGAAAGCGCCGCGCCGATAACCGAACAGATAACCCTCGGATAATTCCCTTGGCATCGCCGTGCAGTTAAACGGCACGAAGACCTTAGCAGAACGAGACGAGAGCGCATGAATAGAGCGCGCGACTAACTCTTTGCCCGTACCGGATTCGCCCGTCACCAGCACCGTCACGTCCGAAGAGCGAATCTTGTGCATCTCCTCTATCAAGCGCGTCATCACCGGGCTCGAATGAATAAAGCCGGGCAGGGGACTCGCGCCAGCGCTTCCCCGTTGCGGCTGGCCTTCGCCGATGGAGCGCGAGCGCTCGCGCAGAGCGCACAGGTCTAAGCCCATCTCCGCCACTCGCACCATCGTCTCGACAGACTCGCCGCTGGCAAGTTCGACCGCCGTGCGCGGCGAGACGAAAAGTGTGGCGGGCTGGGCCGCCGTGACTCGCAGGTGAATCACAGCCGCGTCCTGCTCCGAAGCGACACGCTCTCTCTGTTTCGTATCGCGCGCCCTGGCCCAAGCCTCTGCGACGCGCAAGCCCTCGCGCTCTGTAAGACCCTGCGCCACGACTACTCTCTGCTGATCTCCCTCGGCGGGCTCAAGGATCAGGACTCTGCGCGCCATCGTCTCATGACGGATAAGGGCCGCGAATTCACGCAACAGCAACTCGCGCGAGGCCACGGCCTCGACCATTCTTAGGATAAAACGCTGCGAGCGCGCGAGCGGCTCGGCCAAAACCTTCTGCGGCGCTTGGCGTCCGAGCGCGGAGAGCGCGTCCTCTACGAGCTTGAGATCAAGGCGCGCGCCCAGTTCTTCGAAAATATGTGCGGCGGTGGCGAGCGGTTCAGCCGCACGCTCAGGCTGAGCCACGGCGTATGCGCAACCCAACTCGTAGTAGGCGCGCGCGCTGCGATAGCGGTCGCCCAGGATTTCGTAGATAGAGACGCTGCGTCCGAAGTGATGCGCGGCCAGCACGGCATTATCGCGCTCGATGGCGAGCAGCCCCTGAAGCCTTTGCGCCTCGCTCGCAATCGCCATGTCCGCGACAGAGTCTTCGAGCAAGTCCGTTACGCGTCGCAGAAGTCGCGCGCACTCCCCAGCATCATGCTGGCGCAGGTGCGCTTCGGCCAGCAGCAAATTCGACTCGCAGAGGGCCTGACGATCACCTATACGCTCGGCCAGCATGAGGGCGTCACGGCCCATCTCTACGGCGCGCTCGACCTCGCCCGCCGCCAGATGACAACGCCCGAGCGTGCGCAGGGTCTGTCCCGCGTACCACTCGTTGCCGTTCTCCGTCGCGAGCTTGACGGCACGCTCAAGAAGTCCTCGCGCGTCCTCTACCTCGCCGCGCAACATACGCAGCTCGCCTAGGGAGTCCAGAACCATCGGCACCTGCGTGCCGCGCTCGTCCACCTCGAAGGCCAGTTCGAGCGCACGCTTCAATGCCTCGTGCGCGCGCTCCCACTTGCCTATGAGCATCAGGTTGATGCCCAGATTGTTATAGCCGAGCGCGGCGTTCGCTCTGTGCTCCGTGCGCTCGTAATACTTGATAGCTTTTTCTAGATGGCGTATGCCGTCGTGCGGGCGGCGCAGAAACCAGCACGCCCCGGCCATATTGGCGTAGATTTTTCCGAGCAGGTAAGCGGCTGGACGATTGCCTATGAGCTTGGCCGCCTGCTCCGCGTATGTCAGCGAAGACTCGTAACGGCCCTGCAATGTATTCAGGACGGAGAGGCCGCTATAGGTCTCTGCCAGCCCGCGCCAGTCGCCCGTGCCGCGATAGTGCTCAAGGGCCTTCTGCGAATGGTCGTGCGCAATCGAATACTCGTTGATGCTGCGATAGATGCGAGCCAGCGCCGAATAGATCGCGCCGCGCTCACCGTCCGCGCCCGTCTCAGGCGTGTCGCGCAGCGCAGCATTGAGGAGCGCGATGGCCTTCGGATAATCGCCCGTGTAGTTTAAGGCGAGCCCGAGCTGCACGCGCAACTGTATGTCTGTTTCAGCATCCAGGCCACGGCGCGCGTCCGTGGATTCGTACATCTGAATAGCCGCGAGTGAGTCGCTAAAGTGGCCCTCCATCGCGCGCGCCGTAGAGAGAAGACAGCGCGCCTGCGCCAGCAGCGTCTTGTCCTGTTGAGCAGATTTGATGAGGTCTGTGAGTTGTTCTTCGGCCTTACGCGAAAGCCCGCGATCCAGTAGGATACGCGCCGCGTCGAGTCGACCCGCGTGCGCTGCCTGAGCGCGCGCAGAAGATGACTGAGTGGCCGGACGCGCTCTTCTATCCGGCTCGTCTTCAAGAGATATACGTGAACGCTTCATCCTTTAAAGGCGTGGGCGGTGCACGGGAACATCTTCTCGACCGCTTCTGTTTTACCTTGGCTGGGAGGACTGGCGGGATAGACGGTTGCCTTGGCCGCCCGGCTCACGATCCTTTGTTCGTCAAGCAGCGTGGAATTTAACACGTACGCGCGCACGCCGTCCACGACGCATGCGCGGCTGGCATTAGGACAAGTTGAGATTGAGTGTATAGGAGATTGCCATTCACCACCGCAGGCACAGAGCGCACAGAGGAGGCACAGAGAGTCGAAAGACATTCAAGCCTCCGTGCTTCCTCCGTGTCCTCTGTGCCTCTGTGGTGAGTCTATATGCTCCGCTTACTCAATTATCCATACTGACACTGCGCGGACATACGCTTGGCTACCTCATCATCAATGATGATGCTCGCGTTCGTATTCGTCCGCTTCCTGCTTGGTTCTGTGCACTGTGCCGTCCGCGTGTTCGGGCGGCGTGTAAACAGTATAAAGCTTGAGCGGCCTATCGCCCTTCGCGATAAAGTTATGGCGTGTGCCGCCGGGCACGACCACGACGCTCCCCGTCCGCACAGGGCTGCTTGCGCCCTCTATGACGGCTTCACCCTCGCCGTCGACGAAGGCCAGTATCTGATCGATTCCCTCGTGCGTCTCTTCGCCGATCTCTTCGCCCGAAGGGATAGACATCAGGACGAGCTGCGAGCGCTCAGTGGTAAAGAGCACCTGACGAAAGTTCTCGTTCTCGCGCGCCAGCCGCGTCACATCATCTGCATAAGCCTTGCTTGCCATCTTTTTCTCCATGTCTTTCTTCCTTTTCCCCTCTGCCTTTTTCTTAAACAGGCACGATAATTATTATCACCTTGGCCGCAAAAAATAAATTGCGCCCGGCTGATGGACTCCGGCCTTTCATGTTGATGTGCTAACGGAAGCAATCAGGGCTTGGGCCCTTTGAGGCGTTGCACACGCGCTTGATTCTTCGGACTCCGAATCGCTTTCTTGATCGGTACATACAGGTGAGGGATCAGTCTCAGAGCAACTCGGGATACACTTTTTCTTTTGTAGACCGTCGTAGTCCTCCGTACTCTTTTGCGGATAGAGGCCGCCGAGCATATTGTCAAAGGATCTGTTCTCGAACATGAGCACAACGATGTGTTCGATACCCGGCAGGATCGTGCCTATCGCCTGAGGCTCTTCGGACGATCCGCTCTGTAGACGCTCGGTCTGTGCCGCATCGCCCTGTTTGGGATTACGCTCAGTCATCGACAGATGCTCCTTTGCGTATGAGGTTGGTGGCCGGTTTTACAGTACTGGCAACCGCTCTTCGGCAGCGCCTCTTGATTCGGAATATTTAAGCGTGAGGCCGACGACAAAAGTGATTGTCGTCAGCAGAAAAGCGCTGAGGATAAAGCGTCAGTACGATATTCCCGTGAGGGATGGAAAGTCAATGCTGAAGTAGATCGAAGTGGGCCAACGCGTCGATGGAGTAGCGCGTGCAGATAAATTCACCACAGAGGCACAGAGGACACGGAGGAAGCACGGAGGTTTGAATGATCTTCAACTCTCTGTGCCACCTCCGTGTCCTCTGTGCCTCTGTGGTGAAGAGCGGTTCTTTCAACACTCAATATCAAACTGGGCCTGTTACGCAAAGACAGCGGCGATCTCCTAATATGTCAACCCGCCGTTGAGATTTTTCCGGGCGTGCGTGTTAACGCTTCGTTTCGTAGTAGGAGAGCGGTTGTTGTTCGAGGCCGAAGGCCTGCGGGTTTTCGCCTATGATCGCGGCGGCGAAAAAGCGTGGCACGTAATGAACGTTTTCCTTCTGAAAGTTTTCGTCGAGCTTTTCGCTTGCCGCCGTCAGCGCGCAGATGCTGCACGCCCTGTTCCCTTCGTTGACGAGCGAAGACACGTCGCGCTCAACAGCGCCCTCGCCGCGATTATAGGCGAGCAGGGCGAGCGCTTCCTTCATCCTATCGGCTTGAAACCGTTTGAGATTCTGCGCGATATAACGCGCGGCGGCGTCCGCAGATTTTTCCACGTCTTTCAAGTCCTGCGTGCTCAGGCCGAAGCGCTGGCCGGTCTTCGGCAGAAATTGAAACATGCCGATCGCGCCGACGGAGTTGGCCTGCTCGATATTGACGTATTCGGATTCGATCAAAGCGATATAGAGACCCATCAGCGGCGAGACGCCCTGCGTCTTAAAGACGTTGATGAGGACGGGCGCGTTCGCCTGCCCGCGCTCGAAGACCAAACGCGCATCGCCTTTCCATAAGCGGTCGCCGCCGTTATTGCCTATGCGTTTGGCGTAATGTTCGACGAACTTTTGAATCCCCGCTTCAAAAGCGGGCGTAAACTCGTATTCAGTCCCGGACATCTGGCGTGCTATGCGCCGCGCCTGTGTTGAGACGAACGCCGTGCGCTCCGCCTGCGTCATCTGCTGATAAGTTTTATCTACTGTTTGCGCTTGCAGCAGTGTTCCTCCGCTCAAAGTCGAAGAGATAAACAGGCCGCACATGAAAAAAAGTATTCTCTGGAATTTCATCGCTTGCTCCTCACATGTTTTTAGTTTTTCGAGGCGCGCCGTCACACCCTTCTAGGACGCGCCTTCCATCTTTAATAAGCGAGAAACGGACGGGAAAGTGTTCACCAAAATAAAAATAATTTCCACCTCACGTAAAGAAAATTTTTTAGTCATCGAAGGTGGTCATGCCCGTCATGAAAGATGTTAGAATCCGCGCTGGCCCAAGGGCTTTATCGGAGCGCCCAAGGGGAAAGAACTCGCATGACGACGGTTTCGCGGCAAAGCCTGACAGAGCTTCTGCAGGAATGGCAGCACGGAGACAAAGAGGCGTTAGATAAGCTAACCCCTCTGGTCTACGACGAGCTGCGCCGCATCGCGCATCGTTATGTGCGGCGCGAGCGCGACGGCCACACGCTGGAAACGACAGCGCTGGTCAACGAGGCTTACCTGCGGCTCGTCGGCCAGCAAAAAATCGAGTGGCAGAATCGCGCGCACTTTTTCGGCGTCATGGCGCAGGTCATGCGTCACATTCTGATAGATCATGCGCGGCGTCGTCACTACGCCAAACGCGGAGGCGAGGCCGTGCACGTCTCGCTCGACGAAGCCAATGTGATGAGCCTTGAGCGCGCCGCCGAGCTGGTCGCGCTGGACGAAGCGCTGGATGAGTTGGCACGCCTGGACCCGCGCAAGAGCCGCGTCGTCGAATTGCGTTACTTCGGCGGCCTCAGTCTGGAAGAGACCGCCGAAGTGTTGGAAGTTTCAATCATGACTGTCCGCCGCGACTGGCGCGCAGCAAAAGCCTGGCTCTATAAAGCAGTGACGAGTGATAAGTGACAAGTGACGAGCAGTGTACAAGGTTTACGATTTATCTCGTCACTCATCACTATCAACTATTTATATGACTCCTGAACAATGGCAAAGAGTGGAAGATGTCTTGCAGCGGGCGCTCGATTGCCCGCCTGCTGAGCGCGCGGCGTTTCTGGATGAAGCTTGCCGGGGCGATGACGATTTGAAAAGGGAAGCGACAGAGTTGGCCCAGGCCTTTGACAGTGCCGGTGATTTTATAGAGCAGCCAGCCATCGCACAGGACGCGCGCGTCCTTGTCAATGATTCGACGGACATCAACGTCGGGCGCGACATTGGCCCATACAGAATCGTGGAGAGTCTGGGCGCGGGCGGAATGGGCGAAGTCTATCTGGCGCACGACCGACGCCTCTCTCGCTCTGTCGCTTTAAAGATTCTGCCCGGTTATTTCGTCACGGAGACGGCGCGACTACTTCGCTTTCAGAGGGAAGCACGCGCCGCTTCTGCCTTGAATCATCCGAACATCCTCACGATCCACGAAGTCGGAGAGGACGCGCACGCTCATTTTATCGCCACTGAATTTATCGACGGTCGGACGATTCGCGCGCTGCTGGCGACCAATTCGCTCGCGTCGCTCGAAGAAGTGCTGGACATCAGTATCCAGATCGCTTCGGCGCTTGCGGCAGCGCACGCGGCAGGGATAGTGCATCGCGACATCAAGCCCGAGAACATCATGCTGCGCACGGACGGCATCGTCAAAGTTCTGGACTTCGGGATCGCCAAACTATTGGAGCAGCCCGCTGCTGAAACTTCGACGGAAGCTCACGATAGCATCAAAGTCCAGACAGAGGCAGGCATTCTGATGGGCACGGTCGGCTACATGTCGCCGGAGCAGGCGCGCGGCCTGGAGGTCGACGAGCGCACGGACATCTGGAGCCTGGGCGTCGTGCTTTACGAGATGCTGACGGGGCGCGCGCCCTTTAAGAGCGCCACGCGCATGGATACGCTGGTCAGCATCCTGGAGCGCCAGCCCGCGCCGCTCTTTGATGTGACGAAAGATGTGCCGACGGAGTTAAAGCTTTTACAGGAGGTCGTCAATAAAGCTCTCAGTAAGGAGAGAAGCGAGCGGTATCAGGCGGTCACGGAACTGCTCATCGATTTGAAAAGCATCAGGCGCAGACTCGACCTGGACGCCGCACACGAAGGGCAACACATGTTTGACCTCGTGCGCGCACCGCACAAAAGAGAACGCACGGAAGGGAAGACCAAAGATTTCGCGCACGACTCGCCCACGGTGGCCGCTCATGTTTTACCCGACACGAATCCTGCGACCGCGCCGTTTATGCAACCTTCGCGCGCTCGTGCTCTTGTGCTGCTGCTTCTCGCAGGGTTGCTGTTGGCGGGGATAACGGGAACGCTTCTTTACAGGCGTGCGGCGGCGCGGCGCGCTGCGAACGCGACGGCGAATAAGCTCTATACGCAGATGAGCGAAGCGGAGCAGCTCGCTTTTATAGACGCGCAGGAGCAGCGTATCTCTGCGATGATGGGTGAGCATCCCGTCAAGCTCAACGAGGAAGCGTTGCGCGCCATCAAGCGTGGTGTCGACGCTTACGCGGCGCGTGTGGGCAGCACTGCGACCGAGTATAGCAGAGACGATTTGCGCGAAGTCTACGCGCGCGCCGCGCCCTTTGTGCCGCTCATCGCGCGATCCTTCGCGGCGCGCAAGGTTCCCATCATCGTCGGCATTTACATACCGATGGTCGAGTCGGAATACACTACCTGTCTGGAGAACGATATTGGCGCGAAGGGGTTGTTTCAGTTTCTGCCGAAGACCGCCAGACAGTACGGCGTAGCGCACGAAGAGATGTGCGATGTGGAGCGTATGACGCCCGCCGCCGCGCACTACATAGCGGATCGTATGGCGGAACTGGGCGACGATGCGCAGAGTATGACGCTCGTCATCTTAAGCTACAATCGCGGGCCGGAAGGGGTGCGCAATGCCTTGCGCCAGTTAAGAAATACGGATAACTATCAAAGAAATTTCTGGACGCTTTTCCGCCACAGGGACAAACTGGACGAGGTCTTCAGAAGAGAAAACGTGCGTTACGTTCCGCATTTTTTCGCCGCCGCCATCGTCGGTGAAAATCCGCAGAACTTCGGCTTGCAGATCAAACCGCTCTCGGCTCAGGCTGAGGGATCAGCGCCCGCCGGGCCATGAATCAAAGACCGGCATGTGAAATATTAAAGAAGTGAGATTGAAGCGATGAGTTTTAAAGAAGACTTCGTCAGGGAAAAGCTCTTTCTGCTCGGCTTCGCCTCTATCTTTATCGGCGTGATGATCTTCTTCGGTATGACAGCCAGAGGCATGAAGGCAAACGCTATCGGTGCGGCGTGGCCCGGCGCAGCCATCTTCATTTGTTTAGGGTTGATACTGCTCGGGATTGACCACTACCTCAACAGGTAAGCTTCAGTGAGCCCCAAGGGGCTGAAATCCGTACGCGCAGCTTAGCGCCAGTCGGGTGGTTCTGCCGGTGGGACGTAGGCGTCTTGAAGCTCCCTGTCCACCTTCTCTCTTAGTTGACGAGAGCCGGAGCTGATGGGCCCAAGCTTGCGCGTAAGCAAACTTCTGAAAGCTGCCTCCTGAGTGCGCGCGTTAAAGGCGCGCTTCGGTATAACCGTAATCATGCCCTTACCGTAAACCATCACATAGAGTCGTTCGTTCTCCATCGCGCTGTTGTAGAGACTCCAGTCCAGACGTGACTCTATGCGCTCCGTCCGAAAGCCTATTCCGTCTTCCGTGAACTCTAAAAAAAATTCGTCCAGATGTCTCGGATCGTTGCGAAAACGATGACGCGGGATGACGAAAAAGAGCGAGAGCACAAAAGAGAAAAGAACTAATCCGACGCTCAAGATAAAGAGCGAGAGGACGGCCTCGTTGATCGCCGTGAAAAAGACCAGGCCCACTAGGAGCAGGATAAAGGCCGTCACAAAACGCAGGATGATTCCGGGCTGGCGCAGCATATAAAGACGCGACGCTGCGACCCATTCTTCCTCCGCGAGCTTGAAATGCAGGTTGACCGATTCGGACATAATGCTTGAGGCCGTCTCCCAACGAAAAAACAGTTCAGGTATTGCTCACGCTGATGAGATGATCGCGCTCCGTCGCTCCGTGCTCCGTGCTCGAAAGAATACCGCTGATGCGCATACGGAATTCGTCCGCGTTGCTGGCGTGGCGCAGGGCTTCTTCGAGCGTAATCAGGCCGGACTGGTAGAGATTGAAAAGCGATTGATCGAAGGTCTGCATGCCGTACTGAGTACTGCCGGCGGCGATGGCTTCGCGTATCTGCGAGGTCTTCTCTTCGTTGATGATGCAATCGCGAATCAGTCCGGTCGCGATCATGATCTCGATGGCGGGCACGCGGCCAGCGCCGCGCGCGGCCCGCACCAGCCGCATAGAGACGACGGCCTTAAGAATGCCCGCGAGTTGTATGCGAACAGACTTTTGCTGATGCGCAGGCACAGATGACACGATGCGCGTGATCGTCTCCGTCGCATCCAGTGTGTGCAAAGTTGAGAGCACGAGATGGCCCGTCTCTGCGGCGGCCAGGGCCGTCTCAATCGTTTCGTAGTCGCGCATCTCGCCGACTAAAATCACGTCCGGGTCCTGACGAAGCGCGCCGCGCAGGGCTTCTGCGAAGGAGCGCGTATCGACATCCACTTCGCGCTGCGAGATAAAGGAGCGCTTGTCGCGGTGCAGAAATTCTATGGGGTCTTCGATGGTCACGATGTGGCCGCTGCGCGTGCCGTTGATGCGATCAATCATCGCGGCGAGCGTCGTTGATTTGCCAGAGCCCGTAGCGCCCGTGACTAGAATCAGGCCGCGTCGCTCGTCCATGATCTTTTCGATGACGGGCGGCAGACCTAGCTCCGAGCTGGTGCGTACCTGATCCGGGATGACTCTCAAGACGATTGAGACTGTGCCGCGTTGCTGAAAGACGTTGGCGCCAAAACGGCCCACACCCGGAATGCCGTAGGCGATGTCCGCTTCGTTGACCTCTTTAAAACGCTGCTTCTGTCTATTCGACATCATAGAAAAAGCCATGTCGAGCGTGTCTTCCTGCGTGAGTCGCACGGAATCGACGACGGGCCGCAGCTCGCCGCCGACACGCATAAAGGGGAACGCACCGGCCTTGATGTGCAGGTCGGATGCGCCGTGCGCTGTGACGTTTCTCAACAGATCATCAATTTTGACTGTCATAAGGGGGACGCTTCTTAAGCCTTTCCGCGAGAGAACAGGGAAAACGGTCAAGGGGCTGTGGTGGCTGATTCTGAAAATCGGAAGAATGTGCGGACGCTTCAGGAGGGAAGACCGAACAATCGTAGAGCTTTCCTTGCGGGCTTTTACGTGCGCGCCACCGGATGATTAAAGCCCGGCACACGCTCCGCACTCATCATAGCCCGCGCGGACGGCGCGCGTCAACGATTTATCAAAAGCAGTAGTGGGACAGTTTGAAATTGAGAGTGCCGGAGATTGCCGTTCACCACAGAGGCACAGAGGGCACGGAGATCACACAGAGAGTTGAGTGTTATTCAAGCCTCAGTGCTTCCTCCGTGTCCTCTGTGTCTCTGTGGTGAGTCTTGATGTAAGGCATACTCAATTATTCAAACTGACCCACCACCTCAAAAGCGCCTCAGGCCGAACACAAAATAAGGGAAGAAAGAATCATTTTAAGCTTCCTTCTTCCCTTATTTAACGGTTCTTTTGAACTCTTTTTAGTCGGATGCCGCCGCGTGGTAATTCACTGCGGGCTCTTCCGTGCTCGTCGCGCCCGTGGGTGTCGCGTCCGTGATGCGCGACTTACTGTGGCCGTTGTTGCTGGGCTGCATCTCTTGCTTCTCTTCGTTGACGTAGGTGAGCCAAGGGCCGGGCGCTTCGCGCTCGCCCGATGTGATCTCGAAGAAGACCTGTTGAATACGCGCGGTGATTTCGCCGCGACGACCCGTGCCGACGGTGATGCGGTCGACGGCGCGTATGGGCGTGACTTCGGCAGCCGTTCCCGTAAAGAAAAGCTCGTCGGCGACGTAGAGCGCGGCACGCTGAATACTTCTCTCTTCGACCGCGATGCCGAGCCCACGGCAAATCTCTATGATGCTGTCGCGCGTAATGCCCGGCAGAATGGAGGATGAGAGCGGCGGTGTCACGACCTTGCCTTCGTAGACGAGGAAAATATTTTCGCCCGAGCCTTCCGAAACATAGCCGCGATCATCAAGCGCGATGCCTTCGGCGAAACCGTTGAGGAGCGCTTCCATCTTGATAAGCTGCGAGTTCATATAGTTCGCGCCAGATTTGGCCATCGCGGGCATGGAGTTGGGCGTCAGGCGATTCCAGGTAGAGACCTGCACGTCCACGCCCTGCTCTATCGCTTCATCGCCGAGATATTTTCCCCAGTCCCAAGCGCCTATGTAACAGGCCAGTGGATTCGGAAAAGGATTGACGCCAAAGGCCGGGCGGGCTTCATCCAGGCTGCGAAAGATGATCGGGCGCAGATAGCATTGTTCGAGACCGCTGCGACGAACTAATTCGGCGGAGGCAGCGCAGAGCTCGTCGCGCTTCCACTGGTGATCCATGCGATAAATCTTGGCAGAGTTCAAGAGCCGCTGCATGTGTTCCGTGAGACGAAAGACTGCCGGGCCGCGCTTTGTCTTGTAACAGCGTATGCCCTCGAAGACGCTTGAACCATAATGCAGGACGTGCGACATGACGTGTACGCGCGCATCGTCCCACTTGATAAACTGGCCGTTGTGCCAGACTTCGGCGGCGATACGTGGGGTCGTCACGTCTTTTACTTTGCCGTCTTTTGGAAACATTATTTTGTTCTCCTTTGGAACTCGATTTTTGAGGAACGTCGCGCACGGCGATTACAGTTTTTCGGCTCACGCCTTATGAAAAACGATCAATACGGGAACGTTCCCACTGTCGCCCTGGCACTTGGCTTGTCGGATACGGCACGATACCGTAAACGCGCTCCGCTTTGCAAGGGACGCTTGATTCCTGCGGGAGCGGGAGCGTACCATCAAAGGCGTTTCAGCGATCTCGATCACAAAAAGGATTGTCACAGATTTTCTGTTTCTTCTGAGATGAAACCACCCGCGCAGAAAACTACCTGGCAAGTCCCGCTGTTGTTCTACATTTTAATTATCTCTCTGCTCTCGAATAATTGTCGCATGCTTGAAAAAACGGAAAACCCTGCCAACACAAACGCGAACGCTTCGACTGCCAATGATTCGCTCTCTATACATCGCCGCGCCATAGCGATAGACATGCACGCCGATACGACGCAGCGCCTGGTTGATGAAAAGCTGGATATACAGAGCCGCCTGCGTGACGGCCACCTGGACGCCGTGCGTATGAAAGAGGGAGGACTGGACGCGCAGTTCTTCTCCATCTGGGTAGAGCCGCAGCTTTACGACAGCGGCGGCCCGCGTGCCGTAAAGCGCGCGGACGATCAGATCAACGCCGTGCGCGCGCTCGCCGAAAAACATCCTGACGTGTGGGCTCTGGCGACGACCGCCGCGGATATTCGGCGCATCAATGGTGAAGGAAAGCTCGCGGCGCTGATGGGCCTTGAAGGCGGCTACGCGATTGACGAGCGCATAGAAAACGTCGAGCGCTATTACAAGTTGGGTGTGCGCTATATGTCGCCCGCGTGGAGCGTGTCGACCAGTTGGGCCGGCTCCTCCGGCGATGAAGTGGGACGCACACGCGGCCTCAACGACTTTGGCCGCCAGGTCATCAGTGAAATGAATCGGCTCGGCATCATGATCGACGTGTCGCACGTCTCGGACAAAACCTTCTGGGACATCGTCAACACCTCGCGCAAGCCGGTCATTGCCACGCATTCCAACTGCCGCGCCATCGCCAATGTCGCGCGCAATCTGGACGACGAGATGATACGCGCGCTCGCTAAGACGGGCGGCGTCTGCTGCGTCGTCTTTTATCCTGAATTTTTAGAGCCCGGCTGGAGCGAAAAGAAGAAGCGCGTCGACGCCGAGATCGCGCCGCTAGTCAAGAGAGCCAACGATCAGGAGACGCGCTCCGCCGGTTGGAAAAAGGCCGCGCGCGACCGCGTGCGCATCACGGAATACGCGCGCCGCCTGCCAGCGGTCAGTGTCGCGCGCATCGTCGATCACATAGATCACATAGTCAAACTCGCAGGCATAGATGCGGTCGGCATCGGCTCGGACTTTGACGGCATACAGGCCGTCCCGCAAGACCTCTCTTCGGTCTCGGAACTTCCGAACCTGACCGCGGAACTGCTGCGGCGCGGCTACACAGAGGCGGACATAGACAAAATCCTCGGCGGCAATATCCTGCGCGTCATGGAAGCGGTAGAGAAGGGAACAGGGCGTTGAAAGGCGGCACGGTCGAGGCGAAGAGCGAGCAGACGAGCGAAGAGAAACGGACGCGGCGATCTACGAAGCGACGTGTGCGGGCAAGCATTTCCGATTTATCTTCGAGCCGTTCTGTATCTGAAAGCGCCCATGATATATCTGTCAGCACGCCAGCGCCGCGCATAGGTCTGCACTTGCCCATCGCGGGCGGCCTGCACAATGCGCTCCTCAAAGCACAGGCGCTCGGCTGCGATACTGTGCAAATCTTTTCCCGCAATCCGCGCGGTTGGATGGCCCGCCCGCTAGACCACGAAGAGATCGAGCGCTTTCGCCGCGTGCGCGAAGAGACAGGCATCTCGCCCGTCGTGATTCATTGCAACTATCTGGTCAACCTGGCCGCCGCCGATCCTTTGATACTCATGAAGTCGCGCGCGTCGTTTCGCGAAGAGGTCGAGCGCGCCCTTATCCTCGGCGCGGATTACCTTGTCCTTCATCCGGGCAGCGCCAAAGGCTCTTGCGAGGCAGACGCCATCAGCGTCTGCGCCGAGAGCTTAAAAGTAGCGTGCGAGGGCCTCGCGCTTGGAGCATTTCGTATTCTGCTGGAGAACACGGCAGGGCAGGGCGAATGTATAGGCCATCGTTTCGAGCACCTCAGAGAAATCATCCTTGAATGTGCGGAGCTTCGCTTGGGCGTCTGCTTCGACACGGCCCATGCCTTTACAGCCGGGTATGATCTGCGCGAAGAGGACGGACTTGCGGCGACGATTGATTCGCTTGAACGCACCATCGGCGCAAAGAACGTGCGTGCCATTCACTTTAACGATTCAAAGGCTGATTATAACTCGCGCGTTGATCGTCACTGGCACATAGGGCAGGGCCACATCGGAGGCGCTGCGCTCGCACGGATCGCGCGGCATCCAGACTTGGCCCACGCTGCATTCCTGCTCGAAACGCCACAGGACGAGCAGGGCGACGACGCGCGCAATCTGGAAGCTCTGCGTGCATTCTTTGAGCGCCAGGCGAAGAGCGACGAGCCGAAAAGAATTTAAGGACGCGGCTCGCTCATTATTGGCGGCAAGTTAATTTCCAGTCTATTAACACTCACCACAGAGGCACAGAGGACACGGAGGTAGCACGGAGGTTTGAATCTCTTTCTCTGTGCCTCCTCTGTGCTCTCTGTGCCTCTGTGGTGAATAGCAACTTCTACTAACACTCAATTTTATATCGTCCCACAATTTATCGCGGATAGAGCTTGCTTCTAAACGGCGTTGCATTGTAATCTCTGGCCGCTTTTATCAAGCGGTTCGCAATCCGGCCTCGCGCGTTCTTCCCTGTCCAATCTTCAATTCAAATTAAGCGAGGAAATCAATGTCCATTTCTGACAAGTTCAGGACTAAAGACCTGATTATCGTCGGCGTTGTGCTGGTGCTCTTTGCGATTGCTTTTATCGTTGTCCTTAATATCTACAAACAGGAGGGCGAGAAACGCTCAGCCGTCATCTCGGACAGCGGCGAGCGCGATCCCGATCACGTAGAGGTCTTCGTCAAGCTGTTGTCGGTCGATCCGATCAAGGGTGATGCCGTGGCCCGCCTCGAATTCGTGCCACACGGCGCGCTCGTCAAGGGTGAAGACGACGATGTGCTGACGCGCGATCTCAAGCTCTATACCAACAGCGCGACGGGCAAGCGCGAGCTCGATTTTCAGAAGGGCAAGCGCATGAATCCCAGCGAGGTCGTGATAGAGATGTATGACGGGCTGGCGACCGATTATCCTTTCGATCAGCACAGCGCAATGCTTGAGCTTTACTTCACCTCGAAAGCTAAAGCCACGCCCGCGCAGGGCGCTGATGGTAAGCCCGCTGCCGCTGCCACCGCGCCGACGGGAGAGAGCGCCGCGCCGACTCCTGCCGAATCTCCCGCGCCCTCAACGAGTGATTCGTCACAGGCCGCGCCGAAAAAAGATGAGAGCGACGCCGACGATGATGGCGAAGAGTCCATAGCGGTAGCAGTCGATTTTTACGGTTCGATTCCAGGCTTCAGGATTAATGCCGCCAAGAATCCGGAGAGCACGGAAGATTACGTGGCCCTGGATATGAAGATCGGTCGCTCCTCGACCGTCGTCTTTTTCTCCATGTTCATAACCGTCCTGATGTGGGGCGTGACGATTGCGGTGCTGGTGCTTACTCTCAGCGTGCTTTTGCGCGGGCGTAAGATAGAGATAGGTATGTTCTCGTTTCTGGCCGCGCTGCTTTTCGCTTTCGCGGCTGTGCGTAACAGTCAGCCGGGAGTCCCGCCCATCGGGACGTACAGCGATTTTATAGCCTTCTTCTGGGCCGAGGTGATTATCGCCCTGTGCCTGTTGTTAATCATCTTCACCTGGCTCTTGCGGCCCACGGCCAAGTGATGCCTGCGTGCAACCTCGCTTTCAGTTAGCCGCTGAGGCCTGTCGGGCGCGCCCTTTCGTTCTCGTGTTCTGTTAGACAAGGGCGCGCCGCTTGCGCTAAGATATAGATCGCATTTCAGAATCGAGAGAGAAAAAGAGTTTTCTCATGGAACGTTTGCACAGATCCACCAAACTCCTTCTTACGGTGCCGCCCGGCAGCCGCCTCTGAAAAGAGTGCGCGGCTGTGGGAGCGGCTCAGACCTCCGACGCAAATTATCAAATCGAAATTTGGTTTCAGCTCGACCGTCAAGCTTGAGAAAGCTTTGCGCGTGCTGTTAGTGTTGACCGTCACAGGTCAGAAGGAAGAGTGTGAATAATGGACGAGAAATATTTCCCAGAAAAGGTCGAAGAGAAGTGGCAGCGGCACTGGGCTGAGACGGGCGCGTTCGAGGTCGAGCCAGACCCCGCGCGTCCGTCCTTTTATTGCCTGGAGATGTTGCCCTACCCATCCGGATTTTTGCACATGGGCCATGTGCGCAACTATTCCATAGGCGATGCCATCTCCTGGTACAAGCGTCTCAAGGGCTTCAACGTGCTGCACCCGATTGGCTGGGACAGCTTCGGCCAGCCCGCCGAGCAGGCCGCCATCAAACGCGGCACACACCCGCGCGACTGGACGGAAGAAAATATTGCGCACATGCGCGGGCAGATGAAGCGTTTGGGGATCAGCTACGATTGGCGGCGCGAGATAGCGGCTCATCGCCCCGAATACTACAAGTGGGATCAGTGGTTTTTTCTGAAGATGCTGGAACGTGACCTGGCCTACAAGCGCGTGTCTCCGGTCAACTGGTGTCCGAAGGAAGAGACCGTACTGTCGAACGAGCAATCGAGCGGCGGGGTATGCTGGCGCTGCGGCACTGCTGTCGAGAAAAAAAATCTGGAACAATGGTTTATACGCACCACGGCGTATGCAGATCAGTTGCTCTCCGACATGCAGGAGATCGAACGGGGTTGGCCCGAGCGCGTCCTGACCATGCAGCGTAACTGGATAGGCCAGAGCAACGGCGCTTACGTGGATTTCGCGATTGCCGACACGGACATGAAGGTGCGTGTCTTTACCACGCGCATAGACACGATCTACGGCGCGAACGCCATCGTGCTCGCCGCAGAGCATCCGCTGCTGGCAGAAGTTCCAGAGGGCTCTGCGTTGAAAGGTGATATTGAGCGATTCGTCGAGCGCGTGCGCAACGAGCGCGGCAGTAGCAGTAATCGCGCTGGCGATGAAGAGGCAGAGAAGGAGGGCGTCAATACGGGTCTGATCGCCGTCAATCCGTTTAGCGGCGAGACTGTTCCCGTGTGGGTTGCGAACTACGTGTTGATGGAATACGGCACGGGCGCTGTGATGAGTGTTCCGGCGCACGACGAGCGGGATTTCGAGTTCGCGCAAAAATACAAGCTGCCCATACGGCAGGTCATCGCGCCCATCACGCACAAAGAAGAGCCCGCCGGTTTAGAGCCTATGCTGGGCGTAGATCAATCGACGGAGATGATCGCGGCCACGACGGACTACGGCATACTGGTCAACAGCGGAGACTGGAGCGGCAAGCTCTCCGAAGATGCTATTCGCGAGATGACTGCTTTTGCCGAAGAGAAAGGGTTCGGCGAAGGAAAGACCATGTATCGCCTGCGCGACTGGGGCATCTCGCGCCAGCGTTTCTGGGGCGCGCCTATTCCAATCATCTACTGCGAGCAGTGCGGGATTGTGCCCGTGCCGGAAAAGGAGTTGCCCGTGCGTTTGCCGGAGCGCGCTGATTTTACGGGCACGGGCCAGTCGCCGCTCGCCAGCGTCGCGGAGTTCGTCAACACCACTTGTCCGAAGTGCGGCGGCGCGGCTCGTCGCGAGACCGATACGATGGACACGTTCGTGGACTCTTCGTGGTATTTCTTCCGCTACAGCGATCCGGATAACGCGGATGCTCCGTTTGATCCTGAAAAGAGCGCGTACTGGACGCCCGTGGATCAGTACATCGGCGGCATAGAACACGCTGTCATGCACCTGCTCTACACGCGCTTTTGGACAAAGATGATGCGCGACATCGGCCTCATTAATTTCGGCGAGCCGGTCAAACAACTGCTCACGCAGGGAATGGTGACGAACATCGTAGAGGGCACGGGCGAATGGAAAGCCATGTCCAAGAGCCTGGGCAACGGCGTCGACCCGGACGAGATGATCGCAGCTTACGGCTCTGACGCCGTGCGTCTCTTTATCCTGTTCGCCGCGCCGCCGGAGAATGAACTGCGCTGGCTGGAGACGGGCATAGAGGGCGCTGTGCGTTTTCTGCGCCGCGTCCACACGATGGTCTGGCGCTGGAGTGAGCGTCTGTCCGATCCGCTGCAAAGAGGCACGGAGCCTGGCATGGAAGCGTTCACAGCGGCGGCACAGAATCTTCGTCGTAAGACTCATCAGACGATCGGGCGCATCACAAACGATTTCGACGAGCTGCACATCAACACGAGCGTCGCCGCGTTGATGGAACTGTCGAACGCGCTCGGAGATTTTAATGTCGAGCCCGCGCAGGCGAGCGCTGCGGATTTGTACGCGGTGCGCGAGGCGCTCGAAGCCCTGGTCGTGATGCTCGCGCCGTTTGCTCCGCACATCAGCGAAGAGATGTGGGAGGGATTGGGCCACACGGGTGGTCTGTTGAGCGCGGAGGCGCGCTGGCCCGTGTTGAATGAGGAACTGGCGCGCAAAGATGAGCTGGAAATTCCCGTGCAGGTCAACGGACGGCTTCGCTCGCGCATACGCGCCACGCCCGACACGCCCGAAGCGGAGTTGCGAGAAGCCGCGCTCTCAGATGAAAGGGTGCGCAGCTTTACAGACGGACGCCAGGTCGTCAAGGTCATCGTCGTCCCGCAGCGCTTGGTCAACGTCGTCGTCAAATGAGTAAATAATAAGAGGCGGTTCACCACAGAGGCACAGAGGACACAGAGGGAGCACGGAGGATTGAGAGACGTTCAACGCTCTGTGCCATCTCCGTGTTCTCCGTGTTCTCTGTGTCTCTGTGGTGAGTCCTCGATTTCCCTGACACTTAACTGATAATAGTTCTAAGGTGAAGACACAAAACATGACACAAGAGGCGAAGCGCGCTCTGGTTATCTCGATTGACGGACTCGACGCACGCTACCTTGAACACGCAGACGAGTACGGCCTGCGTATTCCTGCGCTGCGAAGTTTGATGACTCGAGGGACAACGTCGCTTCAGGTGCGCGTGGTTTATCCTTCGGTGACGTATCCTGTGCACACGACGATTGTGACGGGCGCGCTGCCGGCGCATCACGGCATCGTCGGCAACGAGCTATTCCTTCCGCTGGGTGCGCCGCAGTGCGGCGAGTGGCATTGGTTCGCCAGAGATATTCGCGCAGAGACGCTGTGGGACGCGGCCCGAAGCCGTGGGCTTTCGACGGGCATTGTGTCTTGGCCCGTGGCCGGGGGCGCGGGCGATTACAACGTGCCGGAGATTAAGAAATTGAACGGCACGCCGCGAGAATCCTTGGCGTTGATGATCGAGCACGAGCGTCCGCGCGGCATCATACAGGAAGCAGCCGCGCGCGACCCGCGCCTTTATGCGCAGGCGAACGTGGACGAGCATGATGATATGCGCGCGCGCTTCGCTGAATATCTCATCAAGGAGAAGAGTCCTCATTTGATGCTCGTACATCTTTTCGATCTGGATCACTTCCAACATGACTACGGGCCGTTTACGCCGGAAGCGTTCGCGATGCTGGAAAAGTTGGACGGTTACGTGGCGCGTATCCTGGAAGCCGCCGAGCGTGCCGGAACACTTTCTGAAACGTCCGTCTTTATCGTCAGCGATCACGGCTTTGCGCCGATCTCAAAATTGATTCATCCGGGCGTGGTGCTCAAGGAAGCGGGGCTCTTGAACGTTAGCCACGTCAGCGATGCGCCTCAGCAGCATGCAGACGCTCGCCTGTGCGTGGCGGAAGACTGGCGCGCTCTTCCGTCGCTCACGGGCGGCTCTTGCGCCATTATCCTGCGCGACCAATCGGATGGTGAAGCTTTTCAGAGGGCGCGCGCAGCCTTCGATGAGCTGGCGAAAAGCGGTGTGGACGGCGCGCCGGAGACGGACGGCGAGTTGCTACGCATCATTGATGCTGAGGAGGTGCGCGCGATGGGTGCTGACGTGCGCGCAGCATTTGTGCTGGAAGCGGCAGATGGTTATGCCTTCGGCGCAAACTACCTGGGCGATGCCGTGACAGAAAGCATCATGCGCGGCCAGCATGGCTATCTGCCTTCGCGCTACTTCACTACTTTTATCGCCTCAGGCGCAGGCATTACACGACGCGGCGATCTGGGAGAGATCAGCATCACGGACGTTGGCCCAAGCATTGCGCAGACCATCGGCCTCACGCTCCGCGATGCCGACGGGCAGGCCCTGTCGTTGTAAAAAGTAAGGATGACGCCGAATCAGTTAAACGAACGAAGCGAATAGAAGATTTTACATCGACTTCCGCTTCGATCGAATGAGTTGTTAGATCGCCTTATTCGTTTGATAGCATTGAGACCTTACGCTTAGACACTAATCCGGGTAAAGGTTTTTAACTGCTTCTGCTCCCTTCTCAAACAATTGTTGCTCGCGGGTTAAGCCCTGTCCCCGGCAAAATGCAGCCAGCCGTTCGTAACGCGCACGCGGGTTATAATTTGTCGCCAAGCAAATCTTAGCCATACATTCCGGGCAGGCGTCGAGCGGGTGTCTGTCCGTCTCTCCCAAGTGATTCGTCCCATTCATATTGCATTCGTATTTTGTGCAGTGTAAGAAAGAGAACATGTGCCCCGTTTCATGCGTGGCGATTTTTAATGTGCGCAGCAGGAATATTCTGTAGTCGTCGGCGCTCTTGTCCGGAGCACCGAGCCTGTAGAGTGACCACACGCCTACCCTCTCGCTCAAAGATGCCTGACCGAAAACGAAGTTCATCTCTTCGCCGGGGTAGAGGTCGGACGCGGTAAAAGCTATCAGAGCGTGAGCGTCGTCAGGAAGAGTTGGCCGTAAGACTTCCATCAATAAATAGTCTGTCAAAATCTGCTGATCGCCCCACGTAGGGTGAATGCGACGCGCGCGTTCAGGGATGACTGGAAGCGGTTTCTCTGACTGAAGCTTAACCGGAAGATTAAAGAATGCCTCCATATACTTTGCCGTGAGAGCGATTACTTTACGTTGCGTATCGTTGAATGCTCCCAAAGGCTGAACATAGAGGACGCCGCGTTTTCCACTGGGCAGCGTTTGCTTGCTTCGAAGATATTCGTCGAATGTCTGTCCATCCTCCCTGTACGTGGTGAGCCAATCACCGGGCAAAGGCTCTCCCATCGGCGTGTGCAAACTCTTGACCGCCTCAATTGCCGCTTTCAAGCGCGCAACACTCGGGTCGCTTGTAGATTGCTGCGCGACATTATTTGCGGGCTGCTTCTGAGTTTTTTCAGTCGCACGGTGACAGCCGGAAGCGATCACTAACGAAAATATTATGGAGAGGGAAATGAAACTCAAGCGCATGGTGGTGTGATAAGAGAGCTTCGATTACCTGTCAGTGATCTAACACCGGACTTAACCGATCGTGAGATAATGAAACGAGCCTTAAAGTTTCGTGGATGATATGCAAGCTGAATCCGCTGCGGTCGAATCAGTTTTTAGATAGCGCCTCTGACTATGGCATACCGATTAAGATGTCTCACCTTGCCATTCAGAGGCGATTAGACCATAAACCACCTGGTCAACGAAATGATCTCGACTCCACCATGACTGGCGCAGCACACCTTCTTTCGTGAAGCCCAGGCTTTCGGCTACCTTCCAACTGCGTTCATTTTCAGGATCACATTGTATCTCTAAACGATTTAATTTCAGTTTGCCAAATGAGTGGTCAATTAAAATGCGGCAAGCCTTTGTGACAAGCCCTTGACCCTGAAAAGAAGCGCCTAACCAGTAGCCCAGACTCGCCTTTCGATCAGCCCAAATAAGGTTATGTAAGCTGACTACTCCGGCCAAATCCCCTCGCAGCCAGATGCCGGCCCGCAGGCCATTCTTAGCCGCTAAACGCTCAAGCCCTGCCTTGATGTATTCCTTCGCATCAATGGCAGAAGAAAATTGATCGTCGAGCCAGGTGAGTTCTGACTCTAAATGGCTTCGATTCCGGTCTAACAGAGAAAAGACTTCCTCAGCATGTTGCTCTTCAAGTAAGCGAAGTTCTATATCGTCATCGATTTTGAAGCGAAACATGACCAGATAATACCTTGAAGCTGTCCAGCGCCCGAATTACCCGGCAGCGCGACGAGGGCTATAACCTGTACAAGCATCATGAAAGGCAGGCTAAGGGCGGTCTGGTTGAATGAGTTGTTCGGCGGCGCTTTGAGATTACAAAAGTCGCATCACTTCTTATGTACATTTAAGAAGCTTAGCATCGGGATTTGATTTAAGGATGATTTTGCGCAATTTGCAGAGACTGGAAGCGGCTGCCGTCATGACCGGAGCAGTTCGCTGGAGCGCATGCTAAGACGCCTTGTTATGCGAGCCTGACATACTCGGGAATCCGCGCCGGAAGCTGAGCAGACCCGCCGCGCGCAGGTCTGTCGCAGAGGCATCTCTACGCGAGCCTAGCCTCGGCTACATCGGCTGGAGTTGATACTTGACGCCCTTAATCACTGCGGGGATGCCGGGAAAAAACGTGTAGATGAATCGCTTCTCGCTCGTGCCCCCGTGCTTCGGACTGGACGGAATACCGAAGAACTCCGCGCAAGCGATGGAGGCCTCTCCCAGTTTCGCCTTCGGGCCGAAGTCCAGGACTCCCGCAGCTTTCAGAATCTTACCCGTCTTGGTGTCTTCGACGGTGGCCTTGCAACCGAGGACAACGCCGACGGCCAGTTTACGCCAGTGCCCAGGCAGCACGATATAAGGCACGCTCGCTGCGTCCACGTAAGCCAGCGGGTCGATGCGTGCCAGCGTGGGCCAGCGATAGCTCGTGGCACTCACGAATGCTCCAGGGGCGGGGCCGCTCGCATTCTGCTTCACAGGCTTTCCGTCCTTCTCGCCCGTGTCCGTGACGACGCCAAACCAATTTCCCGGTCCGCCCGCATTGGCAAGAAAGTCTAGCGGCGCGGGCGTGAAGCCTCTGGGCGCATAGACAGGGATGCCTCCGGTTTGACCGTTGGCTCCGTCGGCATCAATCGTCATGCCCGCCGGGGGCGTTGTGTAACTACCGTCAGCGTTTCGTGTTGGGAGTGGGATGTTTGGCATATGTCAGTTCCGGTTAATGATGTTCCGCGCCGCGCAAATATCGAGAACTGAGTTGAACAGCGCCACGATCAGTTAGACTGGTTTGAGGTTAATGTTCATCGTGAATTGCATGTTACTTCCCTTCGCCGCTCACCCTAACATACTGTGGTGGCAAGGAACAATGAATAGATCAACACACTGCGACGCTGAGCAGGATTAACCGGCGATCAATTAAGATTGATGGTGAAAAGCTGCCTAATTGCGAGTCCGGTTGAATGAGTTGTTAGAGTGCGGTCTATTGTCCAACTTGATTGAGGCTATTACACTCATTACATAGAGGTTTGCCCCCTGTTCCCTGCCGAAGGTACTCAGGGTCAATATTATTACCAGTAGTACACCCAGTATTATTGTGATGGACAGCCCCTTTGATGGAATGCCAGAGGGTCTTTTTCACGGAATACCGTGGAGCTTTTTTCGTTGATCGTTTGCGAGGCGCTGGTGCTCCACGAAGCAGCCCTTCAGTACTTAAATCTTCATCTATATCGGGCCAATGAATTCCATACCCACCACCACTGATTTGCCAGTTATTCCGTTCTGCGTCCGACGCGTCTAGTAATCTTGGATACCAAACGAGCGGGACAGTGATTATCCGACCATCCATAAGGACAACGCTCAATGCATCATCAGTAAACTCTACGTCTGAGACACGCTCATCAGCCGCCAATGCCAAAATACCCATTCCAAGCCTCCAACAACTCTGTTTGATGCTCCATAACGAGCGATTGTAACCTTCGCAACTCTCTTGAGTTAAAACCTAAATTACGAGCCAGGTCTACCTGTTCCAGCCAAAACTTTGCAGATAAATTATCACGATCAATATGAATATGTGGTGGCTCATTCGGCTCATGACTGTAAAAGTAGAATCGATAAGGGCCGATTCTCAAAATTGCTGGCATGAGCAAGTATTTTATCAGAAACGCTCAACAAGCAATCTAACTAAATTATAGACTCGCTAAAAGGCCGTGTTTTCCACACGGCCTTTAAGTGGATATAATCGCTGCCCGCTTATAAATAAGACTAGCTCATCAAAACCTCTGTTGATGAAATAGCCTTGTGACTCTCGCGCTTCGTTCGGCACTTAGGTTGAAGTGTGGCGATTGACGACAGACCAGAAGCGTGCGACCAGTCGCTCGCGTTCCTCACGATTGCGCGGCGGACGAAAGCCCCTGCGAACCTTGACCTCCAGGCCGGGAGCAAGCTCTATCCATTCCATAGAGGAGCGCTCCGCGCGGCGTGCCGATTCGACGGCGAGCGAGGCCAGAGGCGGCGGTTGCTGTTGCGGTGGCACGGCGGGGTCAGGCGAGGTATCCGCCAGGCCGCGCTCCCTTGCCGCACTGTCGAACGCGCCCTCGCCCGTCACACTGTTCACAGGGGTCACAGGCGTTACAGGCCCTTGCTGCGTATCAATTGGGGATGGCACGGCCTCCGCACGAAGCGTCGCGCCGACCATTTGTTCCAGCGCGGTCGTGTCAAGCGCCGTCATAAACTCTTTGATCTTGAGCACTGACCAGTGCTCTGCGAGCAGCTTTTTGACGGCCAGCAGGCGCAGCAGATTTCCGTAATTGAAGACCAGTGAAGTGCCCCTTTGGCCCGCCGGTTGTCCGAGCAGGTCTTCACTCAGGTAATGACGTACCGTGCGCTCCGTGATCGTCGTCAGCGCACGCGCGCCGCGCGTCCTCTCCGCGCCAAAACGCTCGACGAGTGTGGCCGCGGCCCTGGTCAGTTCTTCGACGCCCCTGAACTCCGTATGGCGATAGACGACAAGCGCTTCCATGCGGGCAATCTAGGCTTATCAATACCCGTTGTCAATAAACGCAAGTCCGCGCGCACCTCTCCGTTCGTTAGAGAGCCCGCGTGAGTTGCGGGAAGATTTTTGATGGCAAAGCGCGCGGGAGATGGTCGTCCCTTCCTTGAGGTTGAAAAGGGAAGGAAAAGGTAGTGCACGAAAGAGTAGGGGCGCTCTTGCGCCTGAGCGCCGAGCTTTGAAGGAAAATAAAAGCTTTAATCACTTGCACGGACGGGCGCGTTGTCGTTAAAATCAGTGGGCGCGGTCGTGACAACTATCTTATGTGCCGCTTGGCAGCATCTCAACTCCGAATGCTGCCCTTGAGACATGCCGCGTCGAAGACAGATTCCGCGCTCCGAAAGAGGTACAAACGAAGAGCGGAAACCTGTCTTGCCACCGAACACGAAGAGGGCTGCCCCCCGGTCGCAAGTCGCCTGCGAATAGATAAGGCGGGCTGCCTTTGGATCGAGCCGATCAATGAAAGAATGTCCAGCTTGCCGACGCTGCTTTCCTGACCACGTCAATCACTGCCCGAACGACGGTGATGCGACGGTGCATTCCATCGCGGGAGAGCCGATCCTTGACGGTCGCTATCAATTAGAGAGGCGTCTCGGTCACGGCGGTATGGGCGTGGTCTTTCAAGCGCGCCACATCTTTCTCAAAACAGCGCACGCCATCAAAGTTATTCTTCCCGATCTGGTCGGCAACGACCCGATGCTCGTCACACGCTTTCGCCAGGAAGCGCTTGCCGCCGCAGCCATTCGTCACCAGAACATCATCGCCGTCACGGACTTTGGCGTTGCGCGCGGAACTATGCCGTTTCTGGTGATGGAGTTCGTCAAGGGTAAATCCCTGCATGACATTCTCGCCGCCGAAGGGCCGCTCTCTCCAGCCAAGGCTTTGGAGATTATGTCTGCCGTCGGCGCGGGCGTCGGCGCGGCGCACCGGCAGAACATCGTGCATCGCGACCTGAAGCCTTTGAACATCATGCTTCAGGAAGACATGCCCGTGAGCGAAGCAGTCAAAGTCCTGGACTTCGGTCTGGCGAAGATCAAGTCCGGCGAACTCCTTGGCTCATTCGTGCAGGCGAAGACCAGCGGGTTGATGGGCTCGCCCTTCTACATGGCTCCCGAACAGTGGTCGGATGAAGAGCCGGATGTGCGCGCAGACATCTACTCTCTGGGCGTGATTCTTTACCAGATGCTCGGCGGCGATGTGCCCTTTAAAGGGACTGGCATTCCTTCGATCATGAAGAAACATCTGACGGCGGCTCCTCCGACGCTCTCTTCTATGGGAGTCAACGTGCCGCCGCAGATAGAGGCCGTCGTGCGTCACGCGCTTGAAAAGGACGCGGACAATCGCCCGCAAACCGTAGAGGCTTTTATCACGGAACTGCGCGATGCCGTGGCTCATACTTCCGCATCGCTGGATCGCACCTATGTCGGCGGAGCCGTGTCCGAGACGATCATCACGCCCTCGCAGCCCATGATCTCCTCGCGCCCGCCCGCACCGCCGCCCGAGACCACGCTGCTCATTCGCACCTCGCCGCCATACTCGCGCGTCTACATCAATAACGTTTCCATTGGCAAGAGCGATGGCTCCGGCGAGTTGGTGTTGCAGGAAGTCCAGAGCGGCACGCATCAGGTACGGGTCGTCCACGACGGCTACGCGGAGTGGCAGCGGCAGGTTCAATGCAGCGGTGGTGAGTGTCGCGTCGAGGCGCAACTGCAAAGCCTCTCGCAGACCAGCATGCCGCAGATGTCCGGCGACCAACTCGCAGGGACGATCACGGGCGGGATGGAGGGGATGCCGCCCGCTTCGATTCATTCCATCGAAGCGCAACGCCTGCGCGCACAGGCCGCCGCGCTCGAAGAGAAAGCTCGTCAGGAAGAGGCCGCGCGAGTCGAACATGAGCGCCGCGAGCAGGAGCGGCGCGAGATGGAGGAGCGCGACCGCATCGCTCGCGAGGAGTTGGCGCGCGAAGATGAGGCGCGTCGCCTCGCCGAAGAAGAACGCAAACGGCTCGAAGCTGAAGCGCACCAGAAGGCAGAGGAAGAGGCGCGGCTGCTGGCTGAAGTGGATCGCAAACAGGCCGAAGCGGCAGAGCGGCAGCGTCTTGAAGAGGCAGAGCGGCGCGCCGAAGAAGAGCGTAAGCGTGACGAGGAGGCGCAGCGTCTTCGCGCCGAAGCGGCTGCGGCTCGCAAGCAGGCCGAAGAGGAAGCGCAGGAGCGCCGCCGTCTTGAGGAGGAGAGAGCGCGCGCCGAAGCGGAAGCCCGTCAGCGTTCCGAAGAGGAGAAGCTCTTACGCGCCGAAGAAGAGGCCGCTCGTCAGAAAGCCGAGGAGGCTGCGGCGCAAAAGCGTGCCGAAGAGGAGAAGCTTTTAAGGGCCGAGGCGGAGTCCGCGCGTCAGCGTGCAGACGAAGAGTCCTTCGCGCGAAAGCGTGCCGAAGAGGAGGCCGCGCGCCTGCGCGCCGAACAGGAGACGCGCAAGAAAGCGGACGAAGAGAATGCGCTCAGGCGCGCCGAAGAGGAACGCCAGCGGATCGAAGAAGCACAGCGCCTGCGTGCCGAAGCAGAAGCCGCGCGCAAACAGGCGCAGACCGAAGCGCAAGAGCGCAAGCGTTTGGAAGAAGAGCGCAAGCAAGCCGAGATCGAAGCGCAGAGACGTATAGAAGAGGAGCGCAGGTCGGCAGAAGCGGCGGCGCAGAAACGCATTGAAGAGGAAAGACGCCGCGCCGAAGCGGAGCGCCAGCGTTTAGAGCAGGAACGGCGGGAGCGCGAAGAGCGTGAGCGGGTCGCCATCGCAGAGCGCGAGCGCCTTGCGCGCGAACTCAAAGAACGCGAAGAGCAGATGGCGCGCATGGCCGCGACCAGCATTGCGCCGGACATCGACGCCACGCATCAACAGCGTCGCGGCGTCGTCACACAGCAGATGGGCGAGCAGAGCCTGGCCGATGCCACGATGGCGACATCCTGGCAACAGCAGCAAAGCCAGCAACAGCTGCACCAATCTGTCGCGCCCGCCTATGCAGGCGCGCAGCCGAAGAAATCTTCTATGCCGATGATCGTCATCGCAGCGGTGCTCGCAGTGGTGGTCATAGGCGGCGCGGGCGCTTATTTTATGCTCGGCTCTAAGTCTGACCCCGCAGACCAGACAAAGACGGATCAGAAAAAGACCGGCGACGGACAGAACAACGCAGAGCCTAAGAATACCAAGGCCGAGATGGTCGCCATCTCCGGCGGCACTTTCCAGATGGGCCGCGACGATGGGCCGCAGCAGGAATCGCCCGCGCACGCTGTGACCGTCAGCGACTTCTCTATGGACAAGACGGAAGTCACCAACGCCGAGTATGCGGAGTTCGTCAACGAGACGAAGCGCACTCCGCCGGGCTACTGGCCGGGAGGCAAAGTGCCCGTCGGGCAGGAAATGTGGCCCGTCAACAGCGTCTCACTCGACGATGCGAAAGCGTTCGCGGCGTGGCGCTCGAAACGCGACAACGTGACTTATCGGTTGCCCACAGAAGAGGAGTGGGAATACGCCGCACGCAACGGCGATCAGGCAAATCTTTATCCGTGGGGCAACAGTTGGGCCAGTGATAGCGCGGTCGTCAAACTGGTTTCGCCGCAGGGTGTGGGCACTTTCCCGAACGGAAAGAATCGTTGGGGAGTGGTCGATCTGATAGGCAATGTCTGGGAATGGACTTCGTCTAAGGCTTCGATTTATCCGGGCGGGCGCTTGACGATTCCAGATCAGGACAAGGATGCGTATGTCATGCGCGGGGGCTCGTATTTGAGCGAGCCATCAGGAGAGCGAGCGATTACGGCGACTTTCCGCGATTGGGTCGCGGCATCGACCAAGCATCCGACTCTTGGCTTCCGCCTCGTGCGCGCGGGCTCTTAAAGATAATGACGAACGGCGAGGTTCAAGACGCGCGCAGAGGCTAAGAGCGCGCCTCCGGTTTGTTTAGTAGTCGCAAGCAAGCGTTCAGTGTTCTCATCTTTGCGGCAGACGTGCTAATGGTTCGCTTTGACGTTAACGTCCAGTGGATGCGCTGCTGCCGCTGCCCGGCCCGCTCGCTGCTCCACCTCATGAGCCCCGGCTCAACACCTGTGTAGGCGGTCGCCTTTAGCCCGAGCAGCACAGATTTGCATGAAGCGAGTAATGATCGAACGGGCAGCAAGAGCATTCACCGCCGCCCGCGAGAAAATATCCGGTTTGACCGAAGAGGTAAGCAATGAGACCCGATAGGATGATACGCTCAGACTTTTTTAGCGCCACAGCGCTGCTCCTGGGAGCAATGCTTCTGGCTGCCTGGCTACCCGAAGACGCGCGCGCGCAGGATGTGGGCGGCGATCTGGGCGGCGCAGCCGGTATCTTCAGACCGAAGAACCCTGAAACCAGCAGCCGCAGACGCGCATCCGGACCCAAGCCGACGACGACCGGCAGGCCAACCTCCGGGACGCCTGCGCGCAGGCCCGCCGGCGGTGGTGGCGGAGGCGCGCGTTCGTCGGCGGCATCGGCAGCCGCTGCGGCAGAGCTGGAAGAACGCGTCGAGGATGCGCTTGACGAAGGTAACGAAGCCCGCGACGCTCGACGTTATTCGGATGCGGAGCGCCTGTATCGCTCTGCCTTGCAGATGAAGGCGCGAGAATGGCGTGCAGCCTATGCGCTCGGCAATATTTATACTGATCAGCAGCGCTGGGAAGAGGCAGAGCGCTCGTATCGTCAGGCGGTGGAGTGGAATCAACTCTCTGCGGATGCCTACGTCGCGCTCAGCTTCGTGCTGATTCAACCGCGCGCGGGCGGCAACAACGCTAAGAAGCTGGCCGATGCCGAGCAGGCCGCGCGGCGCGCGATTCAACTGCAACCCGCTAACGCGACCGCTTATGATCGCCTGGGCGCGGCGCTGGAGACGCGCGGCGTGCTCTCAACGGATACTGAGGCGGCCTACCGTCGCTCAGTCGAGCTTGATCCGCAATCGGCGGTCGCACACGTGCACCTGGCCCATCTACTGCGGAAGATGAACCGCGCGAGCGAGGCTGATCCTTACTACAGCCGTGCGGTCGAACTGGCAAAAGATGCTCCGACGATCGTGCTGATTGCAGAGACCTTGCAGTCTGAAAATCGCTTCGACGATTCAGAGCCGCTGCTGCGTCGCGCGCTGGAAATGGATGCGCGCAATCCGAGCGCCAACTATTTTCTGGGACGCTCGCTGGTTTTGAAGAAGCGTTACAGTGAAGCCGAGCCGCTGCTGAAACTTGCCATCGAAGTGAGCCCGCGAAGCTTCGCGCCGTACTACGTCCTGGGCTCTGCTTATCTGAGGGCGGAGCGACTCGAAGATGCCGAGAGCATTCTCAATCGCGCGGCGGAGTTCGCTTCTACTGGAGACCGCAAGCTGTTGGCGGGCTCTTACGGACTGGGCGGCGTCGGCGATGCTTACATCAAGCTGGGTCGCCCGCGTGATGCCGTGCGCGCCTATGAGCGTGCGGTCGCGCTCGACCCCGGCAACACAGAGCTGCAAAGCAAACTGGCAGACGCAAGAACTAAGGGATGAAGGATGAGGGATGAGGGATGAAAGGGCTTGAGTGATTGATTCAGGTGAGCCTGAATTCGATTTATTCATCCTTCCGCCTTCATCCTTGCTCTTAACGAGGTTACGGAAAATTATATGCAGGCATGCCCGAAATGTGGTCGCACGTATCAGGACGATAAGCAGAAGTTTTGTACCTTCGATGGCGGACGCCTCGAACTCTCTTCTGATAGCGCGCCGACCGTGATGGATCTAAACAAGACTATTCAGACGCCTCTGCCGCCGGGGCCGGGCCAGACTGCGCCGATTGCTCCGCCCGTTCCCGATCTGAACAGAACAATCGCGGGCGGGCCGCCCACGCCGACCTCTGAATTTCAGACGCACACGACCGGGCCGACGCATGCGCCAACTTCGTCGCCGCTTCCGCCGCCTGTGTCCGCGCCGCTGCCTTCGGCGCAGACCCCTTCCGCGCCTCTGCCGCCCGCAACGGCGGCGGCAGCAGCGCCTTCAGTCGCCGGGCCGGCGAAGAAGTCCAGCAAGCTTCCACTTATCTTAGGCGTCGCGGCTGTGCTTCTTCTTCTAGGTCTGGGGGCGGGCGGCGTCCTCATCTGGTTTCTCACCAGCAAAAATGAAAAGACCACACCGAGCACAACGCTCAACACAAACACCGGCGACAGGGCCAATACCAACACCGGCAGTAACGATAACGCGACTTCCGCGAATGCCAATACGAGTCCGGGCACTACAGCGCCGCCGCCGAACTCTACGCAGTTCGTCAGCAAGCGAAATAATCTGAACAGCCTGCTCGCGCAGCATTACATGGACTTCTCTTTTTATTATCCGAGGACCTGGGAACTTGACCCGAAGGCGGGAGGAGAAGGCTCTACAAACTTCGTGAAGGTCGAGCGGCGGCTGCCTCCTGACTTTACGCAGGAGAATTTCGCGGTCGGTTATTACGAAAGCAATGGGACGATGGAATCGGATCGCCCCATCTTCACCAGTCTGGTCAAATCTCTTGATTCAAAGTTTTCCGCCAGCTTTCCCGAGTACAAAAAAATCTCGCAGGGCGAAACGAAGATCAATTCGATCGACGGCTATGAGTTCCATTTTCAGAGCGTCTCGCGCGGAACAGAGAAGGGCGACATCACCATCTGGGGGCGCGTCGTCTTTCTGCCTCCGGGCACAGATGGAGATAAACGCGGCCTTACCCTTTTGATGCTTGCGACCTCAATCGCGCCGGAACTCCGTAGCATTGAAGATGTCGGTGTGCGAGGCGAATTGCCTGTGATCTTAAACTCATTCAAGCTGGGCCAGTGAGCCTGTGCGTGCGCGCGGCCACACTCTCTTGAAAGCTTCATGCTTCGAAATCTATGCGGGCTTCTTTCGCTCCCGACGAAGCAGACCCCGGACTAGGAAGCAGCCGGACACAAAAACCCTAACTCATCAAGGTAGACCCCTATGAAGATAGTTCTGTCAGAAGAGAGCAACGGGCAACAGAAGCCCGAACATGCTTATGATCGCCCCGTCGTCAAAATCGGTCGCGATCCGGCCGAATGCCAGGTCGTCTTTAATCAGACCGAATGGCCCATGGTCTCGCGCCGTCACGCGGAGATTCGCTTCAAGGATGGGCGTTACATTCTCGTTGACACGCAGTCGAGGTTCGGCACGTATCTGGACGGCCAGCGCATCACAGAGCCCGTCGAGATACGTGAAGGCGCGCGCGCGCAGTTCGGCGCGGGCGGCCCAGTCATGCGCGTCGTGCGTATAGAGCACGATCAGCCAGCCCCTGCGTCCGTGGACTTTGCCGAGATGGAGACACGGCGCGACATGGTGCCCGGCGAGCCGCCCCTGGCCGCAGCGCCGCCTCCGCCGCCGAAGGCTGCCGCTCCTTCTCCTCCTCCTCCTGTGTCCGCGCCGCCGCCCGCTCCAAAACCTCAGGCCGCAGCACCCCCGCCGCCGAGGCCAGCCGCCCCTGCGCAGCCTGCCTTTGTCGAGATAGTGCGCAGCGCGACGGGTAATCTTGAGCGCATACAGGTCACAAAGGATGTCACGCTGCTGGGTCGCGATCCGGCGACGGACGTGGCGATTGAAGCCTCTGCGGCTGTAGTCTCGCGCCGCCATGCGGAGATACAACGCCGCGACGGTCAGTTCATCCTCGTCGATAAGGGCAGCTTTAACGGCACGCTCCTTAACGACCAGCGCATCACTACGCCGACGCCGCTCTACGACGGAGACCGCATACAACTAGGCATGGGTGGGCCCATCCTGCGCTTCGTCGATCCTGCGCACCCTGCTCCGGCAGGAGCACAGCATTCGGGACAGCGCGCCGTCGCGGGTGTCGGCGCTCCTGCGGTTGCGCCCGTCACTCCCATCTCCGGCCCGCTCGCAGAGGTCGCCGGGATGCACACGATGGTCGTCAAATCCGGCTCGGGCTCGCTGCAACAGCAAAAGCCCGCCATCGGAGGCGGCGGCGCTGGAGGCGGACAGCCGCAGCTTCTGATGCAGATCAGATTCGACGGCAAGCAGCAATTGACCATCGGTCGCGCACCCGACAACGATATTCATCTGGACGGCCTGCAAATCTCCAATCATCATGCGCGGCTTTTAAACGCGGGCGGCCAGATCATCATAGAGGATGTCGGCTCGACCAACGGCGTCTACGTCAACGGCGCGCGCATCACAGGGCGGCGTCCCGTCCAGCAGCACGACATCGTGCAGGTTGGCCCATTCGTCTTGCAGGCCGACCCGCAACGCGGCGTCGCCATCTTCGACACGCGTTCTAAGACGCGCATTGATGTCATAGATATCACCAAGGAAGTGACTAATCGTTCGGGCGGCGGGATGATTAAGCTGCTGGACGATGTCGACCTCACCATTCAGCCCAACGAGTTCGTCGGACTTCTCGGCCCATCCGGCGCGGGCAAGTCCACCTTGATGGATTCCATGAACGGGATGCGTCCCGCGTCGAGCGGACACGTGCTGATAAATAATCTGGACCTTTATCAACATCTGGATTCTCTCAAGCAATCCATCGGCTATGTGCCGCAGGATGACATTATCCACCGCGAGCTGACTGTCTATCGCACGCTCTACTACGTGGCCCGTTTGCGTCTCTCGCGCGACGTGTCGACGCAGGAGATAGATCAGATCGTCGGTGAAGTGATGGATGTCACGGGGCTGTCGGAGCGCAGGGATGTGCCCGTGGGCCAACTCTCCGGCGGACAGCGCAAGCGCGTCTCCATCGCCGTCGAGCTTATCACCAAGCCGAGCGTGATCTTTCTGGACGAGCCGACTTCCGGGCTTGATCCGGCGACCGAAGAGAAGATCATGAAGCTCTTCCGTCAGATCGCGGAATCAGGACGCACCGTGATCCTCACCACCCACGCGATGGAGAACGTCAAGCTCTTCGACAAGATCGTGGTCATGATGCGCGGCAAGCTGGTCTTTTACGGCGCGCCGCAGGAGGCCCTTGCGCACGTCAAGGCCGATAGCTTCAAAGACCTTTACGATAAGCTGGAAGCGCCCATCGAAGAGCAGACGGCCAAGATGCCGCCGCTTCCGCCCACTGCGACCAAAGAACAGAAGTCTGCGTATAAAAAGCAGAAAGAGCAGATCAGCGAGTCGGTCGCCGAAGAATGGAAACGTCGTTTCCAGCGCACCCCTCAATACCAGCGCAACATCGTGCAGCCCTTAAGCGGACTGCGCCGCGATGCTCCGGCGGTCGCGCCTGCCAAGCGGCGACCGACCGTGACGGATTCGCTCAGGCAGTGGGCCACGCTCGCGCGCCGCTACATGGAGGTGCTCGGGCGCGACAAATTCAATCTGCTGATCTTGTTCGGGCAGTCTCCCATCGTCGCCATTCTTCTTTACCTGGTGGTGGGCAGCAAGGTGCCGCGCGACTTTCCGTTCTTCGTGCTCGCGCTCGTCGCCGTCTGGTTCGGGACATCCGTCTCTGCGCGCGAGATCATCAGAGAGCGCGCAGTCTATAATCGCGAACGGATGGTGAACCTGGGGCTCTTGCCCTATGTCGGCTCGAAACTGTTCGTGCTCTCTATGATCGTCGGCGTGCAGTGCGTGTTGCTGTTCGGGACGGTCAAGCTTTTCGACCTCGCCGGGATGATGAAATTGCAGGGCTACGTATTCGGCGTTCCGCAATTAATCATCATGATCCTGACAGGGATAGTCGGTATCTCGCTCGGCCTCTTTATCTCGGCGCTGGTCAGAACCTCCGAGATGGCGACGAGCCTTGTGCCGCTCATCCTTATCCCGCAGATTCTCTTTTCCGGTCTGGTCGGCGTTCCGCAGGGAACAGCGAAGCTGGTCGGCCTGGTGATGCCCGCGACGTGGGCTTTCGACGAGATGAAACGCCTGTCGGGTTTGGACACCCTGCGCGAAGAGGGTTCTGAGCAGGAGGGAACAAACGAGGGGCGCGGTCTTTACAAACAGGTCGAGCACATCAACGACGATAACATCTCGCGCGCACGCCGTGACATAGAGAACTACAAAAAGACCGCCGAAGATAATTCAGCGGACTTCGAGCGGAAGATGAACGACTATGTCGAAAAACTGAAACAGGGCGATACTTCCGCGACGCAGCCCGAAGCGCCGAAGCTCGGCGATGCGCCGACCGTGCCGACCGCCGAGAGAATCCCGGATGATCTCTCCAACTACGTAGACTTTCTGCATCCGTGGGGCAATGTGGTACTGAACCCCATCGTGCTTTTGTTGATGTTCTTCGGTCTGCTCCTCGCGACGATCATCACGCTGAGATCACAGGACATCGGTTAGCGCCGTTGTCTCTATGAAAATAGCCGGAGCAGAGAAGCTTGAAAATGTAGCCCACGGCGAGCCTGTGCCGTGGGCTACATGATTTTTCAGGCCCGCGCCGCCTTGACCATCGACGGCAAGACGCGATATTTAGTTTTCGGTTTTTACAGTCGGAGAGCCTGAGCTTATCGGCTTTCGAGCGAGAGAGGGACTGATGAGATTACGAAAATATCTTTGGCGGCCACGCTTGATGCTGGCTTCTGGCTCTGCTCTGCTGGCGCTCGCGGGGCTTTCACTGCTGACTGCCGCCGCTGCTACAGCCTCCTCTTTGTGGCCCGCTGCTTCCGTGTTGCAGCAGTCCTTTCCGCCGCCGCCCGCTGATCGCACGCTCGTTTACATAGAGGATACGACCAAAGGGCTCGCGCCGCTGCCTTTTGAGACGGGAGTGCTGCCGATCAACACAGGAGAGGTGGCGAAGAGCGACCGCGTCAGCTACATCGAATTGAAGGGCGCGAGCGCCGCCACCACCATCAACACCATCGCGCCGCATCTATACGTCTTCGTGCCGGAGCGCCCCGACGAGCACCCGCCGTTTCTCGTGCGCCTGACAGAGAAGCGCGGCGCGCGGCGTGTGCGGGCGATGACGCAGAAGGGCCTGCGCGGCTATGCCATCGCATCCGAAGACATCATCAAGCCGCACTATCGCGTGCTGGGACGCGCCGATGGCGGGCTAGTCTATATGGAGATACGCCCGCGCGTGCCGCTCGAAGAGGGCGAATATGCTATCGTGGGCACAGACCTTCAACGCATCGCGACGTTTCGCGTAGCGTTCGCGGCGAAACCTTAAAAGAGACAGGTCAAGAAAAGGAAGATTTAACCAGCATGACTTCATCAACACCTAAGCCCCGCAACAGCAGCAGCAGTCGTCGTCAGGCGAGATTCTGGACACCTGCGCGTATAGCCTTCACGCTGGTCGTGCTGGCGCTCGTCGCGGCCTTTGGCGTATCGAGTTGCAGCCGCAGCCCTGAAGCGGGGAAACAGAGCGCAGCGGGAACGGGCGGCGCTGCTTCTTCTTCCGGCAATCCGGCTGTCCCCCCTGCGCTCTCGCCTGTGCCCGCGAGCCTTTTGGCGACGGAGCTGAAAACGATTGACGGCAAAACCGTCAAGCTCTCTGATTACACGGGCAAAGTCATCGTCGTAAATCTGTGGGCCACCTGGTGCGGGCCTTGCCGTATAGAGATTCCACACCTCATAGAGTTGGCCCGCGAGTATCAGGGGCGAGTGGAGTTCATAGGGTTGACGAATGAAGACCCGGAAGAGGATGCGGAGAAGGTCAAAGATTTCGTGCGCGAGCAGAAGATCAACTACACCGTCGGTTGGACGACACAGGATTTCGCGCTCGGGTTGATGCTCGGCAACGTTCGCAACTCGATCCCGCAATCGTTCGTCATTACGCGCGACGGTCGCATCTTCAAACGCTTCATCGGCTTTAACCCGCAACAGACTCCGCAGTTGATGCGCGAAGCCGTCGAGCATGCCGTCAACGATAAGGTCTGAGCTTCTTTCAATCGAGTGGACGACAAGAGACATTCACCACAGAGACACAGAGGGCACAGAGGAAGTACAGAGAAAATAATTCAATCCTCTGTGTAATCTCCGTGTCCTCTGTGTCTCTGTGGTGAGCAGAAACATTCTTTATCATTCAATTGAAAACTGATATAGACCCGCAAAGGTTTGTTACAATTGCCATGCCTTAAATGCTGGACACAAATTTCCGGCTCAAGCGACGAGCGTAAACCGGAAACCATCTTTTCCCCGCGCGCCCAAGGTCATATTGTAAGCCCTCGCCTTCGGAAAAACTCTTGCGGTGCGCTTAGCTCGTGGATAATCGGAGGCGCAAATGAAACGCTGCCCCGCCTGTGACCGCACCTATACGGATGAGGCCGCGCTGAACTTTTGCCTTGACGACGGCACGCTGCTTCAGGCGGTTGAATCCGGCCCTGCTTACGACCCGCAGCAGACGCTGCGCATCCCCGCGACCCGCCCGACCGAACAGCGCCGCACGGATGCCATGCCGCCTGCGACTCCCGTCAATCCGCCGCGTCCCTCGTACATGCCGCCGCCTTACACGCCTGCACAGCCCGGAGGCTACGCGCAGGCGAGCCTCGGCGCTCGACGCGGCAGCAGCCCCTGGCCCTGGATCATAGGCATCTCTCTTCTGGTCTTCGTCGCCCTGGGGGTCGTCGTCGGCGCTTTCGTCATCTACAAGATCGCGCAGACGCCGACCGTGATCGTCTCTAAAAGCGGCGGCGGACAGTATACGACCATCACAGAGGCGATCAAGAACTCGAAGCCCGGCACACGCATCATGGTGCGTCCGGGTTTCTATAACGAAGGAATGGCGATAGACAAGCAGTTGGAGATCGTGGGCGACGGGCCGCTCGGCGACATCGTCGTCGAGAGCACGGAGACCAACTGCATACGAATGGAGACCGAGCGCGCGACCGTTCGCGGACTGACGCTGCGCGGGCGCACCTCGCCAAAAGAGTTCTTCGCCGTCGATATACCGCGCGGGCAACTCATCATAGAAGATTGCGATATTACTTCGGACTCGCTGGCGGCGGTCGCGATTCACGGCACGATGGCCGACCCTATTATCCGTCGCACACAGATACACAATGCAAAGTCCGGCGGCGTCTTCGCCTACGATCACGGCAAGGGCACTATCGAAGACTGCGACATCTACGGCAACGTCAACGCAGCCGTCGAGATCAAGGATGGAAGCACGACGATTGTGCGTCGCTCAAAGCTCCACGACAACAAGGCGAGCGGCCTCTATATCTGGAAAAACAGCAAGGGCACGATTGAGGATTGCGATATTTACGGCAACGACTACGCAGGCATTACGATAGGCGAATACGCGAGCCCCACTATCCGCAAGACTAAAATTCATAACGGCAAGGCGGGCGGCATCTTCGTCTACGATCACGGCAAGGGTACGATTGAAGATTGCGAGATCAACGCACACGTCTTTGCCGGAATCGAGATCAAGGACGGCAGCGACCCGCTGGTCAAAGGATGCAAGATTTCCGAGAGCAAGGTGAGCGGCGTCTTCGTCTGGAAAAACAGTAAGGGGACGATTGAGGATTGCGAGATTTTCAAGAACGCCTATGCTGGTCTTTCGACGGCAGAGGGCGGCGATCCGCTTGTCAGGCGCTGCAAGATCAACCGCAACGCGCGTCAGGCCGTATGGGCCTACAACAACGGCGCGGGAACAGTCCGCGATTCAGACCTCACAGGCAACGACCGCGGCCCCTGGCTGATCGAAACCGGCAGTTCAATTAGCCGCAGCGGGAACAAAGAATAACGAAGGGATGAAGGATGAGGGATGAGGGATGAAATGATTGAATTACCTTTCAAGTGAATCGATCACTCAATCTCCTTATTCATCCCTCATCCCTCCGCCCTCATCCTTGCTTTTCGCGTTCTTCTTCCAGCTCGCGTTTTCCTTCTTCTTTGAGTTCGCGGCCTTCGCGCTCAAGTTCAGGGTCGTCCAGGCCCTGTGCGACGCGCTCTTTGGCGCGGCCTTCGGCGCGTTTCATCTCTGCTTCGACGCGGCCTTCAACCTGATCGATAGGCGCTGGCTCGCCCTCGTCCTCCTGTGTCCGCACCTTATCCTTATCAATCTCCATGATAGCAACCTCCGTAAAATTTTTTATCAGTTAAGCGGCATCCTCTCACCATTCGCGCCGCGCGGTCAAATTGCCGAAAGGATTCCGAGGTTAACGGGCGAGCATCCCTGCGCCGGTAGAAGTCCCGCGATGACGCGCACGGCGGCCTCTTCGGCTTCGACCGCAGACTCGAATGTCAACAGCGTCGTCGCACTCTCAGGCACGTGCGGCAGCACATACGGATTGCCGAAGACGCAGACGATTGTGGGCACACCATTGTTCGCCAGCGCGCGCAGGACTTCGCCGTGAGCATGTGCGAGCGAGACGCTGCCCTTGTAGGCCGCGACGCGCGAGCAGACGGCCACCAGCACGACATCGCAATCAACACACGCGGATAGTATCTCTTGTATGTTCGCGGCGTCGGCGCTGGACTCTATGACACGCCCGCGAAACCTCGCAGATACTTCGCGCGAGAAAGGCAGCCCGGCGGGCTCTCTCAGCACGTGCGCCCAGACCGGAACGGAATCCTTCAGGATAACGCCAAGCACACGCTTATTCTCCACTGGCAGAAGGCCCGCCGGGTCACGCACGAGAGTAACGGCGCGCTCGAAAAGCTCACGCGCGGTCGACGTGTGCCGGGGGTTCGAGAGCACATCCCAGACGCCTTCCAGAGAAACCTCGCGCCGCACGTGTAGCCCGCACCAGGCTTTCGCACGGAGTATGCGTCGCGCGGATTCGTCTATCCGCTCGCGCTTTATTCTTCCGCGCTCCGTCGCTTCGCACAGCGCACGGTGCGACTCCTCCACATCCGTCGGATACAACACGACATCGCACCCTGCGAGGATCGCCAGTACGGCTGCTTCGCCCGAAGTATAACGATCAGAGACAGCGCCCATCGAAAGAGCATCCGTGAAGACCAGCCCATCGAAGGCAAAGCGTTTGCGCAGCACTTCGTCAACGAGGGCGGGAGAGAGCGTCGCGGGACGCGGCTCTAAGGCTTCAGTATCAAGCGCGGGCACGCAGATGTGCGCGGTCATGATGGCGCGCACGCCCCTTTGCACAGCATCGCGGAAAGGCGCTAGCTCGACACGCTCTAATCTTTCAAGCGAGGCGTCCAGGGTGGGCAAAAGGATATGTGAATCGAGCGAGGTGTCGCCGTGGCCTGGAAAATGTTTGGCCGTCGCGAGCTGTCCTTCGTCCTGAGCGGCGCGTATAAAGGCCGCGCCGAAATGTGCTACCCGTTCAGGATCGTCGCTAAAGGCGCGCGTGTTGATGATCGGATTGGCGGGATTATTATTGACATCAAGCACGGGATAAAAGTTGACGTGCACGCCTATGGCGCGGCCTTCGCGGGCGGTGATACGCGCGGCCTCTGCGGCGGACTCCGCATCAGCGGTCGCCGCCAGAGCCATCGCACGCGGCAGGCGCGTTCCTCCGCGCAGTTGCATCCCGACGCCGCCCTCGAAATCCGAAGAGAAGAGCAGCGGCACGCGCGCACGGCGTTGCAGGCGATTGACGAGCGCGGCGGTCGTAAAAGCATCGCCGTTGTAGATGATAAAGCCGCCGACATGCAGGCGCTCGATAAAGTTTGTGAGCCGCGTGTACTGCTCGCTCTCTGCGTGTATGAGAGTGCCTGTCAAATCAGGCATCAACAACTGTCCGACGCGCTCTTCCAGACTCATTTCGCTTAATGTTTGTTCGACCCACTCGGATTGCTGTTGCTCCGAGTCCTGTTCCTCTTGCTGTTGCCGCAAACCGTTTCGCCTCTCTTTCGTTCCATAGCTTTCGCGTGGCGCATGTTAACACACAGGCGAGGTGCGGCTTCCCCCTCGCGCAGTTCACATCAGTTAATTGCCGGTGACAGCTTTCGTCAGCCTTTTGACAGAATAGCGGCTGTATTTTTAGGGACGGCAGTAGTAAACTATCCAAGCCTTGTCAGGCATCAAACGACTTCAATTTTATGCGGCAACATCGAAATATTATTATTAGTCTTCTGATGTGCGCGCTCGCCCTGAGCGGCTGGGGCAGTGTGCTCGCCGCAGCTTTGTGCCCGCATGGAATGAAAGCGTCGGCACATATCTCAAAGCCCGCGGGCACAGGTGAGCACGCGACGTGTCATGCAGAGAGCGATAAGGCTGTCGCTCATCATGCCGCTCCAAAGCATGAAGCGATTGCCGGGAATGCCGGGGAGGCCGACCCTCAAACGAAAGAGTCATCGCGGACTGTAGCGACGCCCTCGCAAAGTTGCTCGCATTGCATCAGCCACAGCAATCTCCCCGGCGCGCCGGTCAATTGGCGCGAGTCGCAGCCGAGCGGACGCGAGACGAATCAAACAATCGCCGAAGATAGGGGGATATTTGCGCCGCCCGTCGTCGGATTTGTTCCAGCAGTCCTTCCCGTACAGGGCTCGCCGCCCGGCCCACAGGTCGCAAAATATCTCCTCCTGAACACCTTCATTATCTAAAGTTCCCTTCAGCCACGTTTGAAGTTCTACGCTGGCGGCGCACGCGTGTGTGTCCGGCAAGCCCTGAGTTTTACAGTTAGATATTCCGGAAGTTGGCCCAGCGCATAAAGACGCACGCGCCTATCAACACTTCCGGTTGAAACGATTTTTCGAGGGGAATTATGATCCGTCCTTTTTTACGTCCAAGATTTTATACGCTCGTTCTCTTAACCATCTGTTTCGCCTTGAGCGCAGATGTGTCCGGCAAGCCTGCGCGCGCACAGCACGAGGGGCACGACATGAGCAATATGCCGGGCATGAACAAGCCCAAGCCAAAGAAAAAAACCGCGCCGAAAAGGAGACCGACACCTCGCCGAAGCGCGCCTAAGCAAACGCCCGCGCCCGCAGCCGCGCCCGCTGTCGATGATGATGCGCAGCCGGAAGAGCCAGAGCATCAGGATATGCCCGGCATGAACACGCCTGCGACCGTCAATCCTCCGCCGAACACGACGACGCCCGCCGCGCCGCAGACTGAAAGGGAAGAGGGCGCAGCGCCTGCGGAGCACAACATGCACACGGAAGCGCCTGCTTCCTCCGCACCCGCTCCTGCTGCCGAGCCCTGGGGGACGACTATGCCTGCTGCGACTCCGGAGAGCAGCGCGCCGAGTAATGCGACCGAAGCGCCGCCGTTGTCCGCGCCCGCTACAGGGCATCAAGGACACGATGCCGGGAACACGAGCGCGGGCGAAGCAGGGGGCGAAGCGCCAGCTTCTGATACGCACAGCTCTATGCCCGGTATGGATATGAGCGGTGGCAAGACTTCCGGGATGGGGCGAATCGAAGGCGACCTGTTGGAGATGAACGGCGAGCAGATGAATATTGTGCTGCGCTCAAGCACAACTGCGCGCAACTCTATTTCGATGGGCCAGATGGGCTCAGGCTCAAGCTGGCAGCCCGCGACGACCCCTATGTACATGTGGTACAGGCGAGCGGGACGCTGGCTACTGTTTCTTCACGGGGATATGAAGCTCGGCGTCAATGCGCAGGGTGGGCCCAGGGGCGTCGCGAAATTCGAGTCGCAGAACTGGATCATGCCTATGGCTTTTACGCGCGTGGGGCGCGGCACGCTGCAACTGCGCGGTATGTTTAGCCTTGAGCCCTTCAGTTTTCCGCAGGGCGGCTCACCTTTGCTGTTTCAGACCGGAGAGACTTACAAAGGGCGACCGCTCGTAGACAAGCAGCACCCGCACGATCTGTTTATGGAGCTGTCGGGCACATACACTCTGCCTATAGGCGAGCGCGGGACGTGGTTTACGTACTTTGGTTTTCCCGGCGAGCCGGCGCTTGGGCCAACGGCCTTTATGCATCGCTGGTCTGCTTCTGAGAATCCGTCTGCACCGCTCGCGCATCACCTACAGGATTCGACGCATATCTCTTTTGGCGTCTTTACGACGGGCTTTACCTATCGCTGGTTCAAAATTGAAGGCTCTCTCTTTAACGGTCGCGAGCCGGACGAGAATCGCTATAATTTCGAGTTCAATCCATGGAACTCGCGATCCTTTCGTCTTTCGTTTGCGCCCAACGACAACTGGGCCATGCAGTTTAGCTACGGCCTGCTGAAAAACCCTGAGGCTCTGGAAGCGGGAGATGTGCGACGTATGACGGCATCTTTGAGTTACAACAAAAGGTTCGCGCGCGGCAACTGGGCTTCGAGCCTAGTCTGGGGGCGCAATCGCGAGCTGCATCATCTGCCGGGCCAGACCCTCAACGGTTACGTCGCGGAATCGACGTTGAATTTTCTTGATCGCAACTATCTTTACACGCGCCTGGAGTTGGTAGACAAGGGCGGGCTCTTGAACAGCGACGAGCGTGCGCAGCTTGGTATAGCGGATCATCATCCGCTGTTTCGCATAGGGGCCTTTACCTTCGGCGCGGCGCGTGATGTGTGGAATACGGAAACACTCTCGGTCGCCATCGGCAGCGACATCACCTTCTATTCTAAACCCGACACGCTCGACGCAATCTACGGCAATCGCCCGACCTCCTACCGCTTCTTCATACGCCTGCGCCCGAGCCGCATGAACATGAGCGGCCAGGGACACACAGGACATTGAAGGGATGAAGGATGAGGGATGAGGGATGAAAAGGAAAGCATTCAAGCTATTGAAGCATTCCTTTCATCCCTCCGCCCTCCGCCCTCATCCCTTCGTTCCGGTGTTCGGAAAACGCCTGTCGTTTCGCGCCTTTATGTACGTTAAGCGGGCGCGAGTGATGAGGGAGTTGTGGGGCGCAAACGCCATCCCGGCCCAATGCCCGCCGCTTTTTTCTTAACTTTATCACGCCATCGGGTGTAAGATTGGGCTGCTCTTAAAGCACGGTACAATCATTGCTTCCTGACTCCGGCAAAGGACGGACACGTGTGCTCTCCTCTGCACTTTGTTCACACGGAAACCAGGGAAGCCCGTAGACAGAAAGGGATGTCGGCTTGTGATGAAGTCTCCGATTCTGAAGTATGCCCTGACGGCTGCGCTCATTTTGAGCCTAGCCTGTGTGGCCGCGGCGCAGAGCAATGACAAGAAGAAGATCAACGAAGCCGCGCGGCAATCGCAGAAGGCCGCCAAGGTTTTCAACGATATTATGTCCGCGCCCGACAATGCGATTCCGCGCGACCTGCTCTCTAAGGCAGAGGCCGTCGCGGTTTTCCCGGATGTCATCAAGGCTGGATTTATCGTCGGCGGTCGGGGCGGTCGCGGCGTCATCAGCCGTCGCGTGCGCGGCGGTTGGAGCGCTCCTGCCTTCTTTAATCTGGGCGGCGGCAGCATCGGTCTACAGATCGGCGCATCGAGCACGGACTTCGTCCTCTTGTTTATGAACAAAGAGGCGATCAACGGATTGCTCGAAGACAAGTTCGAGATCGGCGGGGAGGGAAGTGTGGCCGCCGGGCCAGTCGGACGTGCGGCTGCTGCTACGACCAACGCGACGCTCGACGCTGGCATCCTTTCATACTCGCGCAGTAAGGGTCTGTTCGCAGGATTGGAATTAAAGGGCACGGTCATCAATCCGGATAACAACGACAACGAGGCCGTCTACGGCCTGACGGCGCGCGATATTCTGACCGGCACGCGCAAGATCGATCTCAAGCGTATGCCGCCGGGCGTGCGTATCTTTCCGCAAACGCTGGCTCGCTACTCTGTGCGCAGCAGACCGCGCAGCCGGTGACGGTGTAAAGTATTTTAGTGACATGACTGTTCAAAAATTGAGGAGGAGATCAGGTATGAAGAATGGTTTACAAAAGCGCGCCGTTTACGCGCTCTGTGTGTTGGCATTGATGTGTTTGAGCGTGGCCGTCGCACCGGCCCAGAATAATAAGAGGACGAAGGATGCTGCGCGCCATTCAAACGACGCGGCGAAAGTCTTCAGACAGATCATGGGCGCGCCGGATCAGGGGATTCCACGTGACCTACTTGATAAGGCCGAGGCGATTGTGGTTTTCCCTGGCGTGAAGAAGGCTGCCTTTATCATCGGCGGAAGCGGCGGTCAGGGCGTTGTTAGTAAGCGCACGTCTGGTGGCTGGAGCGAACCCGCATTCCTTAATCTGGGCGGCGGCAGCATCGGCGCACAGATCGGCGCATCAAGCACGGACTATGTGCTCCTGATTATGAATCAGGAAGGATTAAAGGGGCTGCTCGAAGACAAGTGGGAGATGGGCGGCGAAGCGAGCGTGGCCGCCGGGCCTGTGGGCCGCACGGCTGCTGCTACGACCAATGCGACGCTAGACGCTGGCATCCTTTCATACTCGCGCAGCAAGGGAGTGTTCGCCGGGGTCTCGCTCAAAGGCGCAGTGATCGGCCACGACAACGACCTCAACCAGGCGATCTATGGAAAAAACGCGCACGAGTTGCTGTCTGGCACGGCGATGTCTATGACGCAAATGCCTGCGGCAGTGCGCATCTTTCCGCAGACCCTTAGCAACTATTCCAAACGTTAAGGCGAAGAGAGGGCGCGAGCGCACAGCAAGGAGAGAGAGTGTGCGTACCTGTCTGCTCTTCAAATTTTGTCCAGGGGAAGGGCGCGCCGACAAGAAGCTTGACGCTAAGGTTGGCGCGCCCTTATGATGCCAGCTCGGACTAAAAGTTTTATTGATCCGTTCTCTGTTGCAGTTCGTCAATCCCACCCGTGTCCCTTGAGAGGGAGAAGTCTTATGCTGCCACGCACGCAACGCCAGAAAGAGATTCTGGACTACATCACACGCTTTATCGCGCGTCACGGGTACGAGCCCTCTTACGCGCAGATCGCGCGTCACTTCAACGTTTCCTCCAAAGCCACGATCGCCAAACATATCGCCGCGCTGGAAAAACGCGGACTGCTTTCGCGCCGACGCGAGGACGGCGCTTTCAATCTCGCCGTGACCATAGAAGATTCGCCGACCGACGCGACCTGCGAAATACCTCTGCTTGGACGAATCGCTGCGGGCGCTCCCATCGATGCTGTAGAGGATGCGCAACCCATCAGCGTGCCGCGCTTCCTTCTTGGGCGCGTGCGGCCCGAACGCGTCTATGCGCTGCGGGTCAAAGGCGATTCGATGATCGACGAGCATATCTGTGACGGCGACATCGCGCTCATAGAGAATCGCACGGAAGCACGCGACGGCGAGATAGTCGTCGCGCTGGTCGACGGGGCGCGCGCCACATTAAAACGTCTCTTTCGCTTCGGCCACGAAGTCGAGCTTCGTCCGGCCAACTCACAGCTTGCCCCCATGAGACTGCGCGCCGCGCAGGTCGAAGTCCAGGGAATCTTTCGCGGACTGCTGCGCCCCAGCCTGTAAATTCAGGTACACAGAATAATCCTCATGTCGGCGCAAGCAGCGTCGCCGTCTACTGCTTACGATTTAGGTCAAAATAAGATACAGAATTGAGCCCACCAGCATCGACACCCCGAACAAAAGTGTGATGATCGATGCCGCGAGCAATTTGTTGCCCAGGAGGGGGCGATGTTTGATCTTCAGCTCGCCCCGCGCGACATAGAAGCTTGCAAGAGACAGGAGAGCGCCGCACGCTATAAGCGCAAGGGCAAACTCGCGCGTGCCTCTTTCGTAAGGCATGACGGGCATCGGCGCGATCAATAGTGTGGCTGTGTAAACGAGAACGCGTTTCGCTCGACTTGAGATCACAAACGATTTCCTTTGCGGGTTAACATTTCTGAATATATCAGTCAGCGTATTAAAAAGGCATGCTATCGCGGGCTCGGGTTCAACGAGTTGTTAGATAGGTCTCTGATCGATGGCAGCTCATCTTATCCCTGATTGCATTTGCTGCTGGCGTAGTTTATCTACTACTTCCTGCTCGAAATCCGCAAGAAATTCCCGCTCGTGCTCGGGCGCTTTCGTGTCACAGCTATACAAGATGAAGCTTAGCTTAAGTGCGCTTTTACCATCGCCGCGTGAGTAGACCCTCATGTAAGCCATCCCGGTGGACTTGCATATCTGTTTGCGTAGATGGCCGGTATATAAATCCCTGTCCTCGCTGGAGGGATACAGCTCAGGCATCTCCTGTAAACGGTGGTAGCTGACATACGTGAGGTCTGTATTGTATAACTCTCGTATAAGCTCCTCCCTCGAAACGTTGAACTCATATTCCTTATCATAAGATATGGTCTGATCGTCCTTGTATGACGTAGCGGTAAAGGCGAAGACGGAAATCATCGCAACAACATAGACTGCCAATCGCCTTCGCCTCGCTCTACCGACGCCCCGCTCTACCTCTGTGCAGCAGCATGATGATTGATAAAGATATGACACCGGCAGTATGAGAAGCGCGGCGAGGTCTGTTATGTCAGCGGTGCGACCGATACTGAAAGGTAGTAAAAGGTTGAGCCAGTCGATTAGTGGTTGTACGTAAACGGATTTCCAGAAAGCGAAGCCTGCCGCCGTAGCGAAATAAACAGGCTTCTTCCAGCGTGGCAGGAATGTAGCTAAGAACAGCGGGAATATAAACAATCCGGCCAGGTCAGATAACTTACCGGTTAACCAGTTATGAAATAGCTGCTTGAGAATGAAGTCATTAACAAGCAGCACGAAAAGTGCGGCCAGAAAGCCTGGCGAGATAAGAGCGTTTGGTTTCCTTACTTTATTCATAAGCCAATGGCCGTCCGACTACTATTATATCGAAGGCTTCGCCATTAACTTTGCCGCGTATCGGGACGCCTTATTTGAATCCCGTATCGAGACTTGCGCCAACGACGTTGACGTGTGTGGTGTGTGGTGGGCCTTCGTAGCCGCGCCAGACCTCTGCGATGACGACGGCGACGCGCGGCTCAAAAGGGCTCTTCAAATATCCTAGCACCTTCATGTCGAGCGGCGAGCCTTCGTCTGCCTTGTAAGTCTGCTCAAAGACGGTCTTCCGACCTTTACGCTTTGAGTTGAGCTGCAACACGGCGTTACTAATCACGCCATAAATTTGTTCCCCGCTGATCTCTTTGGTCTTGAGGTCTGCCGTCAGTTGATCGCCTTCGTAAGTGGCGGGAAAGGTCAGCAGCGCGAACCGTCCCTGTGCGACGATATTGTGCTCGCGCAATTTACTGTTAAAGAGGTCGCGCTTGTAGCGCCACAAAGCATTAAGCGATTCGGGCGTTCTGTTCTTGAGCGTGTCCTGTAGATCGCTGCTGTCGTAATCGAATTGCCAGAGGACTTTGTCTGACTTGAGGTCTTTGATGACGAGCTTGGCGAAGTAGCAGCCGCATGCTTCATCGCCGGGCTCTACATAGTAGGCGAGCTTTCCGTCCTTGCTCCATCCGACGGGATAGAAACGCTCTATGATTAATTCCTGTCCCGGCTGGTTTCCATAAAAGCTCGCGAAGCGCCTTCTAATCAAACTCTGTAATCTCACCTCGGCGGGCGCACGGTAAATCGCGCCGCGCTGGTTATTCTGGCCGAGAGCGGGCCGCGACACGGACGCGAAACCCGCGCACGTCAATAGCACGATTGCCGCCAGCATTCTTTTTAAGATCATCCTCTTCAAGCTCCTTTTGAAACAGGCTTTCGCTTTGAGCAAACGCGAAAGAGATACGAACAACGTCGATGGGCCAGGAGTATAAGGGCGCGCGCCTTTTGAGACCAGCGCTTTTGAGCATGTGCCTTGCGCGCCGCACTGTCGAGCGCTTTGAAAGTTTTTCTAAACCCACGAAGCAGGGCAAAGGTCAAGCGCCGCACAAACGTCGCCTCAAAGACGCCTGTGTGCTGATGATTGTCGAAAAGTAGTTATGTTATAGTAGCTCTTATCTGAAACTCTCCCGTCTTGAAATTCGGAGGTCAGCCGTGAAAAATCTTTGCCGAACGCTTTCAGTATTCTTCCTCGCAGCCGTCTCGCTGCTCTTCATCTCAGCCGTCTCCGCGCAGGCGCAACCGCCGGGCCGCGTCCTTGAGCCGCGCCGCGAGACTCTGGAGACGGCGCGCGACCGCATGCACCGCGATCACAATCGAATTGCCACAGACGAGCCGGGAGTCAATGACAATCCGTTCGAGTCGTCGCGCAGACGCGCACTGATGTTTCGTCTGGCCCGCGCCGCCGAGCTCAGACAGGACACAGAGCGCATACAGTTCTTTAATACGGAGATGATGCGTTCGGTCTCCGTGAGCGCTACGCCGGACTACGACCGGATTATTAAGTCGACGGGCGAGATAAAGAAGCGCGCAGAGCGACTGAGGCTCAATCTCAGATTGCCGAAGCTGGAGAAATCAGAGCAGCCGCAGGCTGAAAGCGAGATTGCGGACAACCAATCTCTGACGGCTTCCTTAAAGAGGCTGGACGAATTGGTCAGGCACTTCGGCACGAATCCTCTGCCGAGGCTTGGGAACGCGGGCGTGCTAGATGTCACTGCCGTCGCGGACGCCCGCCGAGACCTTGGTGGTATCATCGCGCTGAGCGATCACATCAGAAAAAGCGCCAAGCGGTTGAGACAGCAAGCGGGACGTTAAGCGCGCAGACTATACTTCAAGCTACACAGGCCCGAACCTGCCACCCCCGAAGTGCCGCCGGCGATTCGGTATTTAAAGTCGGATCAAAACCCGCCAGACGGCCACAGAGACCGTACATGATAAAAGAAAGCCATGAGATTGCGCTCCAAAGCCTCTACATCTACCCCGTAAAATCCCTGAAAGGCATAGCCGTCGATGAAGCAAAAGTCGAGCGGCGCGGTCTGCAACATGATCGCCGTTGGATGCTCGTCGACGAAGAGAACACCTTTATCACGCAGCGCGAGCATCCGCGCATGGCGACCGTCGCGCTCAGGTTAGACACGGAAGGGTTGAGAGCAACAGCAGAGGGCATGGAGGATTTATTGATCCCCTATACGCCTTTGACTCTTGAGCCGCTGACAGTCACGGTCTGGAGAAGCGTCTGTCAGGCATACGCTGTCGCCGCTCACGTCGATGAATGGTTCAGCCGTTTTCTGCACACGCCCTGTCGCCTGGTCTATATGCCTGACGAGACGCGGCGCGAGGTCAATCCGATCTTTGCCGTCGATCACGACATAGTCAGTTTCGCGGACGGCTATCCCTTTATGATGATCGGCGAAGCGTCGCTCGATCAATTGAACGAACGGCTGAACGAGATGCCCTTGCCGGTGAACCGCTTTCGCCCGAACTTCGTGCTCAAAGGCACGCACGCCTTTGCCGAAGATGAGTGGAAGGAAATCCAGATCGGCGACACAATCTTTCATCTGGTCAAGCCTTGTGAGCGCTGTCAGGTGACGACAATAGATCAGGACAGGGGCGTGCGCCGAGGCCCAGAGCCGCTCAAAACACTGGCGACTTATCGCACGATTGATAACAAGGTTCTCTTTGGTCAATACCTGATCGCGCAAGCTGCGGGCGGTCGCGTTCGCGTCGGGGACAGAGTCCGTATCATCGCACGCAAAGACGGGACGGGTAACGGGCATCTATCATGAGCGAGATCGAAGAGACCGGCAACGAGCAGGAGTATGTGCTCGGGACAGCTGAGGACGAGCTTGTACGCTTAGGGTTTCAACATCAGTTGTGGCTGGCGGAAGCTGTTCGCGCGTGGGAGCGCGCGGGCTTTGGTCAGGGCGACCTACTGCTCGATGTGGGTTGCGGGCCAGGATATGTAAGTTTTGAGCTGGCGCGGCTGGTCGGAAGTTCTGGCCAGGTCATCGCCGTCGATATGTCGCAGCGCTTTATCAATCACCTGCGCGAGCAGATACAGGTTCGCAGGGTCTCCAACATCAAGACCATGATCGGCGACGTGGGCCAACTGGATATCGCAGAGCGAAGCGTCGATGGAGCGTATGCGCGATGGGTGCTCTGCTTCGTAGAGCATGCGGAGGCGGTGGTGGCGGCTGTGGCGCGCGCTCTGCGGCCCGGAAAAGCTTTCGTCGTGCAGGACTACTTTAATTATGAAGCGGCAGTGATTGCTCCCAAAGACGAGATCTTCGATCATGTCTTTAAGGTCGTGGCCCAGTCCTTTCGTATGCGACAGGGCAATCCGGATGTCGGCAGCTATGTGCCCGCGATGATGGAGCGCTGTGGGCTGGAGGTGCGCGAGATCAATTCGCTCTCAAGGATTGCCAGGCCCGGCACTGCTCTCTGGAAATGGCCGGAGACTTTTTTCCAGAACTATCTGCCCGTGCTGGTCGAGATGAAACTTATCAGTCAATCGGAGAGACAGACCTTTGAAAGACTCTGGGCGGAACGATCAAGTAATGCCGGGGCGTTCTTCTGTACGCCGCCGATGGTCGAGGTCATAGGGGTCAAAAGATAAAGGCCACGCGCGCCGCTGAAATCAACTCTATGAAAATAGTTCCGGAGACGGGCAGCCACTTTGATCTCGCTGACGAGCACGCACAAGCACTGATGCGGGACTTGCTCTCGCGCCCGCTCTTCGCTCATCTCGCGACCGCTTGCCCTGCTGGCCCAAGAGAATCACCCGTCTGGTTTTTGTGGGAGGACGAACATCTCTGGATCATTGGCAACTATCGCACGGATACTTTTCCGAAGCGCATAGAATCGGACGGGCGCTGCGCCATCGGCATAGTGGACTTTGATCGCGCGACGGGGATGGTTCAACACGCGGGCTTTCGTGGCCGCGCGCATTTAGAGCCGCACGACGAGGAGAAAGTAAAACGCCTGCTGGCACGTTACCTGGGCCCAGAGCCGTCGCAATGGGACGCTCGCTTCCAAGAGATACTCGGCGATGCGGATTACGTCCTCGTGCGATTCGAGCCGGAAACGGTCGTAGTGCGGGATCAATCCTACACGGTCAAGCAGGACGCAAGTCCTTTTGAGCATTTGAAACCCAACTGAAGTTTCAATCTGCCGGTCGGGTTTGTCAGGTAAAGGTTTTCGTATGGGCTTAGCAGCGGGGATAGATAATTTGAGAATCGAGCGGGCGCAAGAATCTGACCTTTCGCTAATCCTCTCTTTTATCAAAGAGCTGGCAGAGTACGAGCGACTCTCGCACGAAGTGGTGGCGACCGAAGAACTGCTGCGTGAATCTTTGTTCGGCGAGAACGTTAAAGCGGAGGTCGTCATCGCTTATGAAGAGGAGCAGGCGATCGGCTTCGCCCTCTTCTTTCACAACTTCTCGACCTTCGTGGGCCGTCCGGGCATTTATCTGGAAGACCTCTACGTGAAGCCGCACGCGCGAGGTCGTGGAATAGGTCGCGCGCTGCTTTCATATCTCGCGCGGCTGGCGAAGGAACGCGGCTGCGGTCGTCTGGAGTGGGCCGTGCTTGACTGGAATGAACCGGCGATCAGGTTTTACAGGAATCTAGGCGCTGTGCCGATGGAGGAGTGGACGGTCTTTCGCGCCACGGGCAAGGCGCTGGATAAACTGGCCGAGGGGACGATGAATGAATCACGGCCAGGCGAGAACTGATGAAGGCTTCAATCTCGTCACGCGGCTGCCGCTGTCGGCTCAGGAACTTCACGCGAATTGCTTTCGTATGCTCGCGCGAGTATATAAAGAGGTCGCATCCCCTAAAGGCGAACGGGAGCTTCTATGTTTTGTCCAAAATGTGGTCAGCAGCAAACAACAGACGGCGTGCGTTTCTGCTCGCGCTGCGGTTTTCAGCTTGAGGTCGTCAAAGAACTGCTCGCGACGGACGGCACTGCGCCGCTCGTGTGGGCCAATGCCGAGACACACACACAGCGGCAACGCTCCGCGCGTGACAGAGGCATACGGCAGGGACTTATGCTCATGCTTTTGACGGCATTCATCGTGCCGATGATCGCCATCCTGGCAAAACTTGGCATCATGCCCAAAGAATTTGTCGCACTGGCAGCAATCTTCTGTGCCATCGGCGGATTTATACGCTTCATTTATGCCTTGATGATGGAGGAAGGAGCGAAAACGGGAAAGCCCTCTATGCCTTCTGGCTACAATCCGGCAATGATGCAGTCGCACTTACAGGCCACTGCCTCGCCCGCAGCTTTGCCGCCGCAGCAGAGCATACCCGCCGGCGCGTTCGGCAGGCGGCGCACAGAGACGGCGGAAATGGTTCAGCCGCCGAGCGTCACGGAGAACACCACACGCTTACTCGACAACGCGAACGAAAAATAAGCGATGATCGTCTCTGCTGCCGGTAGTGCCCGCGCCCGGTAGATAAACTCGCATTCGCTTAAAGCCCCAGGCCGCCCGGAGCCGACCGTTTTTGATGTACGGCTCTTGATAAGGCGCGCGGCCCATTGCTTCTATAATATTTGGACAGCCCCGTAACTACCTATATAATTCACGCCCCGAAGAGGAGAACCCCCTGAAGTGAAGCTGATGACCATTGTGCTGTGCCTGTTCTGTCTGCTATTGATCGCGCCCGGCGGCAGTAGTCAAAGTGCGCGGCCAGCGCCGAAGTGTCCGCAGCTTGTCATCGCCTGCCCGCTCGAAACGGTCGAACAGGACACGCAGTTGAGGTTCTCTGCGCTGGTCGCAGGCGATGATCCCGGTGTCGCGCTCACCTATAGCTGGTCGCTCTCAAACGGCAGGATCAGCGAGGGGCAGGGGACTCCCTCTATCATGGTCGATACGACTGGCATGGGCGGGCGGCGCATCACGGCGAAGGTCGTGGTCGGCGGGCTCGGTCGCGATTGTCAGAGCACAGTTTCATGCGCCATCCTCGTCGTGAAGCCAGTTGGCCCAACGATCAGGCAGACGGAAAGTGCGACCACGCCGACTGCGACTGCGATCAAGCCTGCGGAAACCGCGACGAGGCCGACTCAACCCGCCAGCAGAACAAGCGAAGCGGTCGTCAAGCCTGCGGAGGTTGTCAGAAAGCCTGCGGACGCGCCGCGGATTAATAACAGTGAGAACAGGGACAACACGGCGGCGCGGCGACTTGACGGTTATGGCGATCTGACGTTCGAGCTTGAGAAGGAGCATCTCGCGGGCTTCGCCAGAGAGCTACGCCGTGCGCCGGACGCGCAAGGCTATATCATCGTTTATGGCGGTCGCTGTAGCGCGGATTCGGCGGCGCTTGAGCGAGCAGAGCGCGCCAAGGAATGGTTGATCGACAGGCACGGGGTTGACGCCAGCCGCATCGTCGTCATCGACGGCGGATACCGCGAAACACAGTCGACGGAGATTTTCGTCGCGCCCGTCGATGCGACTCTGCCCGAGTTGAAGGGCTCAGTCCAACCGCTCGACAGGTCAAGCTGTAAACAGGGATGAGTCGAGTTCCGCTGGCGGTGATAATGCTTGGACGCTTGCTATAGTTATAGCAACGGGCACACGTCAATCAATCGCCCGCCCGCGCTAACCCTTCAGGGAGAAGGTCTGGAATGCAAGGTGAGGGTAAAGCCGTCAGACGCCTGCGCGAACGTCTTGAGATGCGTCTGCCCGTCCGCGTTCATTGTCGCGAGAGCGAGGATCACGGCTGGGTCGAGCGGACGCAACTGATCGACATTACGCCGTTTGGCGCGCGCCTGCGTATCTCTCGCCCGACGGAAACGGGGAGACTCCTGCACCTGACCATGCCTTTGCCGCGCCAGTTGCGCTGCTTTGATTATACGGACGAGCAGTACAACATCTGGGCGCTTGTCAGACACGCACGCCCGCTTGCGCTCGAAGTCGTCGGCGGGCTGCCGCGCTTCGAGATCGGCGTCGCCTTTATAGGCAAACAGCCGCCGCTCAGTTTTGAGACCAATCCGGCTGAGCGTTACCTGATCGCGAGCGCTCCCGTGGATAACAATCTATGGGGCATGCGCGAGGGTCCCGATACTGCGGCGGCACGCGCCGGTACGCTTGAGCGCCGTGCGGAGACGCGAAGCCCTATGGCCGTGGATGTTGTGATAGAAGTTCAGGACTCAGACGGCACAGTGCTTAAGAGCGAGACTGCGCGGACTGAGAATATCAGTCGTCGCGGGATGGCCGTCAGTACAGAGCTTGATATAGCACGCGGGCGCTTCGTGCGTGTGCGCAGCGCTCATTACCGTATCGCCGTCATCGCCGCCGTGCGCCGAAGGCGTCGTGGCACGGACGGTCTCAAGCAGCTGCATCTGGAGTTCGTAGACAGGCAGTGGCCGCCGCTCGAAGAGAGTTGATGCCTTGCGAAGAGAGCTGATTAGACTTTTCCTGCGCCTCCGCAAAAATGGAGTTGACAGTCATGCGCAAATTATTGCTGCCCGCATTGTTGATCTGTATCTGCGCGTGTACGGCGCTTGGTCTTGAAGCAGACGGTCTTGAAATCTCTATCACGCTCGTCCGAGGCGAGCGCAGCCGTGACAGCGGCGGGGCTAGGTCGACGATCAACATCAAGCAGGGCGGGATCGTTTACGAGCAGGCTTATTTCGGGATGGGCGGGGGCAGGCGAAAGCCTGTGCGCAAGGAGTTCAAGCTATCGGATGAAGATAAAAGGCGATTGATCGAGCTGATCGAAGAGCGTGCGCTGCTGGTCAAAGATTCACTTGAATACCCCATGTCTAACTCAGGCATTCGCCGTTACTTCAAAATCTCCATTGAGCTTAAGCTGAACGAAAAAACGGGAGCGATCAATCTCGAAGGGCCAACAAACGCCGTGGAGATTAAAGCTCAGAAGCTCTATCAAAATTCCACCGCACTGATCGAAGAGGTGTACAGGATCATCAATAAGATGGACGAGGGAGTTGCTTATGAGCCGCTGATACATTGAGAGGGAGATGTGTGAGCCATGCCGGAAAGTTATTCTGCTTCTTCGACCAATAGATTTGGACGATTAAAGCTGTGATCTCTTGTCTTGCAATAGTTCGATCACTTATTTTCGTTTGATGAAACTCGCGCCCGCGTTCTTATTTTCGTTTGATGATGCTGCGACGGCGCGACTGTACGGGCGTCCTCATCGCCAGCAACCTTGTGTGCCTTGATTCGAGAATGGCAGTCAGCGTCTGGTGACTTAAACCCAGCAGCCGCGCCGCGTGTGTCACCTTCCCCTGAGCCTCCCTCAGAGCCCGCGTGATTAAACGCTCCTCGTAGAGCAGCACTTCTTCGGGCAGCGAAAATTCCTGCCAGGGCTCGAACATAGTGCCTTTGCCGGTCGCGCGAAGCAGCAGGAGCTTGAACGCTTCTTCTCGGATAGGCTGGCCCTTCGAGGCGGCGACGGCGTGCTCTATGATCGCCAGCAGCTCGCGCGCATTGCCTTGAAGCGGCAGGCCCTTGAGAGATTCCAGACTGCCCGGAGCAAAAGTAATTTCTCTGCCTTCGCGCTCGGAAATCTGTCGGACGAAATGCTGTGCCAGTGCAACTAGATCGTCTGGCCGCTCTCTTAAAGGCGGAATCTCCAACTCAAACGGCGTGATGCGATAGAACAACTCTTCGCGGAAGCCTCCTTCGGCCAGAAGCTTCGAGAGCGAAGCGTTGGTCGAGGCGACGATCCGCACATTCACATGTTCAGGTGCGTGCGCGCCGACGGGCATGATCTCGCCCGCTTCGATCAAATGCAGAAGCTTGCCCTGATCCATCTCCGTGAGCGCGGAAATCTCTTCTAAAAAGAGCGTGCCGCCCGCCGCTTTGCGGACTGCGCCCGTGTAGTCCGTGAAGGCTTCCACGGGCGTGCCCTCGCTCTGTTCGGATGGCCGAGCTTCGTCTTGCCGTTCGGTGAGAGCGCCGCAGTTGAGAATTACGAACGAGCCCGCGCGCCCGCTCCAGTGATGAATCAGACGCGCGAGCACCTCTTTGCCGACACCCGTTTCTCCAGTCAACAGGATTGGCAGCTCCGCTTGGGCCAAGCGCTCAGCCCTCTCAAGCAGCGCCTCCGTCTCTTGGCTGGCATGTATAAAGGAGATCGTTGACGGACGGGCGGGAGTTTCGACGGGGCCGCGCGACATGAGTTGGCGCGCGCAGGCGCGTAGACGAGCGAAGTCCTCCGCATCCTGCGTGCCTGCGAGCCATTCATCTGCGCGCGCATAAATATCAAGTCGCTCCTCATGCGTCATTCGTGCGGCATGTTCTTCCAAAAGCGTGAGCGCGGCGCGACCAGCCGTTCCCAGAGCGCCGGCCTGCCGTGCAATATTCATCGCGCTTTCCAGCGCAGCATAAGATTGATCCAGGCGATTTTGGTTCATTGAACGAACCCACAGGGAAAACTTGGATAAAGGACTGTCGTCAGTTCCGCCGCAAGGGGAACGCTCTTAACTTTTTATAAGCGCCCTCGCTGGCCAAGACTGAGCGTGTGACTGCCGTAAGCCATTCAGACACGGTAGGGTCGTCGTATACCTGGCGAGAATATACAACAGTTCGGGAACGTATAGTGAAAAATTGGGTTAGCTATAAAAAGCTGGCTGAAGAATAGACGTTGAAAAGCAATTGCCGTATAACTGATCTATCAGCTATACGGCAATTAAAATTCTGGAGCCACCTTCGAGACTCGAACTCGAGACCTACGGTTTACGAAACCGTTGCTCTACCAACTGAGCTAAGGTGGCTAAGGCTTTCGATGTAAGGCGAATATACGAATGCGTGATGCCGACTGTCAAGCGGCTGAAGGTATAGCGCATAGTTGACACAAGGAGGAGCTAAAAAGGGATGCCAAAAGATAAAAATCTGGCGAAGCACAAAAGCCGTTTCGAGGTTCGCGGCGGCGTAATCAACGAGTTCGATTTTCATCAGAATCAAAGAGCGCTCGCCGAAGAAGAGCAAAATCGTTTTGCCCGCCAGGAGGACGAGAGACGCCAGCGCGAGGCAGAGACTGCCGACTCCGAGCCGCAATCGGAGGCCGAGCGCATACATGAGCTGATGGCCGAAGCCCACGAGAAAGTCCTGGAGCGTAAAGCGAAAGAATCACCTTCGAGCGCTAAGAAGAAGCCCGCTCGTGCGCGCGCTCAAGCGAAAAGGAGTGCGAAGCCCGCGGCGAAAGGCTCTGTGAAAAAGGGCGCGGCGAAAAAGTCTGGTGCTGCTCGGAAGGGAACTGCTGCAAGCACGAAGAAGGGCGGCGCGAAAAAGGGCGGCGCGGCGAAGTCTGGCGGCAGTAAAAAGAGCACGAAGAAAACGGGCACAAAGCAGAGCGGCGCAGCCGGAAAAGCCTCCGGCAAAAAGGGCGGCGCAAAGAAGGGCGCAAAAAGCTCTGCGCGGAAACAAGCGCGCGGGCGCTAGTAATCTTCGGCTCGTATTCTTCGATTGCAATCTTCGGACGTAATGTTTTGAACTATTCAAAGGGAGCGATGGCGTATGGAACAGCAGCAAAGGGAAGAACCCGGCAGGTCAACGCAGGGTGAGAAGACCGGCGGCGCAGACGGGCAGGATCAGACCAGAGATGACGGCGAGAATGAACTGGAAGCCGAACAGGAATCGGCTGCGGCGATGGACGCCGATGTCCCGCAACCGCCAGACGCAGATCAGACCACGGAAGGCCAGCCGTCTTAAGATCAGCGGACGGGCCCAAGGGCAGGAAACCTCTCAAGCCGGAATCGGGCAGAGCATGTTGGAATCGCAGGCCGCAAAGCGCGCAGGACGAACGCGTCTGTGCCGGCACTTCGTCCTGCCCGATTCCTGTGCGAGCGAAAATCGGTTACGATATGGCAGTCCAAGATTCGCCCGCACTCCCCTGGGCTCCTGCTTCGATCATGAAAAAAAGCAATCCTTTCGCTCATCGCAAGCCTTCAAGCTATGCGCGCGCTCCGCTTCGTGATGGGCGCGCACGCTTGGCTTTCGCTCTCCTCTGGCTCGTCCTGATCTGCTGCGCGCCGCTTTACGCGCAGAACAAAACTGCTAAGCCACCCACGCGTCCACGCAAACTTCCTTCGCCGGAAAAGATCGTCGGCGATTATCTGAAGACTATCGGCGGCAAACAAAGGGTCGCCGCGATCAGGGACGCGACCTACGAGTGGAGTGTGAAGCTCGGGGGAGAGTCGTTCGGCGAAGGCAGGACGCGTCTTAAAGCGCCGGGCGCTGTGCGCGGCGACCTGATCCTG
>Ga0190273_10000058_pt1 | contig 69410 bp, 66 predicted proteins | sample Popmic504IS_FD_134513 | JGI IMG/M metagenome (GOLD analysis project Ga0190273, IMG submission 134513) | Populus adjacent soil microbial communities from riparian zone of Shoshone River, Wyoming, USA - 504 IS | ecosystem: Environmental > Terrestrial > Soil > Riparian zone > Trees stand | place...
GGCGCGAGGGCGAGGCCCTGGCCTTTGACGATACGATCGAGCACGAAGCCTGGAACCGCAGCAGCGAGACCCGGATCGTCCTCATCTTCGACGTCTGGAACCCCCACCTTACCGCGGAAGAGCAGGCACTTCTGGTGCGCTACTTCGAGGTCTCGGGGGCCGACGCGGGCGGCGCCGGCTGAGCGAAGCGCGGGGCTTCAGCCCTTCTTCTGCGTATCGAGCCCCAATGCGGCGGTTACGTCGCTGACGTGCCGGTTATAATTGCGCCACCGCCCCGATGAGCGCTGATGGAGCGGCTGGCGTACTTGCCAGACGCTCGCGGTGCGCACGGGGCCGGCCACCCCGCTTTCGCCGAGAACATCGTCTTCCCAGGGCAGCTCCAGGAACTCGAGCAGTCCACCGATGCTGCCGCGTGGATCGCGCACCAGGTCGTCATAGGCAAGATCGTGGATGTCGCCGGGATACACCGCCTTCCAGTGGTCCATCAGACGCAGATACTGACCGTGCCAATGCACGATATCGCGAAGGTCGAAGCCGTAGCCGACGCTGTCGTGAAAATAGACGAAGTAGATGGAAAGGATGTTGTCGAGCGGGCTGCGCACCGTGTGGACGATCTTGGCGTCCGGGAACATTGCCTTGATGAGCCCGATGTGAAGGAAGTTGTCCGGCCGCTTGTCGGTCACCCGCGCGGCATCCGGGAAGAGCTGCGTGAGGTGTTCCAGGTAAGCGCTCCCAAGCTGCTCCAGCGTCTCGGCCGATGCGCTGCCCAGAGCCCGTGGATATGGCTGAAGCGTGCCGTGGACGAGCGCCGGGATGAATTCCAGTTCGCCCCCCGCCCTGACCTGACTGTGCCGCGCCAGGATCTGCTCGGCCAGCGTCGAACCCGAGCGGAACAGGCCGCAGATAAAGACCGGCGGCTCCGCGCCAGTCCCTGCCGCCGCGCTAACACCCAGCGGAAACGTTTCGATCAAAGCGTCGACCAGCCGCTCGTGCGCCTCGGCCACGTAGCGAAACTGGGGCGGGATCGCAGTTCGCGCGGTGCGGTTCGCCGCCTCGAACATCGCGAACGCCTCGTCATAGCGGCCGAGGGCATCGAGGGCATGGCCGGCGGCGAAGCTGATCTCGGCCTGGGTCTCGGGATCGCCTCCGCTTTCGGCAAGCGCTTTGCGCAGCAGCGGCAAAGTCGCTTCGGGGCGGCCTTCGAACGTCGCGATCGCCGACAGCCTCGCGAGCGCGCGGCCATTGCGCGGATCGACCTCCAGCGCGCTCTCGTAAGCGCCTCGTGCCTCGGCTGCCCGTCCTTCGTCCTCGTAGAGATTGCCGAGGTTGAGCCACGCCGGCACGAAGCGCGGGTTCAGGCGAAGCGCTTCGCGCAGCTCCGCCTCCGCTTCGGCACCCCGTTCGAGATGCTCCGAAAGGATCGCGGCGCGGTTGAGATGCACTTCTTCCGGCCGCTCCACGCGATGCCGGATCGCCTCGCCATAAGAGGAAAGCGCCTCCTCGAAACGGCGCGCGCTGCGCTGCAGGTAAGCGAGGTTGTACCAGCTGTCCGGCAAATCGGCGCGGGCGGCGAGCAGCTTCTGGTAAGCGGCGACCGCCTCCTCCACGCGTCCCTGCCCGAGCAGCCGATCGGCATCGGCGCGCAGCCGCTCCCAGCCTCCCGTCCCGCCGCTCATCCGCCGAGCAGCGGCCGCGGCGCATTCAGCGCGATGCCGGCTCCCCGCGCCACCTCCTCCGCCCACACGACCACCTTGTCGATCTCGTCCCGATAGGCCGCCGCCGCCTCCCGCTGTGCGGCCAGCCGGTCCTCCCGTCCAAAGGCCTCGCCGGACTTGGCGTTGCGGCTAAAGGCGCCCGCCACCGCCCCGTCCAGGGCCGCCTCGGACGTGCGCAGCCCGAACAAGCGCGCAGCAGCGCTCAGCGCTTCGCCCGGCGCATCAAGCATCAGCTCGGAGTTGCAGGTTCGAACCCGATCAGGATGCTGCTCGGTCAGCCGGGCAAAGAGCTGATGCTGTGCAAGCCAGCCGACCGCGGCGACCTGGAGGTCGGTCTGCAGCAAATGCTCCTCCGGCGCGAAACCCAGGTCGATGAAGCGGTCCTTGAGCTGCTTGACGAGCAGGTCGCGCACCCACAGTCGCCCCCAAAGGCCCTTGGCCGCGATCGAGCCGAGGTACAGCTCCAGCGGCGCATAGAGCAGCACGGCTCTGGCCTCGGCCCGCATCGCCAGCATAGTCGGCGCAAGGCTGTTCAACAGGTTGGACGGCTTGACGATCACCGCCTCGCCCGGCTCGAACGGCCGCGCCAGAAGCCCCAAGGCCCCGTCCAGCACCTCGGCCAGCCGCTGCGGCGGAGCGCCGCGATGCCGCCAGCCGACCAGATCGTTGAGGATCACGGGCTCCTTCAGCGTCGAGGCAGTCCCGGGCAGATCGAGCGCCGTGGCCAGCAATGTCGAGCAGCAATAGGCCGAGTGGAAGATGAAGTGGATCGGCGCCGCCGCGGGCACCGCACCAAGCGCCTCCGTCCGCCCCACCGGCAGCGTGTCGCCGGTCAGATGCTCGTCGGTGAGAAACGGCGCCGCGCGCCGGGTAGCACGGTCCGCGCGGGTGAAATGCACCGCGTCATGCTCGGGATCGTAGCGGTGCGCGAGCCACTCGGGGAGGAGCTGCAGTCGGGGTGCGGCCGTGACCATCGCCAACCTGTGCACCGCCCCCGCCGCCGCTTCAAGACCCGGCTGCGACCCGCCCCACCCTCTATCAGCCCGCCGCCGGCACGATCGACAGGGCGCCCTCACCCTCATCCACTCGGAGTACCGATCCGTCCGGCACATCGCCGCGCAGGATCGCGTCGGCCAGCGGGTCCTGAAGATACTTCTGCACCGCCCGCTTCAACGGCCGCGCGCCGTACACCGGATCGTAGCCGACCCGGCCGAGCCACGCGCGCGCACCCTCGGTGAGGTCGAGGGTGATCTTCCGGTCGGCGAGCAGCTTGCCGACCCGCTTGACCTGGATCTCAACGATCGGCCCCATATGCTCGGCATAGAGGCGATGGAACAGGATCACTTCGTCCAGCCTGTTGAGGAATTCGGGGCGGAAGTGGCCGCGCACGAGCTCCATCACCTGCGGCTCGACATCCTCCACCTTCTGCCCCTCGGACAGGCCGGTGAGATACTGGCTGCCGAGGTTGGAGGTGAGGATGATGATCGTGTTGGTGAAATCCACAGTCCGGCCCTGGCCGTCCGTCAGCCGGCCATCGTCCAGCACCTGGAGGAGGATGTTGAAAACGTCCGAATGCGCCTTCTCCACCTCGTCGAACAGCACCACCTGGTAAGGCCGCCGCCGAACCGCTTCGGTGAGAACGCCGCCTTCCTCATAGCCGACATAGCCCGGCGGAGCGCCGATCAGCCGCGACACCGCGTGCTTTTCCATGAACTCCGACATGTCGATCCGCACCATTGCGGTGGAATCGTCGAACAGGAACTCGGCGAGCGCCTTGGTCAGCTCGGTCTTGCCGACGCCGGTGGGGCCGAGGAACAGAAAGCTCCCCATCGGCCGGTTGGGGTCCTGCAGCCCCGCGCGCGAGCGGCGAATGGCGCGGGCAACGGCGGCGACCGCCTCCTGCTGGCCGATCACACGCTTGCCGATCAATGCCTCCATCTGGAGCAATTTCTCGCGCTCTCCGGCCAGCATCCGCTCCATCGGAATGCCGGTCCAGCGTGCCACCACGCCGGCAATGTCTTCGTCGGTCACTTCCTCGCGCAGCATGGCGCCGGCGCTCGCCGCCTCGACCTCGGCGAGTTGCCTCTCAAGGCCCGGGATGTGCCCGTACTGGATTTCACCCGCTTTCCCGAGGTCCCCGGCGCGCTGCGCCTGGTCGAGTTCGATCCGGGCGCGGTCCAGCTCCTCCTTGAGCTTGGCTTCGCCGGCCAGCTTCTCCTTCTCCCCCTGCCAGCGCTGGGTGAGCTCGGCCGATTGCTGCTCGAGATTGGCGAGCTCGCCTTCCAGCGCCTTGAGCCGGTCCTGGCTTGCCCGGTCCTTTTCCTTCTTCAGCGCCTCGCGTTCGATCTTGAGCTGGATGATCCGCCGGTCGAGGTTCTCGATCTCCTCCGGCTTCGACTCCACCTCCATGCGCAGGCGGGACGCCGCCTCGTCCATCAGGTCGATCGCCTTGTCGGGCAGGAAGCGGTCGGTGATGTAGCGGTGGCTGAGCGTGGCCGCCGAGACCAGGGCGCCGTCGGTGATCCGCACGCCGTGGTGCAGCTCATACTTCTCCTTGAGTCCGCGCAGGATGGAGATCGTGTCCTCCACCGTCGGCTCGCCGATAAACACCGGCTGGAAGCGCCGCTGCAGCGCCGGGTCCTTTTCGACATGCTTCTTATATTCATCGAGCGTGGTCGCGCCGATGCAGTGCAGTTCGCCGCGCGCCAATGCGGGCTTGAGCAGGTTCGACGCATCCATCGCGCCTTCCGATTTGCCGGCGCCGATCAGCGTGTGCATTTCGTCGATGAACAGGATGATGTCGCCTTCGCCCTGCTTCACTTCGTCGAGCACGCCCTTGAGCCGCTCCTCGAACTCGCCGCGATATTTGGCGCCCGCGATCATCGAGCCGAGGTCGAGCGACATCAGCTTGCGGTCCTTGAGGCTGTCCGGAACGTCGCCATTGGCGATGCGCAGCGCCAGCCCTTCCGCGATTGCGGTCTTGCCGACGCCGGGCTCGCCGATCAGCACCGGATTGTTCTTGGTGCGGCGAGCAAGGATTTGGACCGTGCGGCGGATTTCCTCGTCGCGGCCGATCACCGGATCGAGCTTCCCGTCCCGCGCCGCCTGGGTGAGATCCCGCGCGAATTTTTTGAGCGCGTCGTAGCGGTCCTCGGCAGATTGGGTATCGGCGGTGCGCCCGCCGCGAATCTCGTTGATCGCGGCGTTGAGCGCTTCGGCCTTGAGGCCCGCATCGGCGAGCGCCTTGCCGGCGTCCGTATTGGGAGAAAGCACCAGCGCAAGCAGCAGCCGCTCCACCGTGACGAAGCTGTCGCCGGCCTTTTGGGCGACCTGCTCGGCCTGGTCGAGCACCCGGATCGTCTCGCCATCGAGCGCCGGTGCCTGCGAGGCGCCGGCACCGGATACGACCGGAATCTTGGCGAGCGCCTCGTCGCACTCCCGCCGCGCAGCATCGCCGCTCCCCCCGGCGCGGGCGATGAGGCCGGACGCCATTCCCTGCTCGTCCTCAAGCAGCGCCTTCAACAGGTGCGCGGGCGCGATCCGCTGATGGTTCATCCGCACGGCGACCGTCTGCGCGGCCTGGAGGAATCCGCGTGCCCGGTCGGTGAATTTCTCAAGGTTCATAACGGCCCCTATTCGCAATCGATCAGCTTCAAAGGTGGTGTGTCATTTCAGCAACACAAGATGCGCCGCGCAACCAAATTCACAACCGCCGGCCTGCCAGGCCAAAGGACAAGCCGCCTTGCGGCCCGATTCACGGTGGATGGATCAGGGTTCCTGTGCAAGCATGGCTGCACCGGCGGTTTGCCCGGCGCGGTAAGGCCCTGAGGCGACGCAGATAATCGAAGGTATTTGAGGAAATGAGCGTAACTGTTCTTGCCGCCGCGTTGGCACTGACCGGAGCCGACCCGGCCCCGGCGATGTCGTTCTCCGAATCGGTATCCGAAGCGGTCTTCGAGACCTGCTCCAGCCTGATCGCCGGCGAGCTGTCGCTGAAGGACCCGGCGGCCGTCAAGAAGCTGGGGTTCAAGCCGGCCGGAGAAATCGAAAATCCGCGCTTCGGCAAGATCCTGATCGTAAGCCGGAGCAGCGCTGACGGCGTGCTCGCCATCGGTGCTGGCGAGCAGGCATTCTGCCAGGTGCAGTTCGAAGGAAAGACCGGCGCCGCTGCGCTTGAGGCTATCCGGACGGAAGTGCTGTTGCCGGAGAATGGCTACAAACTGGATCCGAAAAACAACCGGGCGAGCGACGGCATTGCTATCGAGACCTACAAGAAGCCGCTGCAGCCGGGCGCCGTTACCTACGTCCAGCTCATGTCCGCGAAGCAACCCGGCCCTTACCCGCACCTGATCGTGCAGCTGATGGTGATGGAGGAATGATCGCAGGCGGGGGTCGACCGCTACTCTGCTGAGCCTCTGCTTCCCTTCGCAGGCAGCCGGCCGAAGCCCCCGTGACCTATTTTCCGTCCGTCCCCGACGAGCCGGCGGCCGGGGCCCCGTTCTTGTAGCGTTCGAACCAGGCGAGGATCGCGGCGGCCTTGGCAGCGCTTTGCGAGGGGCGCGCCGCAATGCCGCCGTGGCTCGCGCCCGGGACTTTCACCAAAGCGGTGGGAACGCCCTGTATTTGCAGGGCGGCGTAATATTGCTCCGATTCGCTTGCCGGCGTGCGGTAATCCTCGCTCCCGACCACCACGAGCGTCGGCGTGTGGACGTTGCCGACCAGGCTGAGCGGCGAATATTTCCAGTAGGTCTCCTGGTCCTCCCACGGCTTCTTGGCGAACCAGTAGCGCGACGTGAACAGGGTGTTGTCCATGGTCAGCGCTTCGCTGGTCCAGTTGATCACCGGCTTCTGGGTCGCCGCCGCCTTGAAGCGGTCGGTCTTGCCGACGATCCACGAGGTGAGGACGCCGCCGCCCGAGCCGCCGGTGACGAACAATTTGTCGGGATCGACGAAGCCTTGCGTGATCGCCGCGTCCACCGCGCTCATCAGGTCGTCATAATCGCTGCTTGGGTAATTGTGGTGGATGAGCTGCGCGAACTCGGCGCCGTAAGAGGAGGAGCCGCGCGGGTTGACCGACAGCACCGCATAGCCGGACGCGGCGTAGAGCTGGTCGTCCGTGGAGAAGTGCGGGCCGTAGGCGGCGACCGGGCCGCCGTGGATTTCCAGGATCAACGGCACGCGCTGGCCTTCCGACCAGGTCGGCGGAAGCGTCAGCCAGGCGTCGATCGGTCGCTTGTCGGAGGCGGTGACGGGGATCTTGCGGACTTCGCCGAGACGCTTCGAGCCGAGCAGATCGGCGTTGAGGCGGGTGAGCATGCGCGGCTCGCCGCCGCCGCTGCGGACCAGCGCAACGTCGGCCGGACGGCTGCTGCTGCCGGCGGTGATCGCAAGGGTGCCGTCGCGCGCCACCGAATAGGAGCCGCCGGTGTAGGGGCGGTCGAAGGCGGCGCCGGACAGATCGTCGGTAAGCTCGCGGATCGTGCCGTCGAGACCGACGCGCGCGACCTTGGTTCGGCCCTGGTCCTCGAAGGAGACGAACAGCGAGCGGCCGTCCGCGGCCCAGGCCGGCGAATCGACGCTGCGGTCGAGATTGGCGGTGAGGACGCGCGGGTTGGAGCCGTCGGCGTTCATCACGGTGAGGCGGCTATTGTGGTAGTTGAGGCGCTTATCCTCATAGCCGACATAGGCGATCAGACGCCCGTCGGGGGACACCATTGGCTCCTGATCGGGTCCGCGGCGGTCGGTGAGGGTGCGGAAGGTGCCGGCGTCCATGTCCAGCGCGTAGATTTCCGTATCGTCGGGCTCGCGCTCCCAATCGGCGCGGCGGTTGCCGGAGAAAAGCAAAGTGCGGCCGTCGCGGGACCAGGAGAGGGGGCCGTCATTGTTGCGCTTGCCGAAGGTGAGCTGGCGCGGCGCACCGCCGTCCGCGGAGACCAGGAAGAGGTGGGTGAAGCCGGGCTTGGCATAGCCCTCGGCATCCGAACGGTAGTTGACGGCGGTATGGACTTCGAGCGGCTCGGCCCACTTCGCGCCCTCGGGCTTGGCCGGTGCGGAGCCGAGCTTGGTGCCCTCATCGGGCACGAACATCGAGTAAGCGATGCGCTTGCCGTCGGGCGACCAGGCGACCGAAGAGGGCGATTGCGGCAGGCCGGTGATGCGCACCGCTTCGCCGGTCTCCATCCAGCGGACGAAGAGCTGCGGGTTGGCGCCTTCCGCCGAGGAGACGTAAGCGAGGCGCTTGCCGTCGGGCGACCAGCGCGGATTGGAATGGCCGCCGGTGCCGGCGACGAGCGGCATCTGCTCGCCGCTGCGGGTGTCGATCAGCCAGATGGTGTTGCGCATCCGGTCGGTCATGATGTCGCCGGAGCGGCGGACATAGGCGATCCTGGAACCGTCCGGGCTGATCTGTGGGTCGGCGGCGACTTCGAGGCTGAACAGGTCGCGGCCTTCGAGCAGGCGGCTCGGCCCTTCGGGGGGTGCGGGGGCGGCGAAGGCGGCCGGCGCGGCAGTGAGGAGAAGAAGGGCGGCGAGCGGTTTCAGCATGAGTGGCATCCCCTGGGTGTGTTGTCCTTGGTTATGAAGCGTCGCCGCCTTTGCGAAAAGGCGTCATCTCTTCCAGCGCGTCCATTTCATGCTCCACCGCTTCGCGTTCGGCGAGGAGGAAATCGGCGACGGCGCGGCGGAAGGAGGGGTTGGGGATGAAGTGGGCGGAGTGGGTGGGGACTGGCCGGTAGCCGCGGGCGAGCTTGTGCGAGCCTTGCGCGCCGGCCTCGACGCGGGGCAGGCTGCGGGCGATGGCGGCGTCGATCGCCTGATAATAGCAGATCTCGAAATGGAGGTGCGGCACCTCGGCGACCGCGCCCCAGTAGCGGCCGTAGAGCGCGTCCTCGCCGATCATGTTGAGCGCGCCGGCGATCGGGCGGCCTTCGAAGGTGGCGAAGATGAGGAGGATCTTGTCGGCCATGCGCTCGCCGAGGAGGGAAAAGAACTGGCGGGTGAGGTAAGGGCGGCCCCATTTGCGGGAGCCGGTGTCCTGGTAGAACTCCCAGAAGGCATCCCAATGCGCTTCGGTGATGCCGGCGCCGGTGACGTGCTGGACGCCCAGGCCGTCCAGCGCGGCGGCGCGCTCCTTGCGGATCGTCTTGCGCTTGCGGGAGGAGAGGGCGGCGAGAAAGTCTTCGAAGCTTCCGTAGCCGTCATTGTGCCAGTGGAACTGGCTGTCGGTGCGGATCAGCCAGCCGGCCGCTTCGAACAGCGCCACCTCCTCCTCGGCGATGAAGGTGGCGTGGGCGGAGGAGAGGCCGTGCTGGCGCACCACCGCTTCGGCGGCGGCGATGAGGGCGGCGGCGTCTGCGGGGTCGCGGGCGAGGAGGCGGCGGCCGGGGACGGGGGTGAAGGGCACGGCGATCTGGAGCTTGGGGTAATAGGCGCCTCCCGCCCGCTCCCAGGCCTGCGCCCAGCCGTGGTCGAAGACATATTCGCCCTGGCTGTGGCTCTTGAGATAGGCCGGGGCGACGGCGGCGAGGCTGCCGTCGGGCGCGTCGATGGCGATCGGCACCGGGTGCCAGCCGGTCTCGGCGGTGGCGCTGCCCGATTCCTCCAGGGCGGAGAGAAAGGCGTGGCTGAGGAAGGGATTGGCGCTGCCGGCGCAGGCGTCCCACTGAGCCGCATCGAAGCTGCCGACGCCCTGGCCGAGCCGGGCGGTGATCTCGCTCACGCCGCCGGCACCTCGAAGATGATCTGGTCTGCGTAGCGCCCAGCGCGGTCGTGATCGTGATCGCTGCGCACCGTCCAGGTGAAGACGAACATGCCGCGCTTGCGCCGGGCCTTGGCGAAGCGGGAGGGCAGGTCGCGGATGTCGTAGGCGAGGAACTGGGCCTTGGAGCGCCACAAAGCAAAGGCGCGCTCCAGGCGTCCGCGCAGGCCGCGCTTGCCGTTCTCCGTCACCACCAGCCCGCGCAGCACGCGGGGCGCGTGGGCGGCGAACCAGCGGGGGACTTCGGGGTTGAAGGACATGATCCCCACCGGGCCGCGATAGCCTTCCAGCGAGCGGTATACGGCCATGCAGAGGCGGGTGACGCTGCGGTCCGGTGCCTTGACCTCGATCAGCAGCGGCACGCGGCCGGCAATGCGCTGGAGGATTTCACGCAAGGCCGGGATCGTCTCGTCCGTGCCGCTGAGGCGGATCGCGCCGAGCTGGGCGGCGCTGCGGGCGGCGACATCGCCGGTCTCACCGGTCAGCCGGTCGAGCTTGTAGTCGTGGAGCACCATCGCCTCGCCGTCGCGGCTGGCCTGGACGTCGAGTTCGATGCCATGCCCCGCCGCGATCGCAGCCTCGAAGGCGGCGCGGCTGTTCTCGACTACGCCGCCGCCGTGCAGGCCGCGATGGGCGAAGGGCAGCGCGCCGAGGCGCTCAAGATCAGGCTGGGCGGACAGCGACCACCGCATCGATCTCGACCGCGGCACCCATCGGCAGCGCCGGCACGCCGACGGCGGCGCGGGCATGGCGGCCGATTTCGCCGAACACCTGCTCCATCAGCTCGGACGCGCCGTTGGCGACCTTGGGCTGATCGGTGAAGCTGCCCGCGCTGTTGACGAACACGCCGAGCTTGACCACGCGCTCGACCCGCTCGAGGCCGACGGCGCGCTCGATCTGGGCGAGCAGCATCAGGCCGCAGGCGCGGGCGGCGCGGACGCCATATTCGAGGTCGCGGTCCTCGCCGAGGCGGCCGGTGAGGAGCTGGCCGCTCTCGAACGACACCTGGCCCGAAATGTGGAGGAGATTGCCCGCAAGCACCGTCGGCACATAAGCGGCAACGGGCGCGGCGGGCGCGGGAAGCGAAATGCCGAGTTCGGCGAGGCGCGAAGCGATGTTGGTCATGTCCGCCCTCAAGCACCCGCGCACCCGCCGGGTCAAGCCTCGGCGCGCGCCACCTGGAAGCCTCCGAAACTTTGGCTGACCGGCATCAGCTCCAGCGCGTTGATGTTGATGTGCGGGGGGAGTGTGGCGACCCAGAACAGGGTTTCGGCGATGTCCTCGGGCGTCATCGGGTTCATGTTTTTGTAAAGCGCGTCGGACGCGGCCTGGTCGCCACCGGTGCGGACCAGGGTGAATTCGGTTTCGATCATGCCGGGCTCGATGGCCGTGACGCGGACGCCGGTGCCGTGGAGATCGGAGCGCAGGTTCAACGAGAACTGGCTGACGAACGCCTTGGAAGCGCCGTACACGTTGCCGCCCGGGTAGGGATAGTTGGCGGCGACCGAGGAAAGGTTGAGGATCACGCCCTTGCGCTCGATCAGCCGGGGGAGGAGCAGCCTGGTGACGGAGACGAGCGCGGTGACGTTGGTGTCGATCACCGTGCGCCAGGCGGCCATGTCGCCTTGCTGTGCCGGCGCGGTGCCCACGGCGAGGCCGGCATTGTTGAGCAGGACGTCGATGTTGCTGAAGGATTCGGGGAGGGCGGCGAGGGCGGCCTCCATGGCGGGTTCATCGCGGACGTCGAGCTGGACGGGATGGACAATTTCGGCGCCCAGCTCCGCAACCAGTGCGTCGAGCCGCTCCTGGCGGCGACCGGTGGCGATGATCCTGAAGCCGCCCTTGGCGAAGCGGCGGGCGGCAGCGGCGCCGATGCCGGCGGTTGCGCCGGTGATGAGGATGGTTCCGGTCATGCGGGCTCCTTGGTCTTGGGTGCGGGACCCTCGGCAAAGCGCGCCTGGATCCAGTTGGTGGCCTCCGCCCAACCGTCGATCCGGGCGTGGGCGTGGGGCGAAGGGGGCATGTGGGCGGCGAGGCGCGGCTCGGCAATCATGTGGAGGCGCCAGACGGCGGGCGCGTGTTTCGCCACCGAGTGATGATGCACGGCGAGATCGTCGACGAAGACGGTGACGCTGGGCTTCATCGCCTCGACCAGCTCGGCGAGCGGCGGACCCTTGCCGCCGCGGTTGCAGAGTACGCGGTGGTGGATTTCGAAACGGCCGAGCTGCTCGACCCGGCCCGCCTGATAATCATCGCCGATGTTGGTGAGGATGACGATGTCCGCGCCTTCGCCGATCGCCGCCAGCGCTTGGGCGGCGCCGGGGACGATATTCTGGCGGTGCATTTCGGTGTCGAAGAAGCCGTCGAGCAGCGGCCAGACGCGCTCCTCGCCGACCGGCTGGCCGGCGGAATCGCGAATCGCGTCGCGAAAGCCCGGGGCGGAGAGGTCGAAGCTCAGGGCATGCGCTTCGCCGAGCCATTCGGCGAAATGCGACACCATGTGGAGAAGCACTTCGTCGCAATCGGTAACGAGCAGTGGGCGGCCGCTCACCGCTCCAGCCTCGCGCGGGCGTTCACCAAGGCGGTGGGCGAGACGCCGAGTTCGTCGGCGCAGGCGAGCAGGTCCGGCTCGTGCGATTCGAGGAAGCCGAGGATCGCCGCCAGCACGCTTCGCTCGCCCAGACGGGCGCGAAGGTCCTGCGGGGTGAGGCCGGTGAGCGCAAGCAGCCGCTCGGCGCGCGCCTGATCGGACAGGGCCCAGCCGAGGGCGGAGAGCGCAAGCGCTTCGGGATCGTTTGTGTCGGGAATCGTCATCGCCTAGAGAGTGGCGCGTGGGACAAAAAATCCTGGTTGTCGAGGACAACGAGCTCAATCTGAAACTGTTCTGCGACCTGTTGCGCGCGCACGGCTACGCGGCCGAGCCGGTGCGCGACGGCCGCGAGGCGGTGGAACGCGCCCGAAGCTTCCAGCCGGACCTGATCGTGATGGACATCCAGATGCCCTATATCAGCGGCCTGGAGTTGATCGAGCAATTGAAGGGCGACGCCGAGCTCAAGCGAATGCCGATCATGGCGGTGACGGCCTATGCAGCCAAGGGCGACGAGGAGCGGATCCGCGATGCCGGGGCCGAGGGCTATGTGTCCAAGCCGATTTCGCTAATGAAGTTCATCGGATCGGTGCGCGCGCTGCTCGAAGCCGCGGCTGAGCGGGCGGAGGAAGAAGAGGCTGCTGCCGAGGAGAAGGAGCGGGTAGAGGCGCCCGTCGTTCCCGAGGAGCCGGAGCAAGCGGAGCAGGTCGAAGACGCTGACGAGGCTGAGCAGCCTGACGAGCACGAGCCCGAATCACCTGCCCCCAACGTGGATCAGGCGGAGAATCCCGATGGGGACCCCCGCCTGCCGGACGAAGCGCATGGGGGCGACGAGCCCCCGCGGCTTATTTGATCTTGGCTTCCTTGAAGTCCACGTGCTTGCGGACAACCGGGTCATACTTCCGGAAGGTCATCTTCTCGGTGATGTTCCGCGGGTTCTTTTTCGTCACATAGAAGAAGCCGGTGTCGGCGCTGCTGACGAGCTTGATCTTGACGGTAGCTGGCTTGGCCATGACAGCCTCTCGATTGGAAAATGGATGAAAAAAAGCGGCCGATTAGCGCCGCTTCCTTGAATGCCGCCTCTGCCGTGTGCGGGCCGGCATGTCAAGCACGGCTGGGTTTAACCGTTCGGTAACCATAAGCGCCCATGCTCGCATAAGCCACATAAGCGGGAGGCGGCGATGCACCACGGCGAAGATGCGATGATGCTGGTCAGGGGCGAACTGTGCGACCGCCTCGAGGTTTTGCAGCGCACCGCGGCGCGGCTTTCCGCCGCCGCCTTTGCCGTCCAGGTGGAGGGCATGCGATCGCTCGCCGCGGCGTATGGCCTGACGCCGGTGGTTCGGGTCACCGAAGCGCTGGAGCGGGCGGTGGGGGAAAGCGGACGCGACCTGCGCCGCTGCCCGACCGCGCTTTATCTTACCCGCCTGCAGGATGCGATCGGCTGCGCCCGGCTCGACGAAGCGGCAAGCCAGGCGCTGCTCGCCTCGGTCTGCGTACGGCTGTAAGGGGCCGCCTTGGAAGCACTCCTTCCCCCCTTCATCGCCGCCATTTTGGCGGAATGGGGCGACAAGACCCAGTTGGTCGTGATCGCCTTGGCGGTGCGCTACGCCCGCCCCGGCCCGCTGCTGATCGGCGTGGCGCTTGGCGCGCTCGCCAGCGGGCTCTTCGCCGGCTTTGCCGGCACGCTCGTCCACGGCACCGTCACCCTGCGGGCACTGTCGCTGCTGCTCGGTGTTGCGCTGATCTTCGCCGGCGCGGCCGGCTTCATCGCCCGTAAAACGCCTGCTTATGCAGCGACGCTCGCCGGTCCCGCGACCTTTGCCGCGGCGCTCGGCGTCTTCCTTGCCGAGTTCGGCGACCGCACCCAGTTCGTCACCTTTGCTTTTGCGGCGCAGTATGATTCGGCGTTCTTTCCGGCCTTCGGCGCCGCAGCCGGGGTGTTCGCGGCGAGTGTCCCGGCCGCGCTCCTTGGACCAAAGCTCCACGCCGCCGTGCCGATCAGAGCGTTGCGCATCGGCGGCGGCTGCCTGTTCCTGATCGCGGGCGTGATCGTCGCCTTGAACGCACTTCGCCTGGTCTAGCTTTCGCGCTTGGCTTCGGCTTTTTCCGCGCTAAGCTCCGGCACTTAGGCAGGGGGCTCGATATGAAAATGTGGTTTGCCGCGGTTGCGGCGTCGGGGCTGCTCGTCCCCGCAGTTGCGCTTGCGCAGGGCAGCGAAAAAGTAGCGGCCACTACGGCCAAGCGAATTCCCACTGAGGTGCTCGCAAAAGCGCCGCTCCTGTTCGGCCCCAGCCTGTCCCCCGACGGGCGCAAGATGCTCGCTATGCTTGGCGGAACCGGCAAGGCCAGGCTCGGCCTCACCTTCATAGCATCCGGCGAGCTGCGCTTCTTCGGCCTGCCGAAGGGCTATGAGGTCGTGTCTTACTTCTGGGCGGGCGATAACCGGGTGCTGATCAGCCTCGGCCAGACCACCGACTATTTCGGCGACGAGGCATATATGACCCGCCTCGTCTCCTACGATGTCGTCACCCGGCAGACCGAGTTCGTCGGCAAACGCGGGCAGGGGCTGAAGGGCGACGACATCCTCTATGTCGATCCAGACGGCGGGTGGCTGCTGCTCTCGATCCAGAAGACGGTGTACGATTGGCCGTCGGTCTATCGGGTGGACCTTTCGGACGGCGCCATGAAGGAAGTCGTCGGTCCACGCACCGGCATCATGGGCTGGTATGCCGACAGCGGCGGCACGGTGAGGGCCGGGATCGGCTTCGACCGGGACCGCGACCGCTGGACGATGGTGTACCGCTCGCCAGGCGGGAGCTTTCGCACCGTCAGCACCGGGCGCGGCGAGAATGTACCGCTCGGCGACCTCCACTTCGCGCCCGACAGCGACGACGGCTTCATTATCTCGGAAAGCGAGAAGGGCCGCGATTCCGTCTACCGGTACAACTTCGCGAGCCTGGCCAAGGGCGATCTGGTCTTCGCCGCGCCCGAGAACGACGTGCGCGCCTTTCGCCCCTCCCAGGACGGCAAGACGATCGACGCGGCCTATTTCACCGATGTGCGCGACCGGGTGCAGTGGTTCGATGCCGAGATGAAGGACGTTCAGGCGGCGATCGACAAGGCGGTGCCCGGGCGCGAGGCGTGGATCGTTACAACCAGCCGCGACAAAAACGCGATGCTGGTGCTGGTCACCAGCGCCAACCATCCTGGGACCTATTATTACTTTCAGCCCGGCACCGGCACGATGAAGCGGCTCGCCGTGATCAACGAACCGATGAAGGGATACGCGCTCGCCCCCGCCAAGCCGGTCTCGTACAAGGCGCGCGACGGGCTCACCATCCAGGGTTACCTGACGCTCCCGCCGGGCCGCGCGGCCAAGAACCTGCCGCTGATCCTGTTGCCGCACGGTGGACCATACGGCCTGCGGGACGCCGGCGATTACGATCCGGAAGTCCAGCTCCTCGCCAATCGCGGCTATGCGGTGCTCCAGCCCAATTTCCGCGGTTCGGGCAGCTACGGCCGCGCGTTCGAGGAAAAGGGCAGCGGCGAGTGGGGCCGGGCGATGCAGGACGATCTCGACGACGGCATGGACTGGCTGGTCAAGGACGGCGTCGCCGATGCCAAGCGGGTCTGCATCGTCGGCAGCTCCTATGGGGGTTATGCCGCGATGTGGGGCGCAACGCGCAATCCAGAGCGGTATCGCTGCGCCGCGAGCTTCGCCGGGGTGAGCGATCTGCCGCGCCAGCTCAAATATTCGCGTGCCTTTTTCTCCAGCGCCAGCAAGGCCCGGGAGTTCCGCGACCGGGTGCGCGGCGACGAGCGCTTCAAGTTGTCGGACATTTCGCCGATCGGCCGCGTGGCGGACTTGAAGGTGCCGATCCTCCTCACCCACGGCGACGAGGACCAGCGCGTGCCGCTGAAGCAGTCGGCGCTCTACGCCGCGGCGCTCGCCAAGGCGGGCAAGCCGCACGAATATAAGGTCTACCCCGGCGAGGGCCACGGCCTCACCGACCCGGTCAACAACAAGGATTATTACGACCGGCTGGAAGCCTTCCTCCAGAAGTACAACCCCGCCGACTGAGGAGTCTCAGGGGGCGAGGCTTTTCGAGGCCTGCTCCAGCACGTCCTTGGACAGGCCCGGCGTCGCGACGATGCGTTCGAGCTCGGCGCGCATCAGCGCCTGGCGGGCCTCGTCGAAGCGGCGCCAGCGGCCGAGCGCCGGGACCAGACGGGCGGCGGTCTGCGGGTTGAGGCTATCCACCTTGAGGATCGTGTCGGCAAGGAAGCGATAGCCGCGGCCGGACGGGTCGTGGAAGGCGCGCTGGTTCGAGGCGAAGGCGCCGACGAGGGCGCGCATCCGGTTCGGATTGGCGAGCGTGAAGTCCGGATGGGCTGCGAGCGCCTCGACCTGCTCCAGCGCGTCGTCGCGGGTGGAGACGGCCTGGACGGTGAACCATTTGTCGAGAACCAAAGCGTCGCCCCGGTAGCGTTCGTAAAATGCGGCGAGGGCGGCATGCCGCTCGGGCGCGTCCGAATTGGCGAGGGCGCCAAGCGCGCCCTGGCGGTCGGTCATGTTGTCGGCGTGGTCGTACTGGCGCATCGCGAGGGCGGGGGCGTCCGGCGCTCCGGCGGCCATCAGGTAGTTCAAGGCGACGGTGCGCAGGCGCCGCGCGCCCTTTGCGGCGGGGGAATATTCGAAGCGGTTGGCGGCGTTGGCGGCGTAGGCCGCGCGCCATTGCGGCTCCAGCGCTTCGGCGAGGCGGCGGCGCAGCGCCTCGCGGGCGGCGTGGATCGCATGCGGATCGACCACCGGCATGTGATCGCCGAGAAAGGCTTCGCTGGGGAGGAGCACGGCTTCGGCGACGAAGGCGGGATCGAGCGCTTCGTCGGCCAGCGTCTCACGCACGGCTTCAACCACCGCCTCGTGATCGGGCGTGTTGCCGGCGATGGCGTTGATCAGCGTGTTCAGCATGAGCTGCTGCGTCGCCTCGTAGCGGGCGAAAGGGTCGTCATCGTGCGCCGAGAGAAAGGCGAGGTCGGCGGCGGTGCGGTCCGTTTCGAGGATCACCGGGGCGGAGAAGCCGCGGTTGACCGACAGGACCGGGCGCTCGCTGACGCCCTCGAAGGCGATCTCTGCCTCCCGCTCCTCGAGCAGCACGAGCCGCTCCTCCAGCCTGGCGCCCGAGCGTCCGTCGAAAAGGGCGACTCGCAGCGGGATCGGCATCGGCTGCTTTTCGGGCTGGCCAGGCGTGGCGGGCACCTTCTGGGTCAGGCGCAGCACGGCGCGGCCGCCCTCATGGCTGAGTGCGGCGGTGACGCGCGGCGTGCCGGCCTGGGCGTACCAGAGGCGGAAGCGCGTCAGGTCGATCCCGCCGCCATCCTCCATCGACCGGACGAAATCCTCGCAGGTCGCCGCCTCGCCGTCGTGGCGCTCGAAATACAAATCGGTGCCGGCGCGGAAGCGTTCGGCGCCGAGCATCGTGTGCATCATCCGGATCAGCTCGGCGCCCTTGTTGTAGACGGTTGCCGTGTAGAAGTTCGAGATCTCGATATAGCTTTCCGGCCGCACCGGGTGGGCGAGCGGACCGCCGTCCTCGGGGAATTGGGCGGCGCGCAGCACGCGGACATCCTCGATCCGCTTCACCGCTTCCGAGCCCTTGAACGAGGAGAATTGCTGGTCGCGAAAGACGGTGAAGCCTTCCTTCAAGGACAGTTGGAACCAGTCGCGGCAGGTAATCCGGTTGCCGGACCAATTGTGGAAATATTCGTGCGCGACGACGCCGGCGACCGCGTCGAAATCCCCATCGGTGGCGGTTTCGGCGTCGGCCAGAATGTAGCGCGAGTTGAAGATGTTGAGGCCCTTATTCTCCATCGCCCCGAAGTTGAAATCCGCAACCGCGACGATGTTGAACACGGCCAGATCGTACTCCCGGCCATAGGCATCCTCATCCCACTTCATCGACGCCTTGAGCGCGTCCATGGCGTGGCTCGTCTTGGGCAGGTCCCCCTCGCGCACCCAGATGCCGAGCGCGACCTCGCGGCCGGAGCGGGTGGTGAAGCTGTCGCAATTGGCGACGAGATCGCCGGCGACCAGCGCGAACAGATAGCATGGCTTGGGAAAGGGATCGTGCCATTCGGCCCAGTGGCGGCCGCCTTCGGCTTCCCCTTGGGCGACGGGATCGCCGTTGGAGAGGAGGATGGGGTAGGCCGCCTGGTCAGCCTCCATCCGCACCCGGTAGCGGCTGAGCACGTCGGGGCGATCGGGGAAGGGTGTGATCCGGCGGAAGCCCTCGGCCTCGCACTGGGTGCACAGGATGCCGCCGGATTCGTAGAGGCCCATAAGCTGGGTGTTAGCGCGCGGGGCGATCTCGACTAGGATTTCGACGGTGGCGCTTGCCGGTGCCACCGCAAGGGTGAGGATGTCGTCTTCGTACGCGAAAGCGGTCTCCGCGCCGTCGACCGCCACGGAAAGGATCGTCAGCGCTTCCGCATCGAGGCGCAGCGGCCGATCGTGCTCGCCATTGCGCTCAACCGAAAGGCTTGAGCGCACCCGGCTGCGCTCCGGATCGAGCTGGAAGTCGAGGGCGATCTCCGGAACCAGCCAATCGGGCGGCCGATACTCCTCGCGGCGGATGATGGACGGAGCGGCGAGGGCGTTCTGGGCGTCGAGCATTGCGGGGAGGTAGGCGCGGACACCGGGCGGCGCAATGTGTTGAAAAGCGTGCGAAACGGTGGGACCCACCCGCCGCCGCAATCGTTGGGCGGGCCATGCGTGTAGAAAAGCAGAACCGCCGCTCGTGCCTTGCCTTGCTCGTCATCCTCGCCGCCCTGGCCGGGATCATCCTGTGGATGAGCCTTGGCGGCGTGCCCGGCGAGACCATTGCCGACGACCCCAAGGGGCAGATCGATCCGGTGCCGCCGATCGGGGGACCCGCGCCGGCCGGTGCCAACACGCCGCCGCCGGCGATCAAGCCGGGCTGATCGGTTCCCCCTCCGCCGGCGACGTCTGCGGGCGGTTGGAGCGCAGCGCGATGACCAGGCCGATCAGCGCCAGCACGCCCCCGGCGACGGCCAGCGCCGACCAACGATAGCCTTCGAACACGGTGGACAGCGTCATTGCGATCACCGGCACAAGCAGGCTGGAATAGGCGCTGCGCCCGGGGCCGAGCACCCGGATCAACCGGAAATAGATTGTGAAGGCGAGCGCCGAGGCGAACAGGCCGAGATAGACCAGGCCGAACCAGTAACCGGGGCGGGTCTCCACCACCGGCGGGCCGTTGAGTGCGAAGGCGAGCGCGGCGTCGACCAGCAAGCCGTAGAACATCCCCCAGGCAAGCATTGCCGCGACCGGGCGGTGACGGAGGCGCTCGGAGGCCTGCATGACGTTCGAGATCGATGCGGAAACGACCGCGATCAGGGTCAGGCCGATGCCGAGCAGGACGGCACCGGTCGGCACGTCCGAATGGCGAAGCTCCTGGACGAAGAGAAGGGCGACGCCGGCCATTGCGATCGCTGAGCCGAGCAGGAAGCGGCCGGTCAGCTTGTGCTTCAGGAACAGCCAGCCGAGCGCCGAATTGGGCACGAGCAGAAGCGCGAACACCACCGCGACGAGGCCCGAGGTGACATAATGCTCGGCCGCGTAGACGAAGTTGAAGTTCAGGCAGAATTGCGGAATTCCGAAGCCCAAAGCGAGCAGGTGGCCTTCGCGGCCGATGCGCAGCGACTCGCCGCGGAACTTGGCAAGCGCGAACATCGCCGCCGCCGCGATGATGAAGCGGTAAGTGACCGACCAGCCCGCCGGAACGGTGCCGAGTTGGTCGCGGATCACCAACCATGTCGAGCCCCAGATCAGAGTGATCAGCAAAAAGGGGAAGAGGACGCGTGGCTCGAAGAAGCTCGCGTGGCGGTGCGGCATTGCGCCTACAGCGCCGCGATGGCGGCGGCGAGCGCGTCCACCGCCTTGGGATCGCTGTCCCAGCTCGTCACCAGCCGCGCCTCGCCCGGCGCCCAATCGTAGAAATCGAAGCCCTGATCGCGCAGCGCCTGCGCTTCGGCGGGCGTGACCCGGATGAAGAGCTCGTTCGCTTCCACCGGCAGGACCAGCCGCTCCGGCGCGGCGGCGGCGAGGCGGGCGGCGGCCTCATTGGCGGCGCGGCCGTTGCGCAGCCACACGTCGCTTTCCAGCATGGCGAGCACCTGCGCGGCCATGAAGCGACCCTTGGAGAGGAGATGTCCGGCGCGCTTGCGGCGGTAGAGGGTCGCCTGGCGGTGCTCCTCGCCGAAGAAGATCAGCACTTCCGCCGACATGCCGCCATTCTTGGCAAAGCCGAAGCTCAACGCATCGACGCCTGCCCGCCAGGTCAGGTCGGCGACCGAGGCGCCGGTGCTCACCACCGCATTGGCGAACCGGGCGCCGTCCATGTGAAAGCCGAGGCCCTTGTCGCGGCACAGCGCGCCCAGCGCCGCTACTTCTTCCGGCGAATAGACCAGCCCATATTCGGTGGCGTTGGTGATCGACAGCGCGCGCGGCTGGACCTGGTGGACGTCGTTGCGGATCGTGCCGAGCAAGGCCGTCACCGTCTCCGGATTCAGCTTCGCGCCTTCGCCGTCGCCGAGCAGCAGCTTGGCACCGTGGGTGTAGAATTCGGGCGCGCCGCATTCGTCATTCTGGATATGCGCGTCGCGGTGGCAGACGATGCTGCCCTCGGGGGGGCACAAAGCGGCAAGCGCCAGGCAATTGGCGGCGGTGCCGGTCGCCACCCAGAGCGCCGTGACCTGCGTCTCGAACAAATCGGAGAACACGCCGTCCAGCCTTTGGCTCCAGCGATCGCCGTCATAGGCGGTGTCGAGGCTGTTCGCTTGGGTCAGCGCCGCCATCACTTCGGGGCAGGCGGCGGCGGCGTTGTCGGAGAAGAAGCGCATGGCCGCCGCCTTAATCGGGCGCGGGGGCAGGTCAACCGACGCGGGGCAACCCACGCAAAAAACCTCACCCATGTTTACCACAATTTAGGTGCCTGCCGCTTAGGCTGCGGTCTCAAGGTAATTGGAGTTTGAGGCAGATGGGCGCACATCCGTTCGTTGATGGACCGGTAGCGGGGAAAAGGAGCGCCAAGCGCGCCCGCGTCCTGCTCGCGGCAAAGCTGCGCACCGGCTCCGGCGGCGAGATCGACGTCCGCCTTCGCGACCTGTCGCAGAAGGGCGCGCTGGTGGAGGGCAAGTCGCTTCCGCCGCCCGGCTCCGACGTGGTCTTCCACCGCGGCTCGATCACCGTCCCGGCGCGCGTCGCTTGGACCGGCGAAGGCAAGGCCGGCCTGGAATTCGCCTACGGCATCGATGAAACCGAAGTGCTGGTGCAGTTGAAGCGCACCACCGTGGACAGCGCCCAGCCGCGCTTCCGCCGCCCGCGCCTTTATGGCGAAGACATGAGCGAGCAGGAAAAGAAGCTTGCCCGCCTTTGGGGCGTCTCCGTGGGCATCGCCGTTCCGGGGGAATGAGATGATGGGGCTGACTGGGCAGCTTTCCACCGAACCGGGCTCCGAAGGGCGCAAGGCGTCGCGCGCGGAAGTGACGCTCGGCGCCGGCCTGCGCCAGCGCGGCGCGAGCGGCGTGACCATCCAGATCATGGATCTTTCCACCCACGGCTTCAGGGCGGCAACGCACCTGGAGCTGGAGCGCGGGACGGACGTGTGGCTGAAACTGCCGGGGCTCGAGAGCCTCCACGCCCAGGTGGTGTGGATGCGCGGACACGTGCTCGGCTGCGAATTCGTCCGCCCGCTCCACCCCGCGGTGCTCGACATGGTGGTGCGCAACGCCAAGCATTGAGGCGGGCGGCGGATGGTTGGAGCTGGGGAAGCTCCCAACGGGCGATGGTGCTGCCGGTGAGGATTGAACTCACGACCTCAGCCTTACCAAGGATGCGCTCTACCACTGAGCTACGGCAGCATCATCGCCTGTCGGGAGACGCGGGCCTATGGCCGGACGCGGCGGGTGCTGTCAAGGCGGGTTGCGGCAGGTGCCGGTGAGCGCGTAACTTTTGCGGCATGAGACAACCGGACGAAGAACGGGAGCGGCGGCTTGCCGAAGCGCTGCGCGAGAATTTGAAGCGGCGGAAGGCGCAGGCGCGGGGGGAGGTTGAAGTGCCCTCACCCTCCCACCCCGCTGACGCGGGGCGGGCCCCTCCCTCTCCCGTGAAGGGAGAGGGGTAGAAGATAAGGCGCGGCGAAAAAGCCCCTCTCCCATTTCGGGAGAGGGAGGGGCCCATTGCGCAGCAATGGGAGGGTGAGGGCACGCAGCCTCAGATCGGCGCGCAAGCCTCCTTCGCCCAGGCCAGCACCTCGCCGTCAAGCTGCGGCGCAACCACCTCAAGCACCTGCGCGTGATACCCGTTCAGCCACGTCCGCTCGGCCTTGGTGAGCAGCGCCACCTCCACCAGATTGCGGTCGATCGGCGCAAAGGTCAGCGTGTCGAAGCCGAGCAGCTTCTTCTCCGCGCCTTCCACCTCACGCGGCGCCACCAGGATCAGATTCTCGATGCGGATGCCGTACGCGCCGGTTTTGTAATAACCCGGCTCGTTCGACAGGATCATGCCCGCCCGAAGCGGCTCATCGCCGCCGGCCTGGCTTGAGCCCACCGGCGAGATGCGTTGCGGTCCTTCGTGCACCGCAAGGTAGGAGCCGACGCCGTGGCCTGTGCCGTGGGCGTAATCGAGACCGACCTGCCAAAGGAACTGGCGCGCCAACGTATCGAGCTGGCTGCCGCGCGTGCCTTCGGGAAACACCGCCGCCGAGACGGCGATGTTGCCCTTGAGGACGCGGGTGAAGCGATCCTTCATCTCAGGCGTGGGGGTGCCGACGATCACCGTTCGGGTGATGTCGGTGGTGCCGTCCGGATATTGCCCGCCCGAATCCACCAGGTAGATGGAGTCCATCTCCAGCGGGCGGTTGGTGTCCTCGGTGACGCGGTAGTGGACGATGGCGCCGTTCGGGCCGGCACCGGAGATCGTGTCGAAGCTGGTATCGCGCAGGTCGCCGGCATCCTTGCGGAATTGGAGCAGCCGGTCGGCGGCGATGAGCTCGTCGAGATCGCCCTTGGGCGCCTCGACCGACAGCCAGTGCAGGAAGCGAGTCATGGCGGCGCCGTCGCGGGCTTGCGCCGCATAGTGACCGGCGACTTCCGCTTCGTTCTTGATCGCCTTGGGGAGCACGGCCGGGTCGCGCCTGGCGATCACCTTGGCGCCGGCGCCTTCAAGCGCATCGAAGATCGCGGAAACGGCGCGCTCGGGATCGGCGATCACCGTCTTGCCCTTGAGCGAACTTAGGTGGGGGGCGAAAGCGGAGCGGTTGTGGACGCGCACCGCATTGCCGAGATGGGCGTGCACCGTTTCGTCGATTTTCTCCGGCGCGACGAACAGGTCGGCGGTGCCATCGGCGTTGACGAGGGCGAAAGAGAGGGCGACGGGCGTGTGCTCGACATCCTCGCCGCGGACGTTGAACGTCCAGGCGATGGAGTCCAGCGCCGAGAGTACTGCGGCGTCGGCCTTTTGCTCCTTGAGCCAATCTGCCATCTCGGAGCGCTTGGCGGCCGAGGATTTGCCGGCATACTCATCCGGCTGCACGACCAGCCGAGCCTTCGAGGGCTCGGGCTTGTCGCGCCAGACCGCGTCGATCGGATTGCGGCCGACTGCGACGAGCTCCGTGCCCTTCTCGGCCAGGGCCTCCCGCGCTTTCTTCACCCACTCCCCGGTGTGGAGCCAGGGATCGTAGCCGATCCGCCCGCCATCCGGCGCATGTTCGCCGAGCCACTCGGCAGCGCTGGTTTCCGGCACCGACTGGTAGGACCAATGCGCCCCATCCACCTGGTCGCGGACCTGCAGCGTGTAGCGCCCGTCGGTGAAGATCGCCGCTTCCTCCGGCAGCACCACCGCCGATCCGGCCGAACCCTGGAAGCCGGTCAGCCAGGCCAGCCGCTGGGCGTAGCTGCCGACATATTCGCTCATATGCTCGTCGGTGAGCGGTACCACGAAGCCGTCCAGCCCGTCCGCCTTCAACTGTTCGCGTAAGCCCTTCAGGCGGTCTTCGTAGCTGGACATCTCTTGCCTCTCTTTACCCGCGCGGCGAAGCAGGGCAGTGCTTCACGCAGCACTTTGCCCGCGGGGGGAATATGAAGACCGCTTTCCTAGCCATTCTCATGCTCGCTGCAACAGCGGCCTCAGCCCAGAACGGAACCATGACGAAACCCTCAGACCTTCCCGCACCGCCCAAGGCGGAACAGCGCCCGCACAGCTACCAGCGCCACGGCTTCACCGTCGAGGACCCCTATTTCTGGCTCAAGGACCAGGGCTACCCCAAGGTCGACGACGCCGATGTGCTGACCTACCTCAAGGCCGAAAACGCCTATTTCGAAGCGGCGATGAAGCCGCACGAGAAGCTGGTGAACACCCTGTTCGAGGAAATGAAGGGGCGGCAAAAGGAGGATGAATCCTCCGTTCCGCTGCGCGACGGCGATTACCTCTATTGGTGGGCGTTCAAGCCGGGCGCGCAATACCGCACCTGGTACCGGAAGCCGTTGAAGGGCGCCGGCGCGGATCAGGTGATCTTCGACGAAGCGGCCGAAGCCGAGGGTAAGGAATATTTCCGCCTAGGCACGATGGCGGTCAGCCCGGACGGCAGGCTTGCCGCGACTTTGGTGGACGACAACGGTTCCGAGCGCTTCGACCTGCGCATTCGCGACCTTGCCACCGGCAAGGACGTGGAGACGGTCACCGAAGTCGGCATCGGTCAGCCGGTGTGGACCAGCGACTCCAGGGGCGTGGTGTTCACCGAGGTCAACGAGAATTGGCGCAGCTATCGCGCCCGCTTCCACCGGCTCGGCTCGCCGGTGGCGCAGGACAAGACGCTGTACGAGGAGACGAAGGAGCTCGGCTTCACCGTCGGCATTTCGAAGGCGCAGGACGAGAGCCTGATCTTCATCTCCACAGGCGACAACGCCACCAACGAAGTCCGCTTCGTCTCCGCCAAGGACCCGACGCAGCCGCTGACGCTGATCTCGCCGCGCAAGGAGAAGCGGCAATATTCCGTGGACGCGGCGCATGGAAAGTTGTGGGTCCTCACCAACGACAGCCACGTGAACTTCCGCCTCGCGGAGGCCGATCCCAAGAAGCCCGATGTGTGGAAGACGGTGATCCCCGGCTCCGACACGGTCTATCTGCGCGGCGTCACCTCGTACCGCGATCACCTCGCAATCTCCGAGCGGGTCGAGGGCCTCGATCAGCTCCGCCTGCGCAGCTACGACGGCAAGGAGGAGCGCATCCCCTTCGCGGAGGCGAGCTACAATGCCGGCTTCGGCGGCAATCCGGATTACGCGCCGGACGCGTATCGGGTCAGCTACAGCTCGATGGTCACCCCGGCGACCGTCTACGATTACCACCCGGACACCAACAAGCTCGAGGAGCTCAAGGTGCAGGAAATCCCCTCCGGCTACGACCCCAGCCAGTACGTCACGGAGCGGCTGATGCTGCCAGCGCGCGACGGCAAGCAGGTGCCGGTCTCGGTGGTTTATAAGAAGGGCTTCGAGAAGAACGGCCAGGGCAAGCTCTTCCTCTACGCCTACGGCGCCTACGGCTATGCGATCCCGCCGAGCTTCTCGGCCAGCCGGATCAGCCTGCTCGACCGCGGCTATGCTTACGCCATCGCCCATATCCGCGGCGGCGACGACCTCGGCTACGACTGGTTCCTGCAGGGCAAGCTCGACAAGCGCACCAACACCTTTACCGACTTCGTCGATGCCGCGAAGGGCCTGATCGCGAACAAGTTCACCAGGGCCGGCAATATCGGCATCCAGGGCGGATCGGCCGGCGGAGAGCTGATGGGCGTGGTCGCCAACACGAACCCGGAGCTGTGGGGCGCGGTGGTGGCGGACGTGCCGTTCGTGGACGTGCTCAACACCATGCAGGACGAAAGCCTGCCGCTGACCCCCGGCGAATGGCCGGAATGGGGCAACCCGATCACCGACAAGGCGGCGTTCGAATATATCCGCTCCTACTCGCCCTACGACCAGGTGAAGGCGCAGCATTACCCGCCGATGCTGATCACCGGCGGCCTCAACGATCCGCGCGTCACCTATTGGGAGCCGGCCAAATGGGCCGCCAGGCTGCGCGCCTCCAAGACCGACGACAATCTCCTCCTCCTCAAGATCAACATGGGCGCCGGCCACGGCGGCAAGTCGGGCCGCTGGGACCGGCTGCACGAAGTGGCGGAAGCCTATGCGTTCGTGCTGACGCAGAACGGGCAAGGCGGCGGGAAGTGAAGAGAGGGGTGTCGATCCCCTTTTTCTTCCTCGCTCTCCTTACCGCCTGCACGGACACCCATCGCGTCGGCTCTTATTCGGTAGGCCGCGACAACAAGGCGGTGGCGGAGGTGGAGGTCGTGCGAGACGGGAATCGCTGGACCGCCGCTTACCAGTTCAACCGTGCTTCGCCCGTTTGGGTGTTGGCGCGCTCACCCTTGGCCGCACAAAGTGGCAAGTCTTACCGGTCTGAGAGCTGGACAGTTGATACGCCGGACGTGCGTCTCGAAAGGCGCGGTCGCTATGACGTGCTTGTCGCCGAAAACGGGCAGCCCGTGCCGAAAAGGGTCCGTATTCGCTTTAAGCCTTATGCCGGAGAATTGCAGGCCGGCTACGATGCCGCACTTACCTTCAGCGACGGCTCGGTTGCCTTGTTCGACGGGCAGTTCAAAGCGTTTCCAGCTGCGTCCGCAGCCGAGGCCGCCGCCATGCCTTTCGACCTCGATGCGGTAGCTATGGCCAGTCTCCCTACCCGAGCTACCTTTCGGGACCAGCGTGGCGGCGTGTTGTTTGAGGGGCGGCGGCATCAGGTCCTCACCCTGGAGGATCGGGGGACCTATGTCCTCTTTGGACCAGCCCAGCCGATTGTCACCGGCGCGATTTCAGCGATCCTCGACCCGCAGCTCCCCGCCTGGCTGCGGACCTTTCTGGCAAGTTCCACCACCCAAATTCTCGCCGAGTATGCCCGTGATCTCGGTCCGGCCCCGGTTGGCAGACCAACACTGATGGTAAGTTGGAAGGGGGCAACCCCGAAGATGGCGGGAATGGGAGGCAGCGTACTTCCCAACCTTGTGACAATGAGTTTTGAAGGCGAAGGCGTGCTTCAGGAAAACGCTGAGATGCGTAATCAGGCGCGGTGGTTCGTCGCGCATGAAAGCGCCCATTTCTGGCTTGGCCAAGCGGTGCGTTACGAATTCTCGCGTGAAGCGTGGATAATCGAGGGCGGCGCCGACCTCCTGGCTTTCCGAACGGTTGCGGCAACGGACCCGGCGTATGACGCACGCGCGCAGCTCCAACGATCGCTTGACGAATGCGTGTCGTTGACGAGAGGCCGTAGTGTTGAGAGCGCGCAGCAGCGCAACGAGGAGCGCACCGCTTACGCCTGCGGTGCAATCTTCGGACTGGTGGCCGAAGCGGCGTCGGGGAAAAGCTTTGCTGCTTGGGTGCGGCCGTTGATCGAAGCGAGCCGGCGGGACGGCATATTGAGCAGACGCGAGTGGCTGGCTTGGCTGGAGCAAGGTTCCAATGGGCGCGTCCTGCGGCGGGAAGTTGAGCAACTGCTCGATAACGGCTCCGCTGATCCCGCCGGCGCTTTTGCATCCCTCTTCGCTCGTGCGGGCGTGCCTCACCGTCTTGAAACTGCGAAACTGAGGCTGCTTTGAAGCCGTTCGAGACGCGCATCACCGCCGTGGCAGGCGACATCGACGAGCACGGGCACGTCAACAATGCCGTGTGGGTGCGCTGGATCCAGGATCTGGCGACGGCGCACTGGTATGCCGCCGCGCCGCCGGAGCATCGCGACGCCTACATCTGGGTCGTGATCCGGCATGAGATCGACTATCTGCGCGCGGTGAAGGAAGGCGAGACGGTGACAGGCCGCACCTGGGTGCCGGAACCCCCCAAGGGCGCGCGGTTCGACCGGCACATGGAGTTCGTGAGCGAAGACGGTAAGCCGCGAGTGCGGGCGAAGACGACGTGGGCAATTCTGGACAAGGCCACTGGAAGACCGCTCCGCGTCCCAGCCGAAGTAGCGGCGGCCTTCATTCCTCCCCAGCCCTAGCTGGGGAGGGGAACCACCCGAAGGGTGGTGGAGGGGTAGCGGCGCTGGCCTTTGTAGGTTCGCGCCAGTTACCCCTCCACCAGCTTCGCTGGTTCCCCTCCCCATCTTCGATGGGGAGGAACTAGAAGGCTCGGATCGCGTCCACGATTCTCGGGAACGCCTTCGCCCCGACGGCATAGCTCATGTGGCTGCACGCAAGCTCCCGCTCCGCGTCGCGCTGGTCGGGGGTGCCGCGCGCGCCGGCAACGGACACAATGCCGTCCTTGCGTGACCAGAGCGCCAGCGTCGGCACCGGCGGCTTGACCGCAGGGTCCTTGTCGATCGGCGGCGAGTTGACGGGATGGCCCGCGACATATTCGTAAAGCCGCCAGACATTGTTGTTGCGCCGCCGGTCGCCTGAGAAGGGGGAGCCCAAAGTCACCACCTTCCCAACCAGCTCCGGCCGCTCCTGCGCAACGACGCGGGCGTAGATGCCGCCCAGGCTCCAGCCGACCAGGATCACCTTGTCGCCCGCGCCGAAACACTCCACGCGGTCGGCGATGCTGTCGACGGTCGCTTCCGTAACCCCGCGGTTGAGGCCCAGGCCCCAGCCGGTGACCCGGTAACCGGCCTCGGCGAGCGCGCGCTGCAGGCCAAGCGTGGTGCGGTCCGTAGCAAGGAAGCCCGGGATCACCATCAGCTTCGGCCCATCCGCCGGCCCACGCTCACCGAGCCTGCCGAACGCCCGCCACGCGCGTGAGAACAGCGAGGCGCCCTCGCGCAGCCGCATCCAGGCGGGCGGCGGCTGGTCGTCGGGCCGGCGGCTAGAGATATTCGCCCCCCATCAGCGGCTGCAGCGCCTTCGGAAGCCTGACGCGGCCGTCGGCTTCCTGGTGGTTCTCAAGCAGCGGCACCAGGATGCGCGGGCTGGCAAGCGCGGTGTTGTTGAGCGTGTGCACGAAGCGCACCTTGCGCTCGCCATCGCGCCAGCGAAGATTGGCGCGCCGCGCCTGCCAATCGTGCAGCGTCGAGCAGCTATGCGTTTCGCGATATTTGCCGAGCGTCGGCACCCAACTTTCGATGTCGTTCATCCGGAACTTGCCGAGGCCCATGTCGCCGGTCGAAGTTTCCACCACCTGGTAGGGTATTTCGAGATCCTGAAGCAGCATCTCGGCATTGGCGAGCAGGCGGGCGTGCCATTCGGCCGACTGCGCCGGATCGTCCTCGCAGATGACGTATTGCTCGAGCTTCAGGAACTGGTGGACGCGCAAGAGCCCGCGCACGTCCCGGCCCGCGCTGCCCGCCTCCCGGCGGAAGCAGGGCGAGTAACCGGCGTAGAGGATGGGGAGCTGGTCGGCCTCCAGGATTTCTCCCGTGTGCAGCGAGGTCAGCGCGATCTCGCCGGTGCCGGCGAGGAAGAGTTCGTCCTTCGGCACCTCATAGGCCTCTTCCTCGTGCCCCGGGAAATGGCCGGTGGCGACGAAGGCGGAGGGGCGGGCGAGAGCCGGGACGGTCATCAGCGTGAAGCCCTCGGCGGCGAGGCGCTGCTGGGCGTGGAACATCAGCGCCTGCTCAAGCAAGGCGAGCCGGCCCTTGAGGCAATATTGCCGTGCGCCGGAAACCTGGGTGATCCGGCCAAGCTCCGCCCAGTCGTTCATTTCGAGGAGGGCGACATGGTCGCGCGGCTCGAAATCGAAGCGGCGCGGCTCGCCATGCGTGCGCACCACCGTGTTGGAATTCTCGTCCGGGCCGACGGGGGCGCCATCCCACGGGATGTTGGGAAGGCGCAGCAGTAGCCCGTTCAGCTCCTCGCTGACCCCGGCCAGCGTCGCTTCCGCCTCCGTCGCTTCGGCGCCCATCGCCTTGGCCTTGGCGCCGAGCGCGGGGCGGTCGGCCGGATCGGCGGTCTTGAAGCCGGCGCTGAGTTCGTTGCGCTGGCGGCGAAGCTCGTCGATGCGTGACTTGAGGCCGCGCACTTCCCCGTCGAGCGCCAGCAGGCGATCGAGATCGAGGCGGACATTCTTCTGCTCGGCGGCGGCGCGAACGGCGTCCGGATTGTCCCGGATGAACTGGAGGCTCAGCATCCCTCTCTAAAAGAGCAGAATGCCGCCCCTGTCAAAGCTTCAGAACCAGGCGCGGACGCCGAGCAGCAGGCTCCAGCCCCCCGCATCGTCGCCCGCGGTGCGGCGCAGGCGGGCAGTGTCGCCAAAGCCGCGCTGATATTCGACGCCAAGATACGGCGAGAATTCGGGCTTCACCTGATAGCGCAGCCGAAGCCCAGCCTCGGCGGTGGACAGGCCGGAGCCGATGCGAAGCTCGGGCACGTCCTGCAGGCTGAACTGAAGTTCGGCTTCCGGCTGGAGGATCAGCTTCCCCGTTAGGCGCAGGTCGTATTCGGCTTCCACGCGGGCGGTGACATCGCCCTTGGTGGACACGAACGCGGCGGCATCGAGCTCGAACCAGTAAGGCGCGAGGCCCTGTACGCCGAGCGCGAGGTGGGTCCGATCAGGCCCCTGGCCAAAATCCTGGCGAAGGCCGAGCTGCAGGTCGAACCACGGGTCGATGGCGTGGCTCCACAGCGCCTGCGCCTCGCCATGTTCCAGCCGCTCGCCGAACGCGCCTTCGCCTTCGGACTTGAGCTTAAGCTTGTCGATATCGCCGCCATACCAGCCCTCCGCGTCCCAGGCGAAGCCGTCGCGCCCCTTCCGGGAGCGGTATTCGAGGCGGTCGATCAGCACCTTCCCCGTGCGAATGCGGCCATGCTCCTCGCGCAGAACCGCCCGCGCCGGCGCCATCGCCTCGGCTCCGTAAACCGCGTCCGCAGCGTGCGCGGGGCCGGAGAGCGCGGCGGCCGGCGGCGGTGCAACCGGCGGTGCGCTCTTCGCCATATCGTGCCCGGCGTGGGGGTCGGCGGGTGCCGCCTCGGGCATGTGGTGCCCCGCATGCGGATCGGCAGACGGCGCCTCCGGCATGTGATGCCCCGCATGCGGATCGGCTGGCGCGGCTTCAGGCATGTGATGCCCTGCATGCGGATCGGCGGGCGGAGCCGGTGCGGGCGCCGCCTTCGGCATGACGTGGCCGGCGTGCGGGTCCGGCGCCTCGGCCGGCGGTGCGCTCTGGTGCGCGCCATGGCCCTGGTGCTGGGCAAGCGCGGGCGCCGAAACACCAAGCGCGAGGAGCAGGATCAGGCGCTTCATGCCGCGTCTCCATACATTGGCCGGACGGTGACGACGCGCATCATCCCGGCGTGCATGTGGAGCATCAGGTGGCAGTGGAACGCCCAGTCGCCCGGCGCGTCGGCGGTGAGGTCGAAGCTCTGCGTCGCGCCCGGAAGCACCCGCACCGTATGCTTCACCGGGTGGTTGCCGGAATGGCCGTTCACCACCTCGAAGAAGTGGCCGTGGAGGTGCATCGGGTGGGTCATCATCGTGTGGTTGATCATGGTCACGCGCACCCGCTCGTTCCGCTCGAAGCGGATCGGCTCGGGCGCTTCCGACAGCTTCTTGCCGTCGATCGACCACATGAAGCGCTCCATGTTGCCGGTGAGGTGAACCTCGACCGTGCGGGTCGGCGCGCGCGTGTCCGGGTTCGGCACTGCCGAGACGAGGTCGCGATAGGTGAGCACCCGGTGGCCGGCATTCTCAAGTCCGAGGCCGGGGTCGCCGGAGCGGTCCATCGGCATCGGCGCGATCATGTCGACGCCGACGCCCACTTCGAACGGCACCTTGGACTCGTCGCGCATGTCCATCTTGCCGTGGTCCATGGCCATGGCGGTGCCGCCGTCCTGGGTGCCATGATCCATGCCTGCCATGTCGCCCATGCCCATGTCCTTCATGGTCAGGATCGGGCGCTCGCGCAGCGGCGGCACCGCGGCGCGCATGCCTTGGCGCGGGGCGAGGGTGGCGACGCCCATGCCGGATCGGTCCATCGCCTCGGCGACGAAGCTGTAGGCGCCCTCGCCGGGCGTGACGATCACGTCGTAGGTCTCGGCATTGCCGATCTGGATTTCGTCCACCGTGACCGGCCGGACGTGCTGGCCGTCGGAAGCGACGACCTCCATCGGCAGGCCCGGAATGCGGACGTTGAAGATGGTCATCGCCGCGGCGTTGACGATACGCAGCCGCACCCGCTCGCCCGGCTTGAACAGGCCGGTCCAGTTCTCGTCCGGCCCGTGGCCGTTGATCAGGTAGGTGTAGGCCGCGCCGGTGACGTCGAGGATGTCGGTCGGGTCCATGCGCATCTTCGCGAACATCGCACGATCGGCGGCGGACATCCTGTCCTTGCCCTGCAGCCGGCGGAGCAGGGTGGTGCGCTGGCGGTTGAAGAAGCCCGCCTCCTGCTTGAGCCGCTGCATGAGCTGGTGCGGGTGCATGAACGTCCAGTCGGACAGGACGATGACGTGCTCGCGGTCGTAGGCCACCGGATCGGCACCGGCGGGATCGATGACCAGCGGGCCGTAAAGGCCGGATTGCTCCTGGTGGCCCGAGTGGCTGTGATACCAATATGTGCCCGACTGGCGGATCGGGAACTCGTAGGTGAAGGTGGAGCGCGGCTTGATGCCGGGGAAGCTGACGCCCGGAACGCCGTCCATCTGAAACGGCACGATAAGGCCGTGCCAGTGGATCGAGGTGTCCTCGTCCAGCCGGTTGTCGACGTGCAGACGCACGTTCTGGCCTTCCCTGAGCCGGATCAGCGGCCCCGGGATGGTGCCGTTCACCGTCACCGAATGGCCGCTTCGGCCGCCGGTGGAGAAGGGGCCGTGGTTCACCGTCAGGCGGATGTCCTCGCCGGTCAGCGTTTCGTTCTGCCGGACGGTGCCCGGCGTGCCGCTCTGCGCCCAGGCGGGAAAGAGCGGCAGGAGGCCGAGCCCGGCACCGCCCAGAGCGGCGGCGCGCAGCAGGGCGCGGCGCTCGATGGCGCGCGTGTCGATGGTCATGGGTGTTCCTTTGAAGGGGAGGCGCAGGCCGGGCCCGCGCCTCCGCCCGTCAGTGCTTAGTGGCTGCCGTGATCGCCATGGGCGGCGGGCTTGGCCTCGGCCTTGTGCGATTGGTGGTCGCAGCAGGCCATCTTCTTGCCGTCCTTGGCCATCGGGCAATCGTGCTTCTTCGCTTCGCCAGCCATGTGGGCGGCGTGCTCGGCCGGGCTCATCGTGCCATGATCCATTTGGCCATGGTCCATCTTGGAATGGTCCATCTGGCCGTGCTGGCTGTGGTCCATAGCCGGGGCGGTCTGGGCAGCGGCGGGAACGGCGAAGGCGAGCGCCATCGCGGTGAGGAAAAGCTTCATCTCGGTATCTCCTGAAAATCGGGTGGTGAGTCGGTCTTCAGGCGATTCGGGGAGGGGGCGTCTCGGCTTCGGGAGAAAGGCCGGTGATGACCGGAACGAGCACTGCGACCAGCGTCGGGCGCAGGACGATCTGCTCAACGGCCAGCGGAGCCTCGGCCGCCGGAAGGGCAGCGCAGGCCATCAGGCAGTCCGCGGAGGAGGAGCCACCCTTGTGCTTCTTGTCGCCCTTGCTCTCCATATCGGCGCAATGACCGGCGTCGGCCGACGCCATCTGACCGTGCGGCGCGGCGGCGATGGCATGGCCCTGGCCGGCCATGGCGAGCGGCATCAGCAGCAGCGCGAACATGGCAAGGATGCGGAGGAGGCGGGAAGCCGTCATGGGTGCGAAATAGGCGCGGCGCCCGCCTGTTACAACGGCGGCGGTCACGCGCCGGGGCCTTCCAGGTCGTCCAGGATCGGGCAATCGGGCCGGTCGCCGCCGTGGCAGGACGAAGCGAGATGCTCAAGCGAGCGGCGCATCGCATCGAGCTGCCGCGCTTTCTTCTCAAGCTCGGCGGCGCGGGCCAGGGCAAGCGCCTTGACCTCGCCGCTCGCCCGGCTGCGGTCGTTCCAGAGCGCGAGCAGCTTGCCGATCTCCTCGATCGGAAAGCCTAGGTCGCGTGCCCGGCCGATGAAGCTCAGGGTATTCACATCGCGGGTGTCATAATCGCGATAGCCCGAGTCCCGCCGCGCCGCGTGGGCGATGAGGCCGATCTTCTCATAATGGCGGATCATCCGTTGGCTGACGCCGGAGGCCGCCGAAGCTTCGCCGATCTTCACAGCCGCGCCCTCCCAAGCCGCAATGAATTGCCGATCACCGCCACCGAACTCAGCGCCATCGCGGCGCCGGCCAGCATCGGGCTGAGCAGCAGCCCGAACACCGGGTACAGCACCCCCGCCGCGATCGGCACCCCGGCGGCGTTGAACACGAAGGAGAAGAACAAATTCTGCCGAATGTTGCGCATTGTTGCGCGGCTGAGGCGCCGGGCGCGCAATATTCCGGCCAAATCGCCCTTCACGAGGGTCACGGAGGCGCTTTCCATGGCGACATCGGTGCCCGTTCCCATCGCAACCCCGACATCTGCGGCGGCAAGGGCGGGCGCATCGTTGATGCCGTCGCCCGCCATCGCCACGCGGCGGCCTTGCGCCCGAAGCCGCTCCACCACCGCCTGCTTCTGATCCGGGAGGACATCGGCAATGACCTCGTCGAGACCTCCAACCTGCCGCGCAACCGCATCGGCAGTGCCCCGGTTATCCCCGGTCAGCATCACGATGCGCAGTCCCTCACGCCGCAGCGCCTGGAGCGCCTCGGCGGCATTCTCCTTCACCGGATCGGCGACCGCAAGGAGGCCGGCGGGAGCGCCGTCTACCGCCACGAACATCACGCCATTACCCTCCGCCCGCAGCACATCGGCACGGACGCTCAAGGCCGCAGGGTCGACGCCGAGACCGGTAAGGAACAACCCATTGCCGAGCACCACCTGGCGGCCCGAAACCACGCCCCGCACGCCTTTGCCGGTGACCGACTGGAACTCCGAAGCACGCTCCACCCGAAGCCCTCGCCCTTCTGCGCCGGCAACAATCGCCGCCGCGAGGGGATGCTCGCTCGCCTGCTCCAGCGAGGCGGCGAGGGCGAGGATTTCATCCTCCGCAAAACCGGCAGCCGCTTCGACCCCAACCAGGGTGGGCTTGCCAAGCGTCAGGGTGCCGGTCTTGTCGACCACCAGCGTGTCAATCTTCTCCATCAGCTCCAGCGCTTCGGCGTTGCGGACCAGCACGCCCGCCGATGCGCCTCGCCCGGTGCCGACCATGATCGACATCGGCGTGGCGAGGCCGAGCGCGCAGGGGCAGGCGATGATCAGCACCGCCACCGCGTTGACGAGGGCGTGGCTCAGCGCCGGCTCCGGCCCGAACAGCGCCCAGGCGGCAAAGGCGAGAACGGCGGCGAGCAGCACCGCGGGCACGAACCAGCCCGCTACCTTGTCGGCCAGCGCCTGTACCGGCGCGCGGGAGCGCTGGGCGTCGGCGACCATCCGCACGATGCGCGCCAGCATCGTGTCGCGACCCACCCGCTCGGCGCGCATCACGAGGCTGCCGGTGCCGTTCACCGTCGCGCCGGTGAGCGCATCGCCCACGGCTTTCTCGACCGGGACCGGCTCGCCGCTGATCATCGACTCATCGACGGCGCTCCGGCCCTCGGTGACCACTCCGTCCACCGGCACCTTCTCGCCGGGGCGGACCCGGAGCAGGTCGCCCGCCTGGACATGCTCGAGCGGCACATCCTCCTCTTGGCCGTCGACGCCGATCCGCCGCGCCGTCCTGGGCGCGAGGCCGAGCAGGGCGCGGATCGCCTTGCCGGTGGCGGAGCGCGCGCGCAGCTCCAGCACCTGGCCGAGGAGAACCAGGGTGACGATCACCGCCGAGGTCTCGAAGTAGACGGGGACGAGCCCGCCCATCGTCCGGAACGAAGCCGGGAAGATGCCGGGCGCAAGCGCTGCAACCAGGCTGTAGCCATAAGCGACGCCGACGCCGAGGGCGATAAGGGTGAACATGTTGAGGTGGCGCGTCTTCAGCGAGGCCCAGCCGCGCTGAAAAAACGGCAAGGCGCCCCACAGCACCACCGGCGTCGCAAGCGCGAGCTGCAGCCAGGTGAAGGCGCGCATCGGCACGACGTGGAGGTCGAACAGGTCCGCCGCCATGGTGAGGAGCAGGAGCGGCAAGGCGAACGCGGCGCTCCCCCAGAAGCGGCGGGTCATGTCGACCAGCTCGGGGTTGGGGCCTTCCTCCAGGCTCGGCTCCTCGGGCTCCAGGCCCATGCCGCAGATCGGACAGGTGCCGGGGCCTTTCTGGCGAATTTCAGGGTGCATGGGGCAGATCCAGATCGCCCCCGCCGGTGCGGAGGCTGCCGCCGCCGCGGCGTCCGCTTGGCGGCGTCCGGCGTCCAGATACAGCTCGGGCTCCCCGCTGAATTTGGCGAGGCAGCCGGCGCTGCAGAAATGGTAGCTCTGGCCCTCATGCTCCGCCCGGTGCGGGCTCTTCGCCGGATCGACCGTCATTCCGCACACCGGGTCGATCACGGCGCCGGGCCGGTGGCCGTGCGCATGGTCTTCGTGGTGGTGGCAGTTCTGCATGGCCCGGTCCTTCTTCGGCGAATCGCTCATTCACCTGAAGATAGGGTCTGACACCATGTCAGGGTCAAGGCCCGTCGCGCGCGCCCAAAACCTTTTGGCTGCCAGTGACCTGCTTCAGGGCGAAGGGCGCCTGAGAGGAAGGCCTTCGCGTTGGCGGGGCGAACGGGCAGGCGGCGCAGCGTGGCCGCTCTCGGCGAATTGGAAAGCGAGACCGGGGGGCAGGTCGTTGCGCGTGAAGGCGCGCTGATAGTCCGGCTCGTAGATCTGGGCGATGCGATAGGTGCCGCTCGTCACCCATTGGTTGGGATCGCTCAGATTGACGGCCCCGGCATGGGCGGGCGCCGCGGGGTTGCGCGAAATGGTCTGCTCCTGGATCACGACATGGCCCCAGGCCAGCCACCGGCCGCCGACATTGTGGTACCAAAAAACACGCACCGGATCGAGGTGGAAGAAGCGCGGCCCCGCCTTGTTCTTGAAGGTGAACAGCCGGTCGCCGACGTCCGCCAGGGTGATCGGCTTTGCAGCGTGCCGTCCCAGGTTGAAGATATCAGCGGGAAAGCCCTGCTCCGTGGTGAGCTGCAGGCTGTCGTTGATTTCCAATATGCTTCCCACCCGGCTTCTCCCTGGACGAGGCTCCGAACCGCTCGCGCAGCGCCCGAAAGCCATTTTCGTAGAATTCGCTGATCGCATCGCTCGGATAATCGAATTCCGACGCCCATTGGACGACGCAGCTCCGATCGAGATCGCCGGCCATGACACGCAGCGAGGCGCGGTAATTGCGGACCTCCTCCCCCCACTGGCCGGCATGCCATTTGTAGCGGTAATGGCAGTCGTCATTGTCCATCATGACCAGCTCTTCGGTGGTCTTGGGCTGCCCTGGAAAGGTCAGCAGCCGCCGAAGCTCGCGGACATCGCACTGGGCCGGCGGAACCTCGGTCAGCGCGATGTCGGGATGCCAATGGTGGAGGGTGTAGAAGCCGCCGATCAGTTCCCAGACGGCGTCGCGCGGAGCAGCAAGTCCGACGGTCCGGACAATGGACCAATGCTTGTACTCGTCGTCGGCCATGGCGATCCTTGCCTTTCTTCCAGCGGGATGTAGCGGAAATCCGGTCCGTAATTGAGCTCGCAGTCCGGCCGCCGCATCTGGATCAGCGGCTTGGCGTATTTCTCCAGCTCGAACATCGCCTCGATCGCCTTCAGGATCATCGCCTGGCCGTTATCGCCCGACCAGGTGGTCTGGAGGTAATCAAGAAGCTTCGAATAGGTGATGTTGAACTGCCTGAGCAGGTGAAAGGCCTCGGGCTCGCGCGCCTCGTCGAGCTGGTAACCGCCCTCGGGGATGTTCGCGACGGGCCAGACATCGGTGTCGAAATCGAACTCGATCGGTGTGCCGAGGCCCCAGGTGCCGCTAGCGTCCTTCTCAAGCCGCTGGAGGTGGTACATCTCCGCGAATCGCCAATAATGGGCGAGATGGCCGCGCCGCTCCTCGGGGCGTCCGACGCTTCCCTCGCCCTGCCGCTCGATGATGTTGATCGCTTCTCCCACATCGTCGAGCGACAGGATCGGGATCCACGACAACGGGCCGGTCACCTGCCGGTCCTGCGAGAATTCCGGATCGAGCTTGCGGAAGGCGCTCAGGAGCGAGCCGTAGAGCTGGCCGATGGTGAATTCGGCGTGGTCCTCGATGCCGATCTCCTCGTCGGCGATCTCGTGCACCGGATCGATATGCTCGGGCCGTTCGATCTCCATGAACACCTGCAGCATTGGCTTGCAGAAGCGGCCAAGCGGCACGGTGAGCTCGGGGTGCACGCCGAGCGGCAGCTTGCCCGGATAAGCGGGCGCGGCCGAGCTGATCTGCGGCGCGCCGCCGATCGACACCAGCATGTTGCACACCAAGGCGAGGTGCAGCATTTCCTCCTGGAGGATGTTGCGCAAAGAATTGGCAAGCGGGTGGCGCTCGTCCTTGATCGTCCACAGCGCCGTCAGATAGGGCGGGATGGTCGCGAATTCGAGCGTCACCGCGCCGTTCAGCGCGTCGAGGATCGCACGCCTTTGCTCCGCTTCGTCGCCGGCGGCACTGAGACGCAGGACAAGCGCCGGAATGGCAGGGGCTTGGGCGAGATTGCCGGTCATATCGTCATCACCTGAATTGGTTGCGCCTCGTTGGCGGGCTGCCCCACCGCGCCGCCGAGAAGATGCTCGGCCAGGCGCAAGGTCAGCGCGGTCAGCGTCAGCGTGGGATTAACCGCCGCGCAGGTCGGGAAGGCGGCGTTCGAGCAGACGTAGAGATTGTCGGTGCCGAACACCTTCATGTCCTTGTCGGTGACGCCCTGCTCCGGCGTTTCGCCCATCCGGCAGGTGCCGCTGGCGTGGTGGCCACCCGGATCGTCGACAAAGGTTTTGATGTCCCCGCAGCCCATGTCCTGGATCACCGGCTTCATCAGTTCGAGCTGGCGCGCCGTGCGCTCGGCGAAATTCGGCTCCCGCAGATAGTTCATGGTCATCAGCGGCAGGCCGAAGCGGTTGGTGCCCGGCCGTTCGGTCAGCCGGTTCCGGTGCTGCCCCTTTTCCTCGTAAAAGGCCTGGAGCTCGAAGGTCATCGGGCCAGACAGGGTCGCCCTGATCTGGTCGCGCGTCCGGCCCTGCTTCATCAGCTTGGCGATGTCGACGTTCGGCAAGGCCCGGTTCTTGAAGATGAAGATCTTGCCGTCTTCCTGATATTGGGGCGCGTCGAAGGTGCGCGACATCAGGGTCGGAAAGTCGAACTCCTGCACCCAGCGGCGGCGATTGACCGGAATGGTGCCGCTTACGCGCAAAAAGGAATGCGAAACGATGTGCCGGCCGACCAGATCGGTGTCGTTGCCGATGCCCTCGGGCCAGAACTGGCTCTTGGACCGCATCAGCAATTTCGGGCTTTCATAGGTGCCGCCGGCGACGACGAAGGTATCGGCGGTCACCGACACGGTGTCGCCGGTCCTGGTGTCGAGATATTCGGCGGCGGCGATGTGCGCCTTGCGGTCGGCCACCAGCCTGGTCACCGGGGCAAGGCAGCGAACCTCCAGATTGACGTGGCGCGGATCGTCGAGAAGCTCGTCCAGAACGTCGTGGGCGGTGTAGCGCGAGCCGATCGGGCAATATTTGCAGGTGCCCGTGGTCATGCACTTCCGGTAGCGGGCGATCGGCATGAAGCCGGGCTCGATACCGTGTTTGGCAAAGGACTCGACCATGAGCCCGTCGGCTTCCGTCCAGCCGAACGGCGGACGCGGAAAGGGCTGGTGGGCGCGGATCGCGTTCCAGCTCTCCGAAGTGTCGCCGCACACCGACATATAGTCCTCGGCCTGCTGATAATACGGGTCGAGATCGGCATAGCCGATCGGCCAGTCGGCGCCTTCGCCGGTGTTGGTGTAAAGCTCGAAATCCTCGGGCTTGTAGCGCAGCGCCCAGGCGCCCCAATGGCCGGTGGAGCCGCCATAGGCCATCACGCGGGCGCCCTCGTAACCCCATTTGATGTCGCCGGTTGTGCTGTTCTCGCCCGGAATGTCGTAGCAAAAGTCGTAGGGCTTGCGCTCGGTCAGGACATAATCCCACCAGCTGCGCCGAACCCCGCGCGGCACCCGCGGCCCCGCTTCGAGGATCAGGATCGAGGTCGATCGATCCTGCCCAAGCAACTGCCTGGCGAGGGTGACGGCGGCAACGCCGGAGCCGATCAGCACATAGCCGTAATGCCTGGACATCATTTCCCCTCCCGGGCGTGGGTGGCGCCGGCGGCCGGATCGTAGAGGCGCGCCATCGGCTGTTCGTTGTACCGGGAGCCGCGAATGAACCCGGCGTAGTTGAGCGGGCGGTTGGAGGAGAATTGGCTGTCCACGAAGCCGCGAAAGCCGCTGGCGGTGATCTGAACGACGATGAATTCATCTACGACATATTTCTTGAGGTGGGCGAGGCGGGTTACCGGCGGCCCGTCGGGAACGCCGCTGCCGAAGAACAGCATGTGATAGGCTTGTTCGCGGCCGAGCACCGCGATCAGCTCCTGCATCACCGAGACGGCGTTGGCATATTCGCCGATATAGCTGGGCGGGCTCTTGGTCTTGGCTTCGATGAATTCGAGCCAGGTGCTGCGCAGGCCGGCGGAATCGCGCGGGACATTCCCCCAGGCGCGGCCGATCTCCACGAAGATTTCCCACAAGGTGCCGCGCGCCGGTGCCGACAGGAAGTCGTCCTCATGGTCGAGCAGGTTGGCGTCGACCCTGGAAGCGGCGATCGGCAGGCCCACGGGCGGATAGGGGATGGCTGGCGTGACCGTTTCAGACATTTGGAGGTCCTCCTTCGGGGACAATCAGGCGAACAGCTTGCGTTCCATGAACTTTCGCGAACCGGCGTCGAAATAGCGCTCCGTCCAGCTCGAATCCGGCGCCAGATAGAAGCTCTTGTCGGCGACCTTGCCGCCGGCGCCCGCCGTCTGCTTCTGGATCGTCTGGCGAAAGTAGAAATGGTCGAACAGCCGCATGAACTCGCCGAGGAAGATGTCGGCGACGTCGGTATTGCCCTGGACGACGATCATGTTCTCGTCGTTGCTGGTGGTCGATGCACCGCTGAAGTTGGCGGAGCCGGAGATGACCAGCGGATTGTCGGTCATCGCATCGACGAACATATATTTGGTGTGGAGGTATTTGACGTGGGTGTTGAGGCCGGTGAGCCGCTCCTCCACCCAATGCTGCAATTCGCCGCCCACCGCGTCGCTGGTGCTCTTGCCGAGCACCGAGCCGACGGCGGTGCGGTTGTTCGGCACCTTGGCGATGTCGCTGAAGATATCGAACTGGCTTTTGGGGTTGGGGTTGGCCGGCGTCGGCTTGCCGCGCGCCTTGTTGCCTTCGGTTTCGACCAGGATGAAGCGCAGGAAATCCTTGTTCTCGAGCAGCACGGGAGACAAAGTGGAGCTGATCCCGAACGCCGCCGTGAAGCCGAGCGACTGGGTGGCCGCGCCCATGCGCTCGCCATACCATTCCAGCGCGCCGTTGTCGGCGCGGGGGCTGAAGATGGCGGACACGCTGTTGGCGGGCGGAGCGCCGGTGGGGTTGGCCAGCTTGGCGCTATTGTCGCGGGCGAGGTCCTTGATCGGCGGGTCGGCGCTGAGCCGGGTCCAGTAATCCAGATACGCCTGCGCCACCGCCTCGTCGCGGACGATATGGCCGACGTTCGACTGGCCGTAGATGCCCGCGGCGGTGAAGTTGGTCGATCCGGTCCACACCTCGATCGGCTTGCCCTTGTGGAGCAGCACGATGAACTTGTTATGGGAAATGGCGCTGCCCACCTTGCGCGGGATCATCAGCGAAGCGATGCCCGCCTTCGCGATCGCCGCCTCCGACTCAACGAACGGACCGTTGGCGCGGCGGTCGTAGATGATCTTCACGTCCGCGCTCTTCGCGGCCTCGCCGAAGGCCTGCAGAGCCGGGAGATGGTTGAACTCGTAGACGCTGGCGCGCAGCGCATAATCCGGGCCGTTCGCTTGGCCGATGAACTTCAGAAGCGCTTCCTCAAGGCCGCGCGACAGCCAGGCAAAGGCCTTCCCCTTTAGCGCCGGATCGGCGATGTCGTCGGGCGCGACGTTGCCGAACTTGCGCGCATAGGCCTGGCTGCCGGCCACGCCGCGATTGAAGTAGATGGCGTGATCGCCGATGTCCTCGTTCAGCGTTTCGATATCGACGCTGACCGACGGACCGTCGGTCATGGCAGCGGGCGCGCCGTATTTCGGATCAACCGTGTAGGTGTATTTGTGGCCGGGCTTGGCGGTGTAATCGCCCCACGAAAAGGCCTGCACCGGATGATCGGCGGTCGATACCAGGGATCCCGGCTTCGGGTTGGGAAGCGTGGCTTCAAAGGTCCGGAAGCTGTTCAGCCAATAGTCTTCCCCTTCGGTGAGGTCGCTGCGGCGGACCGCAAAGCCGAGCAGGCCGTCCCGCCGCTCGTCGGTGACGTCGAACCCGAGGAAAACGACGTTGGTACCGCTTATCGCGTGAAGCGAAATGCCCGCATTGCTGCCCTGCTTGCGCATGATTTAAATGCCCCCTGAAGACGGGTTTTGCCCAAGGACGGCGCCCTTGGATCAAAACACTGCCTGAGCCCCCACTCTCCTGGCGTCGCACCGATCAGGATAGAATCGCAGTGATCCTACCCGTTGGTTCGCGAAAGGCAATGCCGCTTAACTTCGGTTATTGGGGGTCAGTAGCCATGCTCGGGAGGGCTCTTCAGCAAGAATAAGGTGCGTTCGTCCGCTTTGCCTTGAAACCAACGATCCAATGCGGCCTGGAAGAGCGGTTCCCCGCTCGCCTCGGCAAAGAGGGTCAATGACGATCTCAGCTTCATCGCATCGACCTCCCCGAATATGGCCTCCGCCGTGCTGCCCGAGACCTCCTGCAGAGCGCTGACGGCGGCCCGTAGCCGGCTGCCAAGAAGGGGATGGCTCAAATAAGCGCGCGCCTCTTCGATGCCGCGAATGGCGTAATATTGCGCGGTGGCGCTGCGCCCCAGGCCGCTAAGCTGCGGAAAGATGAACCACATCCAGTGGCTGCACTTCCGCCCACTCCGGATTTCGGCAACGGCGCGCTCGTACGAATCCTCCTGGGCCTCGACGAAACGTTCGAGGCTGGCGGGATCACGCACCGTCGTCACTCGCAGGCATCAGCGGCGAAGCGCCTTGCTGCGCTGGCGGGCTGCTTCGAACTCGCTGCCGGCCTTCCACGATGGCCAGCGGCCGCTGTCCGCGATCTCGCGGGCAAGAGCGTAGACCAGCGCGCCGTCCTGCGCGGCGGCGGCCATGTCCCAGCCTTCCTGGAATTCGTCGCAGCGCTGATGATAGCATTGGCTGTTATACGCCGTGACCCGGCGGACGCCCTCGGCGGTGCCGCCAATCGCCAGATCGCGGCCGGCGCGGAAATAAACGGTGGGCACGCCCGCTTCGGCGAAGGCATAATGATCGGATCGGTAATACCAGCCCGCCGACGGGTCGGCCTCTGCTTCGATCGTCCGGCCTTGCGCGGCGGCCAAGCGGGCGAGGTCGTCCTCCAGCCCGGTGCGTCCGGCGCCGATCAGCTCGACGCTGCGGGTCGCGGGCAGCGCCAGGTGCGGATCGAGGTTGAACACCGCCGCCGTGGTCTCAAGCGGCCGGACCGGCCTGGCGGCATATTCGGTCGCGCCGAGCAGTCCGTCTTCTTCCGACGTGTAGCCGACGAACAGCAAAGTCCGCTGGGTGCGCGGCGCGCGGGCAAAGGCGCGGGCGAGCTCCAGCAAGGTGGCGGTGCCGACGCCGTTGTCGATGGCGGCGTTGCGGATCGTGTCGCCGCTGGCGTCCGCCGGGCCCATGCCGTAGCCGTCCCAATGCGCGCCGATCAGCACCGTCTCCTTGCCGCGCGTGGTGCCTTCGAGCCGGGCAACGATGTTGCGGGTCATCATCGGCGCTTCGGTGACCGTCACCGAGGCCGAGACGCGAGCGCCCGGTATCTCCACAGCGCGGAAGCCCGCCTGCTGGGCGCTGCGGATGGCGGCTTCGAGGTCGAGGCCCGCCCGGTTGAACAGGGTGGCGGCGGCATCGTCGGTAAGCCAGGCGCTGAGACGCGTCGCTCCCGACGGTGCGGGCGAGGCTTGGCGGCGATAGGTTGGGTCGGTGTCGGAATTGTAGATCTGCTGCCAGGGCCAGCTCGTCAGCGCCGCGCGGTGGATGGTGATCACGCCCGCGGCGCCGCGCTGATAGGCCGCCGCTGCCTTACCGCGCGCCCAGCGGCTCCGGGCATAGCCGCCGAACGGGCCATCCGGGCGGTCGAAGTCCGGATCGTTGGGGAGCATCACCACGATCTTTCCGCGCACGTCGGCGCCGGCATAATCGTCCCAGCCGAGTTCCGGCGCGCTGATGCCGAAGCCGACGAACACCAAAGGCGCATCGGCGATCGCGGCGCGGCCGGCATGGGAGCCGGAGACGCTCCAGTCGCGGGTCTGCTGGAGCGGCAAAGCGGCGCCGTTCACCGACAGGGTCAAGGCGCGCTCGCGGCTGTCGACTCGGATCAGCGGCACGTCCTGAAACCAGGAGCCGTTCGGGCCGCCCGGCGCAAGGCCTGCGGCTTCGAACTGGCCGCGCAGGTAGGCGAGCGTCATCGTCTCGCCGCGCTCGCCGGGGCCGCGGCCCTGGAAGGCATCGGAGGAAAGGGTGCGAACATCCTCGCGGATGGCGGCGGCGTCGATTGCAGGGGACTGGGCGAAGAGGGGCGTCGCCAACGCCGCCAGAACCGATGCAATCCCGATCGCAGACACGCTTCGCATGCTTCTCTCCCGTTCTTCCGGCGGCGCTTCTGCGTCCGGCGTATGGTGGTTGCAAACGAATGTTGAGGCGGGGAGTGCCTTACAGAGTCGCCTCGCCGCGGAACATCTCCACGCAATCTCCTCCGACGCTGGCGCGGATCCCGGCATCGCTGCGCCAGCTTGCAAGGCGGAGGTGGCTGGGGCGCCCCATCTCGACACCCTGCATCACCTCACATTCGAGCCGGCGGTCCTGCCCAAGCGAAAGCAGCAGGGCGCAGAGGATAGCGTTGGCGCTGCCGGTCGCCGGGTCTTCCCAGGTGCCGGCCAGCGGCGCGAACATCCGCGATCTGATGCCCGCGTCGGTGTGCGCATAAAGGAGGATCGACAGCCGGCCGTCGGCCAGCCCCTCCGCCTCGGCGAGCTGCTGAAAGGCGGCAAGGCTCGGCGCGGCGCGGGAAAGAGCCTGCGCCGCCACTTCCACGATAACGAAATCGACGCCCATGGTCGCGCGCAGGGGAGGGTGAGCGGCCGTCCGCACCTCGCTTGCGCCGAGGCCGATGCACGCGGCGATCCCAACCAGCGGCATGACCCCGAGCAACTGCAGCGGCTGGGGCGCGTCGATCTCGGCGCCCGTGACCTCGCCGGTTTCGCTCCGGGCCGGGCGCACTTCGACCAGCCCCGCCTGTTCCTCGAAGCGGAGAACGTCGCCGAGTTCCGGGTTGCGGCGGGCGAGGACGAAGCCGGTGCCGACATTGGGGTGGCCGGCGAACGGCATTTCGGCGGTGCGGTTGAAGATCCGAAGCCGCGCCGTGTTCCCAGCCGACGTGGGCGCCAGAACGAACGTCGTCTCGCTGAGGTTGAGCTCGGCGGCGAGCGCCTGCATCTCGGCGTCGCTCAGGCCCTCCGCGTGGGGGAAGACGGCCAGCGGGTTGCCGCCGAAACGCTGCTTCGTGAAGACGTCCACCGTCACGAATTCGAAGCGGCGCACCGACGGGGAGCTGGCCGGGCCGTTCATTTGAGATCCCGAAGAACTTCGCGCACCGCGTCGACGATCGCCTGGGGTGCGTCGATTTCGATATTGTGGTGCGTGTCAGGCACTATCCGGTGCCGGCCCCGCCGCGAAAGCGCGGCCGATTGCCGGTGAAGCGCCAGGGTGGCCTGGAAGTCCGCGGTGTCGATCGGGTCCTCTGCATCGTAGATGCCGTGGGTGAGGACGATGGTCGGCCGGTTGCCGAAGGCGGCGGGGCGGAACAGGCGGGCGTAAGCATCGTCGAAACGGGAATCGGCGTAGAGGCTGCTCAGGATCTCCGATGCCTGCGCCTGCTGGTAGGCGGGGGTGATCTGGATCCGCTGGCGCTCGGCGGCGATTTCCGGTCCAAGCGGCGCCCGCACCGGATCGGAGCAGCGCCGGTAGTCGAGGGTGGACGGGTCAAGGTTGCCGGCGCCGGCAAGGGTTTGGCAGGTGCGGTAGCTGTCAAGCAGACGGTCCAGCCACATCAGGTCGGTCGCTTCCTTGCGCGCCGCGCCGGGTTCGCCAAGCCGTTTGCGCAGAAAGGCGCGCGAGCGTGCGTCCGACCGCTCCTCGGACGGATCGACCAGCACCAGCCCGGCGACATCCTCCGGGTAGAGCGCGGTGTAGAGCTTGACGTTGAACCCGCCGAGCGAATGGCCGACGAGGACCACCGGCGTCTTGAGCTTGGCGGCGGCGATCAGCGCGTGCATGTCGTCGACGACCGCCATCGGCGAGCGGGCGCCCGGTGCCGGGTCGCTATAGCCGAGCCCCGCCCGGTCGTAGGTGCAGACCCGCGCATCGGCGGGGAGCGCCGGCTGGACCAAAGCCCAGATCACCGACCAGTCGCTGCCGCCCGAATCGAACAGCACGGTGTGCTTGCCCGCGCCCATGCAGAAGAGGTTGAGCCGCCGCCCGCCGCCGATGTCGACCCGCTCGTGCGGCTGCACATATTGCCGGGCGATGTCCCGCGAAAGCACGGGGGCGGGAGGCGCGGGCTGCTGGGCCGGGGCGGCCGCAGGCGCCATCGCAATCGCGGCGGCGAGGCAAAGCGGTCCCATTCGTATCAAAGTCATTCTCCCGTGCGGTTAGATGAAGGCGATCGATCGACCCGCCACTTCCCCGTCCAGCGAATCGCGCACCACGGCGAGCGCATGCGCCAGGTCGCTTCGCCGGCGGATGCCGCCAAGGCAGAGGCGGATGCCGGCCGGCGCATCGGGCGACACCAGGGCAGCGTCGACCGGCGTTGACTGAACGCCGGCGCGCATCGCCCGGCCGGCCGCGCGCTCGGCGTCGAGCAGCGGCATGGGCAGCCAGAGGTGCAGGCTCGCGGGGTAAGACGGGGGTTCGGCAGACGCTCCGAGTATCTCGAGGGCCAGTGCGGTCCTCGCGCCCACCTCGGCGACTGTGTCCTCCAGGATCGTACCGAGGACGCCGTCGTCCATCCATTGGGCGAAGATCATGCCGCCGAGCGCGCTTGGGCTCCAGCCAAAGGCCTGCGCGGCGCGCAATGTGGCGGTTCGGGCATGCTCGGGCGGCATGATGAAGCCGAGCCGAAGCCCGGGGCAGATCGATTTGGATAGGCTGGTGACGTGAAACGTCTGATCCGGCAGCAGATCGGCGAAGGTCGGCAGATCCTCGCCTGCTGGGGCGAAAGGCCGGTACACATCGTCCTCGACAATCGTCAGCCCGGCGCGCGCCGCGGCCTCGGCAAGCGCGCGCCGCCGCTCTGCGCTCAGCGTCCGCGCGGTCGGGTTCTGGAGGGTGGGGACGAGGTACACGGCGCCGCCACCGCTTGCCCGCGCCGCCGCCTCGAGCGCCGCCGGGACCATTCCCTCGCCATCCATGGCGACGCCGTGCAGCCGGTAGCCGGCATGGTCGGCGATCATTCGAATGCCGAAAAACGTGGCGGCGTCGCACAGCAGGGTGTCGCCGGGGCGCAAGGCGGCGGCGAGCGCGATGGTGAGGCCGTGCTGGCCGCCGTTGCACTGGATCAAGCGTCCGGCGTCGGCCGACTGGAGGCCGCAGCGGCTGCGCAGCCACTCGGCGGCGGCCTCCCGCGTGCGCTTCAGCCCTTCGACCTGGGTGTAGGTGGCGGCGTCGCCGATGTCGCTTCGGCCGCGAATCCGGGCGAGCGCCTGCGGCAAGTGGCGCTCGGCAATGGCGGGGGGCGGAAAGTTGCGGGCGAGATCGAGCGGGCCCGCGCCGCTATCCGCTACCGCGCTTTCGCCCCGTGCCGCGGTGACGAACGACCCGCGCCCGATTTGGCCGGACAACAGGCCGCGCTGCTCCGCCAGGGCATAGGCCTTGCTGACCGTGCCGAGGCTCACGCCGAGACGGCGGGCAAGCTCCCGGTGCGGCGGCAATTGCGCACCGGCGGGCAAGGTCCCTGAGGCGACGTCACGCCCAAGGGAGTCCGCCAGCCGCTCGTAAAGCGGGCCGGAGCCTTCGATCAGGTGCGGCTGCCAGGCCATGTCGCTCCCCTTTGTACCATGACAATGTTCTATTTGACCTAAGATACAATAGGATGTCAATGACGGTCCACTGGAGCAATTCGGAGTTCTGGAGTTGGCACGGACAAGGCAAATGCGTGTGGGCTTCATCGGCCTCGGCATCATGGGCTTGCCGATGGCGAAAAGGCTGGCCAACGCGGAGATGCCGCTGGTTGTTTGGAACCGGCGCCCCGGTCCGGCGGAGGAGCTTGCTGGCGAGGGGGGCCGCGTTGCGCGCGCGCCGGCGGACGTCTTCGCGGGTGCCGATGTGATCATCATCATGCTTGCGACCGGGGAGGCGATCGACAGCGTGCTCGGCCGCGGCGGCTCAGGCTTCGCCGCGATGGTCCGGGGCAAGATCCTGGTCAATATGGGAACATTCGCCCCGAGCTATTCGCGCGGCCTGATGGTGGATGTCGAACGCTGCGGCGGGCGTTACGTGGAGGCGCCGGTGTCCGGCTCCCGCGTGCCCGCCGCCAGCGGCGAGCTGCTGGTGCTGCTTGCCGGCGAAGACTCCGCCTGTGCCGCCGTCCGCCCGATCCTTGCGCCGATGTGCCGGGAAATCGTCGACTGCGGGCCGGTCCCCAGCGCGCTCGTCATGAAGCTTGCCGTCAACATCCTGCTGATCGCCACTGCCACCGGCTTGGCCGAGGCGTTCCACTTCGCGGGCGGGAACGGCATCGACCTCCAGCGCTTCCGGGCGGTGATCGACGCTTCGCCGATGGCGAGCGCCGTCTCGCGGATCAAATCCGAAAAGCTCGCAGCCGCCGACTTCGCGCCGCAGGCCGCGGTCGGCGATGTGCTCAAGAACGTGCGCCTGATCGCCGCCCAGGCGCGAAGCACCGGCCTCGCCACTCCGCTGATCGACGAGTGCGAGGCGCTGTTCGCCGAGACCCTCGCACTTGGCGAAGGCGCGCTCGACATGGCCGCCGTCATTCACGCCATCGCCGCCCGAAGCGCGCGGACACGGCCCCCCGTCTAGCCGAAGGTGGAAAGGAGACCTTTGAAGCCGGTGACCGCAGCGAAGGGGACAGCCCTTCAGCGAGTGGGCCGCGCCCTAGCGGCCCGCCGTCTGCTGGCGATCGAGCGTAAGCTGGATCGGCGCGGGGCTGGTGCGGGCGTTCGAGGCAAGGACACGGGCCCGCCTCGTGGAGGCTTCCTCGATGGCCGTCTCGCGGCAGCGGCGGACCTTGTTCTTGCCCGCGGGGTCGACGTCGGACGTCGGGCCGCACACGGCTGCCGCGGCGGAGGCGATGCGCCGGTCGAGCGTGCGCACACCATCCTCGCTGCCGAGATCAAGGTCGGCGAAGCGGACTACCTGCGTCTGCTCGCCTGCCCGGGCCTCCGCTCCGGCCGGCGAAAAGAGCGGGATCGAAGCGGCAGCGGCGGCGGCGAATAGCAGGATCTGGTTCATGGCGATTTCCCGGTCTCGGTTGCGTGAGACCAGCCAAATAGGGGGCGCTCGACTGCGGCGGCAGCAACGATGTTGCGCGGCCATTCTGCAAAAGTGCAGAGTGCCCCCGCGCCGCAACGCGCGCAGGGTGGGGCTATGTACAATTGGGACGACCTTCGCTTCTTCATCGCCGTGGCCGACACGGGGAGCACCCTGGCGGCCGGGCGCGCGCTTCGAGTCAGCCAGACTACCGTTGCGCGCCGGATCGCGGCCCTCGAAACGGCGCTGGGGCTCACGCTCTTCGAGCGTCTGCAAAGCGGCTACACGCTCACCGCCGCCGGCGAGGCTTTGCTGGATCATGCCCGGGATGTGAAACGCGCGGCCGCCGCGGTCGGCGATGCGGCGTCGGCAACCGCGCGGGACACGGGCGGCACCGTGCGCCTGACCACCATTGAAATCTACGCCGTGACAATCCTCCCGGCGATCCTTCGGGACCTGCACGAGGCCCATCCTGGCTTAAGGATCGAACTCGATACGAGTGAGGAACCGCGCGATCTCCAGACGGGCGCGGCCGACATTGCGCTTCGGGCAAGCAGCGGGCCAACCGGCGGCGGGCTCGTCGGGCGGCGCATCGCCTACGATCCCTGGACGCTCTACTGCAGCCGCGGATATGCCGAAGAGCACGGCGTTCCGCGCACGCGCGCCCAGCTTGCCGGGCATCGGCTGATCGGCGGTGGCGGCGAAAAAGTCTGGCACAGCTACCGGGCATGGCTGGCGAGCAACGGCCTGGAGGACGGAATCGCCATGCATCACGATTCGGTCACGGGGCTGCTCGCCGCGGTTCATTCGGGCTTTGGGCTGGCGGTTCTGCCGTCTTACGTCGCCGATCGGGACCCGGAGCTGGTCCGCTGCCTCCCGCCGCGCAAGGATGATGCCGGCGCCTTGTGGCTGCTCACCCACGAACGCCTGCGGCACTCGCCTCGGGTGCGGGCGGTGATGGACTTCCTGGCGGAGCGCCTGACCCGGCCTGCGCCTGTCGGGCATGGTCAGATTAGGTTGCGCGCTTCAGCAGGGTAGCGGCGACGCGGCGGCTCAGGCCGGACGATCGCCCATGAGTTCGCCTAGTCGAACATGTCGCTCGGGCGCCCAGTCGGGGTTGAAGGCGATGGTCCCCGGCCTGAACAGCATGATGATCGTCGAGCCGAGCAGGAAGCGGCCCATCTCCTCGCCCTTGTTCAAGGCGATGCCTTGGCCGGCATAGTCCCATTCCGCCACCTTGCCGGTGCGCTTCGGATTGACCACGCCGTGCCACACCGTCGCCATGCTGCCGACGATGGTGGCGCCGACCAGCACCATCGCGAAGGTGCGGTGGTCCGGCGACTCGAAGACGCACACGACACGCTCGTTGCGGGCGAACAGGTTCGGCACGCCGCGCGCGGTCACCGGGTTCACCGAGAAGAGCGCTCCGGGCACATAGATCATTCGGGTCAGCGTGCCGTCGCAGGGCATGTGCAGGCGGTGATAGTCCTTGGGCGACAGATACAGGTTGGCGAAGCTGCCGTGGCGGAAGTGCGCGGCGAGCGCCGGGTCGCCGCCGACCAGTTCGGTGGTGGTGAAGCGATGGCCCTTGGCCTGCAGGATATGATGGTCGTCGACCGCGCCGAACTGGCTGATCGCGCCGTCCACCGGGCAGACGAAATCGGCGTCCGCCATCGGCCGGGCGCCCGGCTTCAGCGGGCGGGTGAAGAAGTCGTTGAAGCTCTTGTAGCTGAGGACATCGGGATCGTGGGCTTCGTCCATGTCGACGCCGTATTTGGCAACGAACCAGCGGATCAGCCGGGCCGTCCACCACCCGCCCTTGGCTCCGGCGACGCGGCCGGCGAGGGTGGTCAGGCGCTGTTTGGGAAGCAGATGTTGTAGAAGAACGCGGGTGCGGTCGGACATGGGGGACCCTGGACGGTGGTCAGTTGGCGCCGGCGGGTGCGGTTCCCGGCCGGATGTAGGCGAACATGTGCGGCACAAAGTCCACCTTGCCGAGGGGCACGCCGGCCTGCCGGAGGAGGGCGTAGGCGATCATCTGGTGGAACGCGACCTGGGGAAGGGCCCAGTCGCGGACATATTGCCCGCCGGTCATGTCGAAGATCATGCCGTTGGGAAGTTCGTGAGCAACGGGCTTCCCGGCGGCGGAGTCCAGCTCGTCCGGGCCTACGGTGGCAAGAAAGCGGGCTGCGTCTTCCACTCGGGCGCAGGCTTCCGGCCAGGCGCCGGGCCGCTCGCCGCCATCCCGGCCTTCCTGCCGGACCTGAAGCAGTGCCTCCGGAAGGGCCACGCCGCGAAGCCGGTAGACGGGCTCCTGCGCCTGGAACGCCAGGAAGCGAAGCTGGGTGGTCAGCGGAAACATGTCGGGTGCGAGCCGCAGCGCGAGCAGCCGATCCGGGTTCTCGCCACGCTCGGCAGCGAACGCCTCCGCCTTGGCGAGCCATCCGGAGACGGCGTTCAACTGGTTTGACAGGGTCGAGACGAGGAGTGGGGTGAGGTGCATGGCGCCGCTGTGACGCACACGGATCGCCGGATCAAGCCAGGTGCCGCCCATGAGCGCTTCCCACCCATCCGCTGTTTCGATCATGGATAACGTCTTGTTAACGGGCCATCCCTAGGCTCGCCTCATGACGCCGGCTTCCCCGTCTTCCAGCGCCCCCCGCTCCACCACGCGGCGGCACCAACCTGCCCGGCCCGCAGGGCTGCGCACCCGCGGGGTCCAGGTCCTGCAGTTCGCGGCTGCCTCGGGAGCCGGTCTGGGAATCGACTTCGCGGCTTTTCTGCTGCTGCTCGGCGCCGGGGCCGCGCCCGTGCCGGCGCAGGCGCTGTCCGGCTTTGCGGCGGTGAGCTTCGTCTATTTCAGCTCGGTGCACCGCGTCTTCGGCTATAGCGGGCGCTTCCTTCTAGGGCTGTTCGCCGTCTACCTGGTCTATCAGGCCGCGAGCGTCGCGGCGGCGGCCTTTGCTGTGGGCGCGTTGATCGGCCACGGCTTCGCACCGGTGGCGGCCAAGCTGCTCATCCTGCCGGTCACCTTCCCGGCCAATTACCTGTTCATGGCCCTGCTGACGCGCCGCCGGGTCCTTTCAACCGGAGGAGCGGCAGCGTGAAGATCATGATCACCGGCGGGGCCGGTTTCGTCGGCTCGCAGCTCGGCAAGCACCTGCACCGGCTGGGGCACGAGGTTGTTCTGCTCGACAACATGCGTTTCGGCCACCTCGACAATCTGCTGCTCGACGGCGCACCGTTCGGCCGCTTCCTGTGCCGCGACATTCGCGATCCCGAGCTTCCCGCCTGGCTGGACGGCGTCGAGATCCTGTTCCACCTCGCCGGGATCGCGCCGCTGCCGGTGTGCCAGGAGGCCCCGGCGGAGGCGTACAGCGTCAACACCGGCGCCGTCGCCGGCCTGCTCGAGGCGGCGCGGCGGGCGGGGGTGCGGCGCACCATCTTCTCCTCCACCTCGGCGGTGTACGAGAATACGAAAACGGCGCGTTTCGCGGAAAGCGATCCGATCGCCCCCAACCTCATCTACGCGTGCACCAAGGCCGCCGCCGAGGCGGTTTGCGACGCGTTCGCGGCGAATTACGGCATGGACATCGCCATTTGCCGCTTCTTCAACGTCTACGGCCCGCACCAGGACGTCACCCGGACCAGCCCGCCCTTCACCAGCTATGTTGCGCGCGAGCTGGCGCTTGGCCGGGCGCCGAACCTGTTCAACAACAGCGATGCCCGGCGCGATTATGTGCACAGCGACGACGTCGTCGACCTGCTCACCCGGATGATGGATGCCGAGGGGCGTTTCGCCGCCGACCGCTTCAACGTCTGCTCGGGGGCCGGGCACAGCGTGCCGGAGCTGTACGGCCTGTTTCGCGCGGCGAGCGGCAAGTGCATCGAGCCGGTCTGGAACGACCCCAGGTCCTTTTGGGATGCCTATCCGGTGCTGTTCGGATCGCCCACGCCCTTGTCGCGCGAGCGGATTTCCGAGGAGGTCTTCAAGAACGCGATCGGCGATCCGGCCAAGACCGAGGCGCGCTTCGGCTGGAAGGCGCGAACCGACGTCGCCGCCGGCATCGCCTCCGTTTATGCCGATGCCGAGCGGCGTCTGCTCGGAGCGAAGCCGGCGTGACGGACCGAATCCTGGTCTTCATCCCCACCTACAATTGCGCGCCCCAGATCGGGCGGGTGCTTGCGCAGGTCCGCGGCGCTGTTGCGGACCAGATCGCGGAGGTGCTGGTCCTCGACAACGGCAGCGGCGACGGCACTCCCGAGGCGGCGATTGCGGCGGCGGCAAGCGCGGAGGCGCCGGTCGTCACGATCGCCCGCAACCGCGCCAACTACAATCTCGGCGGCTCGCACAAATCCGCTTATGCGTATGCGGAGCGCGAAGGCTTCAGCCACGTCATCACCCTCCACGGCGACGACCAAGGCAATCTGGCCGACATCTTGCCGCTGCTCGACGCGGGACGGCACCGCCAGTTCGACGCCTGCATGGGCGCTCGCTTTGCCAAAGGCTCGACCCTCACCAACTATTCAACGGTCCGGATCCTCGGCAACCGCGTCTTCAATCTCGCTTTTTCGCTGGCCGCCCGCCGGCGGGTGACGGACCTCGGGTCCGGGCTCAACATCCTCGCGCGAAAGGCGTTTACCGACCGTGCGATCCTGCGCCTCCCCGACGACCTCCATTTCAACCCTTACCTCCTGCTCGACATGATCGACCGGGGGAACGAGGTTGGCTTCTTTCCGATCTCGTGGCGGGAGGAAGACCAGGTCTCCAACGTCAGGATGGCGTCGCAGGCCTTGAAGACACTCGGCGCGGCGGCGCGTTACACCTTCGCGCGCGACCGGTTTCGGGGCACGGATTACCGGGGCGTCCGGCATGCTGATTATGCGTTTGACGTGATCGCGCGTTTCGAGGGCGGCAAGGCGGCCTGAGCCGATTGCGCGCCTCATATTTACCGTTCGGTAAGTATGTTTGTTCAAGAGAAGAGGGTGGCTTACCAACCCTCCTTCCCCCAGGCCGATGCGGCCGGCAGCGCCTGTGCCGACGCCCCGCCGATCACGCCGGAACGCCCGCTTTCGCTGGTGATGCCGATGGCCGGGCGGGGGTCGCGGTTCGCCCGGGGGGACGTGACGCTTCCCAAGCCTTTGATCGAGCTCGACGGCAAACCGTTCTTCTGGTGGGCAACCGAGAGCGTGCGCCGGCTGTCTCCGGTCGGCGAGATGGTGTTCGTGGTGCTGGAGGAGCATGTCGGACGATTCGCGATCGATGCTGCCGTGCACCGATATTATCCCGACGCGCGGATCGTCTCCTTGCCGCACGTCACAGCCGGCGCGGCCGAGACGGCGGCGCTGGGCGTCGCGGCGCTGGAAAGCGCCGGCCCGGTGGCACTGTGCGACAGCGACCACGGCTTTGCGGCCGGAGACACGGGTGGCCTGATCGCCCGCCTCAGGCGCGGCACCGACGCGGCGCTGCTGTGCTTCGCGTCGTCCGACCCGGCTTATTCCTATGTGCGGCTCGGCAACGACGGCGCGGTTGCGGGAACGGTTGAGAAGCAGGCGGTGAGCCGCTTCGCCATCGCCGGCTGCTACCTGTTCGCCTCCCCCCAAACCTATCTCACCGCTTATGCAGGCTATCGCGGCGATTGCCCTTATGACGAATTTTATGTCAGCGGCGTCTACAACCACCTGATCGCCGGAGGCGGGCGTGTCGCCAAGCACGTCCTCCAGCGCCATTTGTCCTTTGGGACACCCGAGGAGCTTGCCGCGGTTGAGGCCGCAGCCGGTTCCAGCCGGCTGTGGGAGCCCGCCCCTTGAGCGGCGCCCAGCCCTTCTTGCTGGTGGGTTCGATCCTGCTGCTGCTGGCCGCCCACGCCGCCCGTGCGTTGCGGTGGGGCTTCCTGTTTCCGCGCAGCCGCAGGCGCAACGATCGGGTCGGCCTGCTGATCGGCCTTGGCATCGGCTATGCGATCAATGCGCTGGTGCCGCTGCGCCTGGGCGAGCTCGTCCGCGGCGTCGTCGCCGCGCGGCTTCGCCAGGCCAGGCTCGCCGAAGTGATGGCAACCATCGCCGCCGAGCGCCTCGCTGACCTGTTCATCCTGGCGCTGTTCATCGGCGCGACGTGGCGCAGCGCCGCGGATCCCGTCTTCGCCCTTCAGACCGCCGGCCTGTTCGCCACCGCGGCCGGGGCGTGCGCGGGAGGGGCGGCGATCGTCCGGCGCTCGTCCCGCGCGAGGCGGGCGATCTGGCAACTCGCCGGCATGTTCAACCCGCGCATCCGCGTCGGCGTCGCCGATTTCGTCTGGTCGGCCTCGGAAATCGTCGCCGGCGGGACCCTGCTGCGCTGGCGCTTCACGGCCGCCACCGTCGGCATGTGGGGGCTCTATGCGGCCGCCTACCACCTGTTCTCCGAAGCAACCGGGATCACGCTCGGCGCCGTGCTCGAAGCGGTGCTGCAGCACCCGTTGTCGTCGCTCGCCTTCGGGCAGGGCGCGGTCGCCGCCCAGGAGGCCGGGCTCCAGCTTCAGCTCTTCGTGCTCGCGCCGGTGCTCCTCATCCTCCTGATCAACCCGCTGACCCGCGCCCGCCCGCTGGCGAGAACCGCCGAGCCGTTGCTGCGGATCGGCACGAGCGGGCGCTCCTCGCACCTGGCGCGAAGCGATCGCTTCACCGACGCAGCAGGCTATGAGGACTTCCTCGACGCCCTGTTCAGCGACGGGCGACGGGACGTCAGCGGCTTCGGCATCCGCGCAACCGACGATTGCATCGTTCACCACTTCTACCATGGCGGATCGGATGCGCTCACCGCCCTTGTCGACGCGCAGGGCACGTTCCTGATCCGCAAGTTCGCCATGGGGGAGGCCGCCGCCAAGCTGGAGCAGCAGGCCACCTGGCTGCGCAGCCATGCCAATTCGTCGCTGCCGCTGGTCGAGGTGCTCAGCGGGCGTACGTCGGCGGGCGCGTACAGCTACGACATGCCGCTGGTGGAGGGCGCGACCCGGTTTCAGGACTCGATCCACAGCGCCTCGGGCGCCCAGAACCGGACGCAATTGCTCCATCTGCTCGGCCGCATCGATTGCCTGCACAACGACACGAGGCGCGGGGATGCTTCCGAGGCAGCGGTGAACGGCTATGTGGACACCAAGATCGTCGCCAACGCCGAGGCGATCGCACGCTTTGCGCGCCAGGCGATCGGCGCCCCCGCCTTCAGCCTGAACGGCGAGGTTTACGATTTCGACGAATGGCGCTGCCTCGCCGACCGGAGCTGGCTCGCCGGGCAGATCCGCAACCGCGCGGCCGCGAGCATCCACGGCGACCTGACCGTCGAGAACGTGATCGTTGCCCCGGACCGGCCGCACGGCCTGTACGTGATCGATCCGAACCCGGAGAATATCTTCGATTCGCCGCTGATCGACTGGGCGAAAATGATGCAGTCCCTTCACCTGGGCTACGAAGAGCTCAACCGGTCGATCTCCTGCAGCCGGGTCGGGGAAATTCTGCAGCTCCCGCTTGCCCGCACCGAGGCCTATGCGGAGCTGCACCGCACGCTGGAGAGCGAAATCGAGGCGCGCTTCTCGCAGGACTCGCTGCGCGAGGTCTATTTCCACGAGCTGGTCAATTACCTTCGGCTGACCACCTACAAGATCCGCCAGTCGCCCGAACGGGGCCTGGCATTCTTCGCCTGTACCGCGCTCCTCCTGCGGCGCTACCGGGAGCGGTTTACGTGAAGGCGGCCAAGGCGCTTCTTGTCGACCTCGATGGAACCCTGGTCGACACCAAGGAGGCCAATTACCGGGCCTATGCCGCGGCTTTGGCGGGGGTTGAAGTGACGCTGGACAGGGATTGGTGGACGGCCCGGGCGGATGGACGCAACTGGCGCCAGTTCCTGCCGGAACTCCTTGCCGGATCGCCGTCGGCTAAGCCTGAACTGGTCGCCGCCGAAAAGGCGCGGCTTTACCCATTCATGCTCGAACATACGCGCTTGAACGAGGCGCTCGCCTCCTTGATCGCTTCGGCCCGGCCAGGCCTGCGAACGGCCCTTGTCACGACCGCGTCCCGCGGGAACGTCGCCGCCGTCCTCGCCCACCACGATGTCGCAAGTCTGTTCGACACGATCGTCACGGGCAGTGATGTCGAGCACCACAAGCCTGCACCCGATGCATACTTGTTGGCAGCCTCGCGGCTTGCGGTGGCGCCCGGCGACTGCATCGCGTTCGAAGACATGGAGATCGGTGAACGGGCCGCACTCGCCGCGGGCGCGCGGTGCGTGCGCGTTCGCTTCGCGCCCGGCAGAACCGGTGCGCCGGGAAATCGCCCTTGATCATCGAAATGGAAGCCGAGCCCCTTCCCGCCGTGCCGTTCCCCGGCGCCGGCATGCAGCGCTGGGCCGCCGTGTTCGCAGGCGTCCTGCTCGGCGCTTTCTTGCTGTGGCCGGCACTGACCCCCGCGCATCTGGAAGGCTTCACCGCCGCCCTTGCCGCGCTCGGCATCCATGTCACGCAGGGCAGCCTGGCCGGCTTCGACAGCCTTTACGGCCTCGACGCCGAATATTTCGCACTGACCAAATTCGGCGCGGTGCTCGCCGTGGCGGCGTTCAAGGCCGGGCTCGGCGTCGGCAGCGATCTCGCCATGCGGCTGATGATGTGGACCGGCTTCGCGGCCTTGCTCTTCGGCACCTGTTTCCTGGCGCGGCGCTGGTCCGGTGCGCGCTGGTGGTTCGTACTTCCCTTGCCTCTGCTCGTGCCGGGCATCGTGGAAAGCGCGTTCGTCTACAACGACAACGTGCTCTCCGCCGGCCTCGCGGCGCTTGGCCTCTGCCTGCTCTACGGCCGCAGCAGCCTCAGCCATGCGGGCGCCGGGCTGCTGCTCGGCTTTGCGGTTCTGACCCGCACCGACACCGTGCTGATCTGCGGGGCCGTGCCGATCATCCTGTGGGAACGGTTCGGCGCCTCCCGCGCCGCCGTGACTGCCGCCGCGATCGTTGGGCTGACGGCGGCCGCGGCCCTGGCCGGGCCCCTCGCTTATTTCGGGGCCAGTCCCTTCGACGTGCTGAGGGTGGGATCGGAAACGGTGAAGGTTTGGGACCGAACCCGAGCCGGCGAGCCGTTCCTGATCATTGCCTATTTTCTCGGCCTGCCCGGGCTCCTTGCGCTGTGCTCGGGCATCGGCGCGCTGATTGGGCGCAAAGAGTATCTGTCGCTTGCGCGCCTCCTCGTCGGGCCGGTGCTGCTGCTTGCGTTCGTTGGGACCAAGCTCTGGGAAGTGCGGCAGCTGCTTGCACTTGCGCCCTTCATCTGCGCGCTGGCGGCGATCGGCCTCAAGTGGCTGTTCGACACGCCGGAGACCCTGGCCCGCAAATGCCTGCGTCCCTTCCTGGTCGCTTTGGCCTTCCTGTCGCTGTTCGGTCCACAGATGACTTTGAAGGTGCGGGACGGCCCGCGCGTGCTCGCCGGCAGGGTCTGGACGATCCCTTTGTGGCGCGCCTGGCAACAGGCGCCACGCAGCGACTTTGCGACGCTCGACGCTCTCATCCGAGCCGCGCCGGCGGTCGGGACGCAGGTGCTTGTTGCCGACGAGTGGAACGAGGACCGTTATCTGCACCTGCGGCTGCTCGAGGCGGGCTATGCGGTTGAAAGCACGGCGGCGCTCCATCCAGGCTGCCGCGCCATCGGCGAGCGGTTCGTGCGGGGAAGCAGCGAAATCCTGCTCCTCCGGCTACACCATCCGCTTGTGCCGTGGTGGCGCGAAATCAAGGAAGTGCGGCTTGGGCGCTTCGCGCTTCCCTGCCTTCGAACGATCCCGAGTGGCGACAGCTATTTCGTAGCGTCTTCAACCCATCTGCGCGCTCTCCTGGGCGAGGGGCCGTATGCCGCGAACACGGACCCCGCCGATCCCCGGCGGGACCCGCTGGTCGCTGCGCTGACCTATGGAGCGATCGTCGCTCTCCGCTGGACTCCGCAACTCGAGCAGCCCCTCCTCGCCGGCTACCGCCGGGAAGCCGCCGCTCTGCCGCCGCGTGCGAAGTCCGGTGAGGCGCTGCAACGCGACGCGGACTCGGCGACGATGGGCCGCACCCGCTCCACGGTCTCGGCAGGCTCTCGCCGCATGTGAGCGCGTGCAGGTGCCGGTTCTGATCGTCGCTTGCTTCCCGCGAACTTTGGCCTTGAAGTCGCCATGAAGGCGATTATATTGTGTGCTATGAAATCAAACACTTTGGAATCTGCCCAGGCACAAGCGTCTCCCCAGACCGGTGCGGGTAATGAATTGTCCTTTGCCTTGTACGGCGCCGCCAACCGCATGGCGCGGATGCACAAGCCGTTTCTGGAGCCGCTCGGGCTGACCTTCTCTCAGTATCTCGTGCTGCTGGAGCTGTTTGCCGGAACCCCCCGCACGGTCGGCGATCTCGGCGCCAAGCTCGGCATGGACGCCGGCACGATCACGCCGCTTCTCAAGCGGCTTGCGACCGCCGGCAAGGTCACGCGGACCCGTGACGCAGCCGACGAGCGCCGCGTTCTGATCGACCTGACCCCTGCCGGCGAGGCGCTTCGCGCGCCGGTCCAGGCGGTCAGCGGTCAGATCAGGAGCGCCTGCAAGCTCGATGAAGAAGGCATTGCGAACCTGCGGGGCACGCTCGACGACCTCGCCTGGCCCGCCGACAAGACCGACCAGTAAACCAACCCAGATTTCTCAAGAGGCAGTTATGGCAACCCAGCTCATTCAACGCGGCACCGACGTAATATCCACTGAACTGTTGTCGTTCGAGGACGCGGCCCGCGTCCGCCGCTCGATCCGCGGTTTTCTCGACAAGCCCGTCCCCGACAGCGTCATCCACGAGGTATTGGAGGACGCGCAGCACGCACCATCCAACTGCAACACCCAGCCCTGGAACACCCATATCGTGCGCGGCGAGAAGCTGAAGCAGTTGTCCAAGCTGCTTCACGCCAAGAACGATGCCGGTGAGTTCACGCCGGACTTCTCGTTCGACGTCAATGATTTCTACGGCGAATATCGTGCGCGCAACAACGCGCTCGGCAAGGCTTACTTTGAGGCCATGAACGTCATGCGCGAGGACAAGGAAGCCCGCCACCGCGCGGGTGCGATGAACTACTCCTTCTTCAACGCGCCCCAGGCGGCGTTCCTGTTCATGCCGTCGTTCGGCGACAATGTCCGCGTTGCCGGCGACATGGGCATGTACGGCCAGACCTTGCTGCTGTCGCTTGCGGCACGCGGCCTCGGCGGCATCCCGCAGACCGCGCTCGGCTTCTTCGCCGGCACGATTCGCGAGTTCCTCGGCATTCCCGACGAGCTGAAGCTGCTGTTCGGCATCTCCTTCGGCTATCCCGACGACGACGCGCCGGGCAACCGCGTGCGCATGGACCGCGTGCCGCTCGACACGAGCGTGACCTTCCACGCCTGAACGAAGCTGCCGGGGCTGCACCGGCCGCGCCCTGGCTCTTCTGGCCGGAGCATAGCCCTTGGCGTCTAAGCCGCCTTCCGCGCGGTCTCTCGCGAGAGACCGGCGGCGATCCGCTCACAAACGCTGGTCCTGTCGAGGCGCATGCCTGCCGGGAGGCGGATGGTGCGGTATCCGGCGGCGCTCGTGATCTCGTCCCGCGCCCGGTCTTCGCGCGCGTTGTGAGTCCGATCGTCCAGTTCGACCAGCGCCAGGACGTCCCCTGAGGATCTTTCCTCTAAAACGAAGTCGATGATCTTCCGATCGAACCGGTTACGAACCGAAGTGCGGTGCTTGTGCGTGAGCCCCTTCTTGCAGGTGATAAGCGCGCCCATCGCGACCTGCGCGTGCACGCGGCAGTGCGGAACGGCGGCTTCTATAAGCAAGAGCACCTCTCGCTCTCGCGATGTCATGAGGCGTTCAGGGATGACCTGCAGGGCTTTGCGGCCGGCTGCTTTTGCCAAAACTGCCCACCCTGCGAGCACCATCAACACGAGGACGAGCCCCAATAATAAAATACCATTAGGCATTCGCATCCCCCTGGTTCGCACATGGCCCGTCCGATTTTCGAGCGGCCAAGCCGGAGCCTAGGTGGCAATTCCTAACGTCCTCTTTGCACCCATCGCGGTCATCGTCCGGGCAGGGGTTGGCGTTGTATTCAACCAGACCCGGAACCGGCGCTGCCCCTGAAACTTGACCTTCACCGGCAGCGCGGACTCGCAGATGGCGACCAGCCATCCGGGGACGAAGACGCCTGCGTCGCTGTGGAATGCAAGCGGGTGGTGGCCAATCCGCTGTGGAACACTGCTGACATCACTGACGATGGAGAATGGCGGGTCTGTCGGGGGAACCGTGCTATCTGGCGGTGCTTGGCACCGAGCGGCACAGGGGAATGGCGGAGACGGAGGGATTCGAACCCTCGGTAGGAGTAATCCCCCTACGACGGTTTAGCAAACCGTTGGTTTCAGCCACTCACCCACGTCTCCGGAAGCGCCGAACGCCGGGCTATAGCGGGGCCTTTCGGGCTGTTCAAGCCGCGCAGGAGCGGCGGTCCGGCTTATTATCGAGTCGGTTTGCCGCCCGTTCATTGCAGGGAAAGCCGGCAGGGGATTAACCTTCACATTGTGATGCGTAAGGGGGGAATGGGGTATGTTCCGCAACAGCTTGATGACGCTTGCCGCCGCGGCCGCGCTGGCGATGGGCAGCGCCGCCGCCGCGCAGGTCGGCACGGTCGATCCGAACGATGCTTATGCGCAAGGCGGCAACGCAGCGACCCAGCAGCAGCCCGAAGAGCAGGCGCCGGCGGAGAGCGAGTGGGTTGCCGCCGATCCGGGCGCGCAGGACGTGGGGCAAGCGCCGGGCGATGGGGCCGACGCCACTGGAAGCGCCTCCAGCCGCGCAAGCGCCGCCGCCGGGAACGAGACGGTCGCCCGCCGCGATGTCTTCACGGCCGCCGAAGGGGTGTTCGGCAAAGGCGCCGAGGGCCTTGCCGACATGATCGAGAAATTGCTGCGCGATCAGGGTGAGCCCAATGCCTTTATCACCGGGCGCGAGGCGGGCGGCGCGTTCATCGCCGGCGTGCGCTATGGCTCGGGCACGCTTCACCACCAGGTTGAAGGCGACCGGCCGATCTACTGGACGGGCCCATCGCTCGGCTTCGATTTCGGCGCCGATGCGGCCAAGGTGTTCGTGCTGGTCTACAACCTTCACGACGCGCAGCGCATCTTCCGCCGCTATCCGTCGGCCGAGGGCAATGCCTATGTGGTGGGCGGCCTCACCGCCAGCTACCTGCGGCGAGGCGACATCGTGCTGATCCCGATCCGCATGGGCGTCGGCGCGCGCCTCGGGGTCAACGGCGGCTATATGCGGTTTTCGCAGAAGACCCGCTGGCTGCCGTTCTAAGGTACTCTGTCATCCCCGCGAAAGCGGGGATCCCGCTTCTTTCTTTCTAACGCAGACGGAGGAAGAAGTAGCGGGACCCCCGCTTTCGCGGGGGTGACGGGCTTGTGTTCCCAGCCTAGGAGATCAACCGCTTCAGGCCGTCGATCGTGTCGGCCTCGGCGGCCGGCTTGTCGCGGCGGATCCGGGAGACGCGCGGAAAGCGCATGGCGAGGCCGGATTTGTGACGCTTCGACTGGTGGATGGAATCGAAGGCGACTTCGAGCACCAGCGTTTTCTGCACCTCGCGGACGGGGCCGAAGCGCTGCAGGGTGTTGTTGCGGACGAAGCGGTCGAGCCACATCAGCTCTTCGTCGGTGAAGCCGAAATAGGCCTTGCCGACGGGCAGCAGCTCCCCTTCCGGGTTCCAGCAGCCGAAGGTGAAATCCGAATAGTAGGAGGAGCGTTTGCCGCTGCCGCGCGCCGCATACATCAGCACGCAATCGGCGGTGAGCGGATCGCGCTTCCACTTGTACCACAGGCCGGTCTTGCGGCCGGGGACGTAGGGGCTGTCCCGGCGCTTCAGCATCACGCCTTCGATCGAGGCATCGCGGCTGCCGGCGCGGATTTCCTCGAGCGCATCGAAGCTGTCGGCTTCGATCAGGGCCGAGAGGTCGAAGCGATCCGGGTCGAGCGCGGCGACGAAGGGCTCGAGCCGCGCGCGGCGCTCGGACCAGGGCAGGGCGCGAACGTCCTCCTTGCCGTCGAACAGGATGTCGTAGAGCCGAACAAAGGCGGGGTATTCACGCAGCGTCTTGGGCGAGACGACCTTGCGCCCGAGCCTTTGCTGGAGCGCGTTGAAGCTTGCCGCCGCGCCGCCATGGGCGTCGGCGCCCTGGAACTCGCCCTTCACCAATAGCTCGCCATCGACGACGCCGTCGCAACGAAAGGCTTCGGCGACTTCGGGGAAGCTGTGGGTGATGTCGTCGCCGGCGCGGCTATAGAGGCGGGTCTGGCCGGCGACCCCGACGATCTGGACCCGGATTCCGTCCCATTTCCACTCGGCGGCGTATTCGGCCATCGAGACGCGCAGCTCTTCGAGCGGGTGGGCGAGCATGAAGGGGCGGAAGACCGGGACGTTTTCGGACGTCGGCTGGGCGCCGCGGCCCTCCGCCCAGTCGAACAGCTCGCGGTAGGGCGCGCCGATGCCGTGCCACACCTCCTCCACCGCATCGACGTCGAGGCCGAACGCCTGGGCCAGCGCGGTCTTGGCGAGGCGCGCGGAGACGCCGATGCGCAGCTCGCCGGTTGCAAGCTTGAGGAGGGCATAGCGGCCGGACGCATCGAGATGGTCGAGCATTCCGACAAGGGCGCCGGGCGCTTCGACACGGCCGAGGCCGCGCAGGCGCTCCACCACCGCGCCGATGCGCAGCGACCCGTCGTCGAGTTCGGCCGGTTCGCCAAGCGGCTTGGGCCAGAGCAGGGACACGGTCTCGGCCATGTCGCCGACATAGTCCCAGCTCATGTTGAACAAGGTCGGATCGACCCGCTCCTCGACCAGGGCGCGGATCGCCGCCGGCTTGGCGCCCGGCAGGTCGAGCTCGCCGGTCAGCGCGGCGAGTGCGTAGCCGCGGTCGGGATCGGGGGTGCGGCGGAGATAGTCGCCGATCAGCTTCAACTTGCCGTTGCGCGAACGGGTGTAGACGAGGCTGTCGAGGAGCTGTGAGAATTCGCGCATCGCGGGCGTAACGAACCGCCGGGCGGCGGGTTCACACTGGCGGCGCCGTTACCCGACCCAGGCGGCGACCTCGGCGGCGACTCGGTTGGCGGCCTGGTTGAGGGCGGGGCCGGCGCTTGCCGCGTCGATCAAGGGCATCGTCACACGCGCTTCGAAGCGGCGGCTTTCCACGGCGTCGCCGCCTCTTGCGAGGACGCCGTCATAGATCACCACCGCCTCGCTGGTGTCGGCATCGACCCCGAAGCTTTGCAGGGTGCCGGTGAGGCGCAGGCCGGGATCGAGCGTGAACTGCCGGGCATCGAGGACGACGCGGCCCGATTTCGCCGAGATCGTCTCGCCGATCAGCCGCGCGAACAGCGCGTCCGGAGTCTCGACCCATTGCGCGTTCTTCAGATAGGCGACCGCGGTGCCGCCGGTGCGCACCGGCACGCGGGCCGTGCGCAGTTCCTGCGGGATTGCGGGCGGGACCACCGTCATCGTCTGGGCGGCGGTGGAGGTCTGGGTGGTGCCGGCGGGCCGCGCCTGATCGGCGGTAAGGCGCATCAGCACCGGCGGCGTTTTCGGGCCGAAGCTGCAGGCGGACAGCAAAAGCGCCGCAGCGACGGGGAGGAGCGTGCGATAGGCCATCACTTCTTTTGCCCTTTATATTCGGGAAGGCTGGGGCCGTTGATCACGCCAAGCGCGCCCTGGGTGTCGAGCCGCTGGGAAACGGCGCTGAGGCTGGTCGAAACCTCGCGAAGATCGCGCACGAGCTGGCCGACTTCGGGAATGGTCTGCTTGGAGAAAGCCTGCACGCCGGGCCGCGCGTCGCCGAGCAGCGAATCGAGGTTCTGCATGCTGCCCTCGGCGGCGCGGACGGTCTGGCGAAGGTCGTTGATCAATGGACGGGCGTCGCGCTGGAGGAGCGCGTCGGACGTGTCGGCAAGCTGGCCGAACTCGTCCGCCGCGGCCCCTGCCTGGCGGATGGCGATGCGCGCTTCAGCCATGGTGGCGGCGATCTCGTCCGAACGTTCAGCGAGGTTGCGGCTGATTTCCTGAACGTTGCCGAGGATGGCGGCGATCGACTGCTGGTTCTGGTCGGACAGCAATTCGGTGAGCCGCAGCGTCAGCGTCGATACCCGCTCGAGCAGCTCTGGCGCGCTGCTGAGGAGCTGGCTTATTCCCCCCGGTTTGGCAAAGATTACAGGAACGTCATAAGGGCAAAGCGTACGCCGGTTGTCCCCTTCCGGGCACACAATTTCCCGGCCTGCGGCGGCGCGGCGCTTCGGGTCGCGCGGCGGGGGATCGAGCTGAATCTGGGAGACGCCGGTAAAGCCGACGCCCTTGATGGTAGCGGTTGTGCCGACCAGAACCGGCGTTTCGTTGCCCACCTTGATCCGCACACGCACAAATTCAGGCGTCGAGGGCTCCAGGTTGATCGAGGAAACCTGCCCTACCGGCACACCGGAAAAGGTTACGGCGCTGCCCGTGGCGAGGCCATCGACGGCCTGCTTGAAGAAGATGTCGTATTGCTTCTCCTGGTCGCCGCCCGCTTGCGAGATCCAGATGATGAAGCCGACCAGGGCGATGATCACCGCCAGCACGACGCTGCCGACGAGGAGGTTGTTCGAGCGCGTTTCCATCAGGCCTTACCGTTCCCGCTCTTCGCGTCCGGCGCCGGATGGGCTTCCGCCTCCGCCGCCTCGACCGCTTCCTCCGCCGCACGACCGCGCGGCCCCCTGAAATATTCCTGAATCCACGGATGGTCCAATGCCATTAATTCCGGGATCGTTCCAACCGCGATGACCTTTCGGTCGGCCAGCACCGCGACACGGTCGCAGATGGTGTACAGCGTGTCGAGATCGTGGGTGATGATGAACACGGTGAGGCCGAGCTGGTCGCGAAGCTCCACGATCAGCTCGTCGAACGCCGCCGCGCCGATCGGATCGAGGCCGGCGGTCGGTTCGTCGAGAAAGAGCAGCTCCGGATCCATTGCCAGCGCGCGCGAGATGCCGGCGCGCTTCTTCATGCCCCCGGACAGTTCGGCCGGGTATTTGGGACCGGCGTTGGTGGGCAGGCCGACCATGACGATCTTGAACGCGGCGATCTCGTTGAGCAGCTTTTCCGACAAGCGCGGGTAGAATTCGCGCAAGGGCACCTGGACATTCTCGGCGACGGTCAGCGTCGAGAACAAGGCCGCGCCCTGGAACATGATCCCCCAGCGCTTGCGCACGCTTTGCAGGCACTTGTCGTCGGCGGTGAGCATCGGCTGGCCGAAGACGTGGATCTCGCCTTCGTCGGGCTGCTGGAGGCCGATGATCGAGCGCATCAGCACCGACTTGCCGGTGCCGGAGCCGCCGACCACGCCGATGATCTCGCCGCGCCGGACGTCGAGATCGAGGCCTTCGTGAACGGGCTGGTCGCCGAACGAATTCTTGAGGCCGCGGACCGAGATGATGGGTTGGTCGTCGTTCACAGCCAGCCCACTTCGGTGAAGAATACGGCAAAAAAAGCGTCGAGCACGATGACGAGGAAAATACCCTGAACAACCGCCGTGGTCGTCCGAAGTCCGACTTCCTCGGCCGAGGATTCAACCTGCATGCCCTGGAAACAGCCGGCCATGGCGATGATCAGGCCAAAGAACGGCGCCTTGATAAGGAGCTGCCAAAGGTCGGTGATCGGCACGACCTCGCGGATGCGCTGGACGAAGGTGACCGGAGGGATGTCGAGGCCGACCCAGCAGAACACCGCGCCGCCGACCACCGACACCAACGCGGCGTAGAAGCCGAGCAGCGGCATCATCATCACGGTGGCGAGAACGCGCGGCAGCACCAGCGCCTCCATCGGCGACACGCCGATGGTGCGCATCGCGTCCACCTCCTCGGCAAGCTTCATCGAACCGAGTTGAGCGGCAAAGGAGGAGCCGGAACGCCCTGCGACCATGATCGCGGTCATCAGCAAGCCCAGTTCCTTGATCGAGCTTCGGCCGATCAGGTTCACCGTGAACACTTCGGCGCCGAACTGGCGAAGCTGCACCGCGCCTTGCTGGGCGATGACGATGCCGACCAGGAAACTCATCAGTCCGATGATCGCGAATGCGTGGACGCCGACCACTTCGAAGCGCTGGACGACGGCGTTGATGCGGAAGCGGCGGGGCTCGCGGATCAGGCGGCTGATCGCGATCAGCATGCCGCCGAGGAACGCGACCAGGCCGGTGAAGGTGCGTCCGGCCTCGATCGTCGCTTCGCCGAGCTGGCCAAGGACGCGGACAAAGGGCGAAGGCGGATCGGGCCGGACCTTTACCGGCTCATCGACCTCCCCGATCCGGCTGAGCAGACGCGCGATGCCGGGTGAGGCACCGGCCACTTCGCCGCCGCGATCGCGCACCGTGCGGTGGACGATCCAGGCGCCGATCGTGTCCATGCGGCCGACCTGGCTGAGGTCGATGAGGAAGCCGCTGCCCTTGAGGCGATCGAGCTTGGCGGGCAGGACGCCGAGGCGCGACAGCGTCAAATCGCCTTCGAAGCGCAGGACGCGGCGCCCGGCTTCGGTCCCTTCGGTGAAACGGGCGACACTGCTCATCGCCGCGACATAGCTTGTATTTCTCACGCCCGGCAAGCTGGACAAGGAAGATTGGCTCTGCTTGACGCCGTGCCATGAAGGCACAGCTCGCCATTTACGACATGGACCGGACGGTAACCAGGCGCGCAACCTACACGCCGTTCCTGATCCACGCCGCGCTTTCGCTTGCGCCGTGGCGGCTGGTTTTCTTCCCGCTCGTGCTGCTGTGGATGCTCGCTTACGTCGCCAAGCTGATCGACCGGGGGCGCTTGAAGGAGATCAACTACAACCTGCTCGTCGGCCGCGGGGTCACGGCGGCGCGGCTGGAGCCGGTGATCGAAAGCTTCGCCGAGAAGCAGGTTGCCACCAACATCCTGCCCGGTGCGCGGCGGAATATTGCCGCCGACCGTGCCGCCGGGCGGCGGCTGGTGATGGCGACCGCGTCCTACCGGCTCTACGCGGCCTCGATCGCTCGGCGGATGGGCTTCGACGACGTGATCGCAACTGAAACCGGCCTCGACACCGAAGGGCGGGTGGTGGCGAGGATTTCGGGGAGCAATTGCTACGGCCCGGCCAAGCTCGACATGATCGAGCAATGGATGGTGCGCGAGGGCCTGACCCGCGACGCGGTGCACATCCGCTTTTATTCGGACCACGTCTCCGACCAATATGTCCACCGCTGGGCGGATGAGGCGGTCGCCGCCAACGCCCATGCGCGGCTGGTGAAGCTCGCCCGGCTGGAAGGCTGGGAAGTGGTCGACTGGGGCAAGGACGGGTGAGGCGCGCAGACTCCCCTCCCTGCAAGGGAGGGGCAGGGGGTGGGTAGGCGCTGAGCCCCTCGATGGGGGCGAAGCGGCCTCGCTGCCTCAGAGTAGCGCTTCGCGGGCATCGAGCCCGCTCAGCGCTTACCCACCCCCCGCCCCTCCCTAAGCAGGGAGGGGAGTTGCTCGATGGTTGGGTCCGCCGA
>Ga0190273_10000059_pt1 | contig 67844 bp, 75 predicted proteins | sample Popmic504IS_FD_134513 | JGI IMG/M metagenome (GOLD analysis project Ga0190273, IMG submission 134513) | Populus adjacent soil microbial communities from riparian zone of Shoshone River, Wyoming, USA - 504 IS | ecosystem: Environmental > Terrestrial > Soil > Riparian zone > Trees stand | place...
CCGACAGGTCGCGCTTGATGTCGCCGACCAGGATCGACAGGATCTGCCGGTCGATGAAATTGACGATATAGACGATGACGAGGACGATCAGGGCGTACCAGGCGTAGGCGCCGATTCCGGCGGGCCTGGCGGTGGTGGGGGCGGCTGCAGCGGGATCGGACGCCATGGCCCCTCTCATTGTACTTGTGCCCGCATGTGGCTAGCAGAGCGGCGCGCTTTGGCAACAAGGCATCGCCCATGAAGAGCTCGGTCCTGTTCGTCTGCCTCGGCAACATCTGCCGCTCGCCGCTGGCCGAGGCCGCGTTCCGGCGCGAGGCGGAACGGCGCGGTCTCGACGTCGAGGTGGATTCCGCCGGCACCGGCGACTGGCATATCGGCTATCCCCCCGATCCACGCGCGGCGGCGGTGGCGGCCCGCAACGGCATCGACATCTCCCACCTGAAGGCACGGCTGGTGACGGCCGAGGACTTCCGCCGCTTCGACCATATCGTCGCCCTCGATTCCAACAATCTGCGCGACCTCGAGCGGCTTCGACCCGCCGACGGCAAGGCCCGGGTCTCGCTTCTGCTGGACCATGTCGAGGGACGGCAGGGGCAGGCGGTCGCCGATCCTTATTATGGCGACGACAGCCATTTCGACTCCGCCTGGGACGAGGTGAGCGCCGGCGCCGAGGCTCTGGCACGCCGGATCGCCGAGGGCGGATGACCGCCTTCGCCCGGCGGGTGGCGGCGCTCACCGGACTGCCCGAGCAACGTCTCGAGCGGCTGGCGGGAGGCGACCTTTCCGAGGCCCTGCTGGTGCGGCGCCCGGACGGGCGCTGCTCGGTCGCGAAGCGCGATCTCAGCGCCGGCGCCGAAGCGGCGATGCTTCGAGCGATCGCCGCGGCGGGAATCCCGGCACCGGGCGTCGAGGGCGAGCATGACGGCGTGCTTCTGCTCGGCCATATCCCCAACGACCGGGTGTTCAGCCCCGCCGCCTGGGCCGACGTCGGATCGGCGCTCCGGCGCCTTCACGATCATGAAGGCGAGCAATATGGCTGGCCGGCCGATTATCAGATCGGCACCGTCGCGCTCGACAATCGCGAGCGCCGCGACTGGCCCGGCTTCTGGGCGGAGCAGAGGCTGGCCGCCACCGCGGCCGTGCTCGACCGGCCCTGGCGCGAGCGGATCGGAAGGCTTGCCGGCCGGGCCGCCGAGATCGCGCCGTCGGCTCCCCGGCCCGCCCTGCTTCACGGCGATCTGTGGAGCGGCAACATCCTCGTCGCCGAGGGCCGCCTCGCCGCGCTCATCGACCCCGCCTGCTATCACGGCGACGCCGAGGTCGACCTCGCCATGCTGACCCTGTTCGACTCGCCAGGCCCGACCTTCTGGGAAGCCTACGGCCCGCTCGACCCGGGGTGGGAGGAGAGGCGGCCATTCTATCAGCTGTTCCCGGCCCTGCTCCACCTGCGGCTGTTCGGCGATACCTATGCCGGAATGGTCGACCGGCTGCTCACCCTCCTGGGCGGATGATCAGCTTGACGGCGACGGCATGTTTCGTTATTTAGCTAAATAACGAAAGAGCCTGCATGAACCTGATCTTCGAAGCCCTGGCGCACCCGACGAGACGGGCGATCCTCGAGATGCTCAAGGGCGGATCGAAATCGGCCGGCGAGCTCGCGGACGCCTTCCGGGTCTCGAAGCCGACCATGTCGGCCCATTTCGCCAAGCTGAGGGAGGCGGGGCTGATCCATGCCGACCAGCGCGGCACGTCCATCCTCTACAGCCTCAACTTGTCGACGCTGGAAGAGGTGTTGCTCGGCTTCATGGGACGATTGAGCGTGGCGCCCGAAACGAAGGAGGAATTGTCATGACCCGGAAGATCGTTGCGGCGGCCTCCGCTTTGGTGGTGGCGACGATGCTCGGCACTTCGCTCCTCGTCGCGGCCTCGCTTCCTGGCGACGTCCAGCTCCCCATCCATTGGGGACTGAACGGTGAGGCCGACGGCTTCGCGGGCAAATGGACCGCGCTTCTTCTGCCGGCCGCAATCACCGCCGCGCTTTCCCTGATCTTTTATGCTCTCCCCGCGCTGGAGCCGCGGCGCGAAGGGCTGGAGCGCAGCCAGGGCCTCTATCTGTGGGGCTGGGTCGCGATTCTCCTGATGGGCGGCGCCATCCAGCTCGCCACGGTCTCGCTGGCGCTGGGCTGGCCGCTCGACGCGGGCCGGATGATCCTTGCCGCGACCGGCGCGATGCTGGTCCTGATCGGCAACCAGCTCGGCAAATCGCGGAGCATGTACCTGATCGGCATGCGCACGCCCTGGACCCTGGCCAGCGAGGACGTCTGGATCCGCACCCACCGTCTCGCCGGAAAGCTGATGGTGGCGGGCGGCCTTCTGATTCTCGGCGCGGCCCTGCTCGATCTGCCGCCGGCGGGGCTGACCGCGGTTTTCGTTACCGTGATCGCCCTCAGCGCCGGCGTTCCGTTCGTCTATTCCTACCTGCTGTGGCGGCGCGAGCGTGCCGCTCAGCCCAGCGAATAGATCTCGACCGGCGCGTAGAGCGGGCCTTCGGGCGTCAGCACGCTCTCGTAGAGGCAGAATTGATCGACCGCGAACGGCGGGCTGGTCGCTCCGCCCGACTGCTCGATTAGGGGCTGGATGGGCCCGGTGCCGCGGGGAAGGCGGGCGATGGTGATGTGCGGCGTATAGGCGCGGCGGTCCGGCTCCACCCCGACCCGATCCAGCGCCTGGTCGACCTTCTTGTGGAGCGCTCGGAGCGGCTCCTGCGGGGCGACTCCGGCCCACAGAGTCACCGGCTCGCCGCGGCGGTCGAAGACGCCGAGGCCGTTGAGGGCGATCGAGAAAGCGGGATGGTGGACGCTGCTCAGCGCCGCGTCGACGTCGCGCGCCAGGTGCCGGTCGACCTCGCCGATGAAACGCAGGGTCAGATGGAGCTGGTCCTCCGTCTGCCAGCGCGCGCCGGCGACCCCGCCCATGAGATCGAGAATTCGGGTCCGGACCGGCGGCGGCAGGCGGATCGCGACGAACAGACGGTGCATGGCCGCCTCTCCTAGTCGCCTCGGCCCCGCCTGCGTACCGGTTTTCCTTGAATGTAGGGGGCGATCCCACGATATTGGGGCGACGCGGCGTTGCGTTTCGCCGCCCAAGGAGAGAGTTCAAAATGGCTAACGGATTTGAACCGCACCCGGCCGCCGCGCCGCATACGGCCACCACGGCCGGCTGCGAAGGCGTCGCCGTCGACGCGGGCCTGCGGTCCCATATGCTGTCCGTCTACAATTACATGGCCTCGGCCGTGCTGCTCACCGGTATCGTGGCCTACGGCGCTGCGGCGACCGGGATCGCGCAGCAGATATTCTTCGAGTCCGGCATCCTCAAATATGTCGTTCTGTTCGCGCCGCTGATCATGGTCTTCGTGCTCGCCGCCCGGCTGGGCCGCATGTCGACCGGGGGCCTGCAGGCCTTCTACTGGTCGTTCGCCGCGGTGATGGGCCTGTCGATGTCGCTCATCCCCTTGCTCTACAGCGGCACCTCGATCGCGGCGACCTTCTTCGCAACGTCGGCGGCGTTCGTGTCGCTGAGCCTGTGGGGCTACACCACGAAGAAGGACCTCTCCGGTTTTGGCACCTTCCTTTTGATGGGCCTTGTCGGGCTGATCATCGCGATGTTCGTGAACATGTTCCTGCGCTCGGACGCGATGAGCCTGGCCATCAGCGCGATCGGCGTCCTGCTGTTCGCGGGCCTCACCGCCTACGACACGCAGAAGATCAAGAGCATCTACTTCCAGGTGGCCGGGTCCGACATGCTCGGCAAGGCGGCCATCCTGGGTGCTCTGACGCTCTACCTGGACTTCATCAACATGTTCCAGTTCCTGCTCAGCTTCATGGGCAGCCGCGACTGAGGTCCGGGACGAACTGGAAAAGGCGAAGGCCCGGCGGAAACGCCGGGCCTTTTCTTTTTGGTCAGGGCGCGAAGAGCAGCGAAACCCCGGTGGGAAGGAAATCGGTCGACATGTAGATCCCCAGGCTGCACTGGCCCTTCGCGGGGCCGGTAAAAATACCGGCTATGAACAGGCCGAATGCGGTTTGGGACGCGAACACCGGACCACCGCTATCGCCCTCCGAGCAAGCAAGTTTCGGTCCGGTGACGGTGACCCAAACCGGATCGCATGTGACAGCTCCGCAAAATTCCGCGGTCGTCGGCCGGTAGTTGGTAATATCGACAGTCCCGCAACTGTAGCCCGTCGTAATTCCGCGATGGCAAACCTCATTGCCCTTGCTGGTGCTGGCTCGGGTGCGGCGACCGGTCAACGTGCGCGCCGTCGTCGTGTCGGCGTAGAACTCGGCCTTCTCGGTGGCCGTGCTCGTATGCCACTGAACGTCCTGGTCCGCGTCTTCGGTCTCCGTGACGAACGTGAGGGGATGCGTCGCGCCGTCGAGACCGGTGTAGGTAAGCGAATTCGGGCAGTGAGCCGCGGTGGCGATTCCCGTCGTGTTGCTGGTGTTCTTGACAACGAAGCCGGATGTGCAGGCTCCGCCGCCACCGGATACCTCCGCTCCGCCGCGCACGTCCTGCTTTCGAATTTGTCCCGGCACTGTCTCGATTCGCATCGGCACGCCCAGCAAGCGCTCCAGCCCGGCCTTGCGAGCACGGGCGGATCCGCCTGCGCCGCCGGGTTCAAAAACGTGCAGCACGAGTTCGCCCGTGCTCTCGTCGGTCCCGATGCCCTGCAGGCCGGGCAAGGCACGGCGAACGTCGTCCAGATGGCGCTGGGAGGCATCCAGCAACTGAGCCAGAGTCGCGCGCGCCCCGGTTCGGTAGACGATCGAGAAATTGGCGCCGGCCAACGCCGCCGTTTCGTCGGGGACGGAGTCGCTGCCGGTCAGCAGCACCGCAACCGCATCTTTGCTCCAATCGATGGAAATGCCAGCCAGCCTGCCGCGGAAGCGCTGACCGAGGCCCTCGATCGTTTCACCCAGAGCATCCTGGATCCGAAGCCGCCGCATTGCTTCGTCCGATGAAACGCCGCTCGAATCGGCGATGCGGGCTGCATCCGCGAGTAGCGCCTTGTCCGCCGCGTCCGCCGCGGCTCCATTCTCCGCCCTCGCCGAATTGTTACCGGTCGCCTCGGGCGAACAGCCGGTCGAAATGCAGATTGCAGCGATGATGGCGAGAGCCTGGCTGATGCGATTCCGGCACAGGGGATCAGTGTGCGACATTGGTTCACCTCCCCGGAGACCAAAGAGCAGCAAGCACGTCACTTTCACATATTCATGCGGAATTAGGAACCACGGACTGCAGGCGCGTTCGGCACCGCAGCCTTATTGGAGGTGGGTCCGAAAAAAATCGAGCGTCCGTTGCCATGCGAGCTTCGCCGACGCCTCATCATAGCGCTCAGTCGACGTATCGTTGTGGAAGGCGTGGTTGACCCCCGGGTAGACGTGCGCGTCGACCGTCCTGCCGGCTGCGGCGAGCGCGTCGCGCCAGGGGAAGCCGGTCTTGTTCACCCGCTCGTCGAGTCCGGCATAATGGAGCTGGAGCGCGGCGTGCACCTGCGGCGCGAGCGCGGGGTCGGGAGCCGGGCCGTAGAAGGAAACGCCCGCGTCCAGAGCGTCGCCGGCGGCCAGTGCCACCCGGTTGACCATCCCGCCGCCCCAGCAGAAGCCGACCGCGCCGGCCCTGCCGTTGCTCCCGGGCAGCGATTTGAGGAGGCGCAGGGTGGCGACCGCATCGGCCGCCGTCGCCCCGAGATCGAGCTTGCCGATCGCTTCGCGGGCGGCGTCCTGGTCGGCGGGGGTGCCGCCGACCGGCGACAGGAAGTCGGCGGCCACGGCCCGGTAGCCGGCGACGGCGAGCCGGCGGGCGACGTCCTCCGTGTACGCGTTGAGGCCGCGATTCTCATGGATGACGAGCACCGAGCCGAGCGGCCCGGCCGGGCTGCGCGGCTCGGCCTGATAGCCTTTCATCGCCCGTCCGCCGCCCACGGGCCAGCTCATCCGTCGCGCCCGAACGCGGCGATCAGTCTCCGGGATCAATGCGGCCGCGGCCGGATCGGCGGCGATCGAGGCGAGCAGGACCGAGGCGGCGGCGGCGCTTCCCGCGAGCCGGGTCAGCTCGGCCATGAAGGCGCGGCGGTCCATGCCCTCGTGGGTGAAGCGGTCGTAGAGGGCGATGGCGGCGGCTCGGATGTCGCTCATTTCAGCCCTCCTGCGGCTGGGGCCGGGACTGCTCCGGCATCAGCGCGTCGTCCAGCTCCCGCGCCCTCAAGGCCGCCGGACGGCTGGAAATACGCTCGAAATATTCCTCGAAGGCCGGCCTTTTGTCGATCGAGCCGAACATCATCCCCCAGCCGATCTGCGAGCCGACATAGACGTCCGCGGCGGTGAATTGCTCGCCGCAGATATAGGGCCCGGAGCCGATGCAGCGCTCGAGCGTGTCGATCGTCTCCTCGAAGCTGCCGTAGCCGGCCATCATCTTCTTGTCGGCGGGCGCGAGCAGCCCGAGCGACTTGGCCGTCACCGCCGCCTCGACCGGACCGGCGGCGAAGAACAGCCAGCGATAATAAGGCCCGCGGCGAGGATTGCCCGGCGGCGGCGCCAGCCCCGCGTCCGGGAAGGCGTCGGCGAGATAGGCGCAGATCGCCGCCCCTTCGGTCACCACCGTATCGCAATGCTTGATCGCCGGCACCTTCCCCATCGGGTTGATAGAGAGATATTCGGGCGCCTTCATCGTCGTCCCATAGTCGAGCAGCACGGTCTCGTAGGGATGGCCGACCTCCTCCAGCATCCAGCGGACGATCCGGCCCCGCGACATCGGGTTGGTGTAGAAGGTGAGGCTGTCGGTATCGGCCATGGCGGAAGCTCCCTGATCAAGAGCCGACCCTAACGTCAGTCCCGCGAAAGCGGGAGTCCAGTCAGCGCTCGAGCCGCTCCGTGGACCGGATGGATTCCCGCTTTCGCGGGAATGACGAGAGGGGTGGGGGAGAGGACCAGTCTCTCCCCGCTGAACCTCAGGCCTGTTCTTCGGGCTGGCCCTGCTCGCCTTCGGGCTGGCTCTGCTCGGCTTCCGGCTCCGCTTTCTTGCCGCGTTTCTTCGACGGCTTGGGCGCGGCGGCGACCATCTCGAAGCTCGGGGCGTCGTCCTTGATGGTAACCTTGACCTCGCCGCCGTGGATGAGCTTGCCGAAGAGCAATTCCTCGGCGAGCGGCTGCTTGATCTTCTCCTGGACGAGGCGGCCCATCGGACGGGCGCCGTAGAGCTTGTCGTAACCCCGGGCGGTCAGCCACTTCCGGGCTTCCTCGTCGAGGTCGATATGGACGTTGCGGTCCGCCAGCTGGAGCTCGAGCTGGAGGATGAACTTGTCGACGACCCGGGCGACGACCTCGGTCGGCAGGTAGGAGAAGGGCACGATCGCATCGAGGCGGTTGCGGAACTCCGGCGTGAACATCCGCTTGATCGCTTCCTCGTCCTCGCCTTCGCGCGTGTTGTTGCCGAAGCCAAGGCCCTCGCGCGCCATGTCGCTGGCGCCCGCATTGGTGGTCATGATCAGGATGACGTTGCGGAAGTCGACCGTCTTGCCGTGATGGTCGGTGAGCCGGCCGTTGTCCATGATCTGGAGGAGGATGTTGAACAGGTCGGGATGCGCCTTCTCGATCTCGTCGAGGAGCAGCACCGAATGCGGATGCTGGTCGACGGCGTCGGTCAGGAGACCGCCCTGGTCGTAGCCGACATAGCCCGGAGGGGCGCCGATCAGCCGGCTGACCGAATGGCGTTCCATATATTCGGACATGTCGAAGCGCTGCAGCGGGATGCCCATGATCGAGGCGAGCTGGCGCGCGACCTCGGTCTTGCCGACTCCGGTGGGGCCGGAGAAGAGGTAATTGCCGATCGGCTTGTCGGGATCGCGAAGGCCCGCTCGCGACAGCTTGATCGCGGAGGAGAGGACTCCGATCGCCGCGTCCTGGCCGAAGACCACCCGCTTCAGATCGCGGTCGAGATGCTCGAGGGTCTTCTTGTCGTCGGACGAGACGCTCTTCGCCGGGATCCGGGCGATGGTCGAGATGACCTGCTCGATCTCCTTGGTGGTGATCGTCTTCTTGCGCTTGTTGGGCGGCACCAGCATCTGCATCGCGCCGACCTCGTCGATCACGTCGATCGCCTTGTCGGGCAGCTTGCGGTCGTTGATGTAGCGCGCCGAAAGCTCGACCGCCGCCTTGATCGCGTCGGTCGTATATTTGACCTTGTGGTGCTCCTCGAACGCGGTCCTGAGGCCGGCGAGGATCTTGATCGTGTCCTCGACGGTCGGCTCGTTGACGTCGATCTTCTGGAAGCGCCGGAGCAGCGCCCTATCCTTCTCGAAATGGTTGCGGAACTCCTTGTAGGTGGTCGAGCCGATACAGCGGATCGTCCCGCCCGAAAGGGCCGGCTTGAGCAGATTCGAAGCGTCCATCGCTCCGCCCGACGTCGCTCCGGCGCCGATCACGGTGTGGATCTCGTCGATGAACAGGATCGAGTTGGGAAGCTTCTCGAGCTCGTTCACAACCGCCTTCAGCCGCTCCTCGAAGTCGCCGCGATAGCGGGTGCCGGCGAGAAGGGCGCCCATGTCGAGCGCGTAGATGACCGCTTCCTTCAGGACTTCGGGGACATCGCCCTCGATGATCTTGCGCGCCAGGCCCTCGGCGATGGCGGTCTTGCCGACGCCGGGATCGCCGACGTAGAGCGGGTTGTTCTTGGAACGGCGGCAAAGGATCTGGACGGTCCGGTCGACCTCCGGGCCGCGGCCGATCAGCGGATCGACTCGGCCGCTCAGCGCCTTCTCGTTCAGATTGACGGTGAACTGCTTGAGCGCGCTCTCATTCTTCTTCTTGCCCTCCTCGGGCTTGGATTCCTCGACGCCCTTGACCTCCTGCGGCTCGGCCGAGGTCTCGCCCTTGCCGACGCCGTGGCTGATGTAGCTGACCGCATCGAGGCGGCTCATGTCCTGCTGCTGCAGGAAATAGACGGCGTAGCTCTCGCGCTCGGAGAAGAGGGCGACGAGGACGTTGGCGCCGGTCACCTCGTCGCGGCCGGACGACTGGACATGGAGGATGGCGCGCTGGACGACGCGCTGGAAGCCGCTGGTCGGCGAGGGGTCGGTCTGGCCGTCAACCTTCAGAGCCTCGAGCTCGCTGTCGAGATAGGCCCGGACCGCCTCGCGAAGCTCCTTCAGATCGACTCCGCAGGCGCTCATCACCTTGGAGGCGTGAGCGTCCTCGGTGAGGGCGAGCAGAAGGTGCTCCAAGGTCGCATATTCGTGCCTGCGGCCGCTGGCTTCCGCCAGTGCGGTATGCAGGGTCTGTTCGAGTTCGCGGGCGAAGGAAGGCAAGTCGGTTACTCCTCAAAGCCCGCAAAATTCACGGACTACACGGTCTTAATGTCGGCCTTCGCACCGCCGTCATCAAGCGCACCCCCAAAAAAGCTGGGGAAAAGGCCGAATGTTCCCGCAGCTCCATCATTTCTTGAATAGCTGCTCTGCGCTTGCCCGGTGGTTAACCGCGGCATCGATCTTCGAGCGCACCCGAACGATTTCGGCTTCGAGCGCCTCGATCCGGGCGTGAAGCTCGTCGACCGACAGCGGATCCAGATCCTGCCGTCCGAGCAGGATCAGGGGATCGTCCGGCTTGTTCGGGAAGAGCTCGTCCAGGTCCATGCCTTCAGAATCCGCCTTCCAGAGCGTGCCGTCAACCCGAAGGGCTTGCGCCGCCGAGCTTTCGGCGCGAGGCGTGACCGCATGGACGCACTCCCAGAGACGATGATCGCCATAGACCCGGCGGCGCCCGGCGGGCCTGAAGTGCTGCAACCGGTCGAGCGGCCAGTGCCGAGACCGGGCCCGGGCGAGGTGCTGATCCGGGTCGAGGCGGCGGGCGTCAACCGGCCCGACGTGATGCAGCGCCTCGGCTTCTACCCGCCTCCGCCTGGCGCTCCGACCATTCTGGGACTCGAAGTCGCCGGGACGATCGCCGGCGGCGTCCGCGACGGCGAGCGGGTCTGCGCCCTAGTCGCGGGCGGCGGCTATGCGCAATATTGCGTCGCGCCCGAAGGCCAGTGCCTGCCGGTGCCGGGCGGCTTTTCGATGGTCGAGGCGGCGGCGCTTCCGGAAACCTTCTTCACGGTCTGGACCAACCTCTTCCGGCGCGGCGGCGCCAAAGCGGGCGACTCGGTGCTCGTCCACGGCGGCACGAGCGGCATCGGCACCACCGCCATCCTGCTCGGCAAGGCCTTCGGGTTGACGGTCATCGTCACCGCCGGATCGGCGGAGAAATGCACCCGGGCGCTGGAGATCGGAGCGGCGCACGCGATCGACTACAAGGCGCAGGATTTCGTCGCGGAGGTGAAGCGCCTCACGGGCGGCGCCGGGGTCGTCGTCGTGCTCGACATGGTCGGCGGCGACTATCTGCCGCGCAACCTCGCCTGCCTCGCCGAGGAGGGCCGGCACGTCTCGATCGCGGCGCAGCGCGGCCCGAGCGTCGAGATTCCGATCTGGGACGTGATGCGCAAGCGCCTGACGCTGACCGGCTCGACCCTGCGCGCCCGCTCGGTCGAGTTCAAGGCGACCCTCGCCGACGAGCTCCGGCGCGAGGTGTGGCCCCATCTGGAGGCCGGCCGGATCCGCCCCGTCATCCACGCCACCTTCCCTCTCGCGGATGCGGCCGCGGCGCACCGGCTGATGGACAGCGGCGACCATGTCGGGAAGATCGTTCTGGAGGTGCGGAAGTGACGCAAGGGACTGAAATGAGCGAGACTTTGATCCTTCACGAATATTCCCAGTCCGGGAATTGCTACAAGATCCGGCTCACTGCGGCGCTGCTCGGGCTCGCGCTGGAGCGGCGCGAATATGACATCCAGAAGGGAGAGACCCGGACCCCGGACTTCCTCGCCCACGTCAATCCCAACGGCCGAATTCCCGTGCTCCAGGTCGGCGATCGCTTCATCCCCGAAAGCAATGCCGCCTGCTTCTACCTCGCCGACGGGACGGCGCTGGTTCCCGAGGACCGGTTCGACCGCGCCGACATGCTGCGCTGGATGTTCTTCGAGCAATATAATCACGAGCCCAACGTCGCGACCCTGCGCTTCTGGCTCGCCTTCGTCGGGGAGGACCGGCTGAGCGATCTCCAGCGCGCTCTGCTGCCCGGCAAGCGCGAGGCGGGGGAGGCGGCGCTTCGGCTGATGGACGAGCATCTCGCCGGCCGCAGCTTCTTGGTCGGGGACCGCCTCAGCCTCGCCGATATCGCCCTCTATGCCTACACCCATGTGGCGGGGGAGGGCGGCTTCGACCTTGCCCGCTATCCTGCGGTGACGGCGTGGCTGGAGCGGGTCGCAGCGCGGCGCGGCTATCGGGGCATGGACGCCTAGTTCCCCGGGAGTCAGTCGACGGCAATTGCGACCAGAAGCCCGCCGACCGCCAAGGCTCCGATGCCCAGGATCACGGCGGCGCCCGTCAGCACCTTGTCGCCCGTGCTTTTACGCTTCTTCCTGGGCTCATCCGGTTGAGCGGCCGTCGCCCGCGGCGACGCACTGGCAAAGCGAAGCTCGGATGCCCGACGGTCCAGGAGGTTGTGCTCGACATCCTCCTGAAGGCGCGTCCCGGCGAAGTCGCTCTGCTGCTGAGTCGCCGGTTTCTCGATCGGAGCCTCGGCCTCCTGAGCCGGAGCGGCGGCTGCCGAGAGCTGAGCGGCGGCGAGCGCCGCGATCATCACCATTTTCATTTTCATTCCCTCTTATTCGCTCTGGTCGCCGAGATAATCGAAGATCAGCACGCCGCCGATTATGATCACGACGCTGGCGCCGATCGCAATGTACCCCGCGGTCGAGAAACCCTGCTTGCGACCGCTCGGCCCCGGCCTGCCGGCCGCGAGCTGGGAAACCGGGCGGCCGGCTACGTTCAGGCCGAGCTTCGAATCCCTGCCGCTGAAGCCGAGCTCGGCCCCTTTGGCGAAGCGAAGCTCGCCGGTCGCGCCGCTGCGCAGGGTCGAGGTCAGCGCCAACCCGGCCTGCGGCTTCTCGCGACCTCCGAGCGGTATCCGAAGCCTGGCGCCGGCAAAGGCGGAGACCTGGTTGGGCATGGCCATCCGGTCCTGATGCAGCTCCGCGGCCATGACGGGCTGTGCGGCCGCCACGATCTGGCCGGCGATGATGCCGGCGATCAGCAATTTCCTCATTTCAGTCTCCCTCTGGAGCCGGGGGGGCTCACGCCTCGTTCGCCCGGAACGAAATACATATCAGTCGTGCGGCTCGTTCATCTCGTGGACGAACCAGGCGCTGGCCGCGAGAGTCACCACCGCGACAACGCCGACGCCGATGGCGACGTAGCCGAGGGTCGACACTCCGAGCTTGCGCCCGTCTCCCGCCTTGCCGCCGGGTGAGAGCTGGGAGACGGGCCGGCCGGCCAGCGACAGGCGCAGCTTGTCGTCTCCGCTGAAGCCGAGCTCGGCGCCCTTCGCAAAGCGCAGCTCGCCGGTCGCGCCGCCGCGCAGGGTCGAGGTCAGGGCAAGCCCGGCTTGCGGCTTCTCGCGCCCGCCGCCAAGCGGTACCCGAAGCCGGGCGCCAGCGAAGGCGGAGACCTGGTTGGGCGTGCCCATCCGGTCCTGATGCAGCTCCGCGGCCTGGGCCGGCCGAGCGGCCGGCAAGACCTGAGCGGCGGCCACCAGGCCGGCGATCAGCAATCTTCTCATCTTCATTCCCCCTCAAGGGGCCGCGCGGAAGGGCGGCCGATTTCATCGAGCTTCGATCCTAGGATGCCGGGGAAGACGGTCCTGGATGTGGTCTCGTCAAAAAAAGATGCGGGCCGGCGGATGGCGCCATTCGCCTTGCCCTGCGGCGCGTGCTGGACTAGATCGCTGGCAACGTAACGGCCGCTCCGGGAAGGGGCGGCCCTTCTTGTTTTTGGAGACTCACGTGGTTCAGCCGCTAATGCCCCATGCGACCGCCGCCTGGCTGGTCGACAACACTTCGCTCACCTTCGAGCAGATCGCCGAATTCTGCGGCCTCCACATCCTCGAGGTGCAGGCGATCGCCGACGACACCGCGGCGACCAAGCTGACCGGTCGCGACCCGATCCGCGCCGGCGAGCTCAACCAGGAGGAGATCGACCGCGGCCAGGCCGATGCCGATTACAAGCTTCGCATCCAGAAGGAGCCGGACCAGACCCGGCGCACCAAGGGCCCGCGCTACACGCCGGTCTCCAAGCGCCAGGACAAGCCCGACGGCATCGCCTGGATCATCCGCAACCATCCGGAAATCTCGGACGGCCAGATCGGCAAGCTGATCGGAACCACCCGCACCACCATCGCCGCGATCCGCGACCGCAGCCATTGGAACATCGCCAACATCCAGCCCAAGGACCCGGTCACGCTTGGCCTGTGCTCGCAGCGCGAGCTCGACGCGATCGTCGCCAAGGCGGCCAAGGCGGCGGGAATCGAGCCGGCGCCTCAGGACCATCGCCTCGCCGGCGACCGCGAGGCCCTGATCGAGGAGCTTCGCCGCGAGCGCGACACCGCGGCCCGCGAGGCGGAGGCCGCGCACGCCGCCGAGGAAGCGGCCGAAGCCGCCCCGCGCGAGCCGACGGCCGATGACCTCTTCAAGAGCTGAGCCCGCCAGCCCCGACGTCTCCCTCACCGACCCGGATGAGGCCTACAGCCACAAGGGTCTGACCTATCCGCTCGGCCGCCGCGGTCCCGATCCGGGCGAGCTCATCGCGCTCGCCGACGGGGTCGGCTGGGCGCGGCTGCCGATCCCCGGCTCGCTGAGGCACATCAACGTCTGGGTGCTCGAGGACGGGGAGGGCGTGGCGCTGGTCGATACCGGCCTCGACATCCCGCCCTGCCGCGAGGCCTGGGAGGCCCTGTTCGACGGGCCGCTCGCCGGCCGGACCGTCACCCGGGTCATCTGCACCCATTTCCATCCCGACCATCTCGGCCTCGCCGGCTGGCTGACCGAGCGGTTCGCCGTGCCATTGTGGATGACCCGAGGCGAATGGCTGTTCGGGCGCCTGCTGGCCAGCGACGTGCGCGATTCTCCGCCGAAGGAAGCCGTCGCCCATTGGCGCGCGGCCGGTTGGGCAGAGTCCCGGATCGAAGCCGAGGCCGCCAAGGGGTGGGGCCGGTTCGCCTCGGTCGTGAGCCCCGTTCCGGTCAGCTTCGTGCGGATGCAGGAGGGCGACAGGATCGCCATCGGCGCGCGTCGGTGGCGGGTGCTGATCGGAAGCGGCCATTGCCCGGAGCATGCCTGCCTGATCGACGACGAAGCCGGCCTGATGATCGCCGGCGACCAGGTGCTGCCGAGGATCACCTCCAATGTCTCGCTAAGCCTCAGCGAGCCCGAGGCGGACCCCCTTGGCGACTGGCTCGCCTCGATCGAGAAACTGAAGGGCCTGCCCGACAGCCTGCTGGTGCTGCCTTCCCATGGCGAGCCCTTCACCGGCCTCCACGCCCGCCTCGACGCCCTCGCTTACGGTCACCGCGACCGCCTCGACGCGCTCCACGCTAAGCTCGAGGAGCCCCGCCGGGCGGTCGACTGCTTCGGCACCCTGTTCGCCCGCCAGGTCGACGACAGCATGCTCGGCCTCGCCACCGGCGAGGCGCTGGCGCATCTCAGGCGGCTCGAGGTCGAGAGACGTGCCGTGCGCGAGACGAGGGAGGGCGTCTGGTGGTACCGCGCCCCGCCGGGATAGTTCGGCTGCGCAGGCTGGATCGGGTCGAAAACCGGGCGTCATGTCGCCCGGAGGGGAGAAGCCAGTGAGGGGGAAGAGCTGCCTGATCCGTCTCCTCGCCGGGCTCGGCCTGTCTGCCGCTTTCCTGGGAATTCTCTTTGCGGCCTATGCGTGGCGGGTCGCGAACAGTCCTTTCCTGCTCGATCTGGCCGCACGCGGCTCGGCCTATCCCTGCATTGAGGCCATTTTGGACCCGTCCCGCCCGCGCGATCGCGTGGCGGGCCATCTCGCTACCGTCTATCTGTTGGACGGCTCGGGCGGGACCCATCCCTCGCTCACTTGGCACGCCCGCCGCTACTTCGCCACGCTGGCGATCGAAGCGGCATTTCGCCAAAGCCAGGTGAACCGGATGGCCGCAAGCACGCGGATCAGCCGTTTCCAGGGCTTCGACGACGTCTCCCTGGCGAAAACGGGGCGTCGATATTGCGCCCTCGACGAAACGGCCCGCGCGGCGGTGACCGCTTATTACCGGGGTCCCAGCGAAGCCAGGCTTCGCGCGGTGGCCGCTTCGCCGCGCCGCTAAAACCGGGAGTGGCCGAGCTGCAGTGCGGCGGTCACTCCCGCGCGCCGGGGCACCGCCCCTTGGAATCGACCATTGCAAATTCCCAGGCGAGTGCGTTTCCGCCATTATCGATCGTCGTCACCTCGTAGGCGCGCAATGGCACGCATTCGTTCGGCGACTTGACGGTGTCGAAAGAGCCACCCTTGTGGACGTAGGTCACCCGGCAATAAAGCAGCTCGCCGCCCTTGGCGTCGGTGCCGCGAGCCTGGCAATCATAGTTGCGGACCTTAATGGCCTTGGGCGGCTTGAGGCAGCCGACTTCCTTGCGGCACGCCAGCGGATGGGCGGCGAGCTGGGCATAATGCGCGCGTATCGCGGTTTCGAGTGCGAGCTGGTCGGGCTGCGCACCGGCCGGAATCGGCGCCGATCGGCGTGAATGGTCCTCCGGCAAGGTCGCGCCGGGTTGCGCGTGGATCGCTGTCGTCAGGACGGGAGCGGCCGCCAGTGCGGCGAGATAAATTGCGCGGACCATGTTGGATGCATCTCACAGTCGCGGGAAGGCGACAAGGAGCCCTTCTCCGGCAGCCGGCGGAGAGGGGAACTTGACCCTTGCCAGCGCCGGGGCCAATGCTCGGGCCATGTCGGAAACCCCCGAACCCATCTCCGAGCTTTCCTTTGAAGCGGCGCTGAAGCGGCTCGAGGAGATCGTGCGCCGGCTCGAGAGCGGCGAGGCGTCGCTGGACGAGTCGATCGACCTTTACGGTGAGGGCGATCGCCTTCGCCAGCAATGCGAGGCTAGGCTTCAGGCGGCGCAGGCGAAGATCGAAAAGATCCAGCTCGGCCGTGACGGCCAGCCGGGCGGCACAATCCCGTTCGACGCCGACTGAGCCGCCGCTCGTGGCGGATTCCTCGCTCCTCGCCCCGGCGCTCGGCCAGGTCCGGGCGGAGATCGACGATTTCCTGTCCTCGCTGCTGGCGGTGCCGCCGGACCCGCGGGCAAGGCTCTATGAAGCGATGCGCTATGCCGCCATCGGCGGCGGCAAGAGGCTTCGCCCTCTGCTGGTCGTCGCCTCTTCCGCGCTCTTCCATACGGCGCGCGACCGGGCGGTGCGGGTCGGGGCCGCGGTCGAATGCATCCACGTCTACTCGCTCATCCACGACGACCTGCCGGCGATGGACGACGACGATCTTCGCCGCGGCAAGCCGACCCTTCACAAGGCCTATGGCGAGGCGACGGCGATCCTCGCCGGCGACGCGCTCCATGCCCTCGCCTTCGAGATCCTCGCCGACGAGGCGACCCACGAGGACCCGTTCGTGCGCACCGAGCTGATCGCCGACCTCGCCCGGGCCGCGGGTCCCGGCGGAATGGCCGGCGGACAGATGATGGACCTCGCGGCCGCCGAGGAGGTCCTCGATCTCGCCGCGGTCACCCGGCTCCAGCAATTGAAGACCGGCGCTCTGATCGGCTTCTGCCTCGAGGCGGGCGCGATCATGGGCCGGGTGCCGCCCGAGAAGAGGATCAAGCTGCGCGGCTATGCCCGCGACGTCGGCCTCGCCTTCCAGATCGCCGACGACCTTCTCGATGAGGAGGGGCAGGAGGAGAAGACCGGCAAGAAGGTCGGCAAGGACCGCGCCAAGGGCAAGGGGACGTTCGTCACCCTGCTCGGCCGCGACCGCGCCCGGCAGCAGGCCGAGCTGCTGGTCGATCAGGCGATCGATTATCTGAAGAGCTACGGCGCGGAGGCGGACCTGCTGCGGGCAATCGCGAGGTTCGCGGTGGAGCGTGACCATTGACCGGTCTATGGGGGGAAGGATGAGGACAGGAGTCTATCCGGGCACGTTCGATCCGATCACCCTCGGCCATATGGACATCATCCGGCGCGGCGCGAAGCTGGTCGACCGGCTGGTCATCGGAGTCACCACCAATCCGTCCAAATCGCCGATGTTCTCGGTCGAGGAACGGATGGCGATGGTGCGCCGGGAGGTCGCCGGCCTTGGCGAGGAGATCGAGGTCGTCTCCTTCGATTCCCTCCTGATGGACTTCGCCGAGCGGGAAGCGGCCTCCGTGATCGTCCGCGGCCTCCGGGCCGTCGCCGACTTCGAATATGAGTATCAGATGGCGGGGATGAACCAGCAGCTCAACGACCGGGTGGAAACCGTCTTCCTGATGGCCGACGTCTCGCTTCAGCCGATCGCGTCGCGGCTGGTGAAGGAGATCGCCATGTACGGCGGCGACATCTCGAAGTTCGTTCCGCGAGCGGTGGTGGCGGACGTCGCCCGCCGGGTCGAGGCGCTGGGCCGCAAAGGCACTTGATCCGGCCGCCCGCGCCGCGCAATATCCAATCCAAGAAAACGGATTTATCCGGGGAAATCCAGAAACATGCGCATCACGACCCTGCTGGCCCTGCTGCTCGGCCTGTTCCTCGCCGGTTCCGCCGCGGCCCAGGCGCCGTCGCTGGCGCCGCCGCCGCTCGATCCCGAGAACACCCTGCTTCTCGACCTGTCGAGCGGTGGCCGGGTGGCGATCCAGCTTCGCCCCGACATCGCCCCCAACCATGTCGCCCGGATCAAGGAGCTGGCGCGCAAGGGCTTCTACAACGGCCTCACCTTCCACCGGGTCATCGACGGCTTCATGGCCCAGGGCGGCGATCCCGCCGGCGACGGCACCGGCGGCTCCCAGCTCCCCGACCTCAAGGCCGAGTTCAACGGCCTGCCGCACGTCCGCGGAGCGATCGCCGCCGCCCGCGCCGAGTCGCAGGACAGCGCCAACAGCCAGTTCTACATCATGCTCGGCTCGCGGCTCGCGCTCGACGGGCGCTACACCGTCTTCGGCCGGGTGGTCAGCGGCATGAACTTCGTCGACGCGATCGAGAAGGGCGAGCCCCCGGCCAATCCGAGCCGGATCCTGCAGGCCTCTCTCGCCGCCGACCACAAGGCGCCGCCGGCCCCCGGCCAGACCTTCGCGGCGCCCGCCGGCCCGGCCGCCGGCGCCTCGCACGGCGGCATCGCCGCCGGCCCCGCGGTGCCGCCGCCGCCGTCGATCCGGCTCCCCGAAGCCAAGCCCAAGCCGCCGCCCAAGAAGACCCGGTAAGCCGCTCGGATGCGGGTCGGCGCCTTCGACTTCGCGCTTCCGCCCGAGAGGATCGCGCTGAGGCCGGCGAGCCCGAGGGACTCCGCGCGCCTGCTCGTCCTCGGCGCCGGCGGGATCGAGGACCGGGTCGTCGCGGACCTGCCCGGGCTCCTGCGTCCCGGCGACACGCTCGTCTTCAACGACACCAGGGTCATCCCCGCCCAGCTCGAGGGGCGGCGCGGGGAGGCCAGGATCGGAGCGACCCTCCACAAGCGCGAGGGGCCGCGCCAATGGCGCGCCTTCGTCCGCAACGCGAAGCGGGTCCGCGAGGGCGACCGGATCGACTTCGGCAGCGGCGTCGCCGCGCTCGCCGGAGGCAAGGCGGAGGACGGCAGCCTCCTCCTCGCCTTCGAGGGCGAGGAGCCGGTCGAATTGCTGCTCGAGCGGGCCGGGCGAATGCCGCTGCCGCCCTACATCGCCGGCAAGCGCGAGGCGGATTCGCGCGACGCCGAGGATTATCAGACGATGTTCGCGGCCGAGGACGGCGCGGTCGCGGCGCCGACCGCCGCGCTCCATTTCACGCCCCGGCTGATGGCGGCGCTGGCGGAAGCGGGCATCGGCCACGAGACCCTCACCCTCCATGTCGGCGCGGGCACGTTCCTGCCGGTCAAGGCCGAGGACATTGCCGACCACAAGATGCACAGCGAATGGGGCCGGATCGACGCCGCCGTCGCCGGCCGCCTCAACGCCGCCCGGGCGGCGGGCGGCCGCCTCATCCCGGTCGGCACGACCTCGCTCCGCCTCCTCGAAAGCGCCGCCGACGAAGCCGGCCTCGTCCGCCCGTTCGAAGGCGACACGGCGATCTTCATCACGCCGGGCTACCGCTTCCGGGCGACCGACGGCCTGATCACCAACTTCCACCTCCCGCGCTCGACCCTGTTCATGCTGGTTTCGGCGCTGATGGGGCTCGAAGCGATGCAGGCGGCTTATGCGCATGCGATCGGGGCGGGGTATCGGTTCTATTCTTATGGGGATGCGAGCCTGCTGCTGCCGGGCTGACGGGCAACCGCGCCATCCCAGCCAATCCGCAGCCTCGGTGCCGGTCGATTTTTCAACGCTAAGACGCAAAGACGCAAAGAGCGCGAAGCGCTCCTCCTGCGCTTGCGCTGACGGGGGACTCGGCGTCGTTGGACGGACCGGCTTTTTTCCGCTTCGCGGGAGTCTTTGCGGCTTTGCGTCTTTGCGTTCAAAAATGCGCTCGCACGGACTGTGGTTGGAAGGTGCCTGACACGCAGGCCCTTTGCTTAGGGCCAGGCACCTGGCGGACCCATATATGACCTCAGCTTCCATCCGGAGGGAAGGTGACTGTGTCACTGTGACTCCGGCTCACGGTGTGGCACGCGGCCGAAGTGGCGCGGGGAGGCTGGAGCCGCTACATTGACGGCATGGATCGAGATGCCGTGATCGGGCGCCTGCGCGCGCATGAGGCCGAGCTGAAGGCGATGGGAGTCGCGCGCCTGTCGTTGTTCGGCTCGGTGGCGCGCGGCGAGGCGGGGCCGGGTTCGGACGTCGACCTGGCGGCGCAGTTCGACCGGGCACGGCCGTTCGGTCTGTTCGAATTCGTCGGGCTGCAGGAGCGGCTGGGCGAGCTTCTCGGCACGACGGTCGATCTGGTCGGCGAGCCGATCAGCAAGGACCGTTTCCGGGCGCGGGTGGATAAGGATCGCGTGCATGTTTTCTGACGGGGATCGGGCGCGCGAATGGGTCCTCGACATCATCGAATATGCCGACCGGATCGCGACATAGCTCGGCGGCTACGACTTCGAACGATTTGGCGGGGAGACTCTGGTTCAGGACGCCCTCGAGCGCTGCCCTGCTCAACATCAGCGAGGCCGCCGTGCGGCTGGGCGAGGAGCGGTTCGCCGCGGTCGCGCCCGGCTTGCCGCTGCACCGCCTCCGGGGATTCGGTAACCTGCTGCGGCACGACTACAAGGGGGTGGACGCGCGGACCATCTGGGACACCGCGACAATCCATGTCCCCGCGCTTCGGGCGGCCTGCGCCGCAGCACTGAGGGAAGATTGATTTTCACGGGCAGCCGCGGAGGACTCGAAGGGGCGGAGCCGGTGACAATCCCTGGTGACTGACGAGGGAGCGTCCGTTCGAGGGCGACACGGCGATCTTCATCACGCCGGGCTACCGCTTTCGGGCGACCGACGGCCTGATCACCAACTTCCACCTCCCCCGCTCGACCCTGTTCATGCTGGTCTCGGCGCTGATGGGGCTCGAGGCGATGCAGGGGGCTTATGCGCATGCGATCGGGGCGGGGTATCGCTTCTACTCTTACGGGGATGCGTGCTTGTTGCTGCCGAGCTAACGGGCAACCGCGCCATCCCAGCCAATCCGCAGCCTCGGTGCCGGTCGATTTTTCAACGCAAAGACGCAAAGACGCAAAGAGCGCGAAGCGCTCCTCCTGCGCTGGCGCTGACGGGGGACTCGGCGTCGTTGGATGGACCGGCTCTTTTCCGCTTCGCGGGAGTCTTTGCGGCTTCGCGTCTTTGCGTTCAAAAATGCGCTCGCACGGACTGTGGTTGGAAGGTGCCTGACACGCAGGCCCTTTGCTTAGGGCCAGGCACCTGGCGGACCCATATATGACCCCAGCTTCCATCCGGAGGGAAGGTGACTGCACTAGTGCCTGTCACTGGTGACTCCATCCCTAGCTGGCACCGGCTATCCCCTACCGCTCCTCGCAGCCGACCTCGCCTTCCGCTACGTCACCGATCTTATAATCAAAGTGCGGCCGGAGCTTCCGTCTCTGCGTCATTGACCATGTCTGGCCTTGTTATCGCTTGAGGAGCTTCGCCTTCTGCGCCTGAAACTCTGCTTCACTCAAGACTCCCTTGTCACGGAGAGCCGCCAGCTTCGCCAATTCATCCGCGACAGACACAAGTGGCGCTGCCGGTTCGTCGAGGTCCGCAGGGCCTGCTATTGCGGTCGGCAATCGCTTCATGAACTTCTCACATTGAAGAGTGATGAGGTCGAAGTCCCTGCCTTGTCTGCCAATATCGACGAAGGTCGCAGCGCCGTCGTTGACGACCACTGCGAACGCGGTGCGCCCGACGTAGCCGCCGAAGCGGTTACGAGAATTGACGTAGCCACAGGTTACCCACCCGACTTTCTTCTTTCCGAGCAGCGGCTTCCACCATCCGTTGATGAAGCTATAAGGCCAATCGAATTGAGCACTTTGCGGGTCTATTAGGCGATTCCGCACCGCCGCTTCCGCGACCTCCATCATTTGCCGCTGCCGCACCTTTCCGGCAGCAAGGACGGCGGCTCCGTCAACTTCTACGGTCGATTTGGGTTTTGGGCTCGCCTCCTTGAACCACGCCCAATATTCATCGTGGGCGGTCTTCCAATCGGTCCGGCCGTCGCGGGTGTTTTGCTCGATCAACTGCGCGATTTTGTCCCGCTCCGACTGCGAAGCCATAGGAAGCCGGTAGGCATTCTGAAGCGATTGCGCTTCTTTCGGCAATCCGGTCGGACATTGCGGCGCGTCACCACAAGGCGGGGCTGCAGCCATCGCGGGTGACGCCATGGCGAGCGCTGCGATCACGAGCTTCTTCATCATCCTCGTGGTCCCTCAAATATTGGTGAGTGATCTCTTCGACTTCTTCTTCGGGGGCTACGTGCCAGGCACGTGCCTGGCACCAGGATCGGACGGAAAAATATATACTGTCACTCTATTCAGAGTGTCACCAGTTCGCAGCGGACCGGTCCCACAGCGGATCATGGCGCGGCTCTGTCCCGGTTCTCATCCGTCCCGCATCCCTGGCGGTGGACGAACAGGGCGTCGCCGCGGTGGACGAGGGTGATGGAGTCGCCGCGGCGGCAGCGGCGGAGGGATTGGCGGGAGGCGATGAGCTGGCGGACGGAGCCGCCCTTTCTTCGGACGATGACGATGGGATTGCGGACGAACTTGCTCTCCCGATAGCCGAAGCGGATGACTCGCGCCTGCTCGAACGTCTCAGGCCCCTCGGTGGAGCGCTCCATCCAAGCGAACAGGCCGGCGAAGAGCAGGCACAGGCCGGCCGCGACGGCGACGGCGCCGCCGTAATCGCTCAGCCAGAAACGCGCGCGCTCCAGCGGCGTGAAGGCGTTCGGCTGAGCGCGGCGATCCATGTACCGATTGTGCGCGAGGCCGGGCCGTGCCGCAACTCGCGGGTTCCTTGGTGCCAGGCACGTAGCTGGCACGTAGCTGGCACCTGAGCCGTGAAGGATAAATCCCAGGTGACTGTCACCGGATAAATCCCAGGTGACTGTCACCGGGGGTCTGATTCCTTTTTCCCGTAAGGCAGTTGGCCCCCGCGGTCAGCGCCCGGGGGGATCCACCGGGCGGAGAACGCCGCCGGCCATCCTGCCCTCGGCGTCGAGCGCGGCCGACATCCTCACCTCGCCGTTGGCGAACACCAGGTCGTAGGCGTCGTCGCCCCTCGCGCCGCGCCCGCGGAAGGTCACCGACTTCAGCTTGCCCAGCGCGCTGAACATGCGATGGGTCATGGGCAGGTCCCGGCGGACGACTTCGGCGAACTGCGGAGAGAGCTTGTCGTAGTCGGGCGAGCCGCTCGCCAGCCCGGCGACAAGGCTCCGCAAGGCAGCCTCGGTGCCGGCAGTCGGCACGGAGCTCGTTGCCACCGGTTGGAGAATGCCGCCGGCCATCCTGCCCTCGGCGTCGAGTGCGGCCGACATCATCACCTCGCCTTTGGCGAACACCAAATTGTAGGTGTCGTCGCCCCTCGCGCCGCGCCCGCGGAAAGTCACCGACTTCAGCTCGCCCAGCTTGCTGAACATGGGATGTGTCATGGGCAGGTCCCGGCGGACGACTTCGGCGAACGGCGGAGAGAGCTTGTCGTAGTCGGGCGAGCCGCTCGCCAGTCCTGCGACAAGGCTCCGCAAGGCAGCCTCGGTGCCGGCAGTCGGCACGGAGCTGGGGGCGGCCGGCGGTGCAGACTGGACCATTGCCGACGGGGCTGTCTGCCCCTCGACGGCGCCAGATGACTGAACCCAGATTATCAGGGCTGCTGCGGCAAAAAAGCTCATTAGCATTGCTCCCGAGACCACATAAACTGGGTGCCGCCGCTTCATCCACGCGGTCTCGTTTCGCGGGGCGGCAACGGAGCCAGCTTCATCGGGCCCGGCATTGCCCGAAGGAAGGTCCGACGAATGGGGTCCCAGCCGACCGGACCGCTCCAACGACTCCACCAGCTTCGCAGCTTCAAGGGATGAGGACAGGCCCAGCTTGGCGCGGGCCATCTTCAACCTTTTCTCCACGGCGTGAGGAGAGATGCCAAGATCGAGGGCCATTTGCTTGGCGGTCTGGTGGCTCAGACAGCGCTTGAGGCATTCCCGCTCGGCTAAGGTCAGGCGCCGGATTGCTGCCCGCATGCTCTCGTCGATCGCTTCCATCCTCATGTCGGCCAACGTAGTGCTTCAAGAGCCGGTACCAAACCCCGTCTGTCTGGTACCCCATCGGTCGATCCCATTCCGGCGCGCCGGCAAAGCCAAGACCAGCCGATGGTTCGGTCCAAGGCCGATCAGCAAAGTGCTGGAAGCCGGAAATCGATCCGCTTCGGGCCTATCGTTGGTGAATAGGAAAACTCCTACCATATCCCTGTGATCGGGAATGACCGGAGGGAGCGAAGGGTCGTGGACGAGGGGAGCGAGGGTGAGCGGCGGCCGTATCGGCGGCTAACGGCGGAGGAGCGGGCTCGGTTTCTGGCGGTGCTCGGGGAGACCGGGAACCGGAAGGCGGCGGCGGCGGCGATCGGGGTGGAGCCGCGGTCGATGGACCAGCGGCGGGAGCATGATGCGGAGCTGGACCGGGACTGGGAGGCGGCGGTCGAGGCGGCGCATCGCGGGCTTTCGGGCGCGACGGGGCCGTTCGACTGCCCGCAGGCGGGCAGGCTCAACATGATCAAGCGCGGCAAGAAGGGGCGGCTGCAGCTGGTCGCGACCGGCGAGGACCGCTGGAACGCGGCGGTCGAACGGCGCTTCCTCGAGGCCGTGCGGGTCTGCGGGAGCGTCCGGGGGGCGGCGCGGGCGGTCGGCTTCTCCGAAGGCGCGGTCTGGGATCGCCGGCGCAAATGGCCGGCCTTCGCCGCGGCCCTGGAGCAGCTGCTCGACGAGGCCGAGCTGGCGCTCGAGCTTCGGCTCGCAAGCCTGGGCAGCAACGTCGTTCCGGCGGGCGACGAGGCGGGGGCCGGGGAGAGCGAGGTCGCGCCGATCGAAAGCGTGCCCTTCGATCCGGACTTCGCGATGCGGTTCCTGAAGTGGCGCGAGGAGAAGAGGCGCGGGCGGGGGCGCTGGGCGCCGCGCGCGAAGCCGCCGTCGATCGAGGAGGTGACCGAGAAGATCGTCCGGCGGGTCGAGGCGATCAAGCGGCATCGCCAGCGGGGAGGGGGCGAGTGAGGGGTGACGCGTAACGAGGACGACTCCCCTCTCCCTGTAGGGGAGAGGGGCTGGGGGTGAGGGCCATCGGCCTGGGGGTCTTGCCCTCACCCTGGCGCTTCGCGCCTGTCCCTCTCCCCTACAGGGAGAGGGGTTTTAACGGGGAGGGTGGGGGCATGAGCGAGGGTCAGCGGCGGGCGGTCGAGGCGCTGGAGAGGCTGGGCGAGGACGGAATCCGGCTCGCGGTCCGGTCGCTCACCGAGGCGGAGCGGCTCGTCCTCGAGGCCGACTGGCCGAGCTGGGCGCATCCGGGCCAGGCGCCGGACGAGGACGACTGGCGCGTGTGGGTGCTGCTCGCCGGGCGCGGCTTCGGCAAGACGCGGGCGGGCGCGGAATGGGTGTCGGCCTTCGCCAGGGCCAATCCGGGCGCGGCGATCGCCCTCATCGGCGCCAATCCCGACGAAGCCCGGGCGGTGATGGTCGAGGGCCGATCGGGGCTGCTCGCGGTCGCCCGGGCCGACGAGCGCGACCGGATGCGCTGGGAGCCGAGCCGGAAGCGGCTGAGCTTCGCGAGCGGCGCCGAGGCGTTCGTCTATTCGGCCGCCAATCCGGAGAGCCTGCGCGGTCCCGAACATCACATCGCCTGGTGCGACGAGCTCGCCAAGTGGCGCCGCGGCCAGGCCGCCTGGGACAATCTGCGGCTCGGGCTCCGCCTGGGCGCGAAGCCGCGGGCGCTGGTGACGACGACCCCGCGGCCGGTGCCGGTGCTGAAGCGCCTGCTCGCGCTCGACGGGACAGTGCTGACGGGTGGGGCGACCCGGGCCAACCCGCATCTGCCGGACGATTTCATCGCCGCGGTCGAATCGGCCCACAAGGGCACGAGGTTCGGGCGGCAGGAGCTGGAGGGGGCGCTGCTCGACGATATCGAGGGCGCCTTGTGGACCCGCGACCTGATCGAGAAATCGCGGATGGCGGCTGCCGCTGGCGACGGTCACTATCGGCGAGTCGTCGTCGGCGTCGATCCTCCCGCCACGCAGTCGGGAACGTGCGGGATCGTCGTCTGCGGCCTCGCCGCGGACGGCCTCGTCCATGTGCTCGCCGATTGCTCGGCGGGCGGGCTCAGTCCGGAAAGCTGGGCGGCGAGGGCGGCTCGAGCCGCGCAGAGCTGGGGCGCGCACCGGGTGGTCGCGGAGAGGAACAACGGGGGCGAGATGGTGACGGCCGTGATCCGAGTCGCGGATGCCGGCCTGCCGGTGACCCTGGTCCATGCCAAGGACGGCAAGCAGACCCGGGCCGAGCCGGTCGCGGTGCTGTTCGAGGCGGGCAAGGCGAAATTCGCCGGCGCCTTTCCCGAGCTGGAGGACGAGCTGGCCGGCTTCACGCCGGCGGGATGGCGGGGGAACGGGGCGAGCCCCGACCGGGCCGATGCGATGGTCTGGGCGATGACCGAGCTTGCGGTGAAGCCGCAACGGGCGGAGCCGCGGATACGGAGGCTCTAGGGTTTCGCCACGCCTCACCCCTGGAGGGAGAGGGATCGAGACCCCAGGACGGGAGAGGGTGGACCGCGGCCGCGGAATGTCGATACTTCCCAGGTCCTCGAGCAGGGCAACCGCTTCGATTGGAACCCTCGATGCCCAGCCGCCTTGCCGCCCAGGATCGAAAAGAGCGGGTCGCGCTGCTGCTTGGGATCGCGCTCGCCTCGATCCTGCTTTGGCAGACCGCGTTCGGCAGCCTCCTGCTCTATCCCTTCACGATATTGGCGACCTGGTTCCATGAGATGGGCCATGGCATCGCCGCCATGCTCAGCGGCCGCGGGTTCGAGCGCCTGCTGATCTTCGCCGACGGTTCGGGAGTCGCCCAGTCGCTGGGTCCGGCCGACGGGTACCGGCTGACCGAGGCGCTGATCGCGGCGAGCGGACCGCTCGGGCCGGCGATCGCCGGCGCGCTTCTGATCGTCGCCTCGCGCTCTCCCGCCGCCACGCGGGGCGCTTTGGCGGTGCTGGGCGCCGCGCTGGTCGCGTCCACCTTGATCTGGGTCCGATCGCCGACGGGCTGGCTGGTCCTGCCGGCACTGGGCATCGCGATCGCCCTGCTCGCGCTGCGCGGATCCGTGCCCTGGCGCCGCTTCGTCATCCAGCTCCTCGGAGTCCAGGCGGCGATCAGCGCGTGGCAGCAGTTCGACTATCTGTTCAGCCCGGGCGGAAACGTCGGCGGCGAGCTGCATCGCTCGGACACCGGCGCCATCGCCGACGTCCTGCTTCTGCCTTACTGGTTCTGGGGCGCGGCCATCAGCGCAGTGATCCTGGCCTTGCTCTGGGGGAGCTTCAGGCTCGCCTTCCGGCGCTGAAGCAGGCGTAGGGGCAGCCTGCCCGCACAGTCAGGGATCGAGTCACTCGCTGCAATACCGGTAGCAGCGATACATTGTACGTTGGCAGATCCCGAGCCAAAAGATTAAGGGCGAGCGAATGTTGATGCACGAATTAGACAGTGGCGGGGGAAACGCCTGCAGCGGTCTTGATGACAAGACACTTGATGAGCTTCGCGCGATCGCGGGTATATATTTGGACGCAAACGGCTTCTTCATGCAGTTGGTCAATCGCGCGAGCAAGATGGTGGGTTCGGCGGCCAAGGCGCTGCCCGACAGCTGGGAGATCAAGATCGAGGACGCCAGTAGGAGCGCGCTAAGCTATGCCGCCGATGCGGCCTTTTCCTCCCAGGCCGTCTCGACCTCCACTTCCTGGACGAACCGACTGCGTGAGTGGGCGAACGGCGAAGCGTGGCATCGCTGGGCATCGGTGGTCACCGGCGGATTGGGCGGCGCGGGCGGGATCGTGACGACCTTGATTGACCTTCCCGTGACCACGACCCTTATCCTCCGCTCGATCCAACAGATCGCGGCCGATCACGGCGAGGATATCTCGGCGGCCGAGGTGCGCGCCGAATGCGTAAAGGTCTTCGCGATGGGCGGCCCCCTACCGGAAGACGACAACAGCGACACCGGCCTGTGGCAGGTGCGAATGGGCCTAACCGGCGCCGCAATTTCCGAGATACTTAAGGTGGCATTGCCTCGCTTTGGGCTAGTCGTGGGCGAAAAGGCGCTGGCGCAAGCAGTGCCGCTGCTGGGCGCAATTGCCGGCGCGGGCGTAAACGCGGTCTTCATGCAATATTTTCAAGCGATGGCGCACGTCCATTTTCGTCTGCGCAAGCTCGAGCGGGACGATGATCCCGACCAAATAGGCGCCTGCTTCGAACGTACGGTTCGTGCGCTTCGCACGGAAAGGGCCGGCGCCGCGCACAATCCCTGAGCTAGCCCCCACGTCCGGAGCGCAGCCCAAGGGAGGGGAATGCGGTCGATGGGACGTACGAAACAGCCGCGCGGCACGAATCAAATCAGTGACATGGCGTAATTGACGTAGTCACTTTTTAGGGGGCCTGCCCTTGACCAGGTCCACCCGTCACGCCACCCAAGCTCACATGATATCCGAGCTCCCGATCGGCCTCGCGCTGCGGAGATTCCGGCGGCTGAACATGGTCAAGCAAAGCGCGGTCGCCGAGAGGCTCGGAGTCTCTCAGGGATGCGTGTCGAGGTGGGAGAGCGGCGCCCACAGGCCGGATTCGGCGCAAAGGGATCGGATCGTCCAGCTGATCTGCGCCTCGGCGGGCAATGATCGGGATGCGGGGCTCAGGCGGCTGGTCGAGGGCTCGCGGCGCCCCGTCCACCTCATCTGCGATTCGACCCACCGGCTTCTCGCCGCTTCCCGAAGCCGGGCCGCGAGCTGGCGGACCGACGTTTCCGAGCTCATCGGCCGGTCGCTGTGGCCCTTCGCCAGCGCCGAGATCGAAGCGGCGGAGGCGGGGCTGTTCGAGAGCGGGTGGTTCGAGCGGCCCTGGCAAAGTCTCGAGCTGCGCACCGAGGGCAACGGGCGGTCGGACGTTCCGGTGCCGCCCGGCCGGATGCTCTGGGAAACCCTCCCGCTCGCCGACGGCCGGGTGGGCCGTCTGACGACGACGATCGGCTGACTCGCGCGCATAATTTATTCGTCCCGTCCGCCCCGGGGCCGCGATAAGGCGACGGAATGAGCGGCAGGGAGCAACCCATCGATCCGGGGCGGCTTGAGGGCGTGATCGACTTCCTCCAGTCGGCCTCGGCGCTGAAGGACACGCTTCGGACGGGCAGGACCGCAAGCGGCCGCCGCGAGAGCAGTGCCGACCACAGCTGGCGCCTTTGCCTTCTGGCCATGCTTCTGGCCGACGAGCTCGAGGGCGTGGATCTCGGCCGGCTGCTTCAGCTGTGCCTGGTCCACGATCTCGCCGAAGCCATTACCGGCGACGTTCCGGCCCCCGATCAGGCCGCCGACGACGGCCGGAAGCAACGCGAGCGCGACGCGCTTCGCCAGCTGTGCGAACCCCTTCCGCAAGACCTTCGGAAGCGCATCGAGGCCCTGTGCGCGGACTATGAAGCCGGCGGCTCGCCGGAGAGCGTGATGGCCAAGGGCTTGGACAAGATCGAGACGATGCTTCAGCACCTGATCGGCGCCAACCCGCCGGGGTTCGACTATCGGTTCAACCTGACCTACGGGCGCCGGATCACCGACCGCCACCCTGTCCTTCGGCAGCTGCGGTCCAGCCTCGATTCGAAGATGCGCCGTCGGATCGAAGGCGAGGGCCCGAATGGAGGCGCTTTGCACGGATGTCCGGCGAGCGAAGCCGGATAGCCGAAGCCGAGGCCCCGTTTGCCGGCCGGCCGGAAAGCATCGGTGGCAGCCGACCCCAAGGGGTCGGCAGGGTGAAGGCGATGGTGTAGGGGCGCCGCTCATGTCCGTTTCCCCCCGCTTCGCCTTCACCATCGCCGCCACCGACGGCGCCGCCCGCACCGGGACGATCGCCATGCGCCGCGGCGAGATAAGCACTCCGGCCTTCATGCCGGTCGGAACCGCCGCCACCGTCAAGGCGATGAAGCCCGCGGACGTTCGCGCCTCGGGCGCCGACATCATCCTCGGCAACACCTACCATCTCATGCTCCGGCCGGGCGCCGAGCGGGTGGCCCGGCTCGGGGGGCTTCACGCGTTCATGGGCTGGGAGGGGCCGATCCTCACCGACAGCGGCGGCTACCAGGTGATGAGCCTGTCGGAGCTGGCCAGGGTCACGGAAGAGGGGGTGGCGTTCAGGAGCCATCTCGACGGCTCGCGGCACATGATCAGCCCGGAGCGGTCGATGGAGATCCAGCGGCTGCTCGGCTCCGATATCGTCATGGCGTTCGACCAGCTCGTGCCGACGACCTCGACCCGTGACGAGCAGGTGGCGGCGATGGAGCGGTCGATGCGCTGGGCCAGGCGGTCCCGAGAGGCGTTCGACGCGGGTGAGGCTCATGCCGCGGGCGCGGCCCTTTTCGGGATCCAGCAGGGCGCGCTCGACGAAGGGCTGCGCCGGGCGTCGGCCGAGGCGCTGACCGGCATCGGCTTCGACGGCTATGCGGTCGGCGGGCTGGCGGTGGGGGAGGGTCAGGAGGCGATGCTGGCCTGCCTCGATTTCGCTCCGGGCCAGCTCCCGGCCGACCGGCCGCGCTATCTGATGGGGGTGGGCAAGCCCGACGACATCGTCGGCGCCGTCGAACGGGGCATCGACATGTTCGACTGCGTCCTTCCGACTCGCTCCGGCCGCACCGGCCAGGCCTTCACCCGAGCCGGACCGGTCAACATCCGCAACGCCCGATTCGCCGAGGATCCGGAACCGCTCGATCCCGCCTGCGCATGCCCGATCTGCTCGACCTGGAGCCGCGCCTATCTCCACCATCTCGTCCGCTCCGGCGAGATATTGGGGGCGATGCTGATGACGGAGCACAATATCTGGTTTTATCAACGGCTGATGGGCGATTTGAGGGCGGCCATCTCTGAGCGCCGCCTGACCTCTTTCGCGGCCGATTTCCGGGCGCTCTACCGGTCCCGCCAGGGCTCGGAAGGGTTGAAAATTTGAGGTTTCACCCCATTTAGGCTAGAGAGCGGCCTGGTGGAAATTCCAGATCTTCGGCGCGACGAGGGACCGGCTGACCGGCCCCGCGCTTGCCATGGATCGGCGGCCGCAATAGAGCGCCCGTCCTTTCCGGAGTAGTGAATGTCGTCGAACGAACTCGTCCTGCGCCGTCCGTTCCTGCCCCGGGTCCCGGGGCTGAGGCACTGGCTCGCCTCGGCCGTTCTGGCGACGACCGCCTGCCTCTATCTCGTCGCCGGCCTCAGCGTCGCCTGGCTCGAGCCGGCGAGCGCAACCCCTAATGCGCGCCTCGCGGGCACCGAGCGCGGCATTCCGGGCCTGGGCATCCCGCCCCAGCCCGAGCCGCTGCAATTCCGCGACGTCGCGCCCCAGGACGCGGTCGAGATCAACGCCGCGGTTCCGGTTTCGACCGCGCCCAACCCCGCCGCCCGACCGTTCGGAGTCGCCTTCGCGACTCCCGCCGATCGCCTGCGCGCGGTCGAATGCCTGACCGCCGCCGTCTATTACGAAGCCGCGGTCGAATCGACCGACGGCCAGCGCGCGGTCGCCCAGGTCGTCCTCAACCGCGCCCGCCACCCGGCCTATCCGCGCACCGTCTGCGGAGTCGTGTTCCAGGGCCAGGAGCGCGCGACCGGCTGCCAGTTCACCTTCACCTGCGACGGAGCGCTTCGCCGGACTCCCTCCGCCTCGGGCTGGGCCCGAGCCCGCCGGGTCGCCGAGGAAGCGCTCGCCGGCAAGGTCTATGCGCCGGTCGGCTGGGCGACCCATTACCACACCAACTGGGTCGTTCCTTACTGGAGCTCCAGCCTGGTCAAGCTCGGCAATGTCGGCACCCACATCTTCTACCGCTGGGAAGGCGGCTGGGGCAAACCGGCGGCGTTCCGCTTCGGCCCGGGCCGGATCGAGCCGCAGATCGCCAAGATGCGAAGCCTGACCTCGGACCCGACGACTCTGGCCGACGCTCCGACGATCGACGACGCCGCCGCCCTCGCCGCCGCCGAAGCCGCCGCCGCGGCTGCCGCCGTCGAGGTCGGGACCAAGGCTCCGGGCAGCATCGACAGCTTCGCCCGGGCCGTGCTTCGCCGCTACGAGCCGCCCAATGCCGAGGCCTCCACCCAGGCCGTCCAGGTCCGCTCCGGCAAGCCCCTCTCGGCGAGCACGCACTGGGCGCTCTCCGGCCTGCCCGCGAAGCCGGAGGCGGGCGCGGCGGCCAAGCCGGCCGTGCCGGCCGCGGCCAAGCCGGCGGCTCCGGCCACCGCCGATACGGCGCCGAAGTGCCTCGAAGGCGTGCGCCGGGTGCTGAGCGGCAAGGCGGTTTCGGAGAAGACTCCGGGCTGCTGATGGCGCGTCGCCCCAGCGAAGGCTGGGCCCCCAGGGAGTGCAGGCGACCGCGCTTTTCACCCTCCGGGGCCCCAGCCTTCGCTGGGGCGACGGCTATTTTCTCAGCGCGAACCTCTGCAGCTTGCCGGTCGCGGTCTTGGGGAGCGCCTCCACGAACTCGACTTCGCGCGGATATTTGTAGGGGGCGATCGCCGCCTTGACATGGTCCTGGAGCTCGCGGGCGAGCGCCTCGGCGGGCTCGCGGCCCGGCGCTGGGACGACATAGGCCTTCACCTTCTGCCCGCGTTCCTCGCAGGGCACGCCGATCACAGCGCATTCCTGGACGGCGGGATGGGCGTAGAGGGCGTTCTCCACCTCGGGCGCGGCGATGTTGTAGCCGGCCGAGACGATCATGTCGTCGGAGCGGGCGACGTACCAGAAATAGCCCTGCTCGTCGGCGCGGTAGGTGTCGCCGGTGACGTTCCAGCCGCCCTGGACATAGTCCGACTGGCGCTCGTCGTCGAAATAGCGGCAGCCGGTGGGCCCCTTCACCGCCAGCCGGCCGCTGCCGTGGGGCAGGGGATTGCCACCCTCGTCGAGAACGCACGCCCGGTAGCCGGGGACTGCCCTGCCGGTGGCGCCGGGGCGGATGTCGTCGCCGGAGGCGGAGATGAAGATGTGCATCATCTCGGTCGCGCCGATGCCGTCGATTATCCTGAGGCCGGTGGCAACGTGCCAGGCGTGCCAGGTCGCCGCCGGGAGATGCTCGCCGGCCGAGACGCAGGTGACGAGGGAGGAGAGGTCGTTCCCCGGCGAAGGCCGGGGCCCAGCTTCGGAGTCAGCCTGGGCCCCGGCCTTCGCCGGGGAGCAACCCTGCAGCAGCCCCAGCATGGCCTTGTAGGCGGTGGGCGCGGTGGCGAGGTGCGTCACTTCGAATTTGGCAATGGCGTCGAGCAGCGGCTTGGGTCCCGGCTGCTCGATCGTCACCGCCGCTCCGCCGAAGCGCCAGGGGAAGATGAGCAGCATGCCGAGGCCGAAGGTGAAGGCGATCGGCGCCGAGCAGGCCCAGCGGCCGCCCGGCTCCGGCTTCAGCACATGGCGGGCGAAGCTGTCGGCGGGGGCGAGGACGTCGCGATGATAATGGACGCAGCCCTTGGGCCGGCCGGTCGTGCCGGAGGTGAAGGCGATCAGGGCGACGTCGTCGCGGCGGGTCGCGACCGGAGCGAAGCCCGGCTCGACGGTCTTCAGCCGCTCCTCCAGCCGGCCGCCGCCGGAGTCGCCATGGTAGGTGAGGAGCGAGCGGATGAGGCCGGTCTCGTCCGCCGCCGTCATGAAGTCCCCGAGGCAGCGGTCGTCGACGATGGCGTGGTGGACCCGGGCCCGCTCGACGATGGTGGCGACCTCGCCGGAGCGAAGCAACGGCATGGTGGCGACGACGATCCCGCCGGCCTTGAGCACTCCGAGCCAGCAGGCGAACAGCATCGCCCCATTGGGTCCGCGCAGGAGCACCCGGTCGCCGGGGACGAGGTCCTCCTCCTCCGCGAGCAGCCGGGCGATCCGGTCGCTGAGGTCGCGCATCTCGCCATAGGTCCAGCGGCCCGCCTCGTTGATCACTGCCAGCGCCTCGGGATCGCCCTTGTCGATCAGCTCGACGGCGGCGTTGAGCTGCTCGGGATAGTGGAGCTCGGGGAGGTCGAAGAGGAATTCGGGCTGGGCTTCCCGCGGCGGCAGCCGGTCGCGGACGAAGGTGTCCACGTGGGCAGTCCTCACCATTTGGGCACCACCGCCGTTGTCTCGATCTCGATTCGCGCCCCCGGCTCGACCAGAGCTCCGACCTCCACCACCGCCATCGCCGGGAAGTTGCGGCCCATCACTTCCTTGTAGGCGGCGCCGATGGCGGCGAGGCCGAGGCGGTATTCGTCGATATCGACGACGTACCAGGTCATCCGGACGACATGCTCCGGCCCCGCGCCGTCCTCGGCGAGGATGGCGAGCGTGTTGAGCAGGATCTGGCGGAGCTGGCCGGCGAGGTCGGGCGCGACGATCGTCCCCGATTCGTCCCAGCCGATGATCCCGGCGGTGAAGATCGTCCGGCCCTCGGCGGAAATGCCGTTGGCAAAGCCGCTCGGCCTCGGCCAGCCGGGGGGAAGCAGGGCCCTCATGTCCGATACTCCGCGAGATGGGCCCTTGCGATCACCACCTTCTGCACTTCCGAGGCGCCTTCATAGATTCGCAGGGCCCTGATCTCGCGGTAGAGCCGCTCGACCGGAACGCCTCTTGTGACTCCGAGGCCGCCGAACATCTGAACCGCCTTGTCGATGACGCTCTGGGCGCTGTCGGTGGCGTGGAGCTTGGCGAGCGCGGCCTCGCGGCTGTTGCGCCGGCCCTTGACGTCGCGAAGCCAGGCGGCGCGGTAGACGAGCAGGGCCGAGGTCTCGACGTCGAGCACCATCTCGGCGAGCTTCGACTGGGTGATGGCGTTGTCCGCGAGGGTGCCGGTGCCGAGCCGCCGGGTCAGCGCCCGCTTTGTCGCCTCGTCGAGCGCCCGCCGGGCGAAGCCGAGGGCGGCCGCGCCGACGGTCGTCCTGAACACGTCGAGAGTCGCCATCGCCTGCGCAAAGCCGCGCCCGCGCTCGCCGAGCAAGGCGGAAGCGGGGAGGCGGGCCCCGGTAAAGCGGAGGGTGGCAAGCGGGTGCGGCGCGATCACCTCGATCCGCTCGCTGTCGTCCAGGCCCGGCGTGCCGCGGTCGACGATGAAGGCGGAGAGGCCCTTCGCTCCGGGCGCCTCGCCGGTGCGGGCGAAGAGGATGTAATAATCGGCGATGCCGCCGTTCGAGATGTAGGTCTTGGCACCGTTCAGCACCCAGCCGCCGTCCCCTTGCTCGGCGGTGGTCTCGATCGAAGCGACATCCGATCCGGACGCGGGCTCGGTGAGCGCGAACGCCGCGATCTTGTCGCCCCGGGCGACGGCGGGGAGGTAGGCGGCTTTCTGGGCGTCGGAACCGAACAGGCTGATCGTGCCCGAGCCGAGACCCTGCATCGCGAAGGCGAAGTCGGCGAGGCCGCTGTGCCGGGCCAGGGTCTCGCGGATCAGGGCCAGGGTGCGGACGTCGAGGCGGCCCGACTCGTCGGGAACGCAATGGCGAAGCCAGCCGCCGTCGCCGAGCTTGCGGACGAGGTCGCGGCAGGCGGCGTCGAGGTCGTCGGGTTCGTCGTCGGTGAGGTTGGATTCGCACCAGCGCTCAAGCCTTTCCGCCAGCTCGCGGTGGCTTTCGTCGAAGAAGGGCCAGTCGAGGAAATCCTTCATGCTCCGTGCCCTCACCCTGCCGTGCCCTGCGGGCCCGGCCGTCCCTCTCCCCTACAGGGAGAGGGGTTGGTGCGGGGCACCCTTGCTTGCCCCCTCTCCCTGTAGGGGAGAGGGACCGCAGGCTGCGAAGCGGCCTGCGCGGGTGAGGGGAGGGCGTTTGCGATGATTGTGAGAACGCCTTCCAGATTCCCGGTGATCTCATTGTTCCAGAAACGGAGGGTCCGCCAGCCGAGGCGGGCGAAGGCGCGCTCGCGTTGGGCGTCGTATTCGGCATCGTCATCGTGCTGGCTGCCGTCGGCTTCGACGACGAGCCGTGCTTCGGTACAGGCGAAATCGGCGATGTAACCGGCGAGCCACATCTGCTTGCGGAACTTCGCCCCGGCGAGACGGCGGTCGCGCAGCTGACCCCAGAGCAGGCGCTCTTGGGGCGTCATCTCGCGGCGGAGTCGGCGGGCTCGCTCCAGCTTGTCATATCCTGGAGGCCGTCTCATGCCCTCACCCTGGCGCTTCGCGCCTGTCCCTCTCCCCTACAGGGAGAGGGGCTGGTGCAGGCGCCCTCCTTCACCCCTCTCCCTGTAGGGGAGAGGGACACGCAGGCGGCGAAGCCGGCTGCGAGGGTGAGGGCAACGGCGTCAGTCACCCTTGAACTCCGGCGTCCGCTTCGCGGCGAAGGCTTCGAAGGCGCGTTTGAAGTCGTTGGTGGCCATGCAGATCGCCTGGGCCTGGGCCTCCATCTCGATCGCCGTCTCGAGGCTGACGTTCCATTCCTGGTTGAGCTGGGTCTTGGTGATCGAGTGGGCGAAGGTGGGGCCGCCCGCAAGCGCGCGGGCGAGCGACCGGGCCTCGTCGAGCAGGGTCTCGCTCGGCACCAGCCGGTTGTGGAAGCCCCAGCGCTCGCCTTCCTCCGCCGTCATCACCCGCCCGGTGTAGAGCAATTCCGCCGCCCGGCCCTGGCCGACGATCCGCGGCAGGATCGCGCAGGCGCCCATGTCGCAGCCGGCGAGACCGACCCGGGTGAAGAGGAAGGCGGTCTTCGACTCGGGCGTGGCGAGGCGAAGGTCCGAGGCCATGGCGACGATCGCCCCGGCGCCGACGCAGATGCCGTCGATCGCGGCGACGATCGGCTGCGGGCAGGCGCGCATCGCCTTGACGAGGTCGCCCGTCATCCGGGTGAAATCGAGAAGGCCCGGCATGTCCATTTGCGTGAGCGGGCCGATGATCTCGTGGACGTCGCCGCCCGAGCTGAAATTGCCGCCGGCCCCGGCGACCATTACCGCCTTCACTTCACGCGCGTAGACCAGGGCACGGAAGGTATCGCGAAGCTCGGCATAGCTTTCGAAGGTGAGCGGGTTCTTCCGCTCGGGCCGGTTGAGGGTGATCGTTGCGACGCCCTCGGCATAATCCCAGAGGAAATGCGCGGGCGCGAAGGTTTCAGGGTTCATGCGATCTCCACTGCCTCACCGTTCCGCTCCGAGACGACGAGGTCAAGCACCGACGCGGCCACCTCTTCGGGCGAGATAAGGCGCCCCGACGGATTGAGCCGGGCCAGCTCCGCCCGGGCATCGTCCTCGCTACGGCCGGTCTTAGCCGTTATGTTCGAGATGGATTGGACGGTCATGTCGGTATCGACGAAGCCGGGGCAGACCGCGTTCACCCGCAGGTTGCTGCGCGCATATTCGGCGGCGAGGGCTCGGGTGAGGCCGACCGCGCCGTGCTTGGCGGCGATATAGGGCGAGGCGTAAGCGAAGCCGTGGAGGCCGGCCATCGAGGCGATCGTGACGATCCGGCCGGCCGGCGCGGCGAGCAGGTCGGGCAGGGCGGCCTGGCAGCAATGGAACATGCCGTCGAGATTGACCGCCAGCATTTCACGCCAGAGCTCGGGGGTGACCTTGGCGAACGGCACGCCGGCCGCGGCGCCCGCATTGTTGATCAGGATGGTGATCGGACCCTGCGCCTCGCGGGCGAGGTCGAAGGCGCGATCTACTTCCTCGCGCCGGGTGACGTCGGCGGGCGCGACCAGGGCGTCGAAATCGCCGGCGCACACTTGTTCGAGCGGCTCGCGACGGCGGCCGATCAGGGTAAGCTTCGCGCCGTCGGCGCCGAGCGCCCGGGCGATGGCGGCGCCGATGCCGGTGCCGCCGCCGGTGATGATTGCGTGGTGGCCCCGGAGCCTCACGCCTTCAGCTCCGCCTCGCGCGCCAGGTTGCGCGCGAGCTGGGCCATCCCGCCGAGATATTGGGGCGGGACGTGGACCCCGCGATAGTCGGCGGCAGCGGCGGCGCGAAGGGTCCACATCGGGTCGACCAGATGCGGGCGGGCGAGGGCGACGAGGTCGGCCCGGCCGGCGGCGAGGATCGAGTTGACATGGTCGCTCTCGTAGATGTTGCCGACCGCCATGGTCGCGACCCGGCCCTCGTTGCGGATCTGGTCGGCGAAGGGGGTCTGGAACATGCGGCCGTAGACGGGCGCGCAATCGGCCCAGGTCTGGCCCGCCGAGACGTCGATCAGGTCGGCGCCGGCCTCGGCGAAGGCGCGGCCGATCAGGACGGCCTCGTCGGGGGTGACTCCAAGCTCGCCCATCCAGTCGTTGGCCGAGATCCGCACCGACATCGGCTTGTCCGCCGGCCAGGCGGCCCGCATCGCCCGGAACACCTCCAGCGGGTAGCGCAGCCTGTTCTCCAGGCTGCCGCCATATTCGTCGCCGCGCCTGTTGGTGAGCGGCGTGATGAAGCTGGAGAGGAGGTAGCCGTGGGCGGCGTGGAGCTCGACCATGTCGAACCCGGCCTCCAGGCCCATCAGCACCGAGGCGACGAACTGTCCGCGCACTTCGTCCATGTCGGCGCGGGTCATCGGCCGGGGGATCTGGTTGCCGGGGGACCAGGGGACGTCCGAGGCGGCCATGACCGGCCAGTTGCCGGTCTCGAGCGGGACGTCATAGCCTTCCCAGCCGACCCTGGTGCTTCCCTTGGGGCCGGAATGGCCGAGCTGGAGGCAGAATTTCGCCTTGGTGCTGGAGTGGACGAAGTCGACGATCCGCTTCCACGCCTCGACATGCTCCGGAGCGTAGAGACCGGCGCAGCCGGGGGTGATCCGCCCTTCGGTGGAGACGCAGGTCATCTCCGTATAGACGAGGCCGGCGCCGCCCTGGGCACGGGTGCCGTAATGGACGAGGTGGAAGTCGTTCGGAATTCCGTCCCGGGCGGAATACATCGCCATCGGCGAGACCACGACCCGGTTGTCGAGGCTGAGCTCGCGAAGCCGGTAGGGCGCGAACATCGGCGGGGCGGGGTCGTTGACCGGGACTCCGAGCGCCTTCGACTGGAACCAGCGCTCGACGCCCTCCAGCCAGGGCTTGTCGCGGAGGCGCAGATTCTCGTGGCTCACCCGCTGCGATCGGGTGAGCAGGGAGTAAGCAAACTGGATCGGCTCGAAGTGGAGGTAGCGCTCCAGCGTCTCGAACCATTCGGTCGAGTTGCGGGCGCTGTTCTGGAGCTTGAGCACCTCGACCTGCCGTTCCTCGCGATATTCGCCCAAGGCGGCTTCGCGGGAGAGGCCGGGGCGGTTGAGAACCTCGGCGAGCTTGATCGCATCCTCGAGGGCGAGCTTGGTCCCCGAGCCGATCGAGAAATGGGCGGTGTGGGCGGCGTCGCCGAGCAGGATCAGGTTCCGATACGACCAGCGCTCGCAGAGGATCCGGCGGAACTGAAGCCAGGCTTCCGGGCCCTTGAGATGGGCGGCGTTGGACATCAGGGCGTGGCCGTCCAGATATTTCGCGAACAGGCGCTCGCACAAGACGATCGCCTCGGGCTGGTCCATCCGGTCGAGGCCGAGGCCGGCCCAGGTGTCGGGCGCCATCTCGACGATGAAGGTCGAGAGATTGTCGTCGAAGCGATAGGCGTGGGCCCATACCCACCCGGCCTCGGTCTCCTCGAAAGCGAAGGTGAAGGCTTCGAACACCTTGTGGGTGCCGAACCAGAAGAATTTGTTCTTCCTTAGCTGGGCGTCGACCCCGAAATGCGCCTCGTGGGCGGTTCGGATCCGGCTGTTGGCGCCGTCGGCGGCGATGACCAGATCGTAGCCCGCATAGGAATCGAGGTCGGCGCTCGCCTCATGCTCGAAATGGAGCCGGACTCCGAGCTCGAGCGCCCGCTCCTGGAGGATGCCCAGGAGCCGCCTTCGGCCGATGCCGATGAAGCCGTGGCCGGACGAGCGCATCGTCTCGCCGTGGATATGGACCTCGATATCGTCCCAATGGGCGAATTCGTCGCGGATGATGGCGCCGGAGACCGGATCGTTGGCCATCAGATTCTCGACCGTCTGGTCCGAGAAGACGACTCCCCAGCCGAACGTGTCGTCGGGACGGTTGCGCTCATAGAGGTCGATGTCGTGCGCGGGGTCGCGCACTTTCATCGAGATCGCGAAATAGAGCCCGGCGGGGCCGCCGCCGAGGCACGCGATGCGCATCGCTTGCTCCCTTGCCTGGCGCCGGCCTAAGTTAGCGGCGAAGGGGAGGCAAGGGCGGCGGTCAGTCCTTCGGGCAACCCCCGAATTGATTGTCCAGCACCGGGCAGTCCTTCTTCTTTTCCTCCTCCTGCTGCGACTCGCCCTTCTTCTTGCCGCCGAGGAGCACCGCGCCGCCGATGACGGCGCCGACGGCGGCGGCGCCGAGCAGTGCGTCGCGGGTGCCGTGACCCTTCTTGCCCCCGCCGCCGCCGGGCTCGGCGGTGGTTCGAAGCAGCGACTGGAGGGCCAGCAGCCCCGCCGCGGAGATCGGGAACGGGCCGATCGGCGGCGCCCCGACCCGGGGCGCGTAGAGGGCCAAGCCGGGACGGTCGAGGGTGACGGTAGCGGCGCCGACGGTGACGTCGATCGCCCCCGGGCGGGTGTCGCCCTGGGTGCGCGGCCCGGGGCCGCGAAGCACGATCAGCGACGCCTCGTCCTTCTTCGCCTTCACTTTCTTGCCGACCGCGGCCTCACGCTCGGCGATCTCGATCGCGTCCTCGCCGACCACGCCTTCGAAGATGGTCCCGCGAATGCCGATGGTGGCGACCGGAGTCCGCACCGTGACCGGGCCGGACGGGCGTCGGAGGGTGCGGCCGGACATGAAGCGGAAGGCGCCCTGGGTAACGCTGACCCCGGTCGAGCGGCTGTTCCTCGCCGGATCGTAGACGAACCGGTCGACGGCGACCCGGGCGTTCGCGCCGACGGTGAAGGTGGTCCGGTCGAGCAGCAGGATCTGGAGCTGGCTCGCCACGGCGGTCCTCACCTCGTCGTTGAGGTTCACCCGCTCCCGGACCACGGCCGGACGCGCCTTCTTCGTGCCGGCGCCGACGATCACCACCTTGTTGCGGACCGCCGCGTTGACCCCGACCGCCTGGGCGAAGACCGGCGAAGCGGCGAGGCCGGCGGCCGCGAGGGCCGCGGCGGCTTTGCCGAAGGGTCCCGGTCTCATCGACCCTTCCCTCTTTTCGGCGGCGCCGGACGGGGCACCGGTCCGCAGGCCGCGGCAACCGCGGCCCAGTCCGAATCGGCGATCGGCTTGCCGGCGAGCAGGCCGAGCTCGAGCTGGGCGCCCGGGCGATCGTCGAGGAGGCACAGGAGCGAGGCGTAGAGGAGGTGGGGCGGAGCCGCCTCGGGGTAGGCGAACAGCACCCGCTCGAGCGTTCCGAGCGCGCCCGGCAGGTCGGAAGCGCGGATCTGCTGGCGGGCGAGCGTCATCCCGCTGTCGAGCTGCCGGGTCGCGGCGACGAGCGCGTCCGAATCGTCCTGCGCCCGCGCCGCGGACGAAAGCAGGACCGCGCCCAACAGGGCGAGCGGAAAGCGCAGCATCTTACCGGTCATAGGCAGCGTCCCATTAGGGGGAGCCCTCATTTGACTAAGGGCTATCATTCGCCCACCCTCGCGGCAACTTCATTTCCGCGCCGTGACGAACATCACGCCGGCGCGAAAAGGAGCGGCGGGCATCATGTTGGGCATCAGGCGCAGGAGGGCAGCGTCGGCCACGCGCCGGTCGATCATCGTGCTCGCCGGGCTTGCCGCGGTACTTCTCGTGGCGGTGGCGAGGTTTGCCACGCCCGCCCTGTTCGACCAGGCGAGCGGCCTCGTCTTCGATCGCTATCAACGCCTCTCGCCACGCCCCTACCGGGATGCGGGGGTGCGGGTCGTCGACATCGACGATGAGAGCGTGCGCCGGCTCGGCCAGTGGCCCTGGCCGCGCACCGAGCTGGCCGCCATGAACGAGGCGATCGCCAAAGCGGGCGCGGCGGCGATCGCCTACGACATCGTCTTTTCGGAAGCGGACCGCACCTCTCCCCGCTTTCTCGCCGAGCGGGAGGCGCGTTCGGGGGCAAGCCCGGCGCAGATCGATCTGCTGAGGGCGCTTCCGGATCATGATTCGCGCTTCGCCGCGAACCTCGCCGCCGCGCCTTCGGTGCTCGGCTTCTTCCTGACCCAGGACCGGCCCGGTGCCCCCCTCCAGCCCAAGGCCGGCTTCGCGGTCGCCGGCAGCGATCCCGGCGCGAGCCTTACCGATTATTCCGGAGCGATCCTGCCGCTGCCGCAATTCCAGGAGGCGGCGGCCGGGCTGGGCTTCGTTTCGCACAAAGGCGACGCCGACGGCATCATCCGCCGGGTGCCACTGGTCGCCCGAGCCAATGGAATCCTCGTACCGTCCCTCTCCGCGGAGGTCCTTCGAGTGGCTCAGGGCGCCGGCAGCCTGATCGTGCGGAGCAGCGACGCAAGCGGCCAAACCAATGCCGGCGCCGCGGAGACGGTCGGCCTCAAGATCGGCGAGGCGGAGGTTCCGGTCACCGAGCGCGGCGAAATCTGGATGCATTACAGCGTGCCCGCGCCCGAGCGGACGGTGCCGGCCTGGAGGATCCTGTCGGGGCAAGTGCCGGCGGCCGAAATGGAGCGGCTCTTTTCCGGCCGGATCGTCCTCGTCGGCGCCGGCGCGATCGGCCTTCGCGACCTCGTCGCCACCCCGATGCGGGAGCGCGAGCTCGGAGTCGTCGTCCACGCCCAGGCGGTCGAGCAGATGGTGCTCGGGGAGTTTCTCGAACGGCCCGACTGGGCGGCCGGGCTCGAAATGGCGGTCCTGCTCGGCGCCGGCATCCTCCTCGCTCTGCTGCTGCCGTCGATCGGCGCACTGCCGGGGGCGCTGCTGGCGGGCGGACTGATGTCGGCGGTCGGGGGCGGCAGCTGGTATGCGTTCACGGCGAAGCGCCTGCTCGTCGATCCGACCGCGCCGATTCTGGCCTTGCTCGGCTGCTACGTGGTGGTCACCCTGTTCACCTATCTTCGCGAGGAGAAGCAGCGGCGCTATATCCACGGCGCTTTCGACCGCTACCTGTCGCCCGAGCTGGTCCGGCGGATCCAGGACGACCCGAGCCGCCTCGAGCTCGGCGGCGAAGTGCGCGAGATGACCGTCCTGTTCTGCGACATTCGCGGCTTCTCGCACATCTCGGAGCAGATGGGCCCGCAGGAGATCATCCGCTTCCTGATCGCCTTCCTGACGCCGATGACCGATCTCCTCCTCGCCCGCAAGGCGACCATCGACAAATATATCGGCGACGCCGTCCTCGCCTTCTGGAACGCCCCGCTCGACGATCCCGACCAGCACGAAAATGCCGCGCGCGCGGCCCTGGAGATGATCGAGCGGCTCGCCGAGCTCAACGAAGCCATGCCGGCGCGCAAGGATTCGTCGTGGCCGGGGCGGGTCGAGATCGGCATCGGCCTCAACGCCGGGCCCTGCTGCGTCGGCAATATGGGCTCCGCCCAGCGGCTCTCCTACTCGCTGATCGGCGACACGGTGAACCTCGCCTCGCGCATCGAGGGGCTGACCAAAGGCTATGGAATCCGGATCCTGATGGGCGAGGAGCTGGCCCGGGCGCTGCCCGCCTTCGCGACTTTGGAGGTGGACCGGGTCCGGGTCGTCGGGCGCGACAAGGTGGCGACGATCTTCGCGCTGCTCGGCGACGAAGCGCTGGGCCGGTCGCCGGCTTTCAAAGCCTTCGCCCTGCGCCACGCGAAGCTGCTCGACGATTTTCGCCATCGCCGATGGGACGAGGCTGAGGAGGCGCTGGCTGAAAACGAGGAAGCGGCGGCCGGTTACGGCCTCGCCACGCTCTATGCGCGCTACCGCGCGTCGATCGGCGCCTGCCGCGAGCGGCCGCCGGGCGAGGGCTGGGACGGCGTCACCGTCGCCCAGACCAAATAAGCACAAAGAAAAGCGCCCCGGCCGGAGCCGGAGCGCTTCCCTTGTGCGACCGAGGTCGCGGCGACTTAGAAGTTGAAGTCGCTGCTCGTCAGGGTCGCGTTGTTCATCAGGACCATCGCGAAGTCCGGAGCGCCGCCGTCGACATTGCCGAACACCACCGTGACCGGGCCGGCGAAGGTGCTGGGACCGTCGATTCCGTCCAGATCCATGCCCAAGGCGCTCTCGGCCGCGTTCATGTTGCCGAAGGTGCGGATGCCCACCTCGCCGGCGCCGTTCGGGTTGGCGTGGCCGACGAAGGTGAAGGCCTGGTCGCCCGCGACACCGGTGTTGGCGTCGATTCCGCTCAGGTCGAGGACGTCGCCGGCGGCGAAGTCGAGGACCCGGTCGAGCGAGATCATGCCGCTCTTGCTGGCAACCTTCGTGGCGTTGATCTCGCCGACGAAGATGTCGTTGCCGAGACCGCCGATGAGGCTGTCGACGCCGTCGCCGCCGACGAGACGGTCGTTGCCCGCACCGCCCGAGAGGGTGTTGGCGACCGAGTTGCCGGTGATGACGTTGTCGAGACCGTTGCCGGTGCCGTTCGTCGCCGATCCGGTGAGGACCAGGTTCTCGACATTGTCGCCCAGGGTGTAGCTGATCGAGCTCGACACCGTGTCGGTGCCTTCGCCGCCCAGCTCGACCACCGAATCGCCGGCATTGTCGACGAAGTAGAGGTCGTTGCCCACGCCGCCGGTCATGGCGTCCGCGCCGACTCCGCCGTCGAGCGTGTCGTTGCCGCCGAGGCCGGTCAGCGCGTCGTTGCCGAGACCGCCGAGCAGGGTGTTGCCGAGCGCGTTGCCGGTGATGGCGTTGTCGAGCGCGTTGCCGGTGCCGTTAAGGGCGCCGCCGGTCAGGAGCAAATTCTCGACATTGTCGGTCAGCGTGTAGCTGATCGAGCTCGAGACATTGTCCGTTCCTTCGTCGGCCAGCTCGGTCACCAGATCGCCCGAATCGTCGATCAAATAGGCGTCGTTGCCGAGGCCACCGAGCATCGCGTCGGCGCCGAGGCCGCCGTTCAGCGTGTCGTTGCCGAGCCGGCCCTCGAGCCGGTCCGCTCCGGCATTGCCGAGGAGGATGTTGTCGACGCTGTTGCCGACGATGACATCGTCGCCGCCGCCGCCGGTCGCATTCTCGATGATCGTGCCGTAGGCGATCGAGATGTTCTGGTGGAGCAGGCCGTCGAGCGCGTTGTAGCGGGCACGGAGCGCCGTATACTGCTCTTCGGTGTAGCTCGCCGACAGGAGGCCCTTGGCCTTCAGCTCGGCGAGCGGAACGATGCCGCTGCCGCCGCCGTCGGAGAAGGCGCCCGCATTGAGGTCGATCTTCGAGTTGCTGTTCCAGCCCGAGAAATCGAGCGTGTCGATGCCGCCGGCGTCGTAGATCGAGATCACCGGCATGGTGTTGGTGGCGAAGTTGTAGACCTCGTTGCCCGCCGTGCTGTTGAACCCGTAGACGGTGTCGGTGACGCGGGTGGTCGGGTCAGCGCCGTACATCGCCTGGAGGGTGGCGATGTCATGGAGCAAAGGTGTCTGGCCATAGACCCAGTTGACCCGGTTCCAGTCGATGTGGCCGGCGCCGCTGAACTCGGAGTTGAAGTAGGACATCTGCGAATACTGGCGGGTGTCCTGATAATATTCGGCGTTGACCGGGAAGGTGATCGAGAGGCCGGGAGCCGCGTTGTAGGCGCCCGGATGCTGAAGGCCGAGCGCGTGGCCGGTCTCGTGGATCAGCGTGGCGAGGCCGTAGAAGCCGTTGCCGAGCTGGAAGTTGCTCGCCTGCGAGGCGCTGACCCAGACGTCGCCCTGGAGGCCGGCCGAGTTGCCGCCGTAATTGTACGGCAGATAGGCATAGGCCTGGGTGTTCGGCGCATTGGTCAGGTTGCCGTAGGTGATGTCGGCGTTATTGATGTTGGTGACCTTGACGAAGCTGACGTCGATGAGGTCGTCCCAAAGCTGGATCGCTTTGTCGGTAGCGGCCTGCTGAGCCACGGAGAAAGCCGCGAAGCCGAAATACTCGCTGCGGCCGGCGAGGCCGGTGCCCTGCGGGAAGACGTAGGGAACCTGGAAGAGCTGGCTCTGCGCGGTATAGAAGCCGTACTGGATGACCTTCGGGTCACCGCTCTTGTTCTGGGCCATGAAGTTTTCGCCATACGACCATTGCGGGCCCGGAATGCCGGTGCCCGGGTAGTTGGTGCGGTTCAAATTCGCGATGACCTGGTCGAGCGTGTAGACCGGCTTGTTATATTGGCCGAGCGTGCCGCCGGTGCCGTCGACGTTGGCGTCGAGGTAGATCACTTCGGGCGCGGTGGGATAGTCGGTATCGGCTTCCGGTTGAGTGGTAACTTGCTCAGTCATAATGTGCCTCCCCTAATAAGGCTGGTTGATACTGTTAGTTAGCGACCCTGCCGCCAGGGCAGGGTCTCCGCGAGGGCGGCGGCGAGCGCCGCCTCGAGCTTGTCGCCGCCGGGGCCGGAGCCCGGGATGCGAACGGCGCGCGGTGCGGCGCCGAAAAGGATGGCGTTGTGGTCGCCGCCGGGCCGGAACGGCCGCACGTCGAGCGCGACCAGGCGCTTGTCGCCGTCGTTCTGGACGGAGGCGTGGACGAGAAGGGTGACGGTGCCGGGCTCGAGCACGGCGGGGTCGCCGAAACCCAGCCGGCTCACCGGCACCGGAGCGCCGTCGGCGGCCAGGGCGCGGACGGCGTCGCACATCTCTTCCTGGAGCGGGCGGGCGTCGGAACGGGTAGCGGGCCCCACCACGCACAGGATCCGGATCGCTCCGGCCTCCTGCCACATGAGCGGCGGGTTCGACGCCTGGACCGGTGCGACCGTCAACGGCGCGGCCCCGGCGAGGGGAAGCAAAGCGAGCGCGCAAGCGACGCGCAGCATTCTTGCCTGAGAGTCCATGACATGCCCCGATGCCCCGCTGGAAAGGTCGACCCTTGTCGCCACGAAGGCGATTGCCACGGGGTCCCTTTGCTAAGTGGCTCGACTAGTTGGGTAATTTCGATTCGTCAATTAACGAATTTCGAGACTCTTAATATTTATCCTCCACTTATCGGGGAAAAGTCCCGGTCTGACGCAATCGCGGGAATCGCGGGCGAAAATAGGTTGAGTGCGCTGCCTGCGCTGGAGGAATGGCTTGCGCCGCGCCCGTCATCGGCGCTAGTCCGCGCGGCCATGGGCCTCCTCAAAAAGCTCTTCACCTGGTGGGACGGGGCGACTCTGACGACCTCCTGGCACCTGCGCCGCCATGGCCGCAAGGTCGGCAGCGATGCCGAGGGCAATATCTATTACGCCTCGAAGAAAGGCGACCGCCGCTTCGTCTCCTACGAGGGCGCCAACGATCCGAGCCGGATCCCGCCCGAATGGTATAGCTGGCTCCACCACCAGATCGCAGACGTGCCCGACGAATCGCTGCCGCCACCCCCGAAATTCCTCAGGGAACCGGAGCCCAACCGCACCGGTACCGCGCTCGCTTATCGTCCCTCCGGCGCGCTCGAGCTGGGCGCCCAGCGTCCCGCGGCGAGCGGCGACTATGAGGCCTGGACTCCGGATCGGGCATGAGGCTCCAGCTCGGCGCCGCTCTCGTGCTCGCGGTCGCGCTCGCCGGCTGTAGCCGGGGCGCGGAGCAGAAGGCTGCCGGCAACAGCCAGACGGTCGGCGAGCCGCGGACCGTGGACATTCCGCAGACCGTGACCGCGGTGGTTCCGGGGACCACTCCGATGGCGGAGCGGGTCGCCGTGCTCGGCCTCCTCAACAAGCGCAACGGAATCTCGCGGCCGATCACCCTCAAGCCCGGCCAGGCGGTTCGGGTCGGCGACGCCATCATCCGGCTGCGCGCCTGCGAAACGACCGCGCCCTGGGAGGTGCAAACCCTGACCGGCGCGTTCGTCCAGCTCGACGTGCGCAATCCGCAGGGGCGCTGGCAGCGGGTCTTCTCGGGCTGGCTCTACAAGGAGACGCCGTCGCTCAACGTCGTCGAGCACCCGATCTACGACGTCTGGCCCAAGAGCTGCGCGATGACGCATCCGGAGGCGGGCGCATCCACGGTCCGGGCCGCGTCGGCGGCGAGCAGCCGGTCGAGCGCTCCGAACTCGGCGCCGGCGCCGCGTGCCCCGGCCCCCGCGACTCCCGCTCCCGCCCCGTCGCCCGAGCCGTCCGGAGCCGCCGCCGACAGCGCCGAATCCAACAGCGCGAGATAATCTTCCTGGGTCACCTCGACCGCGCCGAGGCTGCGCAGGTGGTCGGTCATGAACTGGCAGTCGAGCAGGCGGTAGCCGCCGACCCTCAATCGCGCCACCAGCCAGGCGAGCGCCACCTTGGAGGCGTCGCGCCGGGCCGAGAACATGCTCTCGCCGAAGAAGGCGGCGCCAAGCCCCACGCCGTAGAGGCCGCCGGCGAGCTCGCCCTCGTGCCAGCATTCGATCGAATGGGCGTGGCCGCGGTCGTGGAGCAGGCCATAGCTCTCCTCGATGCCGGCGTTGATCCAGGTCTCCTCGCGCTGGGCGCACCGTCTCACGACCTCGGCGAAGGCGGTGTCGCGAGTGACCCGGTATTCGCCCGAGCGAATCGTCTTCCTCAGCGAGCGCGACAGCCGGAAGCGCTCGATCGGCAGGATCGCACGGCGCCGCGGCTCCACCCAGAAGACTTCCTCGGCGTCGCGGCTGTCCGACATCGGGAACACCCCGATCGCATAGGCGCGCAGCAGGAGGTCCGGATCGATCGCCGCCATCGGGAACGGTCTAAAGTCTGAGTCCTCGAACGGGAAGCCTCTGTTCCCCGGCGAAGGCCGGGGTCCAGCGGCGCGAAGACTGGCTCCCGGCCTCCGCCGGGAAACGATAGGGATCATAGCGGATCAGAGGATTTCCCGCACCTTGTCCTGCGGCCGGCAAAGCCGCACGCCCTTCTCGGTCTCGACCAGCGGGCGCTCGATCAGGACCGGATCGGCGGCCATCGCGTCGAGCACCACCTCGTCCCCCGCTCCGGCGAGAGCGGCTGCGCTCTCCTCCTTGCGGCGCAGCCCCTCCGCCGGCGAGAGTCCGGCGCGGGCATAGAGGCGCTTCAACTCCTCCGCGGAGGGCGGGGTCTTCAGATATTCGACCACGGTCACGTCGGCGCCGCTCTCCCGAAGGATCTCGAGCGTCTTCCGCGAAGTGCCGCAACTGGGATTGTGCCAGATCGTCGCCTTCATTCCGAGGCTCCCCGCTCGCGCTTCTTCACCTTGCGCACCTCGGCCAGCTGGCCCTTGAGGATGGCGAGGGCGTCGGCTTCGGCCCGGCTCAGGCCATCGAGCTTCACATGGTCGATCAGCACTTCGAGGGCGTCGCCGATCCGCCCGAGCTGGCGGCCGTAGCTGCCGACCTCGTCGAGCACCTTCTGCTCGATGTCGGGCCGCGGAGTCTGGCCGAGATTGACGTTGACCAGCCCGAATTGCGCCCCCTGGTTCATGAAGGTCCAGGGGTTGATCGCCTGCCAGAGCTTCTCGGGAGCGACTGAGAATTGGAATTTGCTGTCGGTCATCGGGGCTCCAGTGAAAGTCCGCCGCGCTTTTGCCGCAATGCGGCGGACCTGTCACCCGCCCGCGCGCTCAGATCGCCTTCAGATATTCGAGCAGGGCCTTCTTCTCCGAGTCGCTGAGGTCGGTTCCGAAATCGTGGCCGCAGCGGCTCTCGCCCGACTTGAGATCGTCCGAATCGCAGCCGCGCGTGTTCCGCTCGCGCGCTCCGGGAGCCTGGTTCCGGGCGAGTCCGACGAGGGTGGTGTCGTAGCGGTTGCCGACCTCGAACTTGTCGGGCCGGTTGCGCGGCGACTTGAGCAGGTCGGCGAGGGTCGGCACGGAGCCGTTGTGCAGATAGGGGGCCGCCGCCCAGATTCCTTCCATCACCCGGGATTCGTATTTGACCTGGCCGGCCTTGCCGCCGCACGGGTCGGCCGCCGCCGGCTTGTAGGTGGCGAGCAATTCGTCCGCCGCCGGCTTGTGCTTCTTCGGGGTCACCGCGGCCGCCTCGGCGGAGCCGTATTTGAACAGCGAAACTCCGAACGTCTGCTGGAAGATCGCTCCGATCACCGAAACGCCAAGCAGGGAAAAAGTGTCGGAGGTAGCCCCGATCGGCGGCCCCACCGGCGCCCTCGCGCCTTCGTAAACGCCGCTCTTCACCGTCCTGTGGAGGATTGCATATTCCCTCGTATCGGTACCGACGTCGCAGAGCGGAGTCGCCCAGGTCGAGCTGGGCGGGATGAAGCGGAAGGCGCCGGGCCGTTTGCCGTGGCATTCCGCGCAGCCGCCGTCCGCGGTCGAGCGCTCGTAGATCCTTTTGCCCGCGGCGACCTGGGCGGCGTCGAGCGCCCACGGCCAGCGCGGCGGCCCGATCTTGCGGACGAGATGCTCGATATGCCCGAGCCCCTTCCACTGGATCGAATCGCCGGCGAGGAAATCGACATGGCTGCCCTGGCGGGTCGGCCGGAAGATTCCGAACACGCCATAGACCTGGCCCAGATTGCGGGTGAGCGCGAAGAGGTCGTCGCCATTCTTGGAGAAGCCGGGCCACTGCGTCCGGTCCTGCTTCGGCGCGTTCCACAGGAAGGGATAGCGGACCGGAGCGTCGGCCAAAGCGATATTCTCCGGGATGAGGAAAGTCGGCGGCGGGCCGATGTCCATCCCGACCAGCCGGTTGAAGATCATCGAGACGGCGTCGAGCCGGCCGAGGCCCCAGCCCTGCGGCGGCAGCGCCCGGGTGACGAGCGTGTGCTCGCGCAGGTGATAGTCCGCCACTTCCTGCCTGAGCGCGGCGACCCTGGCGGGCGGCGCTCCCGGCCCCAGCACCTGCGCTGCGAAGGCCGCGAAGGCGGTGTCGCTGGCGAGGACGGCGCCGACCGCGGCATCGAGATCGGTCAGCAGCGCCTGGAAGTCGACGATGGCGGGGCCGCCGTCGACCCGGTATTCGGTATTGTCGACAACGATCTGCCTTGTGTGGCAGGCCGAGCAGTTCATCGCCAGATACTGGCGGCCTCCGGTCTCGCCGGTCATGAAGCCGACCGGAAGGCGGTTCGAATTGGCCGGGTTGGGAAGATAGCCGTAGCGGGCGAGCCCGTCGGCCAGGAACGGCGCTCCATCGGGCGCCTTCAGCGCCTTCGCCCAGGCAAAGGGAATGAGCCGCGAGCCCTGGTCGCGGGTATAGAAATCCGCCCTCGCGGCCGGAGTCCAGGACGAGCCCTGGTGGAGGAAGACCGGCCCCGCGGCCGCGGCAGCGCCGGCGCTGCAGGCGAGCGCCGCCGCCGTCAATTTGCGAAGAAGCTTGAATCGAGTGCTGCGCATGTCCGGCCCCCCAGTCTTGCGGATGAAACGCGCGCCAGCGGGACTGCCCCCAGCCCGCGGCGAGAGGTTAACATGAGCTGCAGCGGTCCTCAAACCTATTGCGAGGCTTGAATCCGTTTCGGGTGCAATCGCGCTGTTCACGGATCCCGGATCAAGTCCGGGATGACGAACCTCACGACCGCGCCAGCCACTCCTCCAGCCACTTGATCGTGTAATTTCCCGCCAGGAAGTCCGGCTCGTTGATCAGCTTCTGGTGGAGCGGGATGGTCGTCTTCATGCCCTCGATGACGAACTCCTCGAGCGCCCGCCTCAGACGCATGATGCAGCGTTCGCGGGTGGAGCCGTAGACGATCAGCTTGGCGATCATGGAGTCGTAATAAGGCGGCACCTTGTAGCCGACGTAGAGGCCGCTATCGACGCGGACGTGCATTCCGCCCGGGGCGTGGAAGCCTTTGACGGTGCCGGGGGAGGGGGCGAAGGTCTCCGGATCCTCGGCGTTGATCCGGCACTCGATGGCATGGCCGCGGAACTGGACCTGCTCCTGGGTGCAGGAGAGCGGCTCGCCGGCCGCGACCCGGATCTGCTCGCGGACGAGGTCGATTCCGGTGATATATTCGGTGACCGGATGCTCGACCTGGAGGCGGGTGTTCATCTCGATGAAGAAGAACTCGCCATTCTCGTAGAGGAACTCGATCGTGCCGGCGCCGCGATAGCCCATGTCGGCCATCGCCCTGGCGACGATTCCGCCCATGCGATCGCGCTCCTCGGGCGTGATGACGGGGGAGCCGGCTTCCTCCAGCACCTTCTGGTGGCGGCGCTGGAGCGAGCAGTCGCGCTCGCCGAGATGGATGGCGTGGCCCTTGCCGTCGCCGAACACCTGGAACTCGATGTGGCGCGGGTCGCCGAGATATTTCTCGATATAGACGGTGTCGTCGCCGAACGCGTTCTTGGCCTCCGAGCGGGCCTGGCTGAGCTGGCTGTCGAGCTCGTCCTCGTTGCGGACGATCTTCATGCCCCGCCCGCCGCCGCCCGACGCCGCCTTGACGAGCAGGGGGTAACCGGTCTCGGCGGCGACCTGGCGCGCTTCCTCCGGCCCTTCGACCGGGCCGTCCGAGCCCGGCACCAGCGGCAGTCCGAGCTTGGCGGCGGTGCGCTTGGCCTCGACCTTGTCGCCCATCACCCGGATATGCTCGGGCTTGGGGCCGATCCAGATGATGTTGTGCAATTCGACGATCTCGGCGAAGCGCGCATTCTCCGAGAGGAAGCCGTAGCCCGGATGGATGGCGTCGGCGTGGCTGATCTCGGCCGCCGAGATGATCGCCGGGATGTTGAGATAGGAATCCGCCGCCGCGGGCGGGCCGATGCAGATCGCCTCGTCGGCGAGGCGGACGTGCATCGCCTCGGTATCGGCGGTCGAATGGACCGCGACCGTCTTGATGCCCATTTCGTGGCAGGCACGGTGGATTCGAAGCGCGATCTCGCCGCGGTTGGCGATGAGGACCTTCTTGATCGGCATCGTTATTCGAGGATCACGAGCGGCTGATCGAACTCGACCGGCTGGGCATCGACGACGAGCACCTGGGTGACCGTGCCGGAGCGCGGCGCGACGATCGGGTTCATCACCTTCATCGCCTCGATGATCAAAAGGGTGTCGCCCTCCTTCACCTTGGCGCCGGGCGAGACGAACGGCTTGGCGCCGGGCTCGCCGGCGAGGAAGACGGTGCCGACCATCGGCGACTTGACCGCGCCCGGGTTGCTGGCGGGCGCGACCGCGGCAGCGGGCGCCGCGGGCGCGGCGGCGGGGGCTGGAGCCGGCGGGGCGGGGGCGGCCGCCGGGGCAACCATCACGCTGCGCTTGACGACGATCTTGCGGTCGCCGTCCTCGACCTCGATCTCGGTCAGGTCGTTCTGGTTGAGGAGCTCGGCGAGCTGGCGCACGAGATCGGCCTCGATCCGCATGCCCCCGGCTGGGGCGCCTTCTTCATCGCTCATGTGAAAGTCTCTTTCCCTGTTCCGGGGCCAAGGCCCCGAAGCGCGGCTTCCTGTCAGAGACGGACCGCCGCGTCCAGAGCCAGCAGATAGGAGAGGGCGCCGAAGCCGGCGATCGTGCCCCTCGCGGCGGGGGCGATCAGGCTTCGGCGGCGGAAGCTTTCGCGCGCCTGCGGATTGGACAGATGGACCTCGATCACCGGAGTCGAGATCGCCTTGACCGCGTCGAGCAGGGCGACGGAGCTGTGGGTGAAGCCGGCGGCGTTGAGGATCACCGCCCGTGCGCCCTTCGCCTGCGCCTCGTGCAGCCAGTCGATCAGATGCCCCTCGTGATTGGACTGGCGGATGTCGACCTCGACGCCCAGCTCCCGCGCCCGGTCCTCGAGCCGGCCGGCGATCTCGTCCAGCGTATCGGAACCGTAGATTTCGGGCTCGCGGGTGCCGAGCAGGTTGAGATTGGGGCCGTTCAGGACATAGATGATGGGTGGCTTGGCCATGGCGGGGGCTATAAAGCGAGGGCCGAAGGAGCGCAAAGGTGGACGAGACGGCTTCGATCACGGTCAACGGCGAGTCCCGCCGGGTGCCCAGGGGCATCAGCGTCGCCGATCTGGCGCTCGAGCTCGGGCTTGAGCCGACTCGGGTGGCGGTCGAGCGCAATTTGGAGATCGTGCCGCGCTCGACTCTCGGCCAGGTGCGGGTCGAGGACGGTGACGATTACGAGATCGTCACCTTCGTCGGCGGCGGCTGAGGCCTCTGCTCCCCGGCGGAGGCCGGGGGCCCAGGTTTCGAAGGGCGCGGCGCTGCCAACCTGGGCCCCGGCCTTCGCCGGGGAACAAGGTTCAAATCGTCGGCGGGATCGCCCAGGGCGGCGTCGGCAGCCGGGCGCCGTAGGAGCGGGCGATCCGTTCCACTTCGTCGAAAGTGGCCTCGATCGCCTGCCCGGCTCTCACAACCTCTTCCGCCTTGAATCGGGACTCGTCCTGGCCGGCACTCTCCACCGCATCGGCAAGGCGCTCCCACGCGAGGACGTGGGCGCGGTAAGCCAGCCAGAAGTCCTGCGGCGCGCGACCCCGTTTCACGCGTCTAATGGCGTCCGCGACCTCGCGTTCGCTGAGCTTCGAAGTGTCGACATTGTCGGCCGCGAGGATGCGCTCGATCTCCGCCTGCTTGACGCCCCCTTCGACGACGATGTCGGATTGCTGGGCGGTGACGGCCGCGGGCAGAGCGAGCGCCGGGAGCGCGAGCAGCGCCAGTTTAAGGAACCGCATTCCTTCCTCCATGGTCCGAAACGGCTTACGCCGCGACGGATCGCGACTATATCGCGGTTTCACCCATTTCAGCGAGCGGAACCAGAGCGTGAATGCAGAAGGCCGAATTGCGACACCGGTCGGCGAAGCCGACGACAGCTGGACCGTGGCGGGCCGCAGCTTCACGTCGCGGCTCATCGTCGGCACCGGCAAGTATAAGGATTTCGAGCAGAATGCGGCGGCGGTAGCGGCGTCGGGCGCACAGATCGTCACCGTCGCGGTGCGCCGGGTCAACATCTCCGATCCGAAGCAGCCGATGCTGATGGACTTCATCGATCCCAGGAAGGTCACCTATCTTCCCAACACCGCCGGCTGCTTCACCGCGGACGAGGCGGTGCGGACGTTGCGGCTCGCGCGCGAGGCCGGCGGCTGGAACCTGGTGAAGCTGGAAGTGCTGGGCGAGGCGAAGACGCTCTACCCCGACATGCGCGAGACGCTTCGGGCGACAGAGATCTTGGCCAGGGAAGGCTTCGAGCCGATGGTCTATTGCGTCGACGATCCGATCGCCGCGAAGCAGCTCGAGGAAGCCGGTGCGGTCGCGATCATGCCGCTTGGCGCCCCGATCGGCTCGGGGCTCGGAATCCAGAACCGGGTGACGATCCGGCTCATCGTCGAGGGCGCCAAGGTGCCGGTGCTGGTCGACGCCGGAGTCGGCACCGCTTCCGACGCGGCGGTGGCGATGGAGCTGGGCTGCGACGGCGTGCTGATGAACACGGCGATCGCCGAGGCCAGGGATCCGGTGACGATGGCCCGGGCGATGCGGCTCGCGGTGGAGGCCGGCCGGCTCGCCTATCGCGCCGGCCGGATGGGCCAGCGCCGCTACGCCGACCCCTCCAGTCCCCTCGCGGGACTCATCTGATCGTTTCGGCGGGAACCTAACTCAGATTATCACGTTCAATGGGGCGGTCGAGCCTCCACCGGTCACGCGGGGCTCCCATGGACGCCTCAGCCCCACGTCGCTGGGGCGTCCTTTTGTAAGGGACCGAACAGAGGGGACTAGAGAATGAAGTTCATGTTGAAAGCCGCGCTGGGCGCGGGATTGCTCGCGCTCGCCGCCTGCGGCGGCCAGGGCGACGACAGCCTCGGCGACAATGTCGCCGACAATGCCGATGCCATCGCCGACAATATCGAAGCCGTCACCGAGAATAGCGGCAACGAGGCGATCGAAGAAGCCGGCGAGGACAAGGCCGAGGCCGTCCGCGAAGCCGGCGAAGCCAAGGAAGAGGCGATCGACGACGCCGACGTCAACGCCGCCACCGTCAACAAGATGTAAGATCGCGACTTCTCCTTTCGCGCGATCTGGCGCCCCGGGGCGTATTTCCCGGGGCGCTTTTTTTTGACTCTCCTCCCTGTAGGGGAGAGGGAAAGGCCGCGTCAGCGGCGGAGGGTGAGGGGCTGCGAGCCCTCTCCACGTACGACGAGCCCTCACCCTGGTTCGCTTCGCGAACCTGTCCCTCTCCCCTGCAGGGAGAGGGTTTTTCTCACTTCAGCCTTTCGATCTTCTGGGCCGCTTCGTCGAGGATGGCGGCGATTTCGTGAAGCCTGTCCTCGCCGGTGTCGTCGGCGGTGACCCGGTGCCAGAGGGCCGAGAGAAGGTTGCCGACGGCGCGCTGGATCGGCTTGCCGCCGGCCCGGCGCTTGCCTTCGCCGGCGCCGGTCAGCCGTTCGAACAGGGCCTCGACCTCCTCGCCCCGCTCGGCGAGATGCGCCTCGCCCTCGGGGGTGATGGCGAAGGCCTTGCGGGTCCCGTCGGCCGCCGCTTCCTGGATCAGGCCCATGTCCTGCAGCATGGTCAGGGTTGGATAGACCACCCCCGGGCTGGGCGCGTAGCTGCCGTGGGTCAGCTCCTCGATCGCCCGGATGAGGTCGTAGCCGTGCCGCGGCTGGTCGGCGATCAGCTTGAGGAGGACGAGCCTGAGCTCGCCCGATTCGAACATCCGCCTTTTACCGCGCCCGCCGCGGCCGCGGCCGAACTCGGCGCTCCAGTCGCCGCCCTCCCAGCCGCCACCGCCCCAGCCGCGCGGCCCGAAGCCCATCGCCATCAGGCCGGGGGGAATGTCGCGGAAGGTGAAACGGGGTCCACAGCCAATCCTCATGTCATGTCTCCAATCTATCTAGAGCTAGCTGAGATATATCTTAGGTGCATCGTAGTCAAGTTGCTTCCCGGCGAAAGCCGGGATCCGGACTCAGGAGGCTCGACCGGACCCCGGCCTTCGCCGGGGAACGGCTTCCGCTTCAACCGCTTAATCACTAGAAGCCCCGCCATGGCCGACCTGTTCGCCGCCGATCCACCGCCTTCCCGCCCGGACGCAGCGCCGCCCGAGAGCGCGCCGCTCGCCGACCGGCTTCGGCCCCGAGCGCTCGGCGAGGTGGTCGGGCAGGACCATCTCACCGGGCCGGAAGGCGCGATCGGTCGGATGGTGGCGGCGGGCAAGCTCGCCTCGATGGTGCTGTGGGGGCCGCCCGGCACCGGCAAGACGACGATCGCGCGCCTGCTCGCCGACGCCGTCGGAATGCGTTTCGTTGCCATCTCCGCCGTCTTCTCGGGCGTCGCCGACCTCAAGAAGGTCTTCGCGGAAGCGCGCGAGCATGTGAAGCTCGGCCGGCAGACCCTGCTCTTCGTGGACGAGATCCACCGCTTCAACCGCGCCCAGCAGGACGGCTTCCTGCCTTATGTCGAGGACGGCACCGTCGTCCTGGTCGGCGCGACGACCGAAAACCCCTCGTTCGAGCTCAATGCGGCCTTGTTGTCGCGCGCCCAGGTGCTGATCCTGAACCGCCTCGACAGCGCCGCCTTGTGCAAGCTGCTCGACCGCGCCGAAGCTTTGGTCGGCCGGCCGCTGCCATTGACCGCCGAGGCGCGCGACGCGCTCGTCGCCACCGCCGACGGCGACGGCCGCTTCCTGCTCAACCAGGCGGAGACTTTGTTCTCGGTCGATCTGCCCGAGCCGCTCGACTCCGCCGCCCTCTCCGCCCTGCTCCACCGCCGGGTCGCCGTTTACGACAAGGACCGGGAGGGCCATTACAACCTCATCTCCGCGCTTCACAAAGCGATCCGCGGCTCGGACCCGCAGGCGGCGCTCTATTATCTGGCTCGGATGCTGACCGCCGGCGAGGAGCCGCTCTTTCTGCTTCGGCGGCTGATCCGGGCCGCGGTCGAGGATATCGGCCTCGCCGACCCGCAGGCGCTGGTCCAGTGCATCGCCGCCAAGGACACGTACGATTTCCTCGGCTCGCCCGAAGGCGAGCTGGCGATCGCCCAGGCCTGCGTCTATCTCGCCACCGCCCCCAAATCGAACGCGGTCTACGTCGCCCAGAAGGCGGCCTGGCGCTCGGCCCGCGACACCGGCTCGCTGATGCCGCCCAGGAACATCCTCAACGCCCCGACCAAGCTGATGAAGGAGGTCGGGTACGGCAAGGGATACCAATACGACCACGACGCCGAGGGCGGCTTTTCCGGCGACAATTACTGGCCGGAGGAGATGGAGCCCCAGACCTTCTACGCGCCCACCGATCGCGGCTTCGAGAAGCGCGTTGCGGAGCGCATCGCCTGGTGGGACGAGCAGCGCAAGGCGAAGCGCGATGGGTGAAGCGATCACGAGCTGGGACGAAGCCGTCGCTTTCGCTCTGTCTCTGCCCGGCGCCGAGCTTTCCACCAGCTACGGCAAGCCGGCGGTCAAGGTGAACGGCCGAGCCTTCCTCTACACGGGCCATGAGAACGAGACCTCGTTCGGAGTGGCGATCGACATGGATACGGTAGAGCTGCTGAAGGAAACCGATCCCGACACCTTCTGGCAGACTCCGCATTACGAAGGCTGGCCGGCGGTCCTGATCCGCTACGGAAGCAAGGATCCGGAGCGGGTGCGCGAGATCGTCTCACGCTCGCACGCCTGGACCGCCGCCAGGCCGAAACCGAGGCCCAGGAAGAGAAAATGACAATGCTTCACGACGTCGTCCCAGCGAAGGCTGGGACCCCAGCGGGTGAAAAACGCCCATGCCTTTCGCCCCCCGAGGCCCCAGCCTTCGCTGGGGCGACGGTTAGGGCACTGATCGCCGCTCTGCTGCTCGCCGCGCCCGCCTCCGCCCAGGTCGACCGGCCCGAATATGTCCGCGCCGTCGCCGCCGGCTACAAGGCCGCCTTCCTGTGCAGCGATATCTTCAATGCCGGGCAGACGGTGGAGCAGATCGAGCGCGACGACCTCAAGCGCATCTATCCCGAGCTCGAGCCGCTCATCCCGGGCCTCGACGCGAAGATCGACCGGGCGGCGAGGACGGTGAGCGTCGCTTTCGGCGACAAGCTGCCGCCGCGCATCGCCGCCTGGCGGCCCTATCTCGGGTGCGCTCAACTGCCGATCGGGGCGGGTGCCGACGTCATCCGGCTGCTGCCGGCCCTGAGCGTCGATCCCGCCGTCGACAGGAACGACCGCCTCCCCTGGCCGAACGGCGACCGCGACGCTTCCGCCCGGGCCAGAGGCGATGCGCGGGCCCTCGACCGCGCCGTCGCCGCCGCCTTCGATCGCCGCACCTACGGTCAGGGCAGCGAGACCACGGCGGTACTCGTCGTCCAGGATGGGAAGATCGTCGCCGAGCGCTATCGCGACGATTTCGACATGCATATGCCGCAGCGGACCTGGTCGGTCGCCAAGAGCCTCGCCGGAACCCTCGTCGGCGTTGCCGTCCAGCGGGGCCTCTTGGACGTGAACGCGCCGGCGCCGATTCCGGAATGGCAGCGGCCCGGCGATCCGCGCGCCGCCATCACCACCGACAACCTTCTGCGAATGGCGAGCGGGCTCCACAGCGACGCCGCCGGCAACCGCACCGACGCGACCTATTTCGGCGGCAGCTCCGTGACCGAGAACGCCGCCCAATGGCCGCTCGAAACGGCGCAGGGCACCCGCTTCCGCTACGCCAATAACGACATATTGCTCGCCATCCGCGGCCTTCGGGCGAAGCTCGGCGACGGCGAGCGCGCGCTCGCCTTCCCGTTCGAGTCGCTGCTCTGGAAGATCGGAATGACCCGCACCGTCCCGGAGACCGACTGGCAGGGCAATTTCATCCTCTCCAGCCAGGTCTGGACGACCGCGCGCGACCTCGGCCGGCTCGGCCTGCTCTACCAGAACGACGGAGTCTGGAACGGCGAGCGGATCCTGCCGCCGGGCTGGGGCGCCTACGTCTCCCGACGCGGCCCGGCCCAGCCCGCTTCCGGTTACGGCTATGGCGCCACCTTCTGGACTTTCCCGGCCGATCTGGGACTGCCCGCCGACGCCTACGCAGGCCAGGGCAATCGGGGCCAGTATCTCGCCATCATCCCCTCGCGCCGGATCGTCGTCGTCCGGCGCGGCTATGACGGCCCCGGCACCGGCTTCGACCCCGGCCCCTTCGTTCGTGACGTGCTCGCCGCTTTGCGCTGATGCCGCGGTTCGAGCGCTTCGCCGCGATCGACTGGTCCGGCGCCAAGGGAAAGCGGCACAAGGGCATCGCAATCGCCGTCGCTCAGGCCGGAGCGGCGGCGCCGAAGCTGGTCCGGCCCGGCCATGTCTGGTCACGAACCGAGGTGCTGGAGTGGCTGGCCGACGAGGCGGCCGCGGCGCCGACCCTGTTCGGGTTCGACTTCAGCTTCGCCCCGCCGATCGCCGAGCGCGGCGAATATCTGCCGGGGGAGCCGGATGTCCCGGCCACGGCGCGCGAATTCTGGGCCTATGTCGATGCTCGAAGCGACGACGAGGATCTCGGCGCCGCGAGCTTTCTCGAGCGGGCCCACCGGCGCCATTTCTATTTCGGGATCGCCGACGGCGAGAAAGCGCGCTTCATGCATTTCCGCCAGTGCGATGCCCGGCTCAACGCGCTGGGCGGCCGCAAGACGGCGAGCGCCTATGACGCGATCGGCGCCGCCCAGGTCGCCAAGGCGAGCTTCGCGGGCATGCGGCTGCTCCATCGCCTGGCCGGCAGGGTCGCGATCTGGCCGATGGACGCGCTTCCCGAGCAGGGCAGCGCCGTCGTCGAGATCTACACGCGAATCTATCTGCGCCGGGCCGGCCTCAGCGGAGCCAAGCTGAGGTCGCGCTCCGATCTCGATCGGGCGCTCGTGGCGCTTGGGAGCCGCCCGGCCCGTCTCCGCTTCGAGCCGGACGACCACCAGACCGACGCCCTCGTCACCGCCGCCGGAATGCGCGCGCTCGCGGCCTCGGAGCCGAACGCCTTCGCCCCGGAAGGCCTGACTCCCGAGCTTGCCCGCACGGAAGGATGGACGTTCGGAATATTGTAGCTACCGGCCCACCGCCGGCTTGCCCACCGGCTGGGTCGCCGTCCTCGGCATCCGCGCCTCGAGCGGCTTCAGCCAGGAGTCGACCCGGCTGCCGATGCTCACCTGGGGGTAGGACGGCTCGTATTTCTTCGTCGCCTCCCACTCGCCGACCAGCCGAAGCGCCTCCACCGAAGCGATTGCGAGCGGCTGGGGCTTGCGCAGGGCGCGGTTGATCATCGCGTCGCCGAAGAAGGTCCAGTCATTGTCGGCCTGGCAGCCGAACGAGGTCCGGCTTGCGGAGGCGGCGGTGAACAGCGCCGTGGTCTCGCTCCACACGGCGGGAACGAACGTTCCGGAATAGCAGGCGGACAAGATCAGCAGGCGATTGCGCAGGCGCAGCTCGTCGAGCAGGGCGGCGAGCCGGGCCGGGGTCAGGACGCCATAGCCCTGGTCGCCGTCGTGGTAGGTGATCCCGTAGGGCGCGCCATGGCCGGCCGAGTAGAGGACCAGCACGTCCTCGTCAGGATCGATCAGCTCGGCGATCCGGGCGAGCGCGAGGTGGAGGGCGTGGAGCGATCCCATCGGCAAGGCGCCGCCGCCCCGGCCGTCGCCCCCGGCGAGCACCAGGGTCCTGCCGGCGGCGTCGAAGCGGCGCGACAGCACCTTGGCCGCCTCCCGCGCCTCGCGGCCGAAGACGGGGTCGCTGTCGAGACCGATCGCCAGGACATAGGCATCGACCACCCCCCGGCGCTGCGGCGCGAGGCCGGCCAGAGCCGCGGTCAGCCGCCGATGCTCGGCGAGCTCCGAGCGGGCGGAGCGGCCCCGTTCGAGATTGGGGCCGAGATCGAGGCTGGCGCCGATCTCCGCGGGGTTGGAGCCGGAGACGAGCGCCGGCCAGGCGCTCGTGTGGAGGGGTGCCTCCGCCGTCTGCGCGGCAACCGGCGCGAGAGCCAGTGCCGCCGCCATTGCCCCAAAGAGGTGAGTTGAGAAACGCACGCCATCCCCCGCCGCCTGTCGCTTCACTCTCGCCCGGTCGGGCGGCCGGGGTCAACACGCACCGGGGAGGGGCTGGACCTTCTTCCGCTAATGACCCATTTGGGCGTTGGGCCGGGTTAGCTCAGCTGGTAGAGCAACCGCCTTGTAAGCGGTAGGTCGTCCGTTCGAGTCGGACACTCGGCACCATCCGGCTCTCGGCCGCGAATCATTTTGCCCCGGAAAATGGTTGCGGACGGGACAATCGCCGGCCCGGAGCCATAGCCCAAGGTTTGACTGCTATTCCTCTTCATTCTATCCATCCAACGGCTTCGGCGATCCGAAATGGAGTAAATTTGCGGGTGTCCCTCGTCAGCGACCTGAAAGCTGCGCAGCGCCACGACGGCCTGGCCGTTGTGCAGGACTTCGTGGCCGAGGCCGCCAAGGCGCCCAGCATGACGGATTTGCGCGCCCTCATCGAAGGCGCCGTCCACCAATTGGGCTTCGATTTTTTCGCCATCGTGCACCATGTCTGTTTCGGGCGGCCCGCGGGCGAGCATGTCCGGCTCACCAATTATCCGCTCGAATGGGTCGGATTCGTCCGCGAGCTGCCCAAGCTGACTGATCCGGTGGTGAGGGCGGCCGAGCGTATGTCGAGCGGTTTCAGATGGGACGAGCTCGGCTCGCTGCTCAACATGACTCCGGCCGAAGCGGAATATATGTGCCAGGCCGCCCGTCACGGTATCTCCCAGGGTTATACCGTGCCCAACCACGTTCCCGGCGAGGCCTTCGGCTCGTGCAACTTCGTCGCTCGCGACAGCCGGCCCTTTCCCCATGCCAGCATCTCCGCCGCCCAGGCCTTGGGCAGCTTCGCCTTCGAGGCCGCCCGCAAGCTCGTCAGGCAACGGCCCGGCGAAATCTATCTGCAGCCGGCGCCGCTCTCCGACAGGCAACGCGAATGCCTGCTGTTCGTCGCTCGGGGAAAGAGCGATTCCGTGATCGCGGACCTGCTCGCCATCCGCCCCAAGACGGTCAACGAGCATATCGAGGCCGCCAAGCGGCGCTACTCGGTGGCGACCCGTTCGCAGCTGCTGGTGCGGGCTTTGTTCAGGAGCGAGATCTGCTTCTCCGAGGTCATCGACTAAAATCCTCTCCAAGCTTCGCTTGGGGAGGATCAACGCCGCCGCAACTCTATCCGCAAGGTCCCCCGCGGCCGGCAATTGGGCCAATGATACCAGCGCGGAGGCGCGCCCGTGGGAACGAGTTCGTGGCTGTCGAGCAGGGACCTGAGCAGCGCCCGGACCTGGAGGTAGGCGAAATTGGCGCCGAGGCAACCATGGGCGCCGCCGCCGAAGGGGACGAAGGCGAATCGATGCCGCCCGCTCGAACGCTCCGGTGAGAAACGAATCGGGTCATACCGCCCCGGCTCCTCCCAAATCTCCGGCAGAAGGTGGGTCAGCATCGGATTGACCCCGGTGATCGTCCCTTCCGGAAAGGCATGGCCGCCGAATTCGAACGGCCGCACCGCCCGCCGCCAGAGGACCGGCGCTCCGGCGTTCAGCCGAAGCGATTCCTTGATCGCCCAGGCGGTCCGCTCGCATCGGTTCAAATCGGCCATGTCGATCGAGCGCGGGTCGGGGATCAGGTCGCGCAGCTCCTCGCGCACCCTGTCCTGCCAGTCGGGATTGGCGGCGAGATGATAGAGGGTGGCGACGGTGCCGGAAGAGAGCGTGTCGAACGAGGCGGCCACGACGAAGATGAGATGGGCCATGACCTCATCGTCGTCGATCAGCCCGAGGTCCCGCATCCGGCACAGATTGGCGAGCAGGTCGGTGCGCCGGGGAGCGACGGCTTCCCTCAGCATGGGCCGGATCAATTCCTCGATATGGCGTTTGGCCCAGGCCGCCCGCGCTTCCGCCGTGCCCGGCAGGGGCAAGGTCACCACCGCGGTCGCGGCCCGCATCAGGTAGCGAAAGGCGAGCAGGTCGTCGCGCGTGGCCAGGGCCGGGTCCCGTCCGAGGAAGGCCGCGTAGCCGTTGGCGAAGCTGAGTTGCTGGGCGAGCTCGTAGACGTCGAGCGACCGTCCGGACCAGCCCGCCAGCACGATCTCGTTGTTGCGGGCGAAGATGTCGAGATAGGATTGCAGCTGCTCCTGCTTGAACGCGGTGGCGACGAGCTTTCGGTGCCAGTGATGGTTGGCGCCGTCGCGGAGCAGCAGCCCGCCTTCGAAGTGCCGGCCGAAGACCGGCTTCCAGCCTCCTTCCGCCGAGAAATTGCGGGCCTCGTCGAACAGCACGAACTCGTTCGCTTCGGGCCCGACGAGCTGGACGTTCCAATTGCCGCAGGCATGGAAGCGGTGGATCGGCCCGTAGCGCTCGTGCATCCGCCGGGCGAAGGCGAGGGGGTCGAGGACGGCTTCGGGCAGGATCCCGAGGAAGGGCAGGCCGCGCTTGCCCGGCACCGAATCGAGATGGCGGCCGCGCACGCGCGGAAAGTCGTGGCGGAGCACCGGCGGCTTCTCGCGGTGGGCGACGGGGGGCAGGAAAGGCGCGGTCACGAGGGCTCCTATGGCTGGGGAACCTACACGCACGCGGTCCCGCGCCCCTACCCGGTAACTACCGGGGTTTGATTCCAGGCGCGGAAAGGGGAGTTTGACGGCGTCGGAGGCTGAAGCATGATTGATTTGGTTCTTCCGGAAGGTCGTCTCGGCTTCGCCGCGGCGCTCATGGAAATGCACCATGACCGGAAGCAGGTGTTCGTAGATCGGTTCGGATGGCGTCTGCCGGCTAAGGGTAGCTGGCTGGAGGTCGATCAGTTCGATGATGATTATGCGATCTACCTGCTCGCCAGATCCGCCGAAGGCCGCCATCAGGGGTCAGTGAGGCTTCTCCCGTCCTCACGGCCCCACATGCTGAGCACTCTCTTCAGTCAACTCTGTCCGGCAGGGGTTCCGACAGGCGACGATTGTTGGGAAATATCACGGCTCGTGACCCGCCCAGCGGACGCCTCCGGCACCACCATCCTTCGAGTGCATCGCCTGCTTGCCCTGGCCCTGGTCGAGTTCGCCGAGTCCAACGGCATCCGCCGCTATACGCTCGTCGCCGAGGCGCACCGAGTCCCGGCCCTGCTTTCGGTCGGCTGGCCGGTGACTCCGCTGGGTTTGCCGACCTGGGTCGACAATGAGCAGCTTCAGGCCTTGCAGATCGACCTTCCGCCGGGCACACTGGCGGAAATGCGCAGCCGATTACGGATTAGGGCTCCGGTGCTGCGCATAGTGGAACCCATTCGGAGAGCTGCGTGATGGTCGCACAGCCGACAGGCAGGCACGGGCCGGAGGATGCGAGCAATCTCGCCACCGAGACCGAGCGAATCATTCTCGAGATCGAATCGCGGCTGCACCGGCTGATCGAGACTTCGCGTCGCGACTCGGGCCCGGCCGCGCAATCCTCGGTGCTGGCGGCGGCGGCGGAAGCCTGCGCCGCGCGCCGAAGGCTCTACGCCCTGTTCGGCCGGCGCCTGTTCTGCGATCCCTCGTGGGACATATTGCTCGAATTGTTCGTCAGCACTCTGGAGGACCGCAAGGTCACCGTTTCGACCGCCTGCATGGCGGCCTGCGCTCCGACCACGACGGCGCTTCGCCACATCGCCTATCTCGTCCAGGAGGGGCTGGTCGTCCGCCGTCCCCACCCGGCCGACGCGCGCAGCACCTATCTCGAGCTCACGCCTCAGGCGATCACCCGCCTGACCCAATATTTCAGCGAGTCGCACTGACCTCGGGAAAGTCGCGCTGGATCGAGTCGAGCGCCATCGAGACGTAGGCGGCGGCACCGTGAAGTTCCGCTTTGTCGAGCGACTCGAGCAGGTCGTTGAGCTTGGCGTGCAAGCCCTCGACTTGACGCCGCGAGCCTTTCGATTCCGATGGCTTCGAGTTCATCCATGGGCCTCCCCTGCGGTGCGCAGCTCTCCCAGGCCATGCCTGGACAGCTCACCCTTCGCCCGAGACGCGTCCCATCGCGCGTCCAGGCCAGAAGCCCCTTGCCGCTTCCTTACGCGAACGTAAGGCGCTCGGGAAGAGGGACGATTCAACTAGTCGATCCGTTTTGAACTTAAGACGGGCCCGGCGATGCTCCCCGGCGAAGGCCGGGGCCCAGCGGCGCGGTCGGTGCGGCTGGATCCCGGCTTTCGCCGGGAAACTCTAGGCCGTCTCCGCCGACACTTCGTCCAGCCGCGCCAGCTGAGCGGGCGTCAGCTCCAGGGTCATCGCCCCGATCAGCTCTTCGAGCTGGTCGAGCGTTCGGGCGCTGGCGATCGGCGCGGCGATCGCCGGCTGGGCGGCCACCCAGGCGAGGGCGATCTGCCCCTGGGTGGCGCCGGTTGCCGAGGCGATCTCGTCCAGGACGGCGAGGACGGCGGGGCCGCGGCCTTCGAGATATTTGGCCATCCGGTCGCCGCGGATGCTCTTGCCGTAATCCGACTCGCTTCGATATTTACCGGTGAGGTAGCCCGAGGCGAGGCCGTAGAAGGGCAGCACTCCGATTCCTTCGGCGAGGCACAGCCGTTGCAGCTCGGCCTCGACCTTGTCGCGCTCGAGCAGGTGAAATTCGTTCTGGAGCACCTCGTAGCGGCTCGTCCCCATTTCGCGCGCCAGCGCCAGCGCGCGTCCGAGCCGCTCGGCGGTGAAATTCGAAGCGCCCAGCGCGCGCACCTTGCCCGCCCTGACCAGCCGGTCGAACGCCTCGATCACCTCCTCCATCGGAGTCTCCGGATCGTCCTGGTGCGCATAGTAAAGGTCGATCGTCTCGACCCCGAGACGCTTCAGCGACGCTTCCGCGGCCTTTTCGATCCGCCACGGCTCGAGCTTGCCGACGCCCCAGTGGCGGTGGAGCATTCCGACCTTGCTGGCGATGAGAATGCCGTCGCGCGATCCCTGGGTCCGCAGCCATTCGCCGATCAGAGTCTCCGATTCGCCCCCCTGGTGACCCTCCACCCAGGCCGAATAGACGTCGGCGGTGTCGATCATCGTGCCGCCGGCCTCGACGAAGCGGTCGAGAATCCGGAAGGCCTCCGTGCCGGTGGCGGTCCAGCCGAAGACGTTGCCGCCGAGGACCAGGCGCGGAGTCTCGAGCCCGCTTCGGCCGAGGGGGCGTAGCTCAGTCATCGGACAGCTCCTTCAAGTCTTCCGCCGCGCCTCCAGCGCCTCGATCGCTTCCCGGACCCGCTGGGTCTCGCCCTTCGGAACGACGAGCACCGCCCGTTCGGTGGCGACGATGACGAGATCCTCGACTCCGAGCGCCACGACCACCGGCCCGTCGGAACGCACCAGGCAGTTGCGGCTGTCGGGCGCGACGACGTCGCCGGTGAGCAGGTTGCCGTCGGAGTCGAGCGGCCCGAGCGCGTGCAGCGCCTCCCAGCTGCCGATGTCGGACCAGCCCATCGCCGCCGGCACCACCGCCACCTTGTCCGCTTTCTCCATCAGCGCGGTGTCGATCGAGGCCGAGGGAGCGGCGGCGAAATCGCCCTCCACCCCCGCCAGGATTTCGGGAGCATGGCGGCGAAAAGCGGCGAGCAGGGCCTCGCGCTCGAACAGGAAGATGCCGGCATTCCAGTCCCAGCCGCCTTCCGCGACCCAGAGCTCGGCCGTCGCCCGGTCCGGCTTCTCGGCGAAGCGGGCGGCGCGGAAGGCGCCGGCGGCGAGCTCGTCGCCACGCTTGATGTAGCCGTAGCCGGTCTCGGCGCGGTCGGGGGCGATCCCGAACGTCACCAGCCAGCCGCCCTGCGCCAGCGGCCGAGCCGTCGCCACGGCCGTCCGGAAGGCTTCCTCGTCCCCGATATGATGGTCGCTCGGCATCACCAGCAGCAATTCGCCTTCGCCCGCCGCCATCGCCGCCAGGGCCACCGCCGCCGCGGTGCCGCGAGCACAGGGCTCGAGCACCAGCTTGGCATCCGGCACCTCGGCGCGAACCGCCAGCGCCTGCTCCCGCGCCGCCACCACGATCGGAGCCCCCCACGCCGCCGCCCGCCGGGCGGTCGCCCGGAGCAGGCTCTCCTCGCCGGCCAGGGCCAGGAACTGCTTGGGCCGCCCCGCTCGGGACAACGGCCACAGCCGGGTCCCGGCGCCGCCGGAAAGGATGACGGGCCTGATCGTTGGGGAGGTCATGGGAAGGCGGTGTAGCCCGAGCGAAGCCCTCCCGTCATGCTGAACTTGTTCCCCGGCGACGGCCGGGGTCCAGCCCTCCAGGCGGTGCCACTGGGCCCCGGCCTTCGCCGGGGAGCGATTTCCTCAGGTGCGGACGATCGCCTCGCCCACCTCGAGCGTCTTGCCCCGGGTGACGGTCACCAGATCGCCGAGCCTGGCCGCCGCGAACAGCTTCCTCGCGAACGCGACCG
>Ga0190273_10000060_pt1 | contig 66640 bp, 68 predicted proteins | sample Popmic504IS_FD_134513 | JGI IMG/M metagenome (GOLD analysis project Ga0190273, IMG submission 134513) | Populus adjacent soil microbial communities from riparian zone of Shoshone River, Wyoming, USA - 504 IS | ecosystem: Environmental > Terrestrial > Soil > Riparian zone > Trees stand | place...
GCGATGGAGCTGGCGAGCATCCCCAAAGACTTCTCCAGCCGCTACCTCAACGACGGCTTCTCCGGCGGCGAGAAGAAGCGGATGGAGCTGCTGCAGCTGGCGCTGCTGCGGCCGGAGATCGCGATCCTCGACGAGACCGACTCCGGCCTCGACATCGACGCGCTGCGAATCGTCGCCGAAGGCGTCAACAAGTTCGCCGGGCCCGACATGGGCGTCCTGATCATCACCCACTACCAGCGCATCCTCCACATGGTGAAACCGGACTCGGTCCACGTCATGTACCAGGGCCGCATCGTCAAAGAAGGCGGGCCCGAGCTGGTCGGCGTGCTCGAGGAGAAGGGCTACGGCTGGATCAAAGAGGAGGTTGAGGCAGGCGCCGCCGCCTGACCTCGCGAGCATGGAGCCGGTAAGCGCGAATAGCCCTACCGCGGCTCCGCTCGACCTGGAGAAGGTCCGCGCCGCGTTCCCGGCGCTTGAGCGCGAGGTCAACGGCCAGCCCGTCGCCTACCTCGACAGCGGCGCCAGCGCCCAGCGGGTGCTGGCCTCGATCCAGTCGGTCGACCGCTACGAGCGGCGCCACCACTCCAACGTCCACCGCGGCTCCCACACCCTCTCGGCCGAGGCGACCGAAGCCTACGAGGGGGCACGGGCCACGGTGGCCGACCACATCGGCGCCGCCGACCGGCGCGAGGTGATCTTCGTCCGCAACGCGACCGAGGCGATCAACCTCGTCGCGCGCGCCTGGGGCGACGCCAACGTGAAGGCGGGCGACCGCATCCTCCTCACCGAGATGGAGCACCACTCCAACATCGTCCCCTGGCAGCAGCTGGCCGAGCGCGCGGGGGCCGAGATCGACTGGGCGCCGGTCGACGACGACGGCCTGCTGGAGATGGACGCCTTCGCGACGTTGCTCGAGCGCGAGCCGAAGCTGGTCGCGGTCGCACACGTCTCCAACGTGCTGGGGACCGAGAACCCGATCGCCGAGATCGCTCGGCTGGCGCACGAGGCCGGCGCCCTGGTGCTGGCCGACGGCGCCCAGGCGGCCCCGAAGCTGCCGCTGGAGATGGCCGAGCTCGGAGTCGACTTCTACGCGATCACCGGCCACAAGCTCTACGGCCCGACCGGGATCGGGGCGCTCTGGACCAAGCTCGACCTGCTGCGGGAGATGCCGCCCTTCCTCGGCGGCGGCTCGATGATCCGCAAGGTCACCCGGGATGGCACGACCTACGCCGACCCGCCCGCCCGCTTCGAGGCGGGGACGCCGGCAATCACCCAGGCGATCGGGATGGCCTCCGCCCTGCGCTGGCTCGACTCGGTCGGGATGGAGGCGGTCCGCGAGCACGAGGAGCAGGTCGCCGACTACGCGCTCAAGCGCCTCGCCGAGGTGCCGGGCCTGCGGATCTTCGGCCCGCCCCGCGGCGCCGGGCGCCTCGGCCCCGTCTCCTTCGAGATCGAGGGCATCCACGCCCACGACATCTCCGAGATCCTCGACCGCCACGGCGTCGCCGTCCGCGCCGGCCACCACTGCGCCCAGGTGCTGATGGACCGGCTGCAGATCGCCGCCACCGCCCGCGCCAGCTTCGGCGTCTACACGACGACCGAGGAGATCGACCGCCTGGTCGACGGGCTCGAAGACGCGCGTAAGGTGTTCGGTCTCTGATGGACGAGCTCTACCGCGACCAGATCCTCGAGCACTACAAGCGGCCGCACAACTTCGGCCGGATCGAGGACGCCGACCTGGAGTTCGAGGACACCAACCCCTTCTGCGGCGACGAGCAGCACGTGACGATCCGCCTCGACGGGGACGACAAGGTCGCCGAGATCGCCTTCGACGGCAAGGGCTGCGCGATCTCCACCGCCGCCACCTCCCTGCTGACCGACGAGCTGGTCGGGATGAGCCGCGAGGAGCTGCTGCGGCTGCCGAAAGACTTCGTCCTCGAGCTGCTTGGGATCGACATCTCGGCGACGCGGATGAAGTGCGCGATGCTCGGCCTCAAGGTGGTCAAGAGCGCCTCCCTCGGCAAATCAGCCGAATGGGAGGACGAGGGCGAGGCCGGCGATCCCGCCGAGGCGGTCGCCGACCTCGGCCAGATTTAGCGAGACCGCGCCAGACCCGAACTATTCCGGTCCAGCGCGGACTCGGTGCGCTAGGCCAGTCCTTCACCTTCGGCCCGGCCGATCGTCGCCTCGCTCGGCTGCATCACCGCGAAGAACGCTCCAAACGAGTCACGAAGGACAGCGAAGCGGCCGGCGGGAATGTCCATCGGACCGAAGACGACGTCGCCGCCCAACTCCTTGACTTTGGCCACGGCCTCGTCGGTGTCGACGCTGCCGAAGTAGACGAGCCAGTGCGAGGGCACCTCCGCGGGAACGCGGTCGCGGATGTCGAGCATGCCGCCGACGCGCTTGTCGCCGAGCCGCCACTCGACGTAGGTCCCCATCTCCTCCATGTCGTGTTCGTCCGCCTCCCAGCCGAAGACGGCGCCGTAGAACTGCTTGGCCCGCTCGGGGTCGCGGGTGTTGAGCTCGTTCCAGCCGACCGTGCCCCTCTCGTTGACCAGTTCGGCACCGGCAAACGTGCCCGGCTCCCAGATCCCGAAGAAGGTGCCCTCGGGATCGGTGAAGAGGGCCAACCGGCCGTACTCGGAGACCGCCATCGGCGCGGCGATCTGGGTGCCACCGTTCTCGGTGATCGTCGCCGCGGTGGTATCGGCATCAGCGACGGAGATGTAAGTGCTCCAGGCAGGGGGCTGCCCCTCCTGCATCAGCGGCATCACCCCGGCGATGTCGTGGCTGCCCATTTTCGCCCGCCGGTAGCCGCCCATTTCGGAGGAGTCGGGGAGCTCCGGGATCCTCCAGCCGTACAGGCCCCAGTAGAAACGCTCGGCCTCCTCGAAGTCGGGCATCGCCAGGTCGACCCAGCAAGGGGTGCCGGGGGCGTAGCTGGTTCTTTCGCTCATCGTCAAAATCCTTTCGTCGCAGGCGTCCTGTAGATAAGACCAGAACAGCTGGCCGAACCCATCGCCCCGCTAAAATCCGACTGTAGAAGTAGGATTAAGTCTCGATCCGCACTAGGCCGTGACTGGCGGCGACTGGAGCACCCCACCTCTTGACTGACACCGCAGGAACCAAGATCCCCGTGTGCCCGGCAGCGGAGCTGCCGTCGGGCGGCATGCGCCTGGTCGAGCACGACGGGGTCAAGATCGGCGTCTTCAACTGCGACGGCACCCTTTACGCGATCGAGGACCGCTGCTCCCACGACAACGGCCCGCTCGCCGAGGGCGAGTTCGACACCGACGCCTGCACCGTCGAGTGCCCGCGCCACGGCTCCCTCTTCGACCTCACCACCGGCAGGCCGAAGACGCTCCCCGCGTTCCAGCCGGTCCAGACGTTCCCGGTAGCGGTCGAGGACGACACCATCACTTTGGAGGTCAACTGAAATGGCAACGCCCGAGGTTCTCGCCGAGAAACGCGAGCTGGCCGGCATCAACGCCGACTACAAGGAGAAGTTCGGATTCCATGACTCCGAGTCCGGCTACGCCTACAAAGCGCCGAAGGGGCTGACCCGGGAGGTCGTCGAAACGATCTCCGACTTCAAGGAAGAGCCGAAGTGGATGCGGGACTTCCGCCTCAAGTCGCTCGAACACTTCGAAAGCCGACCGACCCCGAAATGGGGCGGCAATCTCGGCCAGATCGACTTCGACGACATCCACTACTTCGTCCGCGCCTCGGAGAAGAACAGCCGCGACTGGAGCGAGGTCCCGGAGGACATCAAAAACACCTTCGACCGCCTCGGCATCCCTGAGGCCGAGCGTAAATTCCTCGCCGGCGTCGGGGCGCAGTACGAGTCCGAGGTCGTCTACCACCAGGTGAACGAGAAGCTCGAGGCCCAGGGCGTGATCTTCACCGACATGGACACCGCCCTGCGCGAGCACGAGGACCTCGTGCGCGAGCACTGGGCGACGATCATCCCGCCGAACGACAACAAACTGGCGGCACTGAACAGCGCCGTCTGGTCGGGGGGCTCCTTCGTCTACGTCCCCGCCGGGGTCAAGGTCGAGATGCCGCTGCAGGCCTACTTCCGGATCAACACCGAGAACATGGGCCAGTTTGAGCGGACGCTGATCATCTGCGAGGAGGGCGCCGACGTCCACTACATCGAGGGGTGCACGGCGCCGGTCTACTCGAGCGACTCGCTGCACTCGGCCGTCGTCGAGATCGTCGCCAAGAAGAGTTCCCGAGTCCGCTACACGACCGTCCAGAACTGGTCGCAGAACGTCTTCAACCTGGTCACCAAGCGCGCGGTCGCGCACGAGAAGGCGACGATGGAGTGGGTCGACTGCAACCTGGGCTCGAAACTGACGATGAAGTACCCGTCGATCTACCTGCTCGGCCCCGAAGCCCACGGCGAGATCCTCTCGATCGCCTTCGCCGGCGAGGGACAGCATCAGGACGCCGGCGGCAAGATCATCCATGCGGCGCCGCGGACCTCGTCCTCGATCTTCTCCAAGTCGATCTCCAAGGACGGCGGCCGGGCGACCTACCGCGGCCTGCTGGAAGTCGCCGACGGGGCGAGCGAATCGCGCTCGAAGGTGGTCTGCGACGCCCTGCTGCTTGACGAGGACTCGCGCTCGGACACCTACCCGACGATCCGCATCGACGAGAACGACGCCGATATCGGCCACGAGGCGACCGTCTCCAAGATCGGCGACGAGCAGCTCTTCTACCTGCAGAGCCGCGGGCTCGACGAGGAGGAGGCCTCGAAGATGATCGTCAACGGCTTCATCGAGCCGGTGACGAAGGAGCTGCCGATGGAGTACGCGGTCGAGCTCAACCGGCTGATCGAGCTGCAGATGGAGGGCTCCATTGGCTGAGGTCGCGACCGCACCAGCCTGGCTCGACGAGAGGCGCCGGCGTGGCGCCTCTCTCGCGCAGGAACTGCCCCTGCCCGACCAGAAGGCGAAGGGCTGGGAATTCACCGACCTATCCGGGCTCGACCTCACCGCCTACGAGGAGGCGAGCGCCGACCCGGTGGTCTCCGGCGCCGAGGGAGCGACCGTGGTCTCCCTGGCGGAGGCGGTCGGCAGCCACCCTGAGCTGCTCGGAGAGCGGCTGGGGTCGCTGGTCCCGATGGAGGACTTCTTCGTCGCCCGCAACGAGGCGGGCTGGCAGGACGGGGTGCTGATCCACGTCCCCAAGGGCGTGCGGCTGAGCGACCCGATCCAGGTCGAGGTGCCAGTCGACGCGAGCGGCGCCGCGATCAACTGGCGGACGCTGGTCGTCCTCGAAGAGGGCGCCGAAGCGGAGGTCTGGGAGCACTGGTCTTCGCCCAACGACGACGTCGACGCCCTCCTCAACTCGGTCGTCGAGCTGGCGGTCGGGCAGGACGCGACCCTGCGCTACGTCAACACCCAGGACATCTCCGAGAAGGCCTGGATCTTCGCCACCCAGCGGGCGCAGGTCGAGCGCGACGGCCGCCTCGACTGGACCGCGCTCGGCTTCGGCTCCGCCCGCGGCAAGGTGCGGATGGAGACCAAGCTCGCCGGCCCGGGCTCGGAGGCGCGGGTCACCGGCGGCTACGCCGGCGGCGCCGGGCAGCACCTCGACTTCGACACGCTCCAGGAGCACGCCGCGCCCAACACCAACTCCGACCTTGCCTTCCGCGGCGTCCTCGCCGCCGGCGCGACCGCGGTCTGGCGCGGGATGATCAAGGTCGACCCGGGGGCACAGCAGACCGACGCCTTCCAGGAGAGCCGCAACCTGCTGCTCTCCCCCGAGGCCCACGCCGACGCGATCCCCGGCCTCGAGATCCTCGCCGACGACGTCCGCTGCACCCACGCCGCGGCGATCGCCCAGGTCGACAAGGACCAGCTCTTCTACCTCACCTCCCGCGGCCTCGACGCCGCGAACGCGAAGAGCCTGATCATCGAAGGCTTCCTCGAGTCCCTGGTCGAACGCCTCGCCGAGGGCCCCGTCCGCGACAGCATCTCCGAGGCGCTCGAGACGCGCCTCGCCGAGATCCTCTAGCGCCTCCTCCGCACGGACGAGCGAGCGCTAGCCCGGGAGGCGCTGCTCGCAATCCCCGCCCGGCCGGTCGTGCGGTTCGGCTCTGAATTCATCGAGGCCGGGCCCGCAGCGCAGCAGGTCGCGGTGCCGGTTCTCGTCGCTTAGGACGTCTTTGCCGGGGCCGCCGAAGAGCCTGTCGGACGGATCGGGTGGGTTCACCCCGCCCAGCCGGAAGGCGACCGAGTAGTACAGGGTGTCCCGGCCGCGGCCGCCGAAGACGGTGTCATGGCCGAGCCCGAGCAACACTTCGTCGTTGCCGCCGCCGGTGCGGACGAGGTCGTTCCCCGCTCCGTCTTCGATCCGCCACTCGTTGCGAGGCCCGCCGAGGATCAGGTCGCTCCCGAGCTTGCCGAGGAGCCGGATGACGTGCCGGAAGCCCACCCCCATGTTGGTGATGCCGCGGGTGTCGAGCCGGTCCCGGCCCCTGTTGCCGGCCAGCCTGAGCAGGAAGGGGGCGTGGGGGAACACGATCTCGTAGTCGCGCTCGCCGCGATCCGCGGGGCCGTCGAGGTCGAGGCCGATGCGGCCGTCGCGCAGGGTCCGGGCGACCATCGAGTCCGGTCCCTTTCCTCCTTCGACTTCGAGGGCGGGGACGTCGGCCGTGATCTCGATCTCGCCTCCCGAGGGCTCCGGAGTTGCGCCGGGACCGAAGGGGCCGCCGCGCAGGTTGATCCTGACTTCTTCGCCTTCCCCCCGGTTGTGGGGGACGCGCAGGATGATCCGGTCGAGGTTGTCCACGGTCGGCGCGTCTCCGGTGCAGTGGCCTCGGATGAAGTTGACGACGCGGATCCCCCTTCCTTCGCGTCTGATCGCGGTTTCGCCCCTCGAGTTGAAGACGACCAGCTTGTTGCCCCGCGGGCCGGGTGGACCGGCTTCCACATAGCGGCAGTATTCGCCGAAGACTCCTTTGCCTCCCCCGGCCGCCCCCGCCAGCGCCGCCGTCGCGAGGCAGCAGCCGCAGACGGCGAGGACGAGCTTCAGCTGCAGGCTCTTCATCTGACGGAATCGTCGCGCTGGGCGCGACGCTGGGCGATCGTGCTGCGGACGATCGCGGCGGCGACGATCAGGACCGGGATCGCGTAGAGGACCCAGAGCAGCTGGTGGACGACATGGGCGAGGGGAAGCACTCCCTCCCCCTACCCGTTGGCGACCGAAAGCAGGTACAGCCCGAAGCAGGTGAAGGCGACCATCACCGCCAGCATCCAGTACTGGGAGGCGGTGGCGCGGCGGTAGTCGGGCCAATAGACGAGGGCGCGGTCGTGGGCGAGCATCAGTCCGATGACATGTCCTACGACGAGAGCGCCGACTTGGACGTACCAGATCGTGTTGGCGCTGAGGAGCTTGAAGTCGATGCCCGAGCCGGCGGTGCCGAAGAGGTCGGTGTGGCCGGTGCCGAGGGGGTCGGAGAGCAGGTAGCCGAACTGGGCCTGCTCCTGGAAGACGAAGAGGCTGAAGTAGTGGGCGACGAGGTAGGCGAGGGCGATCGGGATCAGGGTGTGGGCGAAGCCGACGCGGAGCTTGGCGAAGGAGGGCGCGCCGGGAACGGTGCGCATCCCGCGGACGCCCAGCAAGTAGACGAGGCCGACGCCAGCGAAGCAGAGGAGCATGAAAAGCGTGTCGGTGAGGCGCAGCGCAGTCGTCAGGTTCATGCCGGTGTCGGCGAGCCACTCGAAGACGGTTTCGATCCCGTCTTTGAAGGCGCCCTCGGAGGCGCCGTCGTAGCTGGTGGTGGCGATCGAGGCGATGACGACGGCGGCCGAGCCGGGGACGGTGGCCCAGGTCGTGGCGGCGGTGAAGGGCCGGCGGCGCTGCAGCCGGCCCTCGCGCGTGCCGAAGATCCCCAGCCGGCCGAACATCCCGAAGTAGACCGAGAAGACCTCGCCGCGCTCGCACCACTCCTCGGCGCCGAAGACGGCCATCATCGCCAGCGTGTAGGCGCTGTAGATCAAGGCTGCGACAGCGGCCGCATGAGGGTCGAGGCCGACGGCGACGCCGCCGCTGGCGCCGTAGACGACCTCGAGCCAGACGACAGCCAAGAGGCCGACGGCGGCGGGCCAGCGGCCGAGGCGCTCGGGGTAGGCGAGGTGGGCCGGGCGCTCGCCGGCGATCGCCCTGAAGGCGGCGCCGGCGGCGCGGCCGATCGCCCGCCAGGGGTTGAAGGGGCGGAAGAGGTCGCCGAAGATCGCCGAGAAGAAGGGGAAGCCGAGCCAGCAGGTGACGAAGAGGAAGGTAAGGGCGAAGTTGCGGTCGGGCGCTTCGGTGCCTTCGAGGCCGGCGTAGACGGCGACGCCGAGGAGGAAGACGCCGATCGCGCCGCAGAGCGCCTGCACGGGGAGGCTGAGCAGCGCGGCGGAGAAGCGCTCGCCCAGCGGCCGCGCGTGTTCGTCCTCGAGCTTCGGCTCCCGCCAGGAGGCCGAGAGGGCGAAGAAGGAGACGACGAGGACGATCGAGGCCGCCCAGGCGAACAGCCAGGCAGGGATCGGAAGATCCTGCCTAGCCGCCAGCGCGTGCGCGAAGGGCATGAAGCTCACGGGTTGACCCGCAGCTCGATGATCTGGACCCCCTTCTCCTCCAGCTCGGCCTCGTAGATCCCTTCCAGTTCGGCGGGGAAGTCGAATTCGACCGTGCCGTTGGCGGGCACCTCTTGCGAGAGGTCGTAGCCGTGGACGTGGATCTCTTCGGCTTCGTCGGAGCTGACCCGGAAGCGGATCCGATCCCCGGCGCTGTATTCGAGCTCCTGGACGCCGCCCTCGGGTTCACCGTGGCGGACGACGATCGTCGGCACGTCGCCGCCCGCGGCGGTCGAGCCGCCTTCAGCCGCGCCCGCGCCTTCGAGTTCGGCGCAGGCGATCTTGTCGCTGTGGGCGTGCTCGGAGCCGTGGTGGCCACCTTCCTTGGAGTGGTCCACCCCTTCGTGGACGAAGACGGTTTCCGCTTCGGCTTCGCCTCCGTCGGCCGAGGTCATCTCGTGGTCGGTGTCGATGTGGAGGACGACCGAGCCGGCTTCGCCGACGTGGACTTCCCGCTTGCTCGATGCCTCGGCGGTCCCGGCGCCGGAGGCGTCGGAGGTGAAGCGCAGGTGGATCTCGTTCGGCGGTTCTTCGGAGCCACCCTTTTCGAACTGGAAATGCGGACCGCCGGGGTCCGCTCCTTCGCAGCCGCCGCTGTGGAGGTGCGCGATGTAGGGGGTCCTCGGTTGCAGGCCGGTGAGGTCGACCGAGACCGTGGTGCCGCCGTTGGCGCGGCGCAGTTCGGCTTCGCCGGCGAGCTTCGAATAGCCGGCAGGAGCGTCGGCCAGCGTTGCGAACCTCCCGATGACCGCGCTGCCTTCTCCTTCTCCAGCCGTCGTCGCACCGGTGCTGTCATCGCTGCTGCCGCAGGCCGCCAGAGCGCTCATTGCCGCCAGCACGAACAGCGCCAGCGTCAGGTTCTTTGCGTACTTCATCTTCGGTCCTCCTGTTCTCGTCATCGTCGGCACGGTTCCCCCGCACCTGTGGCGGCGCGGGCTAGGCCGTGGCCGGCGGGGCGCGACCGGACAACGAGAGGGCGAGCAGGAGCCCGCCGCCGCGGACGAGACGGGGCGCTGAGGGCGCCTGTGGGCGCCGGCTGGAGGAGCCGAGCCGCGGCCGGCTCCAGGCGGCGATCCGCTCGGAGAGGCGGACGATCGCCTCGCACCCCGGATAGCGGCCGAGCAGCAACGCCAACAGCAGGCCCAACAGCGGCAGGGCGGGAAGCAGGAACGTGACGAGCTCGGTCACGAGGGCCAGGATACTGTCCGGCCATTAATGCGCCCTGAACGGGAGAACATCCCCGCGCCCGACCTCCCGACCGACCTCGCCTGGGTCGGGGCCGAACCGGAGTCGATGCCGTCCCTGACCGCGGGCGGCCCGGCGCTCGTTCACTTCATCGAATACGGGCAGCTGAACAGCGTCCGCACGCTGCCCTACCTGGCCGAGTGGCACCGGCGCTACCGCGAGGCCGGGTTGAGCGTGATCGGGGTGCAGGCGCCGCGCTTCCCGTTTGCGGCGGACAGGGGGAACGTCGCCGCCGGCCTGGGGCAGCTCGGGGTCGAGTTCCCGGTTGCGATCGACGCCGAGCACGACCTCTGGACCGCCTACGGCTGCAAGGGCTGGCCGAGCCTCTTCCTCTGGAGCCTCGGCGGCGCCCTCGCCTGGGCCCACTTCGGCGAGGGCGAATACCGCGAGACCGAGGAGGCGATCCAGGCCGAGCTGCGGGAGCAGGACGCGCTGAGGGAGATGCCGGAGCCGCTGGCGCCGCTGCGGGCGACGGACGCACCCGGCGCTCGCGTCATCCCTCCCACTCCCGAGCTGTTCCCCGGTGGCTCCTGGGAGCGGCCCTGGGTGGCCGGGGAGGACGGCGAGGACCTCGCCCTCGACTACCAGGCGGGCGGGGCCTACGCGACGGTCGAGGGCGAGGGCGAGGTGCAGGTCGAGATCGACGGGCAGTGGCGCTCGGTCCCGGCCGGGCCGACCGCCGGCCTGCGCACCCTCGCCGAGCACCCGAGCCACGAGGCCCACAGCCTCGTCCTGCGGCCGGCGCCGGGCGTCAAGATCTGGTCGCTCAGCTTCGCCGCCGGCGTCCCCTAGCCTGCAGGGGCATCCCCGAACCAGTTAGGAGGGCACCATGATCACCAGGACCGACTTCGTCGGCATCCCGTCCACCGACGCCGAGCGCTCGCGCGCCTTCTATGTCGACACCCTCGGCCTGCGTCCCGACGAGAAGGGTCGCTTCGAGTGCTGGGCCGGCGACACCTGCTTCGCGATCTGGGAACCGGCCAAACAGGGCATGGATTTCGCGCCGCAGAAAAACGCCCACCCGGCGCTGCACGTCGACGACGTCGCCGCCGCGAAGGAGGAGCTGGAAGGCAAGGGCGTCGAGTTCCTCGGCGACATCTTCGACACCGGCGTCTGCCACATGGCCCTCTTCACCGACCCCGACGGCAACGACCTGATGCTGCACAACCGCTACGCGCCCTACGAATGAGGAAAATTCAGCGGACGCTGAGTTTTACCCCCTATAGGGGGTGATTTTCAGCGGACGCTGAATTATCCCCCGGCGGCGGCGACCTCTTCGCGGATCTCCTTCGGGAGCATGAAGCGGACGTCCTCGTGGACGGTCCGCAGCTCGGAGACGTCGTCGGCACCGCGGTCGCGGAAGAAGGTGACGAGGCTCTCGACCAGCTCCTCGGGGGCGCTGGCGCCGGAGGTGATACCGACGGTCTCGACGCCCTCCAGCCACTCCTCCTGCACCTGGGTGTGGTTGTCGATCAGGTGGGAGGCGGCGCCGTGTTCGCGCGCCACCTCGACCAGGCGGTTCGAGTTCGAGGAGTTGGTCGAGCCGATCACCAGGACCAGGTCGCACTCGCGAGCCAGCTGCTTGACGGCGATCTGGCGGTTGGTCGTCGCGTAACAGATGTCGTCTGACTTGCTGCTGACGATCCCCGGGAACTTGGTGCGCAGGGCGGCGATCACCTCCGCGGTCTCGTCGACCGAGAGGGTGGTCTGGGTGATGAAGGCGACTTTGCTCGGGTCCGGGACCTCGAGACTCTCGACTTCGTCGGCGGTTTCGATCAGGACGATGCTGCCTGGAGCCTCGCCGGTCGTCCCTTCGACCTCCTCGTGGCCCTGGTGGCCGATCATGATGATCGTGTAGCCCTGGGCGGCGAAGCGGCGGGCGGAGACGTGGACCTTGGTCACCAGCGGGCAGGTCGCGTCGATCGTCCGCAGGTTGCGGGTGGCGGCGTTCTCGTGGACCGCGGGGGCGACGCCGTGGGCGGAGAAGACGACGATCGCGCCCTCCGGCACCTCGTTCTCCTCCTCGACGAAAATCGCGCCGCGCTTGGCCAGCTCCTCGACCACGTGCTTGTTGTGGACGATCTCCTTGCGTACGTAGACCGGGGCGCCGTGGAGCTCGAGCGCGCGCTCGACGGTCTGGACGGCGCGGTCGACGCCGGCGCAGTAGCCGCGCGGCGCGGCGAGCAGCACCCGCTTCGGGGCGGTGGCGGTGGCAGGCATGCTTTCAGGGTACAAGCCCGGCTGACCCGCAAACTCCGCCCTAAGTAGCCTTGCCTGATGGCAACCTCCGGACGCCACCTCGACCGCCTCACCGCCGTCGACGCCTCGTTCCTGACCAACGAGAGCTCGAGCAGCCACATGCACGTCGGCGCGATCCTCATCTTCGAGGGGCCGCCGCCCCGCTACGTCGACCTGGTCGAGCACGTGCGCAGCCGCCTGCCGCTGGTTCCGCGCTTCCGCCAGAAGCTGGTGGTGCCGCCGCTGGAGGCCGGCCGGCCGCTCTGGGCCGACGACGTCAACTTCAACCTCACCTACCACATCCGCCACACCGCGCTGCCCGATCCGGGCGGCGAGGAAGAGCTGAAGAAACTGGCCGGGCGCGTCTTCTCCCAGCAGCTCGACCGCTCGAAGCCGCTCTGGGAGCTGTGGCTGGTCCAGAACCTCGAACGCGACCGCTTCGCGCTGCTGACCAAGACCCACCACGCGATGGTCGACGGGGTCAGCGGCGTCGACATCGGCACCGTCCTCTTCGACCTCGAGCGCGACGCCGAGCCGCTGCACCTGGAGGACGACTGGGTGCCGCAGCGGGAACCGGGCACGACCGAGCTGGTCGCGCGGGGGATCGCCGACGCGGTCGCCGCCCCGGTCCAGCTCGCCGAGCGGGCGGTCGACATGGTCCGCAACCCGGAGGCGACGGCGCGCAAGCTGGTCGAGGGGCTGGAGGGCGTCGGCGAGATCGTCAGCGCCTTCGCCGACCCCGCGCCCGACGTGCCGCTGAACGAGGAGATCGGGCCGCACCGCCGCTACGTCTGGGCGCGCTCGGAGCTCGCCACCTTCAAGGGGATCAAGGACACCTTCGGCGGCACGGTCAACGACGTCGTCCTCGCCGTCGTCACCGGCGCTTTGCGCAACTGGCTGCACCGCCGCCAGGTCCGCACCGAGGGGCTGGAGCTGCGGGCGCTGGTGCCGGTCTCGATCCGCAACGAGGACGAGCGCGGCAACCTCGGCAACCGGATCGCCTTGATGCGCGGTCCGCTGCCGGTCTATATCGAGGACCCGGTACGCCGGCTGCGGATGATCTCCGACGCGATGGCCGGGCTGAAGCGCTCCAAACAGGCGCTGGGGGCGGAAGTGATCTCCCGCTTCAACGACTTCGCGCCGCCAACGCTGCTGGCGCAGGCCTCGCGGATCAACTTCTCGACCAGGCTCTTCAACCTGATCGTCACTAACGTGCCCGGGCCGCAGATGCCGCTCTACGTCCTCGGCAAGGAACTCGAGGACGTCTTCCCGGTCGCCTTCCTGCCGCAGAACCACGGCCTGGCGGTGGCGATCATGAGCTACAACGGCAAGGTCGGCTTCGGCCTGCTCGCCGACTACGACTCCGTGGAGGACGTCGAGGTCGTCAGCAACGGGATCAACGAAGCCCTGGCCGAGCTCGAGGCGGCGGCGGGCAAGGCCGCGAAGGCGGCGTAGTCGCCTACCTGCCCGGGTAGCGAATTCCCGAGCGACCTCCCTCCCTAGGCTTTCCGCATGCCCCTTCTCCTGATCGTCCTCTTCATCGTCGTCCCGATCGCGGAGCTCTACGTGATCATCCAGGTCGGCCAGCTGATTGGTGTCATCCCGACCCTGATCCTGCTCCTGGCCGACGCGCTGCTGGGGTCGATGCTGCTGAAACACGAGGGGCGCGGCGCCTGGCGGCGCTTCAACGAAGCGCTGGCGGCGCGGCGGTTCCCGGGGCGCGAGGTGGCCGACGGGGTGCTGATCATCGTCGGCGGCACGCTGCTGCTGACGCCGGGCTTCCTCACCGACATCTTCGGACTCTTCCTGCTGATCCCGCCGACGCGGGCGATCGCCCGGCGGCTGCTGAAGCGGCTGACGATCGGGCGCTTCGCGGTGGTCGGGATCCCGGGCGGGCGGCCTGGCGCCAAATCCGCGTCCTTCCCGGGAGCCGGAGGCGCGGGCTCCCGCCCCAGCCGCGACTACGACTTCGAGGCCACCGCGGAAGAGGTGCCGGATGACGGCACCCGGGAGCCGCGGCTGCCGCCCACGGACCGGCGCTGAGATGGGCGAGGGGGAGCGGCAGACGCGGCGGCTCCTCGCCCGCAGGCCGGCCCCCGAGGACCGTGCCCTCTACCACTCCCACTTCACACATCCAGCGGTGGAGGAATGGCTGCGTCCCCCTCCCCTGCCGCCCTTCGACGCCCGCACCCTCGACGAGCTCCACGTCAGGGATCGCAGCCACTGGGAGGATCACGGCTTCGGCCCCTGGGTGCTGATCGAGCGGCAGAGCGGCGCCTTCGCCGGCCGCGGCGGCCTCGCCTGGACCTCGGTCGAGGGCACCGTCGAGGTCGAGCTGCCCTGGAGCATCGAGCCCCACCTGCACGGCAACGGCCTCGCCACCGAGGCCGCCGTCGCGGCTACCGAATGGGCGGAGGAGCTCGGCTTCGAGGAGGTCGTCGCGCTCACGCTGCCCAGCAACCGCGCCTCGCAGCGGGTCGCCGAGAAGGCGGGGTTCGAGCAGGACGGCGAGGTCCTGCACGCAGGGCTGCCGCACCTGCTGTGGCGACTCCGGTTCGTCGACTGAGCCCTGGCCCGCCGAAGGATGGGCTAAAGGATTCCCCGGGCTCAGCCGATCCTCCTCAGGATGAGCGGTTCCTCGCTGCAGATCGCATCTGGAGAGGCGTCGGCCGAGCAGGCCCTGGACTCGCTGCTGGGCGCGGTTCAGGAGCTCTCCCTCGCCCGCACTGTCGAAGACGTCCAGAAGGTCGTGCGCGTCGCCGCCCGAGATCTCGCGGCGGCCGATGGCGCCACCTTCGTGCTGCGGGACGAAGGGCGCTGCTTCTACGCCGACGAGAACGCGATCGCGCCGCTGTGGAAGGGCCAGCGCTTCCCCTTGGAGGCGTGCATCAGCGGCTGGGCGATGCTCAACCGCCAGTCGGTCGCGATCGAGGACATCTACGCGGACGCGCGGATCCCCCACGACGCCTACCGCCCGACCTTCGTCAAGAGCCTGGTCATGGTCCCGATCCGCAAGGTCGATCCGCTCGGCGCGATCGGCATCTACTGGGCCTCTCAGCACCGCGCCAGCGACCGGGAGATCGGCCTCGCGCAGGCGCTTGCCGACAGCACCGCCGTCGCGATGGAACACGTGCGGGTGCTGGGGGAGCTGAAGGAGGCGGCCGCGTTGGCCGAAACCGACGCCCTGACCGGCCTCCCCAACCGCCGGGCCTGGGACGAAGTGCTGGCGAGCGCACTCGAGTCAGGTCTGCGCCAGCTCTGCGTGGCCCTGATCGACATCGACCACTTCAAGACTTACAACGACTCCGAAGGCCATCAGGCCGGCGACGACCTGCTGCGACAGGCGGCGACCGCCTGGCGCCAGGAGCTGCGGAGCGGCGACATCATCGCCCGCTACGGCGGTGACGAGTTCGCGGTGCTGATCCCCGAATGCGACCGAAGCAAGGGGCAGGGCATCTGCGAGCGGCTCTGCAAGGCACTGCCGGAGGGACGGACGAGCTCGATCGGCATCGCCCACTGGGACGGCATCGAGGACGCCGATTCGCTGGTCGGCCGCGCCGACCGGGCGCTGTACGAGGCCAAGCAGTCCGGCCGCGGCTGCGTCGCGGTCGCCTGAGCTACCCTCCCCTCGTGGGAGAAGATCCGGCACTCGCCGCGTACGAGGCGTTCGCGCCTATCTACAACGAGTTCAACCATCTCAACGACTACGAGATGTGGCTCGGTCGGCACCTGCTGCCCGAGCTTGAAAAACACGGACTGCGCACGGGACGGGCGCTCGACGTCGCCTGCGGGACCGGCCGCGCCTTTGGGCCGCTGCTGCGGCGGGGCTGGGAGATCCGGGGCTGCGACCTCTCGCCCTCGATGCTGGAGCGGGCGCGCGAGGAGGCCGAAGGCAAGATCGAGCTCGAGGTGGCGGACATGCGCGAGCTGCCCGTCTTCGGCGAGTTCGAGCTCGTCCTCTCCCTCAACGACTCGATGAACTACCTGCTCGGCGACGACGACCTGATCCGCGCCCTCAGCGCTATGCGCGCCAACCTCGCCGACCACGGCCTCCTCCTCTTCGACCTCAACTCGAAGGCGGCCTACGTGGGCCATGGCCTCTGGGCCGGCGGCGGCAAAACCATGGAACACGAGGGCCGGACCTGGGTCTGGCGCGGCATGGGTGAAGTCGAGCCCAACGTGCACGAGTCCCGCATCGAAGGCGACGATGTCGAACCGGTCATCAACCGCGAGCGCTGGCGCCCAGAGGATGAGGTCAAGGAGGCCATGGCCGCAGCCGGCCTCGAGTGCCTCGCCGCCCTCGGCATGGACGAGGTCGACAACGAGATCGTCCTCTCAGACCCGATCGACGAAGACCGCGACTACAAGATGGTCTTCATCGGCTCGAAGGCCTAGCTCCCCGCCGCTGGCGGACCAGCCTTTTTGGCTGCTGACTTTGCTGTCTTCAGTCAGCAGAGGTGACGGGAGGACGGATTCTCTCCCACCGCTTGAGCCGTCCTAAGCAGTTCGGTCGTGGTCTCCGCCAGATGCACCTGCCGCCGGCGCGTAGAGGGGGCGGGATTCCCGGGGTGGCCCGCCCCTCCCCCCGCTAACCCGCCTTGCGGAACTGCAGGATGGGCAGGCCGTTCTCTGAGCTCAACTTCATCGCGCTCACCTCCTGTGGCTGATTGACAAGAGGCTTTATTTAATTCCATTACTCAAGAGAATTCAATTTAAAGAACCGCGTGTTCATTTCGCTTTTGGCAAACCCCGGTGTATAGCTGTGAGTACGCAGCGGTTCGGGGAAAAGCCGCCGGGAGTCCCATAACAGAATCGAAAGGGGATGGAGATGACCGAGGAGAAGCGCGACGAGGGCGCCCCAAGGAAGCGGAAACGCCAGAAGGTGCAGGCGTTCAAATTGCAGGTGCGGATCGTCCATTCCAGCCACCTGCGGGAAGTCGGCATCAGGGAGATCGCAGAACAGGAAGGGCGGAGTGCAGCCACCGTCTATCACCACTTCGGCATCCTCGAGAAGGAAGATTGGATCGAGCCTGGCGAGGTCGAGTTCGACCGCGGCGGCAGGCGCCAGCTCTACAAAGCGAAACGGCTCGCGCTGACCTCGGACACGGAGTTCGAGCAGATGACCGACAAGGAGCGCTACGAAGTGACCGAAGGGGTCCTGATGACCCTTGAAGATCTCTGCAAGGAGGCCATCCAGGAGAGGGCACTCCTCGCCCGGCCCGACAGCCAGATCGGCCAGTGGGTGCTGGGGCTCGACCGGCCGGGATGGGAGGAGCTGCAGAGCGATGCGGACCGACTGGTGGTGGAACGGATTCTGGAGATCAAAATCGAATCAGAGCTGAGGTGCCGCCGAACGGGTGAGCGGCCGATTCCGTCCCTGTTTCTGATGGCGGCCTTCCGTGCTCATGCCGGAGCAACGCTGCGGTCGGCTCGCGAGATGGAGGTGTGCCAGCACGTCTCCCAAGCCAGGCTGAGGGGATGGCTGGAGGTCTGTCAGGCAGGCCACCAGACGGGCAGGCTGGACGCCGATCCCGACAGCCACCTTAGCCACACATCGATGGCGCTCGACCGGCAGGGGTGGAGGGACGTGCGTATCGAGCTGGACCAGATGACCGCCCGAGTCCACGGGATCGCCCTGCGCTCGGAAGACCGGCTCCGCGAGAGCGGCGAGGAGGTGATCCCGACCCACTTCTCCCTTGCTCATTTCCAAGGACCGACCTCAATCACCGCCGGCTCTAAAGTAGCCCGCTGAGGATTCTCCCCATCGGCCAAGCGCCAGGATCTCGCTCAAAGCAGGAGCGAGATCCTAGGCGCGGGGAGATCAGCCTGCCTAGAACCCCAGCGCGAACTTGGCGTCCTCGGACATCATTTCCGGGGACCAGGGGGGGTCGAAGACCATCTTCGGGTGGACGGCGGTGACGCCGGGGAGGTCGCCGACGAACTCCTTCATCTGCTCGGAGACCTGGGGGCCGATCGGGCAGGCGGGGGTGGTGAGGGTGAAGGTGACGTAGACGTCGGTGTTCTCGATGTCGACGTCGTAGACGAGCCCGAGGTTTACGAAGTCGAGGCCGAGCTCGGGGTCGATGACCTCCTCGAGCGCCTCGTAGACGTCCTCCTCGGTCAGGGTTTCGTCGTGCTCGGTCGCCGCGGCGGGAGCGGTGACGTCGGCCTGCTGGTCGGCTGCTGCCTGGTTCTCTGACATGGCCCCATGGTAGCCAGGCGCCGAACTGCATCACTTTCTACGCCTGCTGGGAGTAGAAAGTGATGCAGTTCGGGCGGGCGGCTCAGTTGGGTGGGAGCGGGTCGGGGGGCGGGCCTTCGCCGGCGGGGGTGAGCTCCAGCTGGTACCAGCCGACGTCGTGCCAGGCGCCGTCCTTCCAGCCAATCTCGCGGTTGACGCCGACCTGCTCGAAGCCGAGGCCCTCGTGGAGGGCGACGCTGGCGTCGTTCGGCAGGGTGATGCCGGCGCAGGCCATGCGGAAGCCGCGCTCGCGCAGGCGGTCGAAGAGGGCGTTGTAGAGGGCGCGGCCTAGCCCTTGGCCACGGGCGGCCTCGCCGATGTAGACGGAGACACCAGCGCTCCAGCGGTAGGCGGGGCGCTCGTTGAAGGCGGTCGCGTAGGCGTAGCCGACGACCTCTCCGTCGCGCTCGGCGACCAACCAGCAGTGGGTCGCGGCGACGCGCTCGATCCGCGCCGCCATCTCCCCCGCGTCGGGCGCCCGTTCCTCGAAGGAGACCGGGCTGCCCTCGACATGCGGCGCGTAGATCGCGGCGCAGGCGGCGGCATCGCGGGCGGGGTCGGCGTCGCGGATGCTGAACATGGGCACGGCAATCTAGAGTGCGGGCCGTGAGCGCGGAGGCCAAGATCGTGCGCCGGTCGATCGGCATCGTCTTCTCCGACGGGGGCCTGCTGGCCCTCACCTCCACCCTGCCCGATTCCGGCGGCGGCATCGACGAGGAGACGGTGACGGCGGTCCTCTGCGATCCCGACGGCGCCCCCCTCACCTTCGAGGAGTCGCTGCTCTCGACCGAATACGACGAAGACGGCGTGCAGCGCCGCGCCACCCTGGAGCTTTGGCCTGACCTCAACGAGATGCGGCCCCTACGTGGCGCCGGCTCGCTGATTAGCTCGGTCTGCGTCCGCCGCCGGGGGGTCGACTCCCAGATCGCCTTCTTCCGCTGGTCGGTCGAAGGCCGCGAGGGGCTCGGCACCTATGAGGTCTCCCACGTTGCCGATGACTGAGCCCGGCTCGAATGGGATCAGGGCCGTGGTCTCCGACTTCGGCGGCGTCCTGACGACGCCGCTGCTCGCCGCGTTCGCCGCATTCCAGGAGGACAGCGGGATCTCCCCCGAAGCGCTGGGAAAGGCGATGAGGGTTGGGCTCGAGCAAGGGGAGGATCTGCCGCTCTTCCGGCTCGAGCGCGGTGAGATCAGCGAGGCCGAGTTCATCGAGCGGCTCGAGGACGGGCTTGAAGCCATCCTCGACCACCGCCCGCGTCTGAACCACTTCCGTCGGCAGTTCTGGGGGGCCCTGGAACCGAACGCGGAGATGATCGAGCTGATGCGCGAGCTCAAGGCGAGCGGCTTGACGATGGCGCTGCTGACCAACAACGTCCGCGAGTGGGAGCCGCTCTGGCGCTCGATGCTCCCTGTCGACGAGATCTTCGAGGACGTCGTCGACTCCGCCTTCGTCGGCTGCCGCAAGCCGGAAGCGCGGATCTACGAGTTGACCCTGGAGCGGATCGGGATATCGGCCGAGGCCTGCCTCTTCGTCGACGACCTCCACCCCAACTGCGAGGGCGCCGAAGCGGCGGGCATGCGCGCGGTGCACTTCCGCGACAACGAGCAGGCGATCGGCGAGATCCGCGCCGCGCTCGACCTGGCGCGGTCGTAGTTCCTCCCGCCCAGCGGTGCGAACTACGACCGCTCGCGGGCCGGCACGCCGGCCCCGTCGCCGTTGCCGGCCCCGAGCGGCGCTTCGCGCCAGCGCCGCGCGAACGGCAGCCGCCAGCTGCGGGGGGCGATCAGGGCGCCGATCTCCGTGGGACCCCATGACCCCTGCGGGTACGGTTTCACCGGGGGCGGGTCCTGCAGCAGCGGTTCGGAGAGCTCCCACAGCCGCTCGATCCCGGTGGCGGTCGTAAACAGGGTGCGGTCGCCGATCATCGCGTCGCGGATCAGCCGCTCGTAGGCCTCGACGGCCTCGCCGCGGTAGCCGGTTTCGTCGAGCGAGAACTGCATGCTCGCCTTGTCGAGCACCATCCCCATTCCCGGGCGCTTGCCGTAGAAGGAGAGCGAGACGCGGGAGGACTCGTCGAGGTCGAAGGTGAGGTGGTCGGGGCCGTAGCGGCCGACCCGCGAGTGCTCGGGGAACATCGCGTGCGGCGGCTCACGGAAGGCGATCGAGATGATCCGCGCGCTTTCGCCCATCCGCTTGCCGGTGCGCAGGTAGAAGGGGACGCCGCTCCAGCGCCAATTGTCGACTTCGCAGCGCAGGGCGACGAAGGTCTCGGTGCTCGAGTCGGGATCGACCCCCTCTTCGGAGCGGTAGCCCTCGTACTGGCCGCGCACCACCTGGCCCGGGTCGAGAGGCTGCAGGCTGCGGAAGACCTTGTTCTTCTCGTCGGTGATCGGCTCCGGCGCCAGCGCGGTCGGCGGCTCCATTGCGACGAAGGCGAGGATCTGCATGAGGTGGGTGACGACCATGTCGCGGAAGGCGCCCGTCTTCTCGTAGAAGGCGGCACGGGAGCCGACCCCGAGCGTCTCCGGCACGTCGATCTGGACGTGGTCGATGTGGCTGCGGTTCCAGATCGGCTCGAAGAGGCCGTTAGCGAAGCGCAGAGCGAGGATGTTCTGCGCCGCCTCTTTGCCGAGGAAGTGGTCGATGCGGAAGACCTGTTCCTCGTCGAGGACCTCGTGGACCATCCGGTTGAGCTCGCGGGCGCTCGCCAGGTCGGTCCCGAACGGCTTCTCCATGATCACCCGCGAGCGGTGCGAGAGCCCGCAGGTCTTCAGCATCTGGATCACGTCGGGCGCTGCGGCCGGCGGCACGCTGAGGTAGTGGAGAAGCTGCATCTCCTCGCCGAGCTCGCCCCGCGCCGCGTCGACCCGCTCCGCCAGCGCCTCCGGCGCCCGCGAGTGCGGCACGTAGGAGAGCTTGCCGGAGAACTCGTGCCATTCCTCGCCGCCGAAGGCGCTGCGGGCGAACTCACGGCACGCCTTTTCCGCGATCCCCCGGAACTCCGCGTCGCTGATCTCCTCCATCGAAGTCCCGATGATCCGGAACTCCGGCATCAGCCCCGCCTGGAACAGCCGCAGCAACCCCGGCAGCAGCTTCCGCCGCGCCAGGTCGCCGGTGGCACCGAAGATCACTATCGCCTGCGGGGGAACGTCCAAGGAACGAGCTTAGCCAGCCCAGAGGAGGAGATTGTGAGGTGGCCGGCTCCCAGAACGCAACTTATTGTCTTCCTATCTATTCTGGAGCTACGGAGAGCAGAGGCCGCGAGGCGCGGCGAACGCCTGATAAGCGTGAGGTCGGTCTAATCAACCGGCAGGGGTTCGAATCCCCCGCTCTCCGCCACATATTGACCCGCCGAGCGGAAGTCGGTTGAAACGCGCGCCCCCGCTGATACGATCAAGGGGCTTATCAGGCGTTTGTGGGCTGATTACCCACCTAGCAACTAGACCCGCACAGGCGGGTCTTTTTGTTGTCTTGAACCTGAAGCTGGTCCCAACGGGAACTGCTGCTAGTTGTCGCTGCCGGCGCGGTCCCAGACGTAGAGCTCGAGCGCCTCGGTGGCGAGCTGCATCAGTCGGGGTGGGGCGAGGAGGTTGAGGACTAGCTCGAGGGCGTCGTCTTCGGTGACGCCGGAGTCGACGGCCTCCTCGCCGCGGAAGCCGGCGGCGAGCTTGAGGGCCTCGCGGCGGTTTTCGCCGAGGGAGTTGAAGGCGCCCATCAGGAAATCACGGTTGGGGACCGGCTGGCCGACCTCAAGGGAGCCGTGCCAGGCGGCGAGCATCGAGAGGTCGTGCTCGTCGAGCTCGGAGATCGCCTTCGCGTAATGGACTTCGAGCTCGTGGTCCGGAATCTCGTCCACCCACGCACGGACCGCCTCCCCGAGGAGCTGGCGACGGGCCTCTCGACCGACGGAGTCGGCGATGGCGCGGATGGCGTCGGCTGGGTCTACGAAGCAGAGAGTCATTGGCTGCAAGGAAAGGTAGAGGCGTCCGACGACGTCAAAAGATGCCCGCTAACCCCCCAGTTTGCGGGGTCGTGGGAGGAGGGTCGGGGAGGACGCCGGAGCCGTCCCTAGGCTCGGCCCGGTGCCCTTAAAACTGATCCACGGCCCCCCCAACTCGGGTCGGCGCGGCGAGGTACTGCGCCGGTTCCGCGAGGTTCTCGACAAGGACCCGTTGATCGTCGTTCCGACCGAAGACGACGTCTTCGATTTCGAGCGAGAGCTCTCCGGGGGAGCGGCCTTTCTCGGCGGCGCGGTCATCACCATGCGCGGCCTGGAAATGACGGTGCTGACGGCCGCGGGCGCCCCGCCGGGCGCGCGGCTCTCCCCCGCCCAGCGCCTGCGCGCGATTACGGTTGCCGTCGAGCGCCGGCGCGAGCGCCTCGGCCCGCTGCGGCGCTCAGCCGGCCGCCCGCGCTTCGCCCGCGCCCTCGAGCGGCTTTTCGACGAACTGCAGGCGGCAGGGGTCGAGCCGGAAGCGGTCGAGGCGAGCGCGGCAACGCTGGAAGGGTCCGCCTACCTCAGCGACATCGCCGCGCTCTTCGGCGGCTACGAGGAGGTGCGGCGGCGGACCGGCCGCCTCGACGCCCACGGGATCGCGCGGGAGGCGATCGCGCAGCTACGCCGCGACGACTCCTTCTGGGGCGAGCGGCCGGTCTTTCTCTACGGGTTCGACGACCTGACCGAGAACCAGTTCGAGCTGATCGCGGCCCTCGCCGGCCTAACCGAGGTGACGGTCTCCCTCCCTTATGAGGAGGGAAGCGCAGCGCTGGCCGCGCGGGCCAGCTGCTGGAGCGGCTGCGGGAGCGGATCGGCGCGCCGGAGGAGCTCGTGACCGAGGCCAACCCGCTCAACACGGAGAGCCTCCTACTCTTCCACCTGGCGCGGACTTTCGGCTCGCCGCGGCCCAAGCGCGTCGAGCACGACGGCAGCCTGACGCTCCTGCGCTCGGCCGGAACCCGGGCCGAGGCAGAGGCGATCGCCGCCCACGTCTCCCGCCTGGTCCGCGACGGCGCCGAGCCCGCCGAGACCGCGATCGCCCTCCGCGACCCATCCCGTCGCGGCCCCGAGGTTCGCGACGCGCTCGAGCGCAACGGGATCGCGGCGGCGCTCGAGGCCGAGGTGCCGGTGGCGGGGACGAGCGTCGGCGGGGCGCTGGTCGCACTGCTCGAGGCGGAGTTCGGCAGCGCCCGCGCCTCCGACTTCCTCCGCTACCTTCGCGGCCCCTCGGGGTTCTCGCCGGGGCGCGTCGACTGGTTCGAGCGGCGGCTGCGGCGCGGCCGGGTGCGGGACGCGGAGACGGCGCTACTGCTCTGGCAAGGCGAGGACGGGGAGCCGCCGCGGGACCTCCTGCGTCTGCGCGAGGCGGCCGGCCGATCACCCGCGGAGCTGGCGGCCGAGGTCGGCGCTCTGGCGGCGCGGATGGCTTCGCGACCGCTACGGGACGCCGGCGACGGGCCGCGCCTGCCGCAGGGAGAAGGGCTGGAGCTGCGGGCCGCCTTCGAGATCGCCTCCGCCCTGGCGGAGCTCGGCGGGCTGGGAGCGCTGGCGCCGCAGCCACACGAGCTGGCGCCGCTGATCGCCGAGCTCGACTTCCGGGTCTGGTCGGGGCCGGTCGAGGGCCGGGTGCGGATCGCCGATCCTTACCGTCTCCGCGCCGCGCGCTTCGACCACGTCATCGTCGGCTCCCTGCAGGACGGCGAGTTCCCCCGCCGCGACCGCGGGGCCGATCCCTTCCTCTCAGACGCGCAACGGCAGACGCTCGGGCTCGACCCGCGCCGCGATACCGAGGCCGAGGAGCGATACCTCTTCCACGCCTGCCTGGCGCTGCCCCGCGAGACCCTCGTCCTCTCCTACCGCGACAGCGATGAGGACGGCGCCGCGACCGCGCGCTCGCCGCTGATCGACGACGTGCGGGCGCTCCTCTCCCCCGCCCCCGACGGCACCGGCCCCGACCCGCTGGAGGAGGAGATCACGGTCAGCCGGGACCTGGCGCAGGTGGTCGCGCCGCTGGCCGAGGCGCCGTCGGCGGACGAGCTGGCCCGCGCCCTGGCCGCCCACGGGCCGACGGCCGAGGCGCCGTCGCTGCTGGCGCAGGTTGGGGTCGAAGCCGATCTGGCGGCGGCGATCGTCGCCCGCGTCGGCGAGGCCCTACGCGCCGAGTCGGCCTCCCGCGCCCCCGGGCCGCTGACCAATCCCGCCGCCCTGGAAGCCCTGGAGGGCGTCCCCGCCTACGGCGGCACCACCCTGGAGGAGTTCGACGTCTGCTCCTACCGCTGGTTCGCCGGCCACGAGCTCGACCCCCAGCTCCTCGACCCCGTCCCCGACCCGCTCGTCCAGGGCGGGCTGATGCACGAGGCGCTCGACCGCCTCTACCGTGAGCGCCCCGGCGGAGACCCCCTCCCCCGCCCCGATTCGCTCGCCGCCTGGACCGCTCGCGGCCGCGAGCTGGTGACGGAGGTCGTCGCCGAGCGGGAGCTCGGCTCGCACCCGGCCGAGCGGGCGATGGCGCGGCGGGTCGAGCGCCTGCTGGACCGCTTCCTCGCCGAGGAGGCCGAGCGCGAGACGGGCGGCTTCGAGCCCTGGCTGCTGGAGGCGCGCTTCGGCGGGCACCCGGACGCCGAGCGGCCGGCGCTGGACCTCGGCGGCTGGGGCCTGCACGGCGCCGTCGACCGGGTCGACCGCGGGTCCGACGGCCGCGCCGTCGTCATCGACTACAAGCTCGCCGGCCAGGTGACGCCGCGGGAGAAGTTCGAGGAGCGGGCGAAGCTGCAGCTGCCGCTGTACCTGCTGGCCGTCGCCGAGCACTGGGGGGCGGAGCCGGCCGGAGCGCTCTACCACCCGCTGCGGGGGACCTCTTCGCGGCGCCCGCGCGGGGTCGTCTCCGCCGCTGTGATGGGGGGCCTCTCGGGCTACGGGCTCTACCCGAACGACGTGGTCGAGCCCGAGGAGCTGGAGGAGCTGCTGGACGATTCGCGGCGGCGTGCCGGGAAGATCGTCGCCCGCATCCGCGGCGGCGACATCCGCCGCGATCCCGGCCCCCGGCCCGGCCTGCGGGGGCACGACACCTGCCCCACCTACTGCACCTTCGCCCCGATCTGCCGCCGCGACCGCGCGCCGCAGTACATGGACCCGGAGGAAGACGAGCGGTGAGCGTCGAGCAGAACCTCGAGCGTGGCGTCGCCCGACCACGCGAGGCCACCCCTGAGCAGGCCGCCGCGATCGCCGTCCGCGGCAAGGACGTGCTGCTCGAAGCCGGCGCCGGGACCGGCAAGACCGGGGTGATGGTCGACCGCTACTGCCGCCTCGTCTGCGACAGCGGCCTCTCCCCCGACGCGGTCCTCGCCTTCACCTTCACCGAGAAGGCGGCGGCGGAGCTGCGGCAGCGGATCCGCGCCGAGCTGGCGCGGCGGGCGGAGCGCGGCTCCGAGCGCGCCGCGGCGGTCCTGGCCGGGATCGGTGGCGCCTGGATCACCACCATCCACGGCTTCTGCAACCGGGTGCTGGCGGCCCACCCGGTCGCCGCCGGGGTCGATCCCGGCTTCCGCGTCCTCGACGCGCCGGAGGCGGCGCGCGCGGCGCGGGAGGCGTTCGACGACGCGCTGGTCGAGTTCCTCGCCGGCGGCGACCGGGCGCGGGAGGAGACCGTCGCCGCCTACGACGTCGAAGGGTTGCGGGCGATGATCGTCATGGTCCACGACGAGCTGCGCAGCCGCGGCGTCGCCGATCCCCGGCTGCCGGAGCCGCCCGCGGCGGACCCGGAGGCGGCGCTCGCCGAGGTCGTCAGCGCCGCCGAGGAGTGCCTGGCGGAGCTGAAGGAGGGCGATGCGAAACGGGAGCTGCCGGAGCGGGCGCTGGCCCGGCTGGCGGCACCGGGGCCGCCGCCCGATCTCGACGAGCTGCGGGCGCTCGCCACGACCAGCAAGGCGAAAGCGCTCGCGGCCTACAGGGAGGCAATCGAGGCCGTAGTCGCCCGCACCGCGGAGGCCGGTGAGGGCGGCGTCGCCTACCACCACGTGGCCGAGCTGCTGCGGCTCTTCTCGGCCCGCTTCGAGGCGGCGAAGGAACGCCGCGCCGGGATCGACTTCGAGGACCTGCAGATCCTCGCCGCGCGGCTGCTCGAGCGGGCCGAGATCGGCGAGCACTACCGCTCCCGCTTCCGCCAGATCCTCGTCGACGAGTTCCAGGACACCAACCGCCTGCAGCTGCGCCTGGTCAAGGCCCTGCGCGGACCGCGGACCGAGCTGGTCGTGGTCGGCGACGAGCTGCAGTCGATCTACGGGTTCCGCCACGCCGACCTCGACGTCTTCCGCGCCCGGCGCGAGGAGCTCGATCGCCGCGCCGACGCCGAGCTGATGCGCCTCAGCGGCAACTTCCGCTCGCGGCCGGAGGTAGTCGGGGCGGTCAACCTCTTCGGCGAGGCGCTGCTGGGGGCGGCTTACAACCCGCTGCGGGTGGGGACGTCGCCGCCCGAGGAGCCGGCGCGCGGCGAGGGGCCACCGGTGGAGCTGCTGCTGACCGCCCGCGACGGCTGGGACGAGGAGGAGATCGAGCTGGAGCCGGCGATCGACGGGGCGACGCCGGTCAACTGCCTCGCCGAGGCCCGCTTCGTCGCCGAGCGGCTGCGCGAGCTGGCCGACGAAGGCGTGCCGCGGGGCGAGATGGTGGTGCTGCTGCGCGCCTTCACCCATCTCGACGCCTACGAGGATTCCCTGGAACGCGCCGGCCTGCGCCCCTACGTCGTCGGCGGCCGCGGCTACTGGTCCCAGCAGCAGGTCGCCGACGTCTGCGCGCTGCTGGCCGTGATCGCCAACCCGCTCGACGACCACGCCCTGTTCGGCGCCCTCGCCTCCCCCGCCTGCGCGGTCGCGCCGGACACGCTCTGGCTGCTGCGGATGGCGGCAGGCAAGAGGCGCCACGTCTGGCCGGCGGTCGAGGCGGCCGCCGGCGGCGAGGCGGAGCTCGTTGCGCCCGAGCGCCTGGAGGGGATCCCGGAAGCCGAGCGCGAGCTGCTGCGGACCTTCGTGAGCCGGATCGGCTCGCTGCGCGAGCGGGCGCCGCGGCTCTCGCTGGCGGCGCTGATCGAGGCGGCGGTGACCGAGACCGGCTACGACCTCGCGGTGCTGAGCCGGCCGGCCGGCGAGGCGCGCTTCGCCAACGTCCGCAAGATGGGGAGGCTGGCGGCGGAGTTCGAGTCGCGGGAGGGGCGCGACCTGCGCGGTTTCCTCGACTTCCTCGCGGCACGGGCCGAGAGCGATGCCGAGGCGCAGGCCGCCACCGCCGCCGAGGGCCACGACGGGGTCCGGATCATGACCGTCCACAACGCCAAGGGTTTGGAGTTCGGCGTGGTCGCCGTCCCCGACCTCTCACGCCGTCTGCTGAATGGCGCTCGCTCGCCCCTGCTGGCGCTCGGGCGCGAGGAGCCGCCCCGCGTCGGCCTGCGCCTGGTCCGCCTCGGCAGCCCGAAGATCGACCTCTTCGAATACGGCGCGCTCTGCGAGGAGTCCCAGGAGCGCGAAGCAGAAGAGGAGCTGCGGCTCTTCCACGTTGCGGCCACCCGGGCGCGAGAGCGGCTGATCCTCAGCGGCGTCGTCAACCCGCAGCCGGGGCGGGAGACGAAAGGGAAACCGGTGGTGGAGCGGCTCGTCGAGGCGTTCGGGGTGCCCCGTGACGAGGACTCGACCGTGCCGGTGGCGCCCCCGTCCCCGCGTCCGGGACTGGACGCAGAGATGGCGCCTTCGGAGATTGCCGTGCGGGTAAACCTCCCCTCCCCGGAACGAGCGGCGGAGCTGCGCGAGCTGCGCCGCCGGGGCGCCGCCGCCCGCGAGCTCGGCGAGGGCCCGCCGCCCCTGGTCGAGCGCCGGCCCCCGATCGTCCCCAGCCGCCCCCTCTCCTACACCGCGATCTCGGCCTACGAGGAGTGCGCCTACCGCTTCTACATGGAGCGCGTCCTCGGCCTCCGCGCACCCTCCGAACTGCATCAAATTTCCGGCCCAGCAGGTAGGGAATTTGATGCAGTTCGGGATCAGGAGGCCGAGGCGGCGGCGCCCTCGGCACGGGAGGAGCGGACGGCGCGGGGGGCGGCGGTACATGCGCTGCTGGAGTGGAGCCAGGCGCATGGCTGGGCCGAGCCCTCGCCCGCGCTCGCCGCGCGGCATGCGATCGCCAACGGGCTTGGCGACGAGGTGGCTGCAGAGCTGCTGGAGCCGGTCCGGCAGTGGATAGATTCGCCCCTACGGGAGCGGATCGGGGCGGAAGCAACCCGGACCCGGGCCGAGGTGCCGCTGCTGCTCGGCGTCGGCGGCACCGTCCTCCGCGGTTCGATCGACCTCCTGGTCGAGCGCGAGGGGGCGCCGCCGCTCGTCGTCGATTACAAGACCGACCGGCTCGCCGGCGCCGACCCGAGCGAGCGCGCCGCCCACTACGGCGTCCAGCGCTCGATCTACGCGCTCGCGGCAGCGGAGGCCCTAGGAGCCGACGAGGTCGAGGTCGCCTACGTCTTCCTCGAGCGACCAGACGAGCCAGCCGTCTCGCTCCTTGGCCCCGAGAAGATGGCCGCCGCCCGCTCCTCCCTCGAGCAGACGATCGCCCGCATCAGCAGAGGCGACTTCCCGGTCGCGGCCCCGGAGGAACGCGACTGGTCCCTCTGCCGCGGCTGCCCGGCGCTAAGGGGTCTCTGCGCCGGACCCCGAAGGGTTGAGTCGGACGGCGAGGTCGTCGAGGTTTAGCTCCTTCAGCCCCTCGCCGACCTCGTCCAGCTCCGCCGCGCAGTACTTGACGAGCTCGCGGCCCTCCTTGCAGAGGTCGAGCGTCTCGCGCAGACCCGACTGGCCGGAGTCGAGCCGGTCGATGATCTCCTCCAGCCGCTCGACGGCGGCCTCGTAGGAATCAGGCTGGGTCTGCGTCATCAGGTCTCGCTCGGACTCGTCCATCGGCAAAGCGAAGGCTAATGCGCTCCGCGGCGCTCACCTCGGCGGCGGTGGTCAAGGGCTCGCCGTCGTCGTCCTCCACCAGCGCGTAGCCGCGCTCCAGCGTCCGCTCTGGTTCATGCGCCCGCAGCGTGATCTCGGCCCGGCGCAGGGCGGCATGACGTTTGTCCATGTCGGCGCCCATCGCCCGGCGCCGCGCCCGCTCCAGGACCACCGTCCCGATCCGCTCCTGGCGGGCGGTCCGATCGGCGAGGCCACGTTCGGAGGCGGCGCGGATCTCGCGGATCTTCTGGTTGAGGTTGCTGCGCTGGCGCTGCAGCGCTCGCGCCGGCCCCCGCGCCAGCGCCCCGAGGTGCCGCGAGCGCGTCCCGATCGCCCCCTCCCCCGCCCGCCGCAGCGCGACCGCGCAGCGTTCGAGGCTCTCCCGCGCCGCCAGGCAGTCGAGCGGCACCGCCGCCTCGGCCGCGTGCGTGGGAGTCGAGCAGGCAACGGCGGCGACGTCGTCGATCAGGGTCGAGTCGCGCTCGTGGCCGACGGCGCTGATCACCGGCACCCGCAGCAGGGCCACGGTCCGGCACAACGTCTCGTCGCAGAAGGCCCAGAGGTCGGCGAGGCTGCCGCCGCCCCGCGTCACCACGATCGCCTCGACCTCCGGCCGCGCCGCCAGGTCCTGCAGCGCCCGCCCGATCGCCGGCGCCGCGTGACGGTCCTGCACCGGCGCGAAGCCCCAGACGACCGAGCCGCCCCAGCCGCGCCGCTCCAGCCCAGCGCAGAGGTCGCGCCGGGCGGCGCCGCTCTCGGCCGTGACAACGCCGATCGCCTTCGGCAGCCGCGGCCGGTGCAGCTGCTTCTGCAGCTCGAACAAGCCCTCGGCGCGCAGCTGTTTGCGCAGCGCCTCCAGGCGCGCGATCAGGTCCCCCTCCCCCGCCAGCCGCAGCTGCGTGGCGCGGAAGCAGAAGCTCGGTGAAGCGGCGCCGCCGCCGGGGTAGTAGTCGGGCCCGCCGGAGATCACGACTTCGGCCCCGTCGCGCAGGCTGCCCTCGCTCAGGCCCGCCTTCTCGAGGTCGTTGAGCCAGATCGCGCAGGGGATCGCCCCCTCGCTGTCGCGCAGCTCAAAGTAGGCCTGGACCTTGCTGCGGCCGACCCCCGTCACCTCGCCGATCAGCTGCACCCGCGCCCGCTTGCGCATCTCCTCCTGGAGCTTGCGCGCGTAGCGACCGACGGCAAAGGGGCCGGGAAGGCCCGTTACCCGGTTTTTTTCCAGCGCCTCGCCCAACTCTTCAGCTCGCTCAGGACGGGGTCGAGCTCCTGACCCGCCCTGGTCAGGGAGTAGACCACCCGCACCGGCGTCCCCGCTTCGACCTCGCGCTCGACCAGCCCCTCTTCCTCCAGCTCGCGCAGCCGTTGCGAGAGCAGCCGGTCGGAGAGGCCCGGCACCGCCTTGCCGAGCTCCGCATAACGCATCGGCCGCTCCGTCAAAGCGCAGACGATCGCCCCGGTCCAGCGCTTCCCGATCAGCTCGATCGCATGGTGAAAGTGCGGGCAGACCGCTCCCGGCGCCTCCTCCTGAACTTGGGTCGAGCTGACCGACTCCATGCTCACGAGCTTACTGAACGTAAGTGCTGGACTGGCGGGATCAAGCGGTGCAAGGCCCGGTGCTAACCGATTCGTGCGTCTGCCCCAGCGCCGCCCGCACCTGCTCGGCGGGGATCGCGAAGCCGCCGCGCGGCCCGCTGGTCGTCGCGGCGAACACCGTCCCGACAACCCGCCCCCGCGAGTCGATCAGCGGCCCGCCGGAGTTGCCGCTGCGGACCGCGCCGCTCAGCGCCGTGATCGTCCGTTCGACCGGCCCGTTGCCGTAGGAGTCCTCGCTGATCGTCACCCGGGTCTCACCGATCCGCGCCGGCTCCAGCACATAGGGACCGTTTTCGGGATAGCCGAGGACGGCGCCGTCCTCCCCCTCTCGGCGCTCGGAGCTGACCGGGAGCGGCGGCAGCGCCGAGCCCACCCGCAGGAGGGCGAGGTCCTGGCGGGGTTCGTAGTAGATCGGGGTCGCGTCGAGCTCGGCCCCGTCCTGGGTGGTGACGGTGGTGTCGTCGGCGCCGGCGAGGACGTGGGCGTTGGTGACGACGATTTCCGGCGCGACCGCCCAACCCGATCCCTCGATCCCCAGCCCGCAGGCGGTGCTGAGGACCCGCACCACGGAGTCGCCCGCCCGCAGCACGTCGGGGTCGGAGGCGATCGCCGAGCCCGGCCTGGCGACCGGGGCGGCGGGCCCGAGCACGGTGGGGGCCGGGTCGACCCGGTCGAGGGCATGCAGCAGCGGCCCGGTCGGCGGCAGCACGTCGTTGAGGCTGCGCAGGATCAGCGACTGCTGGATGTCGGCGCGGAGCCGCACGGTCGAGGGCGCGTGCAGGAGGACCGCGCCGAAGACCCAGGCGAGGCCGAGGGCCACCGAGGCGATCAGCGCCGCCCCGCCGGCGCCGTCGGCGGCGTGCAGGAACGGCCGCCGCACGACCCGTTCCCGCAGCCCTAGGGCGAAGCTCTCGACCGTGACCGCCGTCAGCGCCCCGGCCAGCAGCGCCCCCAGCGCTCCGCAGAGCGGCGCGTAGGGCGAGTCGGCGCCGCGGGTCAGCAGCAGCGGCCCGATTCGGCTGCCGAGGAAGGCGCCCGCCGCGAACCCGGCGAGGGTGAGAGCGCCGACGATCAGGCCCTGTCGGTAGCCCCAGAGGGCCAGGGCGAAGGTGAAGGCCAGGATCGCCCAGTCCAACACGGTCACACGTGAATAGAAGCATGCCGGGAGAGCACCCTTTACCTTTCGTCGGTGCAGCGAATCCCTACCGAGGCGGAGCGGCGGCGCCGCCTGCTGACCCGAACCCTGCCGCTGGTGGCGGTGGCGCTGCTCGCCTTCATCCTCGGCATCTCCAAGGGGGCGTCGGGCTCGCCCGAGCGGGAAGCGGCCGACCGCTTCGCCCAGGCTTGGGCGGGGAAGAACTTCAAAGCGATGTACGCGGAGGTGAACGAAGCCTCCCGGGCGCGGGTCGACCGTGAGGAATTCGAAGCCGCCTACCGCGACGCGCAGGAGACGGCGACCCTGAGGGCGCTGGAGCCGGGATCGGCGGGAGACGGCGAGTCGACCGATGCGGGGACGGTGGTGCCGGTCGAGATCTCGATCCAGACGGTCGCCTTCGGCACGGTCGAAGAGGAGCTGCGGATCCCCTATGCCGACAGCGGCATTGAATGGGACGAGAGCCTCGTCTTCCCCGGCCTCGGGGAGGGCGATGAGCTGGCCGCCGACGTCGAGCTCGCCGAGCGGGCGCCGATCCTCGCCCGCGACGGGACGGCGCTGGCCGAGGGCCCGGCCGCAGAACGCGAACACCCGCTCGGCAGCGCCGCGATCGACGTCACCGGCGAAGTCGGCGAAGCCCCCGAAGAAGACTGGCCGGAGCTGGCTCGCCGCGGCTTCCCGCCGGAAACCCCGGTCGGGATCAGCGGCCTCGAGCTTGCCTTCAACGCCCGCCTCGCCGGCAAGCCCGGCGGCAAGCTCCTTGCCGTGGCGGCAGACGGCTCCGAGGTACGCACCCTGGCCGAGGCGAAACCACAGCGAGGCGCGCCGGTGAAGACGACGATCGACCCGGACCTGCAAGAGGCGGCGGTCGCGGCGCTGGCCGGCCGCGCCGGCGGGGTGGCGGTGCTGGACGCCCGCCGGGGCGACGTCCGCGCCCTCGCCGGCCAGGCCTTCTCCGCCCCCCAACCCCCCGGCTCGACCTTCAAGATCGTCACCACCACCGCGGCGCTCGAGGCCGGCGAGGTCAGCCTCGACGACGAATTCGAAATCACCAGCGGCATCAACGTCGGCGGCCGCTTCCTCAACAACGCCAACGGCGAGTACTGCGGCGGCACCTTCCGCGAAGCCTTCGCCGAGTCCTGCAACGCGGTCTTCGCCCCGCTCGGGCCGGCGGTCGGCAACGACAAGCTGGTCGAAGTAGCGGAGAAGTTCGGCTTCAACGCGCCGCCGACGCTCTACGCGCCGCAGGTCGTCCGCGAAGTCGACCCCGAAGAACCGGCGATCCCGACCGAGATCGGCGAAGAAATCGACCTCGGCGTCTCCGCGATCGGCCAGGGAGAAGTCCTGGCGACGCCGTTGGAGATGGCGAGCGTGGCGCAGACCGTCGGCAACGACGGCGTCCGCATGCCGACCTCGATCGTCGCCAACCAGAAGCTGCGGCCGGACGCCGAGCCGGTGGAGGTGATGTCGCCGAAGATCGCCGACGAGCTGACCGAATTGATGATCGGGGTCGTCACCGAAGGGACCGGGACCGCCGGCGCGATCTCCGAGGCGCAGGTCGCCGGCAAGACCGGGACCGCCGAGCTCGGGCCGAAGCCGGGCGAAGAGGAATCGGACAACCCGGTCCAGATCAAGGACGCCTGGTTCGCCGCCTTCGCGCCGGCGAAGAAGGCCCGGCTCGCGGTCGGGGTGATGCTGATCGAAGCCGAAGCGTCGGGGGGCGAAGTCGCCGCGCCGATCGCCTCGGAAGTGCTCTCGGCCGGGCTCTAGAGGGGCGGGACCTAGAGGTCCAGGACGACCTCGCCCTTTTCACCCTCATCGTTTTCGATGTGGAGGGTGAGCGGGCGGTTCTCCGAGGCTTCTTCCGGCAGCAGGAAGATCGCCACCGAGCCCTCGATCGGGCCCAGCTGCGCGGCCGAGTCGAGGACCGGGATCTGTTCTTCAGCCTCGACCTCGGTTTCCAAGGGGAGCGCGAAGATGCTCTCGCTCGGCAGGACCTCGTACTCCTCGTGCTCGGTGTCGGTGATCGTCAGCGTCGAGGGGAGCGTCTGCGGACGGTCGCTCTCGTTCTGGATCTCGAAGAAGACGCCGAAGTAGCTCTCGCCTTTGGGCGTTTCTTTCTGGCCGACCAGGTAGGCCTCGTCCTGGGTGTCGTTCGGGTTCAGGTAGCGCGAGAAGGTGACGTTGTACTTCAGCTCCCCGAGCTTCAGCGACTGACCCTCCTCGACGTGCTTGGAGTCGCTCTCGTAGCCACAAGCGGAGGCGCCGACGGCCAGCGCGAGGAGCGCCAGGAGGGCGAAGAGCGACAGCAGCGTGCGGCGGGTGGGGTGCATCGCGGCGGGGAGTCTATATATAGGGCCGCCTGACGGCGCCGGACCGAGCGAGGCAAGGAACTCGCGCTGCGCGCTCGCACCCCGCCTTCGGCGGGGGTCGGCTCGAATAGCAGCGCTATTTGGCCGACTGAGGACGCCGCATCGCGAAGTGTCCGCCGCCGTCAGGGAATGCCGGTCGCGTGGCGGTTGCCGCCGGCGACGGCGACCCGCTCAACGACGGGCTTGTCGGCCTCGAGGCCGTCGCGCAGGCGGCGCAGCGCCTTGTTCCAGCCGCGGCCGGCCCAGACCGAGCCGGCGCTGAGGATCTCGAGCGCACGGTCCACCGCCGCGGGTTCGGTCCAGTGGGAGACGCGGACGCAGGTCAGCGAGCCGGGCGACTCCGTCAGCTCCCAGACGGTGCGGGTGCGGATCCGGTTGCCGCGCCCGCCGGCGCCCTCCTCGACAATCCGGAACGGCGGCTCGGCGGAGACGATCGCCGAGTCCATCCAGACGCTGCGGAGCGGTCCCTGGACGCGGAACCTGGCGCCGGCCCCGACCCCAGAGGGATCGATCCGGGTGAGGTGGAAGTCGGTGAGGAAGTGGTCGGTGAACGCAGGCCGGCGGGAGAGGTCGACGAGCGCCGCGAAGACCTGCTCGCGGGGGGCGTCGATTTCGATTTCAGCGCTGACGGGGCCCATCCAGGGCGGGGAGTCTAGATGCAGCGCGCGGCGCAGCCGTGGCGAACCGCGGAGTTTTACTGGAGAACATTCAAGTGACAGCGGACGAATGTCGGACTAGTATCGAAAGTGACCAGGAGGAGGAACGACCCCAATGTTCGACACCGTCGGCACCAGCCCGGCCGGCGAGGCTTATGCCAGTGGCGTTCTGCCCGGAGAGGGGACGTACTTCTGCGTAGTCTGCGGGTGGCAGGTGTCCCTGCGCGAGACCGACAGGATGCCGGAGTGCTCCCACTGCGGCGGCACCCGCTTCCGCCGGGACTCGATATTCTCCTCGCTCCAGGAGCACGGCTCCCCAACCCTCGAATTCGCCCTCGAGGGCGGGCGGGAAGCGCCGGGCTGGCTGGAGGAAGCCGAGGAGAAGCTGGCCGGGGCCGGCTACCACCTGGTGATGCGCGAGGAGGAAGAGATCAGGATCTTTCGCTTGGCAGTCGGCTGGACCAAGGTCGGCCGCTGCCACCGGGCCGGGATCAACCTCGACGATCCCAGCGTCTCCCGCCGCCACGCGATGATCGCCACCGACCCCGGCCGGCCGCCCCGTGTCCTCGACGACCGCAGCCTCAACGGCATCTTCGTCAACGGCCGCCGGACGGACTGGGCGGAGCTGCGCCCGGGCGACGAGATGGCGATCGGCCGCTACAAGCTGTACCTGCTGCACGTCTGAGCCGCAGCCCAGATTCACGAGTCCGTGAAAACAGGCGTATAGCGCCCCTTTTCACAGACTCGCGGTTCCGGCCACCCCCGCTCGTACAGTTCGAGCCGGTGAACGAGCCCCGGAACCCGGACGATCCCGCGCGCCCGCCAGGCGATGAGTCGATCTCAGCCTCGGCCGAGCGCGCTCGTGCCCAGCTCCACGAGGAGATTGAGCGCGTCCGCCGCGGCGTCGAGCAGATGCTCGACGAGCAGAACGCCCCCCTCAACTCCGACCTCCGCCGCGAGCTCGACACGATGCAGGAGGACCTCCGCCGCTACGTCAAAACCCGCATCCGCAAATCCCAAAAACGCACCGACCGCTCGATCCGCCGCCTAGAGGACCGCACCGCCTCCCTCGAGAAACGCCTAGACGGCATGGACGCCGAGCGCCGCATGACCGAATGGCGCATCCACTCCGACACCGAGCGCATGCTCGATGGCCTCCTGCAGGAGGTCCGAGGAATCGCCGACCGGCTGGAGGGGAAATCGACGAACCAGCCCTAGGTGGCTCGTTTACAAATCGAGAGCTCCAGCGGATTGACGCGCCTCATCGGCTGCTTCTTTGACGTTCTGCGGCACACCTGGCAGCTTGTGACCGAGACCCTCCGCGCGGAGTCTTTCCGCGAAGTCACGTTGGAGTTGCATCGCGCTACCGATAGCCGCACTCGCTTCGTCCTCGGTGGCACGCCGTCCTTCGTGAACTACAGCGTTACGCACCAGATAACCGTCTTGCCACCATTCTCCAAGTGGATCTCCGGAGTGGGCAGGGTCTGACGAATATCTCAAGAGACGGGCAAAGTGATCCTTCACAAGCGAGGCAAAGGGAGCTTCGAGCACAGACTGCACCTTTTGGGCGCTGTATCCCTTCTCTGGACCAACCAAACGGATAGTGGCAGAAACCAGCATCTCCACCGCCGTCCCTGAATCAACAATCGCTTGCGTCAACCGACCCCGGTGCAGGGCCTGTTGGGCGCTTAGGAAGAGGTGGCTCGGTCGGACGAGGGGGTGTTCATGTTCAACGGTCATCCACATGACCAGATCCGCCTCGGCACGAGTAAGAGGCAACCTTGGCCGCCCTGGAAATCGCTCATGAATTAAGTAGGTCCAGAGATCGATTCTGGGAACTTCGTCTGAATCTCGCGGAAGATCCCATCCCATGCCGAATACCAAAGGCGGTAGGTCTTGAGGTGCGACTGGAGCCAACTCGGGATCACCGTGTACCGAAGCAGCCGCAAGCAAAAAGGTATTCAGTCGATCTAGTGCGATTTTCATTTGGTCAAAGCGCCAGTCCTGAGTCAACTCCTCCGGCTTCTGATCGATTCGCACAGCCTCCACTACCGTAAGGCGTTCGGAGGGTCCTGACCGGGAGGCTTTGTCCCTCAGCCAGCGCACTGGACGGCTATAAAGCCATCTGCGCCTTGGATGGATAAGCGCGCGACCGAGTTCGAAGAAGCTGGGAAAGGACCGCTCCACGAAATACATCGGGTCGTAACGACGCGAGGCGGACGAGAACTTAAGAGTCGTGCTCCGCATCGTCCCTTCAACGGGTGGACTATCCAGCCCTAACCATGACTGCAGATCGAACTTCTTCCAATCCTCCTCTCGAGGAGCGTCCACCACATCTTTGCCGTGATTCGCGAAATATGGCCCTAATCTGGCGTCATAGGGCAGCTGAAATAGAAATCGCTCCTCCCGCAGATCCATAAGCTAAGAGTGGCAAATCAGCTGAGATGGTGGAGGCATCTCAGCGGAGCTATCCATTCACAATCAACCCTTTGATCAAGCCCCTGATCTAAATCACTCAGTCGAGATGCTCGGGTCGGCCTGGACCTTGAGCGGGACGATCATCAGGAAGTTGCTCGTCGCATCGGCGGCCAGGTCTAGGACGCGGTTAGCCTCGTCGTCCTGGCCGGTGGCGCGGAGCTCTTCGGCGTAGCCGTTGAGGAGGTCGTCGATGTCGATTAGGCCCTCGGCGTCGAGATCCTTCAGTTCGACTTTGGCGCCGAGGCCGAGGCGGCGTTCGATCGCTGCCCGGTCGATGCCGAAGGCGTTCTGACGGACGTAGACGCGGCCGCCGGTCATGCCGGCGCAGGCCCAGGGGCCGATGTCGCCGAGGACCATGGCGCGGCCGCTGGTCATGTACTCGAAGGCGAAGCCCTTGGCGTTGGCGCGATCGGCCAGCGCTCCGCGGCTGTCGTCGATGTCCTGCTGGGGCTCCCCCGCTAGGACCACGTCCGCACCCGAGAGGCGGATGCAGAAGCGCGAGTCGGCACTGCCCTGGACGTAGAGCTTGCCGCGCTGGGCGCCGTAGGCGAAGGACTTGCCGACGGAGCCGTTGAGCCGCTTGCCCTTGGCGCCCTTGCCCTTGAGGATCGCGATCTTGCCGCCCAGCATCGTCTTGCCGACGCCGTCCTGGGCGCCGCCCTCGATCCGGATATTGACCCCGTAGGAGTTGAACGCGCCAAGGCCCTGACCGGCGACCGAGCCGCTGTTGAACTCGAGGCTCGCGAGCTCGTCGCCTTCCTCCCCCGCCGGGCCGCCGTCGAAGATCCGCCAGCGGGCCAGAGCCCCGGCCAGCTCAGTCCCGAGCACGCGGTCGTTGGCGTCGGTCGCGCGCGGGAACTGGCTGCGGACCGGCCCATTGCCTCCGCCGCCGCAGACTTCCGCCGCCAGCGCTCCGATCTGGCTCGAGGCCTCCTTCGCCTCCATCCGGATCGGCCGCGCCATCACCAGGCCGGCTTCCGCCCGCGCCTCGGCCTCTTCAGCCACCGGCAGGTCGAGCGGTTCGAGGTCCAGGTGCTCCTCCAGCGGTTCGATCAGCGGCATCAGGTCGATCGAGTCCTTCGCCGCCACCTGCTCGAGCAGGTCGTAGCGGCCGACCAGGTCCTGCGCCCGTTCGTAGCCGAGCGAAGCAACGACCTGCTTGACCTCCTCGCCCATCGAGGAGAAGAAGCGGGCGCAGCTCTCGGCGGCGCGGTCGACCTCCTGCGGGGTGAACTTCTTCAGCCCGTGGGCCTGCGCTTCCTCGGGCGTCTCGATCTGGGTCGCGATGCCGACGTGGCAGGTGTCGAGCTGGCAGCCGCGGCAGATCGTGCAACCGAGGCTGACCATCGCCAGGGTGCCGAAGCCGACCCGGTTGGCGCCGAGGCAGTGCAGTTTGACGATGTCCCAGCCGGTCCGGTAGCCGCCGTCGGCCCAGATCTCGACCCGGTTGCGCAGCCCGGCCTCCATCAGCGCCCGGTGCACGGCGCGGGTGCCGATGTCGCTCGGCAGCCCGACGTGGCGCAGCGCGTGCTGGCGCGCGGCGCCGGTCCCCCCCTCGAAGCCCGAGAGGGTGATGATGTCGGCGCCGGCCTTGGCGATGCCGAGGCCGATCGTGCCGATGTTCGGCACCACCGGGACCTTGACCGAGACCCGCACATCGGGATTGACGGTCTTCAGCTCGTCGATCAGCTCGGCCAGGTCCTCGATCGAGTAGAGGTCGTGGTTGTTAGAGGGGGAGATCAGGTCGGTCCCGGGCGCGGCATTACGCGCGGCGGCGACCTTCTCCGAGACCTTCTTGCCGGGCAGGTGGCCGCCCTCGCCGGGCTTGGCGCCCTGGCCGATCTTGATCTCGGCGACGTAGGAGCTGTTCAGCATCTCGGCCGAGACGCCGAAGCGCCCGGAGGCGACCTGCTGCCCGCGCCAGTTGCGGTACTGGCCGTACATGTCGCGGATCTCCCCACCCTCGCCGTTCATACAGAGGATGTTGGTCGCTTTCGCCGCGTCCGCGTAGGCGCGGAAGGCGGGCTCGGACTGGGAGCCGAAGCTCATCGAGGAGATCACGATCGGGTAGTCGTGGTGGCCGACGCCGGCGTCGACATCGGCCGGGTCGACCGCCGGGCGGTCGCCCTTCAGGGCCATGATGTGGCGCATCGAGATCGGGTTCTGCTTCTCCAGGTCACGGACTTTCTCCGAGTACTCCTGGTAGGTGCCGGTGCCGTTGGCGGTCGCAATGGCCGCCTTGTAGACCTTCGGGTAGAAGCGGAACGTCTTCGCCGGTTTCGCCGCCGCGTCGTCGCCGCTGAGGGCGTGGGCGCGGGCGTTCGTGTCCTCGTCGAGGTCGGCGAAGCCGGTGCCCGCCTTGTCAGAGGCGGCGTAGAACTCGGTCTGGAAGATCTCCGCCAGCTCCGGCTTGATCCCAATCGAGCTGAACTGCCGCGCGTAGCCGCGGACCTCGTGGATGCCGATCGTCGAGATCACTTTCTCGATTCCTTTGCGCAGCGCGGCGCAGAGGTTGGAGACGTCGTTCTCGTAGTCCTCGACGCAGATCACCTCGACCATCACGTACGGGCAGACGCCGTTGGCGCCGAGCCCGAGGGCGAGCATCACGTCGTGGACGTTGCGGATCGCGGCCGAGCGCAGGACGATCCCGCAGCGCCGCCGCAGGTTGGTTTCGCCGGTCTCGACTTTGAACTGCTTCAGCGCCTGGTCGACAGCGGAGATCGCCAGGTGCGGGTCAAGGTAGCGCCGGTCGGCTTCGTAGACGGTGCGGTCGGTGAGGACCAGCAGCTCGCAGCCGTTGCGGACCTTCTTCACGGCCTCCTGTTTGATCCGCTCGATCGCGCCCTGGGTCGTCTCCGACTCGAGCAGGGAGATGTCGACGGCGGCGTTGCGGCCGCTGAACTCCTCCCAGAGATCCTCGAGCAGGTAAGTGTTGTGGTCGCGGGCGATCTTCCGGTAGGTCTTGTCGGAGAGCGGCGCCAGGCCGTGGTGGCCGCCGAGGACCACCGGGAAGCCAAGTTCGACGGTGCCGCTGTCCTCGCCGACGTTGTCGAGCGAGGGACGCCGCCCGAACAGGGTCCGGGTCGAGAAGTGCTCGAGCTCTCGTTCGCGGTCGAGCGCCGGGTTGGTGACGACAGCGACCGTCTCCTTGAAGTAGTCGGCGAGGTTCTGCCGCTCGGGCGAGAGCGCCGCCAGCGGCCCGTCGTAGCCGAGCGAGCCGACCGGCTCGGCCCCGTTGGAGGCCATCTGCTGGACGAGTTTGACGTCGTCGCGCTGCCAGCCGAAGCCGGCGAGGACGCGGTCGGAGACCCGAACCGGCTCCTCGGGGCCGGCGTCGGTGTAGCCGGGGACGTCCTTGCCCTCGAGCGGGCCGCCGGTCTCCAAGGCGCGGTCGTAGCCGGCCTCGGCCTCGACGCCGTTGCGCCGCAGCCAGCGGTCGCGGACGATCCGCAGCATCTCGTCGTGCGGGTGCAGGGTGCTCTGGCGCGCGGCGCGGTCGATCAGCACCAGCGCTTTCTCGCCAGGGGCGAGCGGCTTCGGCTCGGAGGTCATCTTGGTGACCGGGACGACGCCGGGCTCGGAGCTGAAGACGAAGTCGTCCTCGGTCTCCACCTGCCAGAGCGGGCGCAGGCCCATCGCGTCGGCCGAGAAGACGCACTCGTCGGTATGGCGCGCGATCAGCGCCACCGGGCCCTGGGCGAACGGGCCCATCGCCTGGTGCAGGTACATGTAGAAGGCGTGCAGGTCCTCGGGGAGGCCGCGGATCTCCGCCGGCACCGGCGGCACCACCATCTCCATCGCCTCGGCGAGGCTGAAGCCCTCGCGGCTGACCAGGGTGTCGATCGTGCGGTTGAGGTCCTGCGAGTCCGAGGAGTCGGGCTGGATCGGGACCGCCAGCATCTTCGCCTCCTGGCGCAGCTGCTGGATCGTGTTGATCTCGCCGTTATGGCCGAGCACCGAGAACGGCTGCACCCGCTTGAACGAGGGCCAGGTGTTGGTCGAGTAGCGGTTGTGGCCGAAGCAGCCGATCGTCTCGAAGCGCGGGTCGAGCAGGTCCGGGTAGTACTCGCCGAGCACCTTTGGCGCGCCCATCACCTTGTAGACGCAGGTGGTGGCGGAGAAGGACGGGACGTGGACCCCGAGCTCTTTCTCGAGGTCGATCATCAGGTCGAAGAGGACGTCGTCGCGGGTGGTCGCGTCGGTGACGAGGCCGCCGACCTGCCAGAAGATCGGCTCCTCCTCGCGCGCAGTCGGGCCGAGGGCGGGCGAGTTGACGACCCCGACCCGCTCGGCGAGCACCCGGTAGCCACCCGCCGCGAGCAGCTCGCGGGCGTCGTGCTTGACCTTCTCGACGTTCTGGGAGCGCTCGATGAAGACGTGGGCCACGGCAAAGGCTTCGTCGGTCGCCAGGGAGGGATCGTGGCCGCCCGAGCGCACCTCCTCGGCCCAGATCTTGCGCGGGATGTCCAGCAGGAGGCCGCAGCCGTCCCCCTCGCCGTCGACGTTGCCGGCGCGGTGGAGCATCTTCTGCAGAGCCGGGATCGCCAGCTCGATCGGTTCGTGGTTCGGCGTCGCGTCCTTGCGAACGGAGGCGTAGATGGCACAGGCGTCCTTGTCCTCCACGCTCGGCGGTGAGACGAGGGGCCGGTAAGGGCGCTCTGGCGAGTAGCGCTCGACGCGAGCGCCGCGATCGGACTGGGTCTTCACTTTTTACCTCCCGGGTTCCACGCCTTCTTCGAGCGGGCGCGCGACGGGTTAACGAGTTACGGGATTATAGGGGCCCGTCAAGGCCCCAGCCAAGGCGAGGCGTGTCGACTTAGTAGCCCTATACGGCCACTAAAGCGACACGCCCGAGCAGCTACCGATTCCAGCTGGGTTCGAGGGCTTCCTTGACCAGCGTCTTCGGCTTGCCGCCCGCGTAGGGGACGGTCTGGACTTTGTGGTTGCGGATGCCGGGGTCGAAGCCGCCGTTGAAGCCGAGGACGACCGAGCCGTCGGCGGAGAGGTCGGTGCCGACGAAGCCGGTCTCGCCGGTCCCGGCCACCGGGCGCTGCGCGCCGGTCTGCGGGTTGACGACAACCGCGTAGCTCGTGTCCTGACCCTCAAACTCGGCGAGCAGGCGCTTGCCGTCTGCCGACCAGTCGGTCGGGAAGAGGCCCTGCAGCAGTGGCCCTACCTCCGTCTTGGTCAGCCGCTTGACGCCCTTGCCGGCCGAATCCATCAGGTAGAGCTCGTTCCGGGGCCCGTACTCGCGGTTCTTCCGCAGCGCCCATTTGGCGAGGACGACCTGGCCGTTCGGCCCCCAGAGCGGGTCGAGGTTGCGGTGATCCTTGGTGATCTTGACCGGCAGGATCGGCGCGACGCTGACGGCGCCCGGAGGAAGGATGTCGATGCGGAAGACGTCGCTGCGGAGCGGGAACAGTTCCTTCCCCGCCCGCGCGTAGACGAGCTGGCCGCCTTCGGGGGAGAAGCTGAAGCCGCTGAAGTAGCCCTGGGCGATGAAGTGCTCGGCGCCGGTGGCGACGTCGATCACGACCAGCGTGCGCTTGCCGAGTTCCGGGCCCCGCAGCGCCGCGATCTGCGTCGAGTCGGGCGACCAGGCGAGGTAGAAGGATTCGCGGAAGTTGGCCATCAGCGTCCTGCCGGCGCCGCCGGCGGTCGGCGCCAGCTTCAGTTCCTGGGCGAACTTCGGGCCTTCCTGCAGGTAGGCGACCCAGTTGCCGTCCGGGCTGACGCGGGGGCTGCGCCCGGGGCCGACCTTGCGCGCGCCGCTGCCGTCGTCGTCGGCGACGAAGACCGTCGCGTGGAAGGGGTTCTTGACGTAGGCGAGCGTCGCCTGCGCGGCCACTGGAAAGGCGAGCAGCGCGGCGAGGACGAAGGCGGGCAGGAGCAGCGAAAACTTCCTCTGGGTCGGCATGCGGCCGATCCTAACCCGGCCCGACGACGGCGGCGACGACCAGCCCGCCGCTGAGGGCGACGAAGGAGACGACCGCCAGTGCCCGGTACCAGAGGCGCTTGTCCACATCGGGATCGAAAGCGAGCGGGACGAAGAGGAAGGGGTTGACGAGGGTGCCGAAGACGAGCGCGGCAGCCACCGCGGTCGGCAGGTCGGGAACGGCCAGCCCGACCCCGATCAGGATCAGGCCCATCATCACGTAGTCGAGGTGGACCTGGCGGATCCGCTGCGGGGCGACGATCCCGACCCGCCGCAGCCACTCCGGCCGCTCGCCGCGCACCACCATCGCCCAGCCGAGCAGGCCGCCCAGCGCCAGCTCGGCGAGCCCGATCCTGACGACCCAGTCCACCCCGCTCAGAGCTCGGGGACGTCGGCGCCGAGGGGGCTGAAGGGCAGGCGCCGGACCTCGGCCCAGCCGGCGCAGCGGGTCTCCAAGGCCGCGGCGACGTTGCCGGCCTCCTGCCAGGTGGTCCAGACGAGCACGGTCGGGCCGGCGCCGGAGATCGTCGCGCCGAGCGCCCCCAGCTCGCGCGCCGAGTCGACGATCTCCATCGAGCGCGGGTAGAGCCCGCGGCGCCGGTCCTGGTGGATGCGGTCGTGGAGGCCGCGAGCGAGCAGGTCGAGGTCGGCGCTGTGCAGGCCCAGCACCAGCATCGCCGCGGCGGAGACATTGGCGACGGCGTCGGCCAGCGGCACCTCCGCCGGGATCGCCTCCCGCGCCCGCTCGGTCGAGACCTCCTCCGGCGGGATCACGACGATCCCCTCGAGTCCCTCGGGCGGGTCGAAGCGGGTGGCGGTCGGCCCCTCCGGCCCCGAACCGCAGACGACGAAGCCGCCGTAGATCGCGGCGGCGACGTTGTCGGGATGTCCCTCGATCTCCGTTGCCCGCGCCAGGATCTCCTCCTTCGAGAGCGCCAGCTCGTAGAGGTGATCGGCGGCGGAGAGGCCCGCAACGATTGCCGCCGAGCTGGAACCGAGGCCGCGGGTCAGTGGGATCTCGCTGCGCAGCCGGAAGGCGATCCCGTCTGCCGGGTGCAGGCTCTCGAAGGCCCGCACGATCAGGTTGTCGCGGCCGGTCGAGACCCCTAAGCCCCCGTCGTCGAAGGAGAACTCGCCGCTCTCCTCCACCTCCAGCTCCAGGTGCAGCGCCATCGCCGCCGCCATCGCGTCGTACCCGGGGCCGAGGTTGGCCGAGGAGGCGGGGACGCGGACGAGCCGGTGACGGGCCGTCATGCCCTCAATCGAACACGGCGCGCTCGACGGCGCTGAGGTCGTTCTCGCAGTTGATCACCGACGGGGCTTTGGAGAGGGCGGTGTCGGGGTCCTTGAGGCCGTGGCCGGTGAGAACGCAGACGACGGTCTCGGGCGCCGGCGCATCCTCGACGGTCGGCAGGCCGTGGGCGAGGAGGCCGGCGACGGAGGCGGCCGAGGCGGGCTCGCAGAAGACGCCTTCGTTGTCGGCGAGCCAACGGTAGGCGTTGAGGATCTGCTCGTCGGAGACGGCGGCGACGCGGCCGCGCGAGGCGGTGAAGGCGGCCATCGCCTCCTCCCAGCGGGCCGGGTTGCCGATTCGGATCGCCGAGGCGACGGTCTCGGGGTGGGTGACCGGCTCGCCGCGGACCAGCGGCGCGGCGCCCTCGGCCTGGAAGCCGTAGAGAACCGGCGCCGTGTCTACCTCCTGGAAGCCGCGCCAGTAGGCGGTGACGTTGCCGGCGTTCCCGACCGGGATCGCCAGCGCCCCGGGCGCCTCGCCCAGGTCCTCGACCACCTCGAAGGCCGCCGTCTTCTGGCCTTCGATCCGGTGCGGGTTGACGCTGTTGACGAGCTCGATCGGGTACTTCTGCGAGAGCTCGCGGACGATCCGCAGGGCGTCGTCGAAGTTCCCCTGGAGGGCGACGACGCGGGCGCCGTGCATCAGCGCCTGAGCGAGCTTGCCGATCGCGATTTTGCCCTCGGGCACGATCACCGCTCCGCGCAGCCCCGCCCGCGCCGCGTAGGCGGCGCAGCTGGCGGCGGTGTTGCCGGTCGAGGCGCAGATGATCGCCTCCGCCCCGCGCCCCTTCGCCCGCGAGACCGCCACCGTCATCCCCCGGTCCTTGAACGAGCCGGTCGGGTTCAGGCCCTCGAACTTGAGGAGGGCGCGGGCGCCGATCCGCTCCGAGAGCCGCGGCGCCTCGATCAGCGGCGTCGAGCCCTCGTTCAGGGTCACCACCGGGTCGCCGGGCTCGAGCGAGAGCTTGTCCCGGTAGCGGTCGATCAGGCCCGCCGCCATCAGTACTCCTCCTCGATCACGCGGATCGACCGCGGCGCCGCCCGCAGCTCGTCCAGGTCGGCCAGCGCCTCGACCGCCGCGGCGAAGCGGGACTCGAGGCACTCGTGGATCACCATCACCAGCCGCGCCTCCTCGCCGATGCCGCGCTGGACCACGCTCTTGACCGAGATCCCGTGATCCCCCAGCACCGTCGCCACAGTCGCCAGCACACCCGGCTCGTCGGCGACCTCGAGGTAGAGGTAGAAGGAGGAGCTGACGTCCTGCACGATCGGCAGCTCGACCCGCGTCTCGTGCACCGGCGCGTCGCCGGCGAGGATCGAGACCACGTCGCCGAGCACCGCCGAGGCGGTCTGCAGGCCGCCCGCGCCCGGCCCCGACATCGTCACCTCGGTGATCGCCGGCGCCTCGACCATGACCGCGTTGAACGGTCCCTCGATCGGCGCCAGCGGATGACCGCGGTAGAGGAAGCAGGGGAAGACGCGGACGCTGATGCCGCCGTCGCGCCGTTCGGCGACGCCGAGCAGCTTCAGCGAGAGCCCCAGCTCCTTCGCGTAGGCGAGGTCGTCCGGCAGGATCCGCTCGATCCCCTCGTAGGTGACCTCGTCGAGGGTCACCGGGGTGTGGAAGGCGAGGCGGGCGAGGATCGCCATCTTCGCCGCCGCGTCGGCGCCGCTGACGTCGTCGGTGGGATCCGCCTCGGCGTAGCCGAGCTCCTGCGCCCGCGCCAGCACGTCGTCATAGCCGGCGCCGGTGGCGGCCATCTCGGTGAGGATGAAGTTGGTGGTGCCGTTGACGATCCCGAAGACCTTGGAGATCTCGGTCACGCCGAAGCTCTCCTGGATCGTGCGGACGATCGGGATCACCGCCGCCACCGCCGCCTCGAAGCGCAGCTGCACCCCGGCCTGGCGGGCGACGCCGAAGAGCTCGTCGCCGAACTGGGCGAGCAGCTGCTTGTTGGCGGTGACGACCGGCTTGCCGGCGCCCACCGCCCGGGCGACGTAGTCGCGCGCGGGGTCGGTCCCGCCCATCAGCTCGACGATCAGGTCCGAGTCGGCGAGGATCGAGTCGAAGTCGCCGCCCTCCCGGGTCAGCACCCCGCAGATCTCCGGCCGCCGCCCGGTCGCCGCAGTGACCGCGTCTGCCCGCTCGGCGAGCAGGTCGGCGAAGGCGGCGCCGACGGTGCCGCGCCCGAGCAGCCCGATGCGAACCGGTTTGGAACCCTCGGAGGCCATCACGCGCTAAGCGTCCCTCGCGGTCAGGTCCTCGTAGGTCTCGCGGCGTACGACCACGCGCGCCTGGCCGTCGCGGCAGAAGATCACCGGCGGGCGCGGGACGCCGTTGTAGTTGTTCGCCATCGCGTGGCCGTAGGCGCCGGTGGCTGCGGTGACAAGCACGTCGCCGACCGCCGGCTCGGCCAGCATCGCGTCGCGGACGATCACGTCGCCGGACTCGCAGTGCATGCCGGCGACCGTAACCAGGGCCTCGGCGGGCGCGGGGGCGCGATCGGCGATCAGCGCCTCGTACTTGGAGCCGTACAGCATCGGGCGCAGGTTGTCCGACATGCCGCCGTCGACGGCGACATAGGTGCGCACCCCGGGGATCTCCTTTACGGTGCCGACCCGGTAGGCGGTGACGCCGGCGTTGGCGACCAAGGAGCGGCCCGGCTCGACCAGGATCCGCACGTCGTCGCCGAAGACCTCGGCGACGCCGCGGACCTTGACGTCGACATAGGCGTCGATCGACGGTGGCTCGTCCGCAGCGGTGTAAGCAACTCCGAGGCCGCCGCCGACGTTGACCACCTGGCACCAGTCGCCGGCGAGCTCGCCCAGCGCCTGAATCGCCAGCGTGTAGGGCTCGAGCTCGAAGATCTGGGAGCCGATGTGCGCGTGCAGTCCGACCAGCTCAAGCTTTTCGGAGGCAAGGACGCGCTCGATCGCCCGCGCCGCCAGCCCGTCCTCCAGCCCGAAGCCGAACTTCGAGTCGAGCTGGCCGGTGGTGATGTAGTCGTGGGTCGAGGGCTTGATCCCGGGGGTGACCCGGATCAGCACCCGCTGCGGTTCTTCCAGCAGCCGCTCGCAGCGCTCGATCTCGTCAAAGGAGTCGAGGATCAGGTGGCGGACGCCGGCGCGGGCGGCGAAGAGGATCTCCTCGTCGGACTTGTTGTTGCCGTGCATGTGGATGCGGTCGGGGGCGAAACCGGCCTTCAGCGCCATGTGCAGCTCGCCGCCGGAGGCGACGTCGACCGAGAGCCCCTCCTCGCTGAGGAGCCGGTAGGCGGCGGTGCAGGGCAGAGACTTGCTGGCGAACAGCACCTCGTAGGCGACGCCGCGGCTCTCGAAGGCCTCGCGGTACTCGCGGGCCCGGGAGCGGATGTCGTCCTCGGCGTAGATGTAGGCCGGGGTGCCGAACTCTTCGGCCAGCTCGACCACGTCGCAGCCGGCGACCTCCAGGTGCCCCTCCTCGTTCACCCGGCTACCCCGCGGGAATACCGCCGATCCCGCGATCAGATCGCTCGCTACCGACCCCGCCTGTCCGCGCTCGCCCATAGGACGGGCATTGTGGCCGATCGGCGGCTCGAAGGGTCGCCGCCGCCAGGGGTTACTTACCGAGGACGCCTTCTACCGTCTTGGAGGTTTCGTCGACGACCTTGCCGACGGCCGATTCGGGACCAGCGACGCTTTCGACCACTTCTTCGGTGGTGTCGGTGACGCCGGTCTGCTCGATCGCTCCACCGGTCACGGTTTCGTCTACCTGGTTGACGGTTTCGTTGACCGTTTCGTTGACGGTGCTGGTCACCTGCGAAGAAGGCGAGGAGGTGGTCGTCGTCCCGCCGCCCGTCGTGCTGCCACCGCCGCCGCTGGTGCCGCCGCCGCTGGCAGTGCCGCTTGAAGGCTGCGTCGGGGCGGCGTTGCCGCCACCGCCACCGCTCCCGGTCTCGGTGCTGCCGCCGCCTGGGCTACCTGCGCCTTCGCCGCCGCCACCGCCGCCAGCTGCGGTTTCGCCGCCGCCGCCACCGGTTTCGGTCGGCTGCTGGGCTTCGCCGCCGGCGCTGCCGCCGAGGTCACCGGTCCCGCCGCCGCCATCGCCGCCGCCACGATCGCCGTCGCCCCCACCGGTTTTGCCGCCGGGAGAGGCAGCTTTCGCTCCGTCTTTGCCAGCCGGGGCGGCAGCACTCGCGCTCTCTGCCCCGCCAGCGGGCTCGACCGACTGGGCGCTGGAGACGGCGGCCTTATCGTCACCGCCGCCGACGAGGCCGGCGATCGGCCAGTCGCCGAAGACCTGGCTCGAGACGAGCAGGACGAAGGCGGCAATCGCAACCGCGATCAGGCCCGCCCCGGACATCGCCCCCATTAGGTAGTTCCTCGTCTGTCTGATCATCCGTTGTTGCCCTACCCCTAGCCCGGTGCGGTTAACGGGAGCTCGCTCTGAACTACTAAAACTAAGTAGACCAGGAGTCTAGCCAGGCGTCACGTTCTCTACGTGCAGCAGGCCCTGGTCGGCCTCCTCCTCCATCTGCAGCGTCGTGTGCTCGATCCCGTAGCTGTCGCGCAGGGTCAGCTCCAGCCGGCGCCGAATCAGATCGCGGTCGAGCCCCTGTTCGACGACGACGTGGGCGGCGATCGCCCCGAAGCCGGAGGTCACCGTCCAGACGTGCAAGTCGTGGACCGAGCGCACCCCCTGCTCGCGGCAGATCGCCTGCCCCACCCCTTCGACGTCGACCCCGGCGGGGGCGGCCTCCATCAGCACGTCGACCGGCTCCTTGATCAGGCGCCAGGAGGAGGCGAGGACGAGGCCGGCGATCAGCAGGCCGACGATCGGGTCGACCACGGGCGAGCCGCCGAGCAGGACGAAGGCGCCAGCGAGGACGACCCCGAGCGAGCCGAGCGCGTCGGCGGCGGAATGGCGCAGCACCCCCTCGAGGTTGATGTCCTGGCGCTGGCCGCGGGCGAGGACAAGGGTGGCGGCGATGTTGCCGGCGAGGCCGAAGAGGCCGAGGGCGAGCACGCCCCAGCCGTCGATCTCCGGCGGGTCGGAGAAGCGGCCGGCCGCGGCGATCGCGATCCCGATGCTGACCGCGACCAGCAGCAGCCCGTTGACCAGCGCCGCCAGCACCTCCGAGCGCTGGTAGCCGAAGGTGCGGCGGCCGACCGCGGGCAGCGCCGCCAGGCGGGCGGCGATCAGCGCCAGGACGATCGCGCCGACGTCGGAGAGCAGGTGCCCGGCGTCGGCGAGGACGGCGAGGGAGCCGGTGAGGATGCCGCCGACCACCTCGGCGAGGAGGAGGGCGACGTTGATCCCCAGCGCCACCCACATCCGCCGCCGGCTGTCGGCGCGACGGGCGTCGAGCGCGTGGGTATGGCTGTGGCCGTGCGGACCGTGCACGCTGCGAGCTTAGAACCTGCCCTCTACGCTGCCACGGGCTCCTTCTTCATCGCCTCCTCGGCGACTTCGGCGGCGTAGCCGAGGCGCTCGGCGTATTCGCGCGCCTGCATCCGCGAGATGACCATCCGCTGGATCTCCGCCGTGCCCTCGAACAGCTGGTAGATCTTGGCGTCGCGGAACCACTTCTCCAGCGGGCAGTCGCGGCTCTGGGCGAAGGGGCCGACGAGGTCCATCAGCGTCGTCGTCGCCCACATCGCCACGTCGCCCGCCTTCAGCTTCGACATCGAGCCCTGGCCGCCGGTCATCGGCATGCCGTTGCGGCCCATCCAGGCGGCGCGCTGGACCAGCAGCCGCGCCGCTTCGATCTCGGTCGCGACGTCGGCGAGCGTCTGCTGGATCCGCTGCGCGCTCAGCAGCGGCACCCCGGCTTCGCTCTGGCCGTCGAGGTATTCGAGCGTCCACTCATACGAGGCCTGGGCGATCCCCAGCGCCGAGGCGCCGACCAGCGGCCGGGTCACCTCGAAGGTCGCCAGCGCGTCGGCGCCGCGTGACTTCTTGCCTTCGCGACCGCGCTGCAGCTTGCGCTCCAACTTCTCCTCGCCGCCGAGCAGGCAGTCACCTGGGATGCGGCAATCCTCCAGCACCACCTCAGCGGTGTGGGAGGCGCGGATCCCGAGCTTCGTCTCCTTCTTGCCCTGGCTCAGCCCCGGCGTTCCTCTGGGGACGACGAAGGAGGCCTGGCCGCGGGTGCCGAGGGTCGGGTCGACGGTGGCGACGACGACGTGGACGTCGGCGATGCCGCCGTTGGTGATGAAGACCTTGGTGCCGTCGAGGACCCACTCGTCGCCGTCACGCCTGGCGGTCGTCTTCAGGCTCTTGACGTCGGAGCCTGCCTGCGGCTCGGTGACCGCGTAGGCGCCGAGTTTCACCTCGTCCGCCGTGCCGAAGCACTCGGGCACCCATTTCATGATCTGCTCGGCGGTGCCGGAGGAGGCGATGCCTGCCGCGGCGAGGCCGGAGCCGGAGATCGCCAGGGCGGTGCCGGCGCAGCCCCAGTGGAACTCTTCGGCAGAGATCACCTGGAACTGCCCCTCAGGGTCGGCGGCGGAGCGCTGAATCGACTCGAGCGTGCCGAAGCCCTGCTTCCGCGCCTCTTTGATCACCTCCCAAGGGATGCTCTCCTCTTCGTCGTGCTTGCGCGCCGCCGGCCGGATCACCTCCCGCGCGAACGTGCGACAGCGCGCTTTGAACTCTTTCTGCTCGTCGTTGAGTGCGAAGTTCATCCGTCTCTCCCTCGGTTTCTCTCTGCCGGCGCCCGATTGACTGGTCAGTCAGCCAGTTTCTGGAACTGTACCTCTTGCGACGGCGAGCGCTCGGTAGTTTCCGGGGCGGTGATCCCCAAGCGCCCGATCAACGCCGACGTCCCGGCGGCTAAGAAAGAGGAGAAGCAGGAGCCCGAAAAGGCTCCTTCCTCCGAGGCGAAGGCGCCGAAGAAGGCGCCCGCCCCACGACAGCCGAAGCCGCTGGCGCCGAAGCTGCTGGCCGGGCTCGTCGTCCTCGCCCTCGTCTTCATCGTCGTCGCGATCGTCGGCAGCAGTGGCGGCAAGGACGACCCTGGCGGCGCCGTCAGCCCCGCGCCGGCGTCCGTGAGTCGTGATGACGGCGACGAGACCCCCTCGCCCCAGGTCGCCGAAGCACTTGCCTTCCCCAGCTTCGCGACCAGCAACACGACGCGGATCGGCGGCCCCGACCCGAGCTCGAACGCCGCCGGCGTCGCCCTCGCCGTCTTCCCCTCCACCACCCCTTCGCAGCGACCGGCAGCCGTCACGGTGGTCGACGAAGACGATCCCATCGGCGCGATCGCGGCCGCCGTTCTGATGGCGCCGCCGGTTCGCGCGCCGATCCTCTTCACCCGAGAAGGCGAGCTTCCCGAAGATTCGGCGGAAGCCCTCGCGGCGCTGGCCCCGACCGGCAGCAAAGACACGGGCGGCGTCAGCGTCTTCGCCGTCGGCGGCGGCAGCCCCGAGCTCACCGCCGTCGGCAAGGTTCAGAGGCTGCTGGGCGCCCGCCCCACCCAGTTCGGCAAGGCCTCGACGATCGCCGGCGCTCGGGAAGAGCTCGCCGGCCCACCGAAGCACATCGTGATCGCGCCCGTGACCGAGCCGGAATTCGCTGCTCCCGCCGCCGCCTGGGCGGCCCGCTCCGGGGATCCGGTTCTCTTCGTCGAACCCGATCGCCTTCCTCCGGAAACCGCCGGGGTGCTGAAGGCCCACCCGAAGGTCCCGGTCTACGTGCTCGGGCCAGAGTCGGTGATCGCAAAGGACGTGGTCAAGGAAATCGAGAAGGTCTCGAAGCGGGTCAAGCGGGTTGCCGGCGACGATCCGGTCGCCAACGCGCTGGCGCTCGCCCGCTACGGGGACGGCGGCTTCGGCTGGAACGTCAACGACCCCGGCCACGGCTTCGTTCTCGCCCGCAGCGACTCGCCCGCCGGCGCCGCCGCGGCGGCGCCGCTCTCGGCATCAGGGACCTGGGGGCCGCTGCTGCTCACCGACAGCGCCGCTACGCTCCCCCAAGCCCTCCGCGACTACTTTCTCGACGTGAAGCCCGGATACACCAACGACCCCACCCGCGCCTTCTACAACCGTGTCTGGGTGATCGGCGACCAGGAAGCGATCGACGTCGTCCAGCAGGCGGAAGTGAACGAGCTGGCGGAACTGGCGCAGATCGGCGGCGGCGAATGAGCGAGTCCGAGAACCCGGAGCTGCTCGGTAGCGCGAAGGAGGTCACCCCGGAGGACATCCGCGCCCTCGCCGGCCCGGTCACCCCGCACTTCTCGCTGCAGATCCGCAACCGGATCCGCCGCCTGATCGAGCCGCTCCCCGCCGGCCATCCGGCGCGCCTGGAAGGTGAGCGCCAGATCGCCCGCCTCGAAGAGCTCTCCCAGCACAGCGGCGAGCCGCGCGACACGCTCGGAATCGAGCATTGAAGTACCTGGCCCCCGGCGTCTGGCGGCTGAAGGAGATCCCGGCCCCGACGATCAACGTCTACTTCGCCGAGGACGTGCTGATCGACGCCGGCCGCACCTGGGACAAGCGCCGCATCCTCGGCGAGCTCGAGGGGCGCGATGTCTCGCTACTGGCGCTGACGCACGTCCATCCCGACCACCAAGGCTCGGCCAAGGCCGTCTGCGAGGCGCGGGGCATCCCGCTCGCCTGCCACGCTGACGACATCGACGCGATGGAGGGCCGGCGGCCAATCCAGGAGGCGGCGACCGGCAACCCGGTCAACCGCTTCGTGCGGGCGCTCTGGGAGGGCCCGCCACACAAGGTCGATCGCGTGCTGCAGGACGGCGACGAGGTCGCCGGCTTCCGCGTCGTCCACACCCCCGGCCATTCGCGCGGCCACGTGATGTTCTTCCGCGAGAACGACCGGGTGGCGATCTGCGGCGACGTGATCCGCAACATGAGCTACGCCACCGGCCTGCCCGGGATCAAGGAGCCGCCGGGCATCTTCACCTACGACCCGCCCGAGAACCGGCGCTCGATCCGCAAGCTGGCCGATCTCAACCCCTCCCTGATCCTCCCCGGCCACGGACCCGCGGTTACCGACATGGCCGCCTTCGAGCGCTTCGTCTCCTCGTTGCCGGGGTAGGAGTGCAGCCATGAAGAACCTGAAACGGCGTCCCTCACCGGCGATGGTGGTCGCGCTCATCGCGCTGATCGTCGCCCTCGCCGGAACCGCCTACGCGGCGCAGACGATCAACGGCAACGCGATCCAGAAGCAGACCATCGGCGGCGGCAAGCTGAAGCAGAAGACCCTGACCGGGTTCCAGATCAACACCAACAAGCTCGGCACGGTGCCCTTCGCGAAGGTCGCCACCCACACCTTCTGGGCGGTCGTCCACAACCCCGCCAGCCCGGGCAACGCGGCGCTCGCCCGCGCCAGCGGCCCCAACATCACCGCCACCGAGGGCGGCGGCGCGGTCACCATCACCTTCCCCTTCAACGTCAGCGCTTGCGCCAACGTCGCCGGCCGCAACAACGCCGGCACCGCAACGCCACAGTCCGGCTACGCACAGACCAACAGCTCGCCTTCGAATCCCAACGCGGTCGAAGTCCGCACCCGCGACAAAGACGGCTCCAACGAGGACGCCGACTTCCACCTCGTCGTCATCTGCCCGTAGGATCGCCGCATGATCGAGCAGCACAAGGTCGAGGAAGGGATCGTCAAGCCCGAGCACGCGCGTGAGCTGGCGATCCAGCGCCTGAAGATGAAGCAGGACTTCAAAGGCATCGCCGCCGGCGGCGTCCTCGCGGTCGCCATCTGCTTCCTGATCTGGCAGTTCGGCGACGACAGCTTCCCCTGGCCCGTCTGGGTCGCCTTCGGCGTCGCCGTCGCCCTCGTCGTCCAGGGCTGGAAGACCTACGGCCCCAGCAACAACATCACCGAGGCCGACGTCCAGCGGGAGATTGAAAAGGGCTGATCCCGCGAGTCCTTCAGGCCGTCGGGCCGAAGGCGTCGATGATGCGGTTCTGGTACTCGCTCAGCTCCTCGGGCGAGATGAAGTAGGTGGGTGGGGTGAGGAAGAGGCCGTCGGCGCGCTCGGCGGTGGCCTCGACGCGGGCGCGGACCTTGTCGAGCGGCCCGGCGGCGCAGTAGGTCTCGACCATCTCGTCGGTAATGGCGGCAGGGACGGCGGCGAGGTCGCCGCGGCGGAAGGCCTCCCCGGCGGCGGCCGCCTCGTCGGCGAAGCCGTGCAGCTCCCAAAGGGGGGCATAGATCTTGACCGTGGCGTAGAAGGAGATCGTGCGGCGGGCCATGTCGAGGGCCCGACCCTCGTCCTCGTCGATCGCGCAGCAAACCGTCGGCAGGTAGTCGAAGTCCGCCCGCTCCCGCACCGACCGGCGCAGCCCCTCCTCAAAGGCGGGCACCACCACCTCGTCGATCCAGCGCAGGCTCTGGATCGGGTGGCCGATCAGGCCGTCGGCGACGTCGCCGGCCATCCGCGCCATCCCCGCCTGCACAGCGGCGGCGTAGATAGGCACCGCCTCCCGCGCCGCTGGGTGCGGCCGCACCCAGCCCTTGATGTCGATGTCGTAGTACTCGCCCTGGTAGCGGATCGGCTCGCCGGCGCTTGCCTGCCGCATGATCAGCCGCGTCGCCTCGATCGCCTCGCACAGGTGCGGCGCCGGCCGCCCGTAGTCGGCGTTGTGCCAGGTCTCGTTGAGGCGCTTGACCCCGGCTCCCATCCCGAGCCGGAAGCGGCCACCTGCCATCTCGTCGATGTCGAGGGCGCTGATCGCATGGATGAAGGGGCTGCGGGTGAAGGCCCAGACGATCCCCGTGCCGACGCAGATCCGCTCGGTCTTCGCCGCCAGGTAGGTGGCCTGGGTGACGGCGCTGCGGAAGAGCTCCGGCGCCCACACGCACTCGACCCCGGCCTCCTCGGCGCGCCACGTCTCCCCCTCGAGGTCGGCTACCGAGGTGCCGATGGCGGCGACGGAGATACGGTCGAGCGCGCCCACCCCCGCCTCGGGATCAGTCGTTCGCCGGGACCGTCTCGCCGGCGAGAACCGCGTCGGCGACGCGCTCGCGGTGCCACTTCGCGTCGCCGAGGCTGGCGGCGTTGGCGCGACCGCGCTTGAGGAAGAAGTGGAGGTCGTGCTCCCAGGTGAAGCCGATCCCGCCGTGGACCTGGATTGCCGCGTCGGGCACCCGCCAGCCGGCATCAGAGGCATAGGCCTTGGCCATCGAAGAGGCCAGCGGCAGCGACTCCGGCTCGGCGTCGGCCGCCCAGGCGGCGCCGTAGACGGCGGAGCGCGAGTTCTCGGTCTCGAGCAGCATCTGCGCGCAGCGGTGGGAGACGGCCTGGTAGGCGCCGATCGGCCGCCCGAACTGCTGGCGGTCTTTCGCGTACTCGACCGACATGTCGAGGGCCCGCTGCGCGACGCCGGTCGACTCGGCCGCGAGGGCCACACAGGCCCGCCGGAAGACGGGCCTGTAGTCCTCCGGGGCGCCCGGCAGCGTGTTCTCCGCCGCCACCCGAACGTTCTCGAGTCGGACCGAGGAGAGCCGCCGCGTCAGGTCGATTGAGTCCTCCGGCGTCACCGTCACGCCCTCGGCGCCCTTCTCGACGACGTGGCGGGCGCCGTCGGCGGTGGCGACGAGGAAGAAGTCGGCGCTCGCTGCGTCCATCACCAGCGTCTTCACGCCGCTGAGGACGACCCCGTCGCCGTCGGCCGCCGCCTTCATCGCGAACTTCATCGGCTCGGCCGGCCCGCCGGCGTCGATCAGCGCCGGCGTCCCGCGTAGATCTCCGGCGGCCAGCGGCGCTAGCCAGCGCTCCTTCTGCTCGTCGGAGCCGCCGGCCGCGATCGCCAGGCCGGCGATGGTGTTCGAGAGCAGCGGCGAGGGGGCACAGACGTAGCCCATCTCCTCGAAGAGGACGGCGAGGTCGACGATCCCGAGCCCTTGGCCGCCCCACTCCTCGGGCAGCGCCAGCCCTGCCCAGCCGAGCTCGGCCATCTCCTTCCAGCCGCTCTCGTCGAAGCCGTCGTCGCTGGCCGAGATCTCCCGCAGCCGCTCCGATTTGAAGCGCGAGGCGAGGAAGTCGTGGGCGGTCGACTTGATCGCCTGCTGCTCGTCGGTGAGGTCGAAGTACATGGAAGCTCCCCGGGCCCTAGCGCAGCCGCGGCAGGCCCAGAACCCGCTCGGCGATGATGTTTTTGAGGATGTCCGTCGTCCCGCCCTCGATCGAGTTGGCGCGGGAGCGGAGGAAGCTGTACTGCCAGGCGCCGCCGGCGACGGCGTGCTCGGAGCCGCGCATCAGCAGCGAGTAGGCGCCCTCGATCTCCAGCGCCAGCTCGGTCAGGTCCTGGTTGATGTCGGCCCACTGCCACTTGCCCAGCGAGCCCTCCGGTCCCGGAATGCCCGACTGCATCGTCTTCGTCAGGCCGCGGTAGGCGTTCAAGCGCATCGTCTCCACCTCGATGTGGAGCTGGGCGATCCGCTGGCGGAAGTAGGGGTCGTCTGCCGCGGTGCCGCCGTTCGCTGGCGTCTCCTTCGCCAGCTTCCCGAGCCGGCCAAGGCTGTTCTGAATCTGGGAGATGGCACCGAAGGCGAGCCCGGCGCGCTCGTTCATCAGCGTCGTGATCGCCACCGCCCAGCCGTTGCCGACGCCGCCGACGACGTTCGCGTCGGGCACCCGCGCCTCCTCGAAGAAGACCTCGTTGAACTCGCCCTCGCCGGTGATCTGGACCAGCGGCCGCGTCTGCACCCCGTCCTGCTCCATGTCCATCAGGAAGTAGGTGAGGCCCTGGTGCTTGGGGGCGTCGGGCTCGGTGCGGGCGACCAGCATGCACCACTTGGCGTACTGGGCGAAGGTCGTCCAGACCTTCTGCCCGGTCACGACCCATTCGTCCCCGTCCTTGACCGCGCGCGTCTTCAGCGAGGCGAGGTCGGAGCCGGACTCGGGCTCGGAGAAGCCCTGGCACCAGATCTCCTCGCCGGTGAGGATCGGCTCCAGGTAGCGGGCCTTCTGCTCCTCGGTGCCGTGGGCGATCACGACCGGCCCGCCCATCGCCAGCCCCAGGACGTTGGCGGGCGCCGGCGCTTCCTGGCTGGTCGCCTCGGCCGCGAAGATCGCCTGCTCGATCATCGTCGCGCCGCGACCGCCGTACTCCTTGGGCCAGGAGATCCCGGCCCAGCCCGCCTCGTGCAGCTTGCGCTGCCACTCACCGCGGAAGGCCATGATCTCGTCGAGGCCGGCCTCGGGCTCGGGACCGGGGTGGTTCTCACGCAGCCAGCCGCGAACCTCGTCGCGGAACTCCTCCTCCGATGGCGACAGCGTCAGGTCCATCGCCGAGCAGCATATAGAGACAGGCTGGCCGGCTGGCCAGGGCCTCAGGTCACGGCTGGCCGCAGAGCCAGGGACCGTAGTCGCCGGTGGTCTTGTAGCTGGCCTCCCACACATCCGGCAGCGGTTTGGCTCCCGGCCTCGCTTCCGCCGATACCGCCGGGTTTTCTTCGGTTCTCCGGAGGCCGTCTTCGAAGGCTTTGATCATCGCCCTGACCTCCTTCTCGTCACCCTCCGGAGCGGGCAGCGACTTGAAGTAGTCGATTTTGTCGCGGACGTAGTCATAGATCGCCACCTCGTTCAGCACTTCCTGTTCCCAGGGCTCGCCCCCACCGAACAGCAGGCCGTGCTTGTCGGCGTACTTTTCCATCTCGACTTCCTCGGGTTTGTATTCGTCTTCGCAGAATTTTTCCGTCAGGCGGACGAACTGCTTTTTCGTCAGCGTTCGCCCGTCGGAGCTCCCGTCACTCCCACAGCCATTCATGATCAGGGCCACGCCTAGGCCGAAGAGCACGAGGATCAGGAGCGTTCGCCGCATCTTCGCTCCTTATTCGCTGCAGGCCTGAAGGCCGTATTCGCGAGACAGCTTGTTGGCTTCGTCGAAGGGCGAGCCTTTGTCGTTGAGCAGCAGCGCCGGCTCTTCTTCGCTTTTCTTCACGCCTTTTGCAGCAGCCGTGAGAATTTTTTCGACTTTCTCCTCCTCACCGGCCGGGGCGCCGAGCGCCTGGATTTCATCGATCTGCGTGCCGATGACGGGCTCGATGACGGCATCGACGGCCTTGCTCAGCTCCTTCTCCGTGGGCAGTCGATCTTCCGGAACGTTGTTCTCTTTGAGAAAGGCCTGGAACTGGTCATTGAGCTCTTTGTTGTTTTTGGCGCAGATCGCGTTTGCCTGCTGGACGAACTCCGCTTTCGTCAGATCGGACGTCGTCACCTCGACGTTGATCGAGTCACCGGTCGTCTCCTCCGTGACCGACTCGGCCGTCGTCGATCCGCCCTCGGCGGTCGTGCCGGTGCTGCTGTCCCCGCTGCTGCCACACCCGCCCACAACAATGATCGCGGCTGCCAGCGCAGCCAAAAGCCCGATGAGGCGCGTCTTCACCATTTCTCCTCTGCCCGATTACTTTGAAAACTTCTCGGGCAAGTTACCGGCTCAGGCTGCCGGCGTCTAGATCCTCTGGATCAACGTCCCGGTGCCGAGCCCGCCGCCGCAGCACATCGTCACCAGGCCCATCTCCTTGTCGGAGCGCTCCATCTCGTGCAGGAGGGTGGTGAGCAGGCGGGCGCCGGTAGAGCCGAGCGGGTGGCCGAGGGCAATCGCGCCGCCGTTGACGTTGACCCGGTCCATGTCGGGTTCGAGCTCCCGCCGCCAAGCGCCGAGGACCGAGGCGAAGGCCTCGTTGATCTCGACCAAGTCGATGTCGTCCATCGTCATCCCGTTGCGCTCGAGCAGCTTCCGCGTCGCCGGGATCGGGCCGGTGAGCATGATCACCGGGTCGACGCCGACGGTGGTCTGGTCAAAGATCCGCGCCCGCGGCTTCAAACCCAGGGCGTCTGCCTTCTCCCGCGTCATCAGCAGCACCGCGGCCGCCCCGTCGGAGACCTGCGAGGAATTGCCGGCGGTGATCTTGCCGTCCTCCTTGAAGGCCGGCTTCAGCTGCGAGAGGCCCTCGAGCGTCGTCTCGCGCAGGCCCTGGTCGGTGACGTAGGTGTCGCCGTTGACCTGCATCGGGATGATCTCGCGCTCGAAGCGACCCTCCTCGGTCGCCTGCCGGGCGAGCTGCTGGGAGCGGACGCCGAGCTCGTCGAGCTCGGAGCGGCTGATCTCCCATTTGTCGGCGATCATCTCTGCCGAGAGGCCCTGCGGGATCAGGTTGTAGCGCTCCATCAGCTCGGGCGAGAAAGCCAGCCCATGCTCTTCCATCACCTTGTAGGAGTCGGCGAAGGAGATGTGGCCCATGTGCTCGACGCCGCCGCCGATGGCGACGTCGTGAACGCCGGAAGCAACGAGCGCGGCGGCGAAGTTGACCGCCTGCTGAGCCGAGCCGCACTGGCGGTCGACGGTGGTCGCCGGCACCTCCTCGGGCAGGCCGGCCTCGAGCCAGGCGTTGCGGCCGATGTTCAGTCCCTGCTCGCCGAACTGCTGCACGCAGCCAGCGATCACATCGCCGACCTCAGCCGGATCGAGCCCGGCTCGGTCGATCACCTCTTTGTAGGTGCGGGCGAGGAGGTTGGAGGGATGGAGGTCCTTGTAATAGCCCTTCTCGGGGTGCCCGCGGCCGATCGGCGTGCGTGCCGCCTCGACGATGACGACTTCCTGTCCCCCGAACTTGCCGTTCCCGTTTTCCATCACTGCCCTCCGTTCTTGAAGATCTAATTGAGGGTAGCCGATTGACTGGTCAGTCAGCCAAGGTTGACCCTCAAGTCACAGCACGGTTGATGCGTGATAGAAGCCCCGGCCAATGAGCGCGAACCAGGGGTACTCGAGTCCGGGAATCGCGGGCAGCGGGGCGATCGCCACCGGCCTTGCCGCGGTTTCGACCACCACCGCAGACACGATTCTGCTCGCCCGCAGCGAGGCTTCGGCCTGGCGCGCGGAGGAGAAAGTCGTCGCCGCCTGCGCCAAGATCGAGGGGGCGGAGCCCTCGCGACTGCGGGTCACGACCGACCCGGCTGACCTCTCCGACTGCGACATCATCGTCGAGGCGATCGTCGAGGAGGTAGAGCCGAAGGGCGAGCTGCTCGCGCGCATCGCCGCGGCCTGCCCCAACGCCGACCTCGCCACCACCACCTCCTCGCTCAGCATCGCCGAGATCGCCCAGGCGGCCGGCACCGACAAGCTCTTCGGCTTCCACGTCTTCAACCCGGTGCCGCGGATGGCCCTGGTCGAGGTCTGCGTCCCCGACGGCGCCGCCGCCGCCCGCGAGAAGGCCCTCGCCTGGTGCGCGGCGCTCGGTAAGACCGCGGTCGAGGTCCCCGACGAAGCCGGCTTCGTAGTCAACCGCCTCCTCTTCCCCTTCCTCTTCGACGCCGCCCGGATGGTCGAACGGACCGGGATGGAGCCGGGAGCGGTCGATACCTGCATGAAGCTCGGCGCCGGTCACCCGATGGGCCCGCTCGCCCTGCTCGACTTCGTCGGCATGGACGTCTCCAAAGCAATCGGCGACGCCCTCTACGCCGAGTCGAACGAGCCGACCCACGACCCGCCTCCGATCATCGTGAAGATGGTCGAGGAAGGAAAGCTGGGCCGCAAGAGCGGCGCCGGCTTCTACTCGTACGACTGAGGGACGAAGCGCCTGCATTCTGTACGGAGCCGGTGGGGGTCCGCCGGAGCACCTCCGCCGAGTGGATCGCCTAGCGGCTGACGCCTCATTAGCTGCTGGCTCGGCTCCATGCTGAGTACCGTCGGACCCCCACCGGCTCCGTCCGCAACAGAGCTCCGGTAGACGCCGGCGACGGAAGCCGGGCGAAATCCGTGGCGCGTGTTGAAGAGAGCCCGGGTGGGGGTCTCTGGGTACTCAGCATGGAGCCGAGCCGGAAAGCCTGGAGGCGTCAGCCGCTAAACGTTGCACTCGGCGGAGGTGCTCCCAGAGACCCCCACCCGGGCTCTCCCACCACCTCAGCTAATCCGCGCTGGCCGCGCCTCCTTTGGCGGCGAGGTCCCAGATCACGTCGGCCTCTGAGATGCCCTGGCGGCGGGCGACGATCTCTACCTCTTCCCAGGGCAGCTCTGCCTCTGGCAGGTCGTCCCAGCGGGCCAGGTCAAGCGCCTCGATCGAGCCTTTGAGCGCCGGGCCGAGGTGCTCCTCGGACCGCAGCAGCGCCCTCAGGACCTCGAGCTGCTTGTCGGTCAGGCGTACAACCCACATGCGGTACCTCCAAGATTCGAGCGGAAGCGGGTTGCTCGATGAAGCTAAGCGGCGGGGCGGACGGAATCGTCGTTGCCGCCGCTGATCCGGACCGCCTCGATCCGGTTCTCGCGCACCGCCTCGACGCGGATCGTGTACCCGTCGGCGTCGACCGTGTCGCCGCGTTTGGGCAGCCGGCCCAGCTCGCCGAAGACGTAGCCGCCGATCGAGTTGTAGGTGTCGGTGTCGACTGGCAGCTCGATCCCGGCGTCGGCGAGGTCGCCAAGCGAGACGTGACCGCGGACGAACCAGTCGCCGTTAGTCAGCTTGCGCACGGCGGCGGCGCGGGGGTCGGTCTCGTCCTCGATCTCCCCCACCACCTCCTCGAGGATGTCCTCGACGGTGACGATCCCGACCGTCCGGCCGTACTCGTCGACGACCACCGAGAGCGAGGTCCGCTGCACCTGCAGGTCGTGCAGGAGGTCGTCGAGGGGGCGGGTCTCGGGAACGATCAGGGCATCGCGGATCACCGTCTCCAGCGGCGCCTCCGGCCCCTCGCTCATGTAGAGGCGGGCGAGGCTGTTGTTGTGGACGATCCCCTTAACCCGGTCGCGGTTGTCATCCTCGATCACGACTAGGCGGGTATGTCCGGAGGTGACGCAGCGGCGCAGCGCCGCCTCGACGCTCTCCGAGGCGTTGACGGTGATCACGGCCGGGATTGGGGTCATCACCTCGCGCGCCTCCTGCTCGTGCAGGTGGAAGACGCCGCCGAGCATGCCGGCCTCGCCGGGGTCGAGGGTGCCGCCCATCCGCGAGCTGTCGATGATCTGCTTCAGGTCCTCGGAGGTGTGGTGCTCCTCGAGGTCGGTCGGATCGACGCCGAAGAGGCGGACGACGCCGTTGGAGACCCAGCTCAGGGCTTTGGTGACGGGGGTGGTAGCGAGGGCGAACCAGCCGAGCGGGCGCGAGACCCGGCGCGCCGTGCGGTCCGGTTTGGCGATCGCCAGCATCTTCGGCACCTGCTCGCCGATCGAGATGTGGAGGGCGGTGACGAAGGTAAAGGCGATAGCGAGCGAGATCCCCGCCGCGGCGGCGTGCGAGAGCCCGCCGAAGAGGGGCTCCAGGAGCTCCGCCAGGGCCGGCTCGCCGAGGAAGCCGATCCCGATCGAGGCCATCGTGATCCCGATCTGGCAGGCGGAGAGGGATTCGTCGATGCGGTCGAGCTGCTCGACCACGGCGTCGGCGCCGGCCTCCCCCTCCTCGGCGGCCTGTTCGATTTTGCCGCGGCGGGTGCGGACGAGGGCGAACTCGGCCGCGACAAAGAAGCCGTTGATGGCGATCAACAGCGCAAGAAGGACGAGCAGCAGGACGCTCATCGGCTATGCGGCCCGATACTTCGGGCTGGGACGTCCTCGGCCATGCGGCATCGTGAATATAGCTGGCCTACCCGTTGGTCCTCCGCAACTATCGGGCCGCAGGTGCGATATTCACTTACCAATGCGAATCGCAACGCTCAGCGAGATGCTCGAAGAGATCGTTCTGCTGGGCGAGGCGACAGGCATGGAAGACCACGCGCATGAGGTCCGGGGCGAGCTCGAGGGACGGCTGGCGACGGTGCGCGCGGCCGTGGCAGGAGCAGGTTCGCCCCGGGTGGTCGCCCTGCAGCGACTCGACCCGCCCCGAGTCGGCGGCTTCTGGATCCCGGAGATGATCTCGATCGCCGGCGGCGAGGACGTCGCCGGCGACCCCGGGCTGAACCCGGCCAGCGTCGGCTGGGGGGAGATGGAGAGCCTGCGCCCGGACGTGATCCTGGTGATGCCGGAAGTCTCGCTCGAGTCGGCGCAGGCGCAGGCGATGGAGCACTGGGAGCGGCTCGCCGACCTCGGAGCAACTCGCTTCTTCGCCGTCGACGGGACCGTCTTCTCCAACCCCGGGCCGCGGCTGGTCGACGGCGTCGAGCTGCTGGGCCACCTCCTCCACCCCGAGCTGGTCGACCCGCCGGGGAACGTCGGCTTCAGCGCCCTGCGGGCGCCCGTCTCACGGCCGGCGCGGGACGCCTACTAGGCGATCGCGATAGCGCCGAAGGCGGCTAGAGCGCCGATCGCGATCATCGCCGCCAGCTCCAGCGGCAGCCGGTTGCGGCCGAAGGTGCCTTTTTCGGCGGCGACGATCGCCCCCGCGCAGAGGATGCCGCCGATCAGGCCGCCGACGTGGCCGCCGATGCTGATGTTCGGGGCGATGAAGCTCCAGGCGAGATTGAAGAGGATGAGGAAGCCGATCTCCCCGGCGAGCGCGTCCATGCCGCGGCCGCGGGCGATCACGAAGGTGGCTCCTGCCAGCCCGAAGACGGCGCCGGAGGCGCCGAGCGTGAATGCGTTCGGCTCGAGCACCAGCGCTCCGAACGAACCCGCGAGCAGCGAGGCGAAGTAGAGGACGAGGAAGCGCGGCGTCCCCAGCGACGGCTCCAGCAGCCGGCCGAGGAAGAAGAGCAGGAGCATGTTGAAGCCGAGGTGGAAGAGGTTGGCATGGAGGAATCCGCTGGTGATCAGGCGATACCACTCCCCTTCGGCGACGAAGGGCCCGAAGAGGGCGAAGTCGAAGGTGACGCTGCCGTCGGAGCCGTTGAGGCCACCCCCGCCCGAGGCGATCCCGATCAGGTAGGCGATTACGTTGATCGCGATCAGCACGTAGGTGGCCGGAGCGGACTCGAAGCCCGGCGTCCCGGTCGGGTTCCGCACCACCTTGGTGCGCTGGCTGGCGCACTCGGGGCAGCGCATCCCGACGGGCGTGGGAGTCATGCAGTCGGGGCAGATCGGGCGACCGCAGGAGGAGCAGGAAACGCGCGTCTCGCGGTCGGGGTGGCGGTAACAAGTCTCAGCCATCGGGCACCGCAGCCTACAATCGCCGCCGATGGAGCCCGCCAGCCCCGCCCGTCTCTACGCCACCGTCGCCGGCGCCCTCCTCGTCGTCCTCGGCATCGTCGGCTTCTTCTACGACGCTTCCTTCAGCGGCCTCGACGACCTCGAGCCCGCCCTCGGCCTGCTCGAAGTGAACGCCTGGTTCAACCTGCTCTACCTCGCTACCGGGGCGCTGGGAGTGCTGGTCGCCGGCGTCGCCTCCCGTTCCTACGCGCTGGCGATGGGGCTCCTCTTCACGCTGCTGGCGATCTTCGGCCCCGGCAGCTGGGGGCTCCACCTGGCGATCGGCCTGCTCGGGCTGGCCGCGGCCGCCGGCACGCCAAAGCGTGGTTCTTTTGTCCTACAGGAGCGGACTAAGGAACCACGGAAGTCAAAGTCGCGAGCGAAGCCCGCTCGTCAGCGCGCGTAGACCGCTTTCGCTCTCGCGGCGGCTGCGCCGCCGCAGCTCCAGCAGCACCAGGGCGCCGGTCGCCACGCCGCCGGCGCCGACCGCGACCACCGGCCGCACCCAGTTGCGCGGATCGCGCAGCGCCCGCAGCTCGCTCTCGGAGAGCTCCTCGGCCCAGTCGGAGAGCTCCTCGGCGGCCGCCTGGGTGATCGCCGCCATCGTGTCCTCGAAGCGACCCGATAGCCGCTCCGGCGGCTCGATCGGCCGCAGCGCGTCACCTAGCAGCTGCTCGACGTCCCAGGTCGATCCGCTCAGGTTCTCACTCGGGTCACTCATCTTCCATCTCCTCCCCCAACTGCTTGATCGCGCGATGGATCAGCACCTTCGTCGCCCCGTCGGAGCGCCCGAGCGCCCGAGCGATCTCGCGGTTGTCCATGCCGAGGGCGAAGCGCATGATCAATGCCTCGCGCCGGTCGTCGGGCAGGTGCTCGAGGTGCGCCATCACCTGCCGCAGCTCCTCGCGCCCCTCGGCGATCGCCTCGGTGTCGTGGCGGGTCGCGATCGGGTCGGCGTGTTCCAGCGGCGTCTGCGGCCGTCGCGAGCGGTCGCGGTAGTAGTTCGAGGCGAGGTTGTGGGCGATGCGAATCACCCAGGGCCGCAGCGGCCGCCCGTCGGACTCGCGCCGGGCCCGGTCGAAGTGGCGGTAGGCCTGGAGGAAGGCCTGCTCGGTCAGGTCCTCGGCGTCGTGATGGTTCCCCACCCGGTAGTAGGCGTAGGAGTAGACGTCGCGCAAGTGCTCCCGGTAGAAGTCCTCGAAGGCCCGATCGAGCTCCGCCTTGGCCGCCGGGGCCAGCGCGGCCGGCTCGACGTTCTGCTCGGGGCCGCTCACCCGCCAAGCCTACGCCCCGCACCCCCACCCGCATCAGGCCACCTGCCGCTTGCGCTCGACCTGTCGCAGGGTCGCGATCCACTCCTCGGCGCTGCAATCGCCCTGGATCAGGGAGGCGAGCCCGGAGAGCGCGGCGGCCTCACCGCCCCCGGCTGAGACCGCCTTGGCGAGCAATGGGACCGTGTCCAGCCCCTCCGAGGCCTGGCCGATCTTGCCAGGGATCTCCTTGGCCGGGGTGCCGGTGCCGAGCAGCTCGCCGGCGCGGCGGTTGCGGCCGGTCGGCGCCATCATCGTCGCGGTCAGGTCGCCGACCCCGGCGAGGCCGGCGAAGGTCTCGAGCTCGCCGCCGTGGGCGACGGCGTGGTCGATGCACTCGCGCCAGATCGCCGCCACGGCGATCCCGGCGGCGTTCAGCCCGTGCGACTCGGCCGCGGCGGCGGCGAGGGCGGCGGCGTTCTTCGCCGCGCCCGCCATCTCGACGCCGGTGACGTCCTGGGAGCGCTCGCAGACGAGCCCGGCCTTGTCGAAGACCTCCCCGATCTGGGCCCGC